>Ga0194113_10001398_pt1 | contig 33091 bp, 28 predicted proteins | sample TA2MahC200mmetaG_FD_146193 | JGI IMG/M metagenome (GOLD analysis project Ga0194113, IMG submission 146193) | Freshwater microbial communities from Lake Tanganyika, Tanzania - TA2015017 Mahale Deep Cast 200m | ecosystem: Environmental > Aquatic > Freshwater > Lake | place: Tanzania: Lake... | reverse complement strand
AAATTTAATTCCTATTATTTCATACCCCTATGAGTGGTCCTTCAGCCAACTAAAAGATGCTGCGATAGTTACGCTCAAGACCCAGAAGATTGCGTTGGATTACGGCATGACACTGAAGGATTCATCGGCCTATAATATTCAATTCAGTAATGGAAAACCGGTTTTGATTGATACTTTATCCTTTGAAAAGTATAAGGAAGGCCTGCCATGGGTGGCATACAAGCAGTTCTGTGAACACTTCCTTGCAACCCTGGCACTGATGAGCTATAAGGATGTACGCCTGGATCAATTGCTTCGCGTCTACCTCGATGGTATTCCACTGGACTTAGCCAGTGCCATTCTCCCAATTAGAACCTATTTGCGCTTTCCCTTGCTCATGCATATTCATCTGCATGCTAAGAGCCAAAAGCACTTTGCTAATAAAAGCCTTGGGAGCAACAGGGTGCGGCATCAAATGAGCCTTACGTCTTTAGTCGGGATTATTGAAAGCCTTGAATCTTGTATAAAAAAATTGACCTGGCAGCCCATGGGCACTGAATGGGCCGATTATTATTCGGACACTAATTACACCGATAGCGCCTTTGAACAGAAGAAACAAATTGTCTCAGATTTTCTTGATCGGTGTAAGCCGGTGACTCTTTGGGATTTAGGCGCCAATACCGGAGTCTTTAGCCGTATTGCCGGCAGCAAGGGAATTCACACCGTCGCTTTCGACTGCGACCCAGGGGCCGTTGAAAGAAGCTATTTGGAATGCAGAAAATCAAAGGAACCGCTCTTCTTGCCGCTACTCCTGGACTTAACCAATCCGAGTCCAGGGATTGGATGGGAAAATAAAGAGAGACATTCCATAATTGAGCGTGGGCCAGTGGATACGGTCTTAGCTTTAGCTTTGGTGCACCATCTGGCAATATCCAATAACCTCCCATTGGGTAAAATAGCAGCCTTTTTTAAGAATCTCAGCAACACCTTAATCATTGAATTTGTCCCGAAAAGTGACTCCCAGGTCCAGCGACTGCTTGCATCGAGAAAGGACATTTTTGACGGCTATACCCAAAAGGCCTTTGAATTTGAGTTCGGAAAATACTTCCACATTGAACGCTCGGTCAGAGTAAAGCAGACGAAAAGGACAGTTTACCTGATGCGGAGAATCGAGAATTAAGTCATGCTACACTTGGGGATTCATCCATTGTTATTTGCATTGTTTCCAGTCTTTTTCCTGTATGCGAATAACATTCATCAATTATCATTCAGACAAATTCTACCGGTCTTAGCGGTTATGATAGTCATGACGATTTCGCTGCTACTGACATTATCTTTTATATTCAATAACATACAGAAAGCAGCAATAGTAGTTACGGTCATTTATATATTTTTCTTCTCTTACAGCAGCGCGTATGATGCCTTCAGTGGGCGAAGATTTCTTGGTATGATTGTCGAAGGACATCGTGTATTTTTCCCACTATGGTCAGCTCTTTCATTATTGGTGGTTGCAGCCGTTGTTTTTGCTTTAGACGGATTAGAACTGGTTACGGTCATCCTGAACCTGACGTCGTTTATACTATTGTTTATCCCCGTTAGTTATGTCGTAGTCAAAAAACTAAGTGAACCGCCCAAAGAACATAATGACCATACAGTTAACCCGGATGCCAGTCTTTTGGCTGGCTTAAAAAATAAGACAGTCAAATATCCGGACATCTATTACATCATATTAGATGCATATGGTAACCAAGCTGTTTTAAATGAGGTATATGGGTATGACAACAGCCCATTTGTCAATGCATTAGCAGCTAAAGGTTTTTGTGTTGCGCCCAAGAGCAAGAGTAACTATTCCTTGACTTTCTTATCTCTGGCTTCGGCGTTGAATATGGAATACCTTAATTATTTGACTGAGACCATAGGCGAGGAATCCAACCAAAGATTGTTGCTCTACCAGATGATCAAGAAAAATAAAGTGGCAACCTTTTTGAAATCAAAGGGCTACATATTCGCCCATTTTTCCTCTGGATGGGGTGCCACAGAGCATAACAAGTATGCCGACATAAATTTCCGCAACGGTGGTATTTCCAACGAATTTGCGATGGCCTTTATCAAAAAAACCATGATCAGGCCCTTTGAGAAATACATCATAGGTAATAGCGCGAGCCAGAGGGTACTGTATACATTTGATAAGTTGGGGGAATTGCCTAATATTTGTGGACCTGGACCCGTTTTCGCCTTTGCGCATTTCCTCGTCCCACATCCACCGTATTTGTTCGGCAAGAACCAGAAAGGCCGGTCTACGGCGCAGTTTGAAATTGATGGGTCGGTTTGGTCGTCAAAGGAGGATTATCTAGAGCAGCTGCAATTCGTAAATGGCAAGGTAGAGGTATTGGTTGACCGGATACTGGCAAACTCTCGAGTGCCCCCGATCATAATAGCCCAGGCAGATCACGGGCCCGCCTCTAGTTTTGGCGGTTGCTGGCCTCAGGAGCCGACACAGTACATGCTCAAGGAGCGAATGGGCATTTTAAATGCCGTGTTTCTCCCCGATGGAGCTCAGAAGGTCTTTTATGAGGGAATCACCCCGGTGAATACTTTCAGGCTGATATTCGACAAATACTTTGGCTGTGCGCACGGCTTGCTTGAAGACAAGAGTTATTATTCTTCTTATGACCAACCATATAAATTTGTTCATGTAAACGATTAAGCTAAGGGACCTGTCTCTGGGATGCCCAAGAAGAATATGGCCACGGCTGGATAGCGACAGTCTGTCGACCAAATAATAAAATATTTAAAGGATTTTAAGTAATTATATGTTTAATAACCAAGTTGCAACCCATTATAGGCGATTTAATGCTCCGCGCAACTCCATTATTGTGCTTGGTATTTTGATGATCGGAGCGATATATCCCCTGTGCCACATAACAGCTAATATATTAGGGACTATAAGCTTCTATCTGCTCAACATTATCATTTTCTTGACAGCTATTTTATGGATATTGCGTATCATGGTTAATGATAATGAACTTAGGTTATTCCCAGCCTGGCCTCTTTTAGTCATTATATTAGGGTGCGCATTATATGTTACAATAACATATGACGAATTCGTTAATTTGAATTTCCGAGCCGTAAAAATTACAAAATATGGCATGTATTGTTTACTTCTGCTGATGACTTACAGTTCTTTTCGGGACCCACGGCAGATGGTAAAATTTTTTCGGGTCTTCGTTTTTTCATCGTCGATTCTGTCAATGCTGGCAATTGCTCAATATTTCTCAGGATTATCGATCATCTATGATGTAAAGGGCATGATGCAGGAGCAAAATCGACTATTTGACGGAGAAGGAACAAATCCCAACATGCTGGTTAATGTTTACCTGTTCTCCATATCCTACATTATCATGGTGATTACATTAACCAAGCTGACACGCTGGAAGAGAATATATTATTTGGGTTTATTTGCACTTCAGCTTATACCCTTCATACTGCTCCAATCTAGAGGTGCAATAATTGGATTGATGATTTCTCTGGCCATGGTATTCTGTATATTTACTAAAGGCCGGTTGTTATTTAAGAGCAAATGGTTACCTATCCTTATTGGTCTGACCATTGGGTCAATTATATATTTCTTACTTCCATATCTGGATACTGAGCGATTTTCTGAACAATACTTGGTCGAGTACAGCCTTAATCATAGGTTTACCCTTTGGCAGGCTGCGGGAACCATTGTCCTTAATAACCCCTTTGCCACGTCATATGATAATTATGGTTCTCAAATATCAATGTATTTCGGCAAGAATTCAACGCCGCATAACTTGGTGCTATTTACGGCAATTGAGATAGGAATAATTGGTTGTGTGGCATTTTTCTGGCTATTTTATTATTGCGGTTATCAAATTATAAAATCCAGGAGCAGGAATGAAAACACCAACAACCTGATAGTAAGATGCACAGTCCTTTCGGGACTTGTGGCATATATAATTCACAACATGTCGCATAATCCCGGTTGGGAATACGAGCTGTGGATATTTCTGGCCTTCGCCCTCTGCCTTAACCGGCAGACCTGGAAAATCCGCAAACCCTTGGCCTTTCGTGGACGCCATGTCAAAAAACATACTTGCATTCCTAGATTCCGAACCGGCTCTTGATCGAGCCATCGAGCACGCTAGAAAGAAGAAGACCAGCTTTTTGCTGGTGATTTCCCGTAATGTTTTGCCGCAGAGGCAGGACCTCGGCTTTAGCTATAGGCAGGAACAGATTTATGATTACCGGGTGGAAGATCTCGACGATCTGGCTCTGAAGAGCGTTGATGAATTTTGGGACGGCTTTCTGAAAGCTAACGCGACGGCGGGCGACCAGTTACGCGCCAACGGCATCTTGGAGCCGATGAAGTACAGTTACGCGGCCCTGATGTTTTATTGGTACCGGCTATCATTGACGATACGACACATTGTTACGACTTATCCTCCCAGCGAAGTAATTGCCGACGATAGTTGGGCCGACTATGTCAGACTGGCGGAGGTGCCATATTCTCTTATTTCAGCAAAAGACGATACAAAGAATAAGGTGAATGATATTTATTACAAGCTAAAGATGATGGTTTGGAGTGCAATGTATTTTGCAGGCTTAATATTATATCCGGTTATAATTGGCAAAATATTGAATATAAGGAACTGGGCTTTGGTTAAAAACTGCCAAATTGTGCTTATCGGCAGCAGTGGTCTTAATGCGAGTATTGATCCTATTTGGCAGACGATGAAGAAATCGACGGTGAATTGTGCGGAAATGATTATGTGCAGGGGTTTCAAGCAGGTCTTTTCCAGCATTTTTTCCTCGAAGCAGGTTTGCACCATCGAGGGGATTATCGGAGTTGATGACCTATTTATTATTTGGCGTAATTACTGTCGGATAATTAAAGACTATCATAAAACGCAAGCCGATTTATATCTTAATAAGGATGGGGAAGCTATCCCATTTTTTCGGTCACAATTAGATAAGTTCTTTATGGAGTCCCTGGCGCGCTCATTGTTATTTATAAGGGTGGGCCTGCGATTAAAAGAATTGCCCCATCTTAAGCGGACTATTTTTTCCACTATCGGTGATTTTTCCCATGCCATGTCAAAGGCGCTGGTCGCAAGTAAGGTGGAGACCGTATCGTTAACACATGGAATGGTGCTGGAGCCGCTGGGCTACCGTTCTTTTGATGATCTCAAGATAACCTGGGGTTCGTTCGATGCGGATTTATTAAAACACTATTCCGCCGATAAATCTTACCTGTGGTTATGCGCCAACCCGGTAGGCCTGCGTGACTCGCGCCGCAGTTTTTCCCGGAACGGCAATTGGTTCGGCAATCTTGAGGATCTCGGTTGTTTTACGCAGGGACGAAGCCTGGCTTTGGCAGAATTGCCAGTATCCTTACAGGAACAATGTGCGTTGATCTTTCCCTCTTCAAATTTGGGCGGCAGGACTCTGGAGCGCTTCATGGATATTTGTTTAAGCCACTTAGCCCATAATCAAGCCAGATATTCGTTCAAATTTATCGTCGTGAAGATAAAGAAACACCGGCTCTCCAAGAAAGAAGAATACGCCGCCATAATTGAAGCAATAACGGCCCGGCTGGGGGAGGTTCCCGTGATTTTGTGCCAGGATGCGGACCTCTCGCTGCTCCTGAAAAACTGTGCTATTGCCCTCTGCGCCCTCTCCAGCATCATCTTGGACTCCCTGCGCTGCAACGTACCGTTCTGTGTTTACACCGGCGGGTCGATGAGTGACCGGCGTTTTATTTCCAGTTTGCCTCCCTGGATGAGGTTTAACAAACTGGAGGATCTCGACCAGATTCGGGAAGAGCAGCTTGTGGAATTCCGAGGAAGCGGGGGCAGCCGTCTGCGTGAGCTGTATTGGGGGAAAAACGGCATTAACCTGGAGCAGGTGGTAGAGCGGCTGACCAGTTGAAATATTGGTCACTTAACCTGCCTGCCATTTGCTTTGGAATTAAGCGTTATGGCCATGATCGACCGCCGGACCTTCATAAAGCTGCTAACTTTGCTCAGCCTGCACCCGCTAAAGGTAAATTCGCTGTGGGCGGACGAACCGGGCAAGGGGATGCGCATCTTTGAGAACGGATCCTTCAGGGCCGCGATCCAGGTGCCGCCCGGGGCCAGCAGGCAGGGGCGCGAGGCCGCCGAACTGCTGGCACGTTACCTGCATAAAAGTACCGGAGTGGGCATAACGGTTTCGGAGAAGCCGGGCCGGAGCCCGATGCGCATCCAGGTGGGGCTCACCGATTCCCCGACCATCTCGAAACGGTTGGCAGGCCTGGATCAAGACGGCTTTGTGATCCATTGCTCCGATTTAAAAAACCTGGTAATTGCCGGTAAGACCGATTGGGGGACCGAATTCGGGGTTTATGAATTCCTGGAACGTTATCTCGGCATCCGGTGGCTGCTCCCGGGACCTGACGGAGAGTACATCCCCAGGCATAGCACCATTCACCTGCCGGCAGTCGATATCAGGCAGGAACCGGTCTTCGCTTCGCGGCTGCTGAGCGGCTTGCGGGGCGGAGTTCAGAAACTCTGGGCGCGAAGAAATCGTATGCATGGCAGGATTAATTTCCATCATAACCTGGATAACCTGTTTCCTCCCCAACGTTACGTGGAGAGTCACCCCGAGTTTTTTCCGATTTTGGCGGGAAAGCGCTTTTTGCCTCCCCCGGGTAACTATAAATGGCAGCCTTGTTTTTCTGCCAAAGGGATCGTGGATGAGGCGGTGCGCAATATTTGCGCTTATTTTGCCGAGCATCCGGAGGAGGACAGCTTTTCTCTGGGGGCAAACGACAGTAAGAATTATTGCGAATGCCCCCTCTGCCTCAAAGTGGTCGCGGGCAAGAAGAATGGACTGGGTTATGCCGATTATTCGGACCTGTACTTTCCCTGGGCCAATGCAGTTGTGGCAGGGGTCTTAAAGACCTATCCGGACAAATGGTTTGGTTGCCTGGCGCACGCCTGCCTGGCTCGGCCTCCCCGGGGCGCCGTCCACCCCCGGCTCATTCCGTTCGTCACTTCAGACCGCCTGATTTGGGTGGATGCGGCCACAGAAGCAGAAGAGAAGGACCTGAACCAACAGTGGCGCGCTAAATCCCCGTCGGTCGGCTGGTACGATTATCTCTACGGGACTCCGTATTGCGTCCCGCGGATCTATTTCCATATAATGGCCTGCTACTACAGGTACGCCCAGGAACAGGGGATTCAAGCCATGTATGGTGAGGCCTATCCCAACTGGGGAGAGGGGCCCAAACTTTATCTGGCGCTGAAACTCCAATGGGATCCCATGCTTGATGTGGATGCCGTGCTCCAGGAATGGTACGAAAAGGCGGTGGGGCCTGCCGCGGCGCCATACCTGAAGGATTACTACGATCTGTGGGAGAAGTTCTGGACCCAGACGGTCCCTAAATCCAACTGGTTTTCTAAGAAACGGATTCTGCTGGACTTTCAGTCACATGGCTATATGAAATCGATATCCAACGAAGTGGAGCTCAGCCGCAAGCTGCTGAATACGGTAATGGAGAAGGCGGAAACCACGGAGCAGAGGCAGCGGGCGCAGCTAATTTTCAGGGCCTTCGAATACTACGAAGCCTCGGTGATCAGCTATAAAGGGCAGAACGGCTCAATGCGGGAAAGAAGAGCGGCCCTGGCCAGGGAATTCGACAGCCATCCGGTATTGGTCCACCCTATTCCGTTTAATAAGTTTAAGTCATTGAACTGGTGAGGGGCTGTCAGCGCGATATCCTTAAAAGGTTACGACGGTGAGACTTTTGATTAATTTTTCGACCCTTAAAGGAGGTGGGGGGCAGAACGTCGCTCTTAATTTCCTTTACGCAGTGGAAAAACAACTTTTGGGAGATGTTACCTGCTATTATCTGGTGGCAAAAAATTCCGAGCCGCACCTTTATTTAAAGAAAAATGGTGCGCAACGTTATATCGTGGCTCCCCGAAATGCCTTGAAACGCATTCTTTTTGAGCTCTTTTTAGGGTGGTACTACCTTAGGAAGTACAAAATAGAAATAGTATATTCTTATTTCGGTTATGCCTGGTTCCCGCGTCGTTGGCCGCAAGTATCGGGCTCAGCCGATTCAAACTTGTACTTCCCTGAAATCGATTTCTGGTCGGGTTACCGCGGCCTGAGCCGATTGAAGAAGGCGCTGGTCGACCGTTACCGTCTTTTCGGTCTGAAGCGAGCGGATGCGGTGGTGTTCGAGAATGCGGCCCTGGAAGAGCGGGGACGGCGCCTCTATGGCCTCGTGCGAACCCGGGTCATCAAACCATCGATTTGCTGTAACGATAACCGGGTCGCCTTTAAACTCAACATTCCCGGCGACCGCAGGGTGAAACGGGGTTTGTTTCTCTGCGGCTGGCACCTTAACAAAAACATCATGTTGATACCCGGTCTGGCCGCGGAGCTGCAACGCCAGGGGCGGCCAGTTGTCTTTATTTTGACGGCCCCGCCGGACGGCTCCAGACTCCATAAGCAATTCTGCGAGCTGGTCCGGGAACACCGGGTCGAAGACCTGGTATTCGTGACCGGTCCGGTCCATAAAGACCAGCTCGGCAGTTTGTACGATCAGATCGACTATGTCTTTTTGCTTAGCAAACTGGAAAGCTTCAGCAACAACATCATTGAGGCCTGGTATTTCGGCAAACCCCTGCTGGTTTCCGATGAACCCTGGGCGAGGTCGATCTGCGGGGAGGCCGCGGTGTACGTGGATCGGGATTCGGCGGCGGATATTGCCGGAAAGCTTGGCGCCCTGATGGATGGTCCCGATTTGGAAAGGCTCCAGGATGAACGCGGCCGGACGAGGTTGGGCGATTACCCGGATATTGAGTGCAGAGTGAAACAGGAATTGGATTATGTCGGCCAGGTTCTCAAAGGCGCTTAAGCAATTCATGGTGATATCCTTTGAAACGTTGATGTCCCTGGTCCTGGGGCTGCCGCGCTACACCATTTTCCTGGCTCTCAAAAAGTGGTTTTTGAGCCTGGCCGGGGCCAAGATCGGCAGAGGCGTCATAATTTATCCGGGTGTCTGGATCATACCGGGCCGGAATCTCGTGGTCGAGGACGAAGTGGACATCTCCAAGGACGTGCTCATTACGACAATGGGCGGGGTATTCATCGGCGAAAGGGCCTTGATCGGCTACCGCACCCAGATCCTTTCGGCAAACCACAGTATTCCCAGGATCGGGGAGAGATTTCCCGTTTCCGGCGATGACTTCGGCCGCGTGACCATCCAAAAAGATGTGTGGATCGGGGCAAACTGCATTATCACCCCTGGGGTTACTATCGGTGAGGGTGCGGTCGTCGCGGCCGGCAGCGTGGTTACTAAAGACATTCTTCCCAATGCGATCGTGGGCGGAGTGCCGGCGCGGCTCATTCGCATGCGGGAGCCGTAAGACAGCCCCATAACGAGTTACAAGGAACATTGTTGATGAAACGACCGTATCAAATCTGCAGCAACTGCGTCATGGACACCTCTGACTCCAGGATAAGCTTTGATAAAAACGGAGGTTGTGATCACTGCAACGATTTTTACGAGAAAGTCAAGCCGAATTGGCATCCCGATGAGCGCAGCCGCAAGGAACTTGAAGCCATTGCCGCCAGAATCAGGTCTTTTGGCAAAGACCAGGAATTCGATTCCATACTCGGCCTCAGCGGCGGGGCGGACAGTTCGTACATGCTTCACCTGGCCGTTAAGGAGTTCGGTTTGCGTCCTCTGGTGTTTCATGTTGACGGGGGCTGGAACTCCGAAATTGCCGTGAACAACATTCAAGTTTTAGTGGATAAGCTCGGCCTGGATTTATACACCGAGGTCATCAACTGGGAGGAGATGCGGGATTTTCAACTGGCATATTTCAAATCCGGGGTGCCTCATATTGATATCCCCCAGGACCATGCCTTCATCGCCACGCTGTACAACTTTGCCGAGAAATACAACATCAGATATATCCTCAACGGCGGAAACGTCTCCACCGAAGGGGTTCGCAATCCCATGGAGTGGTTGTATTATGGCACCGATATGCCCCAGATCTGGGACATTATCAGGCAATTTGGCACAATTAAAATGGAAACCTATCCTTTCAGCTCCATTTTCAAGCATAAAATCTATCTGAGTTACATAAAAAGGGTAAAGGTCATCAAACCTTTGAATTATGTGCCCTATGTCAAATCCGAAGCCATGCAATTTCTGCAACGGGAATATGGTTGGAAACCCTATCCGCAAAAACATTTTGAATCTCGTTTCACCAAATTTTACGAAGGGTTCTGGCTCCCGGAGCGGTTCGGTTTCGACACGCGCAGGGTGCAATATTCCAGCTTGATCCTGACCGGACAAATGACCCGGGAAGAGGCGCTGGAAAAGCTCAAAAAGCCTGCGTATGATCCGGAAACCATCGATGATGAATTTAGTTACATAGCCACCAAACTGAACATCAGCGTCGATGAGTTGCGGCATTATTTCACCATGCCGAAAAAATTCTACTGGGACTACAAAAACATAGTGTCGGTCTTTGTAGTGGGTGCGAAAATTCTCAAAGCTCTTGGCGTGGAGAAATCAATTAAAAGATGATCACCATAATCGATTACGGCTTGGGTAATATCCGGGCTTTCGTCAACCTCTATGAACGCCTGAATGTGCAAACAAAAATCGCCCGCTTCCCAAGCGACTTCAACGGAGCCACTAAGCTCATCCTCCCGGGGGTTGGCGCCTTCGACTATGCCATGACGCTGCTCAATCAATCGGGAATACAAGGGGAACTGGAAAGGCTGGTGTTGCAGGACGGGGTACCGGTCTTGGGCATTTGCGTGGGGATGCAGATTCTGGGGAAATCCAGTGACGAAGGCGTGTTGCCAGGTCTGGGGTGGATTGATGGCCAGGTAAGACTTTTTGACGCCTCCAAAATTCCCTTCAAAACCCGCCTGCCGCACATGGGTTGGAACACCATAAAACCCATGCAAGAGAACCCTTTGCTGAATGGCCTAAACGAAGAATCACGTTTCTATTTCCTGCACTCCTACTATTTCGATTGCGCTGATGAAACCGAAACCATCGCGACGGCGGAATACGGTTTGAGATATGCATGCGCCGTGAACAAGAAGAATGTTTACGGCGTGCAATTTCACCCGGAAAAAAGTCATTCCAACGGTATTCGGCTACTTCACAATTTTGCAAGGCTCTAGTCATGTTATATCCTCGCATCATCCCCTGTCTCCTGGTGCACAAACGGGGGCTCTACAAGACGGTAAGGTTCAAGGACCACAAATATGTGGGGGATCCCATCAACGCTGTCAAAATATTCAATGAGAAAGAGGTTGATGAGCTGATTGTCCTGGATATCGACGCCACCACCCATGGAAGCGAACCGGACTACAGAATGATTGAAAATTTGGCGGTGGAATGTCGCATGCCCTTGTGTTATGGGGGCGGCATTAAGACCCGGGCACAGGCGGAGCGGATCTTTGGCCTTGGTGTCGAAAAAATCGCTCTCAGCTCCATATCCGTGGAAAATCCTGCGGTTGTCCCCGAGATCGCCGAGCGGGTCGGAAATCAAAGCGTGGTGGTGGTGATTGATGTCAGAAAAAGCTCGATTTCCGGTGGATATGAAATCTGCACCCATAATGGCATGAAACCTACCGGAAAACCCCCCGGGGAATTTGCCATGGCTATGGAAAATAGCGGCTGCGGAGAAATCGTGGTCAACTCCGTCGACCAGGACGGGGTCATGAAAGGGTATGACCTTAATCTGATCCAACGTATTCGAGAGGTTATAAGCATACCCATGACGGTGCTTGGCGGCGCCGGCTCCCTTGATGATATCTGCGCCGTCATCAAACGGCACGGCATCATCGGCGCAGCCGCCGGCAGTCTCTTTGTCTTTAAAGGCAAGTACCGGGCGGTCTTGATCAGCTATCCCAACAGGGCTGAAAAAGAGAGGCTTTTTAAAAAGGTGTTTCAGATGTCCTGATGTTCCCTGCAAAAACAAAATAAATAATTTTTCATCTGTCCGGCAGATGTCTGTAACCCAACGAAAAAATCCCCATGAAACAACTCATTCAAAATCTGAAAACCGGCAATACAGCTCTCGAAGAGGTCCCAGTACCCCAACCGGGGCGGGGGCAAATCCTGATTCGCACTACCCGATCCTTGGTTTCCATAGGCACCGAGCGGATGCTGGTGGAGTTCGGCAAGGCCAATCTCCTGCAAAAGGCCCGCCAGCAACCCGACAAGGTCAAGCAGGTCTTGGACAAGATCAAGACCGACGGCCTGATGCCCACCCTTGACGCAGTCTTTAAACGTCTGGACGAGCCCCTGCCCCTGGGATATTGCAACGTTGGCGTCATTGTGGATGAAAGAACCTTGGTGGGAGCCGCGGTTGACCATCCTAACCGGTCTGGTGAAGCAAGAATGCCGAAAGTTAGCGGATTCACCGTTGGCGATAGAGTGGTGAGTAACGGGCCGCATGCCGAAGTTGTGTCTGTGCCAAAGAATTTGTGCGCCAAAATCCCCGATAATGTCTCTGACGAACAAGCCACCTTCACCGTGCTGGGCGCCATCGGTTTGCAGGGTATCCGCTTGGCCAATCCTACCCTGGGGGAAAAATTTGTCGTCTTTGGCGCGGGCTTGATCGGCCTGCTGACGGTGCAGCTGTTGCGGGCCAGCGGGTGCGAGGTCCTGGCGGTTGATCTCAGCGATGATCGTCTGGCCCTGGCCCGATCCTATGGCGCAGAGATTTGCAATCCGGGCAGCGGCGATTCTGTGGCCGCGGCCCTAGCGTGGACCGAGGGGGTGGGGGTTGACGGGGTGATCATCACCGCCAGCGCCAAAACCGACGAGATTGTTCATCAAGCGGCGGGAATGTGCCGCAAAAGAGGTCGCATCATCCTGGTAGGGGTGGTAGAGCTAAACCTGCGACGCAGCGATTTCTACGAGAAAGAACTGACTTTTCAGGTATCGTGCAGCTACGGGCCGGGTCGGTATGACGAGGCCTATGAACGGCAAGGGCAGGATTATCCAATAGGTTTTGTCCGCTGGACTGAGAACCGCAATTTCCAGGCGGTGTTGAGCATGATGGCGACGGGCCGGTTGGATGTCTCGGCCATGATCACTCACCGGGTTGCCTTTGAGGAAGCAAGGGAAGCATATAAGAAGATTACCCAGGATTCGTCGGCGCTGGGAGTGATCCTCGAATATTCCGGCGCCGTGGACCTCAACAAGACCACGGTCGTGGTGCAAACAAATTCCCGACCCGCCGGCGTCTGCACGGCCGCCGTGATCGGCGCCGGCAATTTCGCCAAAATGACCTTAGCCCCGGCCCTTTCAAAGACGACTGCGCGTTTGAAATATGTTTCGGACATAAGCAACAGTGCGGCGGCCGCTTATCTTGCCAAAAAATATGGTTTTGAAAATGCCACCACTGATTCGGAAGCAATCTGGAAGGACCCGGAAGTAAACACGGTTTTCATCACGACCCAGCATAATTCCCACGCGTCCCTGGTGCAACAGGCCCTCCGCGCCGGTAAGCACACCTTCATAGAAAAACCTCTGTGCCTTTCCGTGGAGGACCTGCAAGCGATCGTGGAACTGGTTCAGAGGATAAAGGGAGCCGATGAATCCTCACTTGCTCCCCAATTAATGGTCGGCTTCAACCGCCGCTTTTCCTCTCATATTCAGAAAGTGAAATCCCTTCTCAAGGGCCGTTCGGAACCCCTGGCCATGAATTTTACCGCCAACGCCGGAATTATTCCTCCAAATGTCTGGGTGCATGACCCCCAAAAAGGGGGCGGCCGGATTATCGGCGAGGCCTGCCACTTTATCGATCTCTTCGTGTATCTGACCGGCAGCAGGATCGTCTCGGTTGCCGCCTTTCAAATGGGAAAGGGGGTGGCGGTACAGGAAGATAAGATGTCCATCATTCTGCAATTTGAGGACGGCTCCATCGGCAACGTCGATTATTTCGCCAACGGTTCCAAGCAATACCCCAAAGAAACCCTGGAAATCTTCAGCGAAGGAAGAGTCGTCCGCATGGATAATTTTCGGAAAACCACGGGCTATGGGTTTAAAGGGTTTCGGAAATTTGGGACCTTTCGCCAAGATAAAGGACACGCGGAGGAGTTCGCCAGTTTTGTGGCAAGGGTTTCCCAAGGTGGCCTACCCTTGATCCCTTTGACGGAACTGATCAATGTAACCTTGGCCAGTTTTGCCGCGGTCACTGCCGCCAAAGAAAACCGGGTGATCCAGCTGGATGCCGAATATGGCCGATATCTTGCCGTTTAGCCTCGGTTGCTGAGCTGCAGGCTGGAAATAACCGAAGTCTTGGATGCCCCTAAAAGGTCGATCTGAAGACGAAGGAAGTTCGAAATGGAAAAAGTAATAGACTTGGTGGCCGGAGCTCGCCCGAATTTTATGAAGCTTGCCGCCGTAATCTGGGCTCTCCAAGCAATAAGCACAGAGCGGGAAATCAGTGGTTGTAGCTGGCGCATTGTGCATACCGGACAGCATTATGATCCGGGGATGAACGAGGTATTTTTTGAGCAATTGGGAATTCCCCAGCCGGACGTGCACCTGGAGGTGGGCTCCGGGACGCATGGAGTGCAAACGGCCAGGATTTTGGAGCGATACGAAGCCCATTTGCTGGAGCGAGGCGCGGCGGCGACGGTAGTTTTTGGCGATGTTAATTCCACCGCGGCCTGCGCTCTGGCGGCGGTTAAATTGGGTCTTCCCGTGGTCCATGTGGAAGCCGGCTTGAGAAGCTTTGACCGGTCCATGCCCGAGGAGATCAACCGCGTGGTAACCGACACTTTATCGGAGATGCTCCTGGTTTCGGAACCCAGCGGCATTGAGAATCTGAAGCGGGAGGGTATCGCCAACGGCAAGGTCCACTATGTGGGCAATGTGATGATCGACACCCTGGTCCGGGAACTCCCTCAGGCTCTGGGCCTGGGATTACCACGGGAACTGGGGCTGAAAAACGGCGAATACGGCCTGGTGACGATGCACCGTCCTTCTAATGTCGATGACCCGCGGATTCTAAAAGGGATTCTCGAACTCATGCTGCAAATGAGTGAAAAGATACCGCTGGTCTTTCCGGTGCATCCGAGAACCAGAAAAGCCATTGACACCAATGGATTTACGGGAATGCTGTCCGGCGCCCCGGGACTAAAGTATATCGATCCTTTGCCCTACCATCACAATCTTTGCCTGATGGCTCGTGCGAAAGTCGTTTTGACCGATTCCGGCGGCATGCAGGAAGAAACGAGTTATTTGAAAGTCCCTTGTTTAACCCTCCGAGAAAATACTGAACGGCCCATCACCCTCACCCTCGGCACCAGTCGTCTCGTCGGCAATGATCCGGCGTGGATCGGCGCCGCGTTTAACGAGGTCCTCGCCGGTAACTGGCACAAAGGTGAGGATATCCCCCTGTGGGATGGGAAGGCAGCGGAGAGGATTGTTCAGGTGCTTTTGAATTATGATTTTTAGCATTGAACGACTCGCTCCTGAACTCCAATTACTATGAGTATCTTTACTAAACTAAGAACTGCACGCAATCTTCTGCGCTATTTTGGTATACAATGGATAGCTTTTAGATTGCTTTATGAGGTTCGGCGCAGTTCGGGATGGATTCGCCACAAGTTACCGATCCTGAATTGGGAAAATGTCCCCATCGAAGAATCTTCACCATTGCTGCAAAACCCGGAGGAATATCGGACATACCGGCGAGACCAAGGACCTGTCTTTTTCTTTTATCCAAAACTTGGAAATCACTCCGATTATTTTCAACATTGGGACTCCGGAGAGAAGGACCCTAATAGGTTGGCCCAGGAAATATCAAAAGGGAACTTCTTGTTTTTCGGCAAGGATTTGATGCACCTGGGACTTCCTCCCGATTGGCATCGCAATCCCTATTCGGGGACGGCCGCACCCAGGGAAGCGCATTGGAGCGAGTTGGATGACTTCGGCTTTGGAGACATCAAGCTCATTTGGGAATTAAACCGCTTTTCTTTTGTCTACACCCTGGTGCGGGCTTACCGGCGAAGCGGCGATGAACGGTATGCCGAAGTTTTCTGGAAACTGGTTGAGGATTGGCGCTCCAACAATCGACCTCAAGCCGGAATCAACTGGAAGTGCGGCCAAGAAATCAGTTTCCGGGTGATGGCTTGGTGTTTCGGGTTGTATGGATTTTTGCACTCCAGGGCCACGAGCGCGGTGCGAGTAGCAAAACTGGCCCAGATGATCGCCATTTCCGGCCACCGGATTGAGGCCAATATCGATTATGCTCTCAGCCAAACGAACAACCACGGCATTAGCGAGTCCTTGGGGCTTTGGACCATCGGAGTGCTATTTCCAGAATTTAGACGTGCTTCCTATTGGCTGGACATTGGGGAAGAGCTCTTGGAGAAACAAGCCGAGGAACTGATTTACGATGACGGCGCTTTTTCGCAGTATTCATTGAATTACCAGCGGGTCATGCTGCATGATTATATTTGGGCTTTGCGCCTGGGAGAATTAAACGACAAGCCCTTCAGTGCGAATCTGATCGATAGAGTGGCAAAAGCCGTTAATTTCCTCTATCAGTTGCAGGATGAAGCCACGGGCCGTCTGCCGAATTTCGGGCAGAATGACGGGGCGCTGGTTCTGCCTTTGAGCAATTGCGACTACCAGGATTATCGTGCTCTCTTGCAAGCCGGCCATTACCTCTGCCACCGAACGCGGCTTTACCCCGAGGGGCCGTGGGATGAGGAGCTTCTCTGGATGTTCGGGCCGGAGGCGCTGCAGGCGCCGCTGGCCCGGATGGAAAAGAAGGACCTCCAGGCGCCAAGTGGCGGGTATTACACACTGCGCGGTGACGAGAGCTTTGCCCTGGTGCACTGCGGCTCCTACCGCCATCGACCCGGGCAGGCGGACATGCTACATGCGGATTTCTGGTGGCGCGGCCAAAATATCGCCCAGGATGCCGGAACTTACAGTTACAATGCTCCGAACCCCTGGAACAATTCTTTGGCGCACACGATCTGTCACAACACGGTGACCGTGGATGGCCTCGACCAAATGGAGCGCGTGGGGAAGTTCCTCTGGCTGCCCTGGCTGATGGGCCGAGTAATGCGGTGGGAGGCCGCGGATAAGGAGAATGTCAAGTATTGGGAAGGCGAGCATGATGGCTACCGGCGGCTCAAAGACCCTGTATCCCATGGGCGGTCCATTCTCCAACTTCCCGGTGAAAAATGGGTGGTGTTTGATAGGTTAACCGGTATGGAAAAGCACAGTTATAGACTGCATTGGCTGCTCCTGGATGCGGCCCATGAATGGGATGCAAGCCGCGGGATGATAGCGCTTCATACTAATGCCGGTCCCTTTTTCGTACAAGTGGGAGTATCGGCGGCAGGATGGCAGGCATCGCTGGTTAGGGGTGATTCGTCCTCGGCCCGGGGCTGGCGCTCTCCTTACTATTATTATCGTGAACCGGCGCTCTCCCTCGCCCTCTCCGTGGAAGCTGCGTCTTGCCTCTTTTGGTCCATATTTAGCCCAAATGAGAAGGTCAGCCTGGATTTTCTCAGAGGCTACAAAAAAGTGGATAATATCTTCAAAGAGTTTTGTCCTCATGGTTAACCCAGAAGTAAAGATTCTTTTGGTTCACCAAGCCTTTGTGGGGCCCAATGAGCCAGGCGGCACCCGGCATTTTGAATTCGCCAAGCATTGCGCGGACAAAGGGCATGCGTTTACCATCATTGCTAGCAACCTCAGTTACCTGACTGGGAAGGAGACTATTAAGAAATCGGGGATAGTGAGCGAGCAAAACCTTCATGGCGTGAAAGTAAGGCGCGCTTATACCTACCCGTCGCTACACCGTAATTTCATCTGGCGGGTCTTTTCGTTCTTCAGTTTCATGTTTACGTCCGTAGTAGCCTCCATTCGTGCCGGTGATATTGATCTGGTGATGGGAACCTCGCCGCCGATTTTCCAGGCGGTCTCGGCTTGGCTGATATCGAAGGTGCGCCGCAGGCCGTTCCTGCTGGAGATTCGGGACCTGTGGCCGGAGTTCGCCATTGGCATGAGAGTTTTGCGTAACCCTGGGCTAATCTGGCTCTCTCGCGGACTGGAGCGGTTTTTGTATGCCCAAGCCGCACACCTGATAGTCAACTCCCCAGCTTATCGAGATTATTTAGTCCAGAAAGGCGTTTCCCCGGATAAGATCACCCTTATTCCTAACGGGGTCGACACCGGCATGTTCGACCCTGCCGCCCGAGGCGATGGGCTACGTAGTTCCTGGGGGGCAGCCGACAAATTTCTGGTCACCTACGCCGGGGCGCTGGGTCTGGCCAACGATATCCCGACGTTATTGAGGGCGGCGGCGCGTTTGCGGCATGAAAAGAAAATCCATGTCCTCCTGCTGGGAGACGGGAAAGAGCGGTCGAAGCTCGAAAATATGGCACATGATCTCGGCCTCTCCAATGTTACCTTTGCGGGAGCGATCCCAAAGTCGCGCGTGCCGGAAGCACTGGCTGCCAGCGATGCCTGCATTGCCATCCTTCAAGACATTTCGATGTTTCGCACCACCTACCCTAATAAGGTTTTCGACTATATGGCTGCCGGCCGTGCTACCATTCTGGTAATTGACGGGGTGATTCGCAAGGTTATCGAGGAGGCGGAGGGAGGAATCTATGTGCCTCCCGGCAATGATCTAGCACTGGCCGAGGCGATCCGGAAGCTCAGCTGCAATAGGGAAGAAGCCAAGGCCATGGGGCGGGCTGCCAGAGAATATGTCATCGCCCATTTCGACCGCAGGAAACATGCTGATCAATTCTTAGAGCTTATCAAGGGTATGGCGCGTCATGCGGTTTGAAACATATAAGAGGCCTTTTGATCTTCTAGTTGCCATCCCGGCCTTCATCTTTTTCGCCCCGGCCATACTGACCATCGCTTTGCTGCTGCGCCTGTCTTTGGGGAAAGGTGTCTTCTTCCACCAGCTGAGGCCCGGCTTGCAAGGTAAGCCTTTCAAGATTTATAAATTCCGGACCATGACTAACGCCCGGGATGCCAATGGCTATCTCCTTCCTGATTCTGAAAGATTGACCAGATTTGGCTCGTTTCTCCGGTCAACTTCTTTAGATGAGCTACCGGAATTATATAATGTGCTATGCGGCGATATGAGTATTGTCGGACCGCGGCCATTGCTATTGCAGTATCTCGCCCGGTACACTTCAGAGCAGATGCGTCGTCATGAGGTAAAACCCGGAATTACCGGTTGGGCCCAGGTAAACGGCAGAAATACCATTACCTGGGATGAAAAGTTTAGGCTCGACGTCTGGTATGTGGACAATCAGTCGCTTCGGCTGGATCTGAGAATCATCGGCCTCACTATCCAGAAGGTTTTGAAGCGGGAAGGCATAACCCAGCCGGGCCAAGCGACCATGGAAGAGTTTATGGGATCCTGTCGAGGATGAGGGGTGTGCAGGTTCTTATCATTGGGGCCGGCGGCCATGGCCAGGTAGTGGCAGATATTTTGCTGCGCATGGCAGATGAAGGGTCAGGCGTTATTCTCGCAGGTTTTTTGGATGATTGCCGGGATTTACTTGGGCAAGTAATTCTTGGGGCGCCGGTTTTGGGAAGAATCGCCGACTGCAAGAATATCCGCCATGATACGGCTATTGTGGCAATAGGCGAAAATAAAACTCGTCAAAGAATTTTTAAGATGCTCCAGCAGGATGGTGATGATTTCTCGATTGCTCAACATCCTAAATCCATTGTCGCTCCCGATGTGCGAATCGGAGCCGGCAGTATGATCTGCGGGGGAGTCGTCGTGAATACGGCCACGACCATTGGAGAAGCCGTCATCCTGAATACCGGTTGTACAGTCGATCATCACAATTATATCGGCAGCTTTGCGCATATTGGACCAGGAGCGAATTTGGGCGGGGAAGTGGAGATCGGTGAAGGATCTCTGGTGGGCATAGGCGCGACGGTGATGCCGGGGAAGCGAATTGGGGCCTGGAGCATTGTCGGCGCCGGGGCCTTAGTAAACCGGGATGTGCCGGAGCGCTCAGTGGTTGTTGGGGTGCCTGCCAGAGTAATTAAAACAATCTGACTTCTGAATTTATGGCGCTTAATGGCAAGCCAACCTCAAAGACTCAATTTTAACTGCGCTTGACTGCAAATAAATGGCATCACAGAGTTCACATCCCAAGCGAATTTTTCTTTCTCCTCCACATCTGGGGGGCGAAGAATTGCGCTTTGTCCATGATGCTTTTGCGAGTAATTATATCGCACCTGTGGGTCCCCAGATAGATGCCTTTGAGCGGGAGTTTGCCAAAAAATCAGGGATACCTTACGCCGTGGCCGTTTCGAGTGGAACGGCCGCCATTCACCTGGCACTTCGCAATCTCGGGATAGGGCCTGGAGACGAAGTTTTTGCCTCCACCCTGACCTTTATCGGCAGCGTTACTCCGGTCATTTTCCAAGGGGGGGTTCCCGTCTTCATCGACTCGGATCTAACTTCCTGGAACCTGGATCCCGACCTGCTGGCGGAAGAACTCGAAGTCTGCCGACAAAGAGGGCGGTTACCCAAAGCCGTGGTACCCACGGATCTCTATGGACAGTGCGCTGACTTGGAGCGGATTCTTGAAGTTTGCCGGCCCTACGGCATCCCGGTGGTGGTTGATGCTGCGGAGGCGCTGGGTGCCCAATACCGAAGAAAGAGCGGGAATGGCGAAGGCGATTGGGCGCATGCAGGCGTCGGTGCCAAGGCTGCGGTTTTTTCCTTCAACGGGAACAAGATCATCACCACCTCGGGTGGAGGCATGCTGGCTTCGGATGATGCAGCGTTCATCGAGCAGGCCAGATTCCTTTCACAACAAGCGCGTGATCCCGCACCCCATTATGAGCATTCGCAGATTGGCTACAATTACCGCATGAGCAATATTGTGGCCGCCGTTGGCCTAGGTCAACTTCGGGTGCTTGACGCCCGGGTTGAGCAGAAACGCCGCATCTTTGAGTTCTACCAGAACGCGTTGAGTAATCTTCCGGGTATTAATTTTATGCCGGAAGCGACTTATGCAAGATCCACCCGCTGGCTCACTGTGATACTGATAGACCCTGATGAATTCGGCGCGGACCGGGAGTCCGTCCGTCTCGCTTTGGAAGCTGAGAATATCGAATCCCGGCCCCTTTGGAAACCCATGCACCTTCAGCCAGTTTTTCGGATCGAAAAATCAGGACTAAGATCTGAAGGCGGAAGGAGCAGGCAGGGAAGGCAGAGTCAATGGAATCCTACCAATGTGAGGTACGAAGCTCGAGTTGTGGGTGGCGCAGTCAGCGAATTTCTGTTCGAAAGGGGTTTGTGCCTGCCTTCAGGTACCCAAATGACTGAAATCGATTTAGATAGAGTTATTAGAATCATAAAGAAGGTTCGACCTGGGTAAGCAATTCTGGTGGTCACGCGACTGATCTCTAAAATTGATGGGAATTACGATATGACTTAGCAAATGCTTGCTTTCTTCGGATTACAGAAGAAGTGTTCAGGGGAAGAAAGGGAAGATATGTCTACAGACGAAACCCAGTATGTTTTAAGAGGGAAAGTTATTTTTTTGAGGCAAGTCTGTGGGGAAGATGAAGACAGCAGCCAATAGGAATTGGATCTCTCAGATCGAGGATCACAATTATTTGGTCACCGGCAGTGCCGGGTTCATTGGCTTTCACGTGGCCCGGGCGCTGCTTACCCAGGGGGCCAGGGTGGTGGGGCTGGACAACTACAACAACTACTACTCACCTGCGTTAAAGCGCAACCGAGACCTTGAACTGCGTCAATATCCTAACTTTGTTTCTTTGGAAGGAGACTTGGCCGATCTGCCCCTCCTAGAAACGCTATTCAAGTCCAATGCCCCTAAAAGAATCTGCCACCTGGCGGCCCAAGCCGGGGTACGCTATTCCCTCGTCAATCCCTTTGCCTACCAGGAGTCCAACCTGGAGGGGTTCATCAATCTCCTGGAGGTGGCCAGGCACTTCCAGGTGGAGCGCTTGGTCTATGCCTCTACTTCCAGCGTTTATGCCGGTCTGACCGAAATGCCCTTTGCGGAAACTCAGCGAGTGGACACGCCCATCAGCCTCTATGCCGCCACCAAGAAGGCCAACGAACTCATGGCCCACGCCTACACTCATCTGTTCGGCCTCCATACCGTGGGGTTAAGGTTCTTTACGGTCTACGGTCCCTGGGGCCGGCCGGATATGGCCATGTGGCTGTTTACCGAAGCGATGCTCAAGGGCAAACCCATCAAAGTCTTCAATTACGGCAAAATGCAGCGGGATTTCACCTATATTGATGACATCGTCCAGGGCGTGGTGGCTTCGCTCATGGTCCCCGGCCTGGACCATTATGAAATCATCAACCTGGGCAATCACCAGGCCGAGGAACTCACCAAAGTCATCGGTATTCTGGAGGCGGAACTGAAGGTCAAGGCGGAACAAAATCTCCTGCCCATCCAACCGGGCGATGTCCCGGCCACTTACGCCGACATTACTCGGGCCCGGAGTAAGCTGGGTTTTGAACCCACCACCCCCATCGAGGTTGGCATTCCGCGCTTTATCCAGTGGTACCTGGATTATCATCAGCTGTCGCGCCCTTAAAGCGTTTCCAATCAGGTTTCTTGGAAGAAATGGATCAAGCTATGGATTTGCTGGACAAAATTAAGAACAAGCAGGCGTTAATCGGCATCATCGGCATGGGCTACGTGGGGCTGCCCCTGGTCTTGCGCTTCTGTGAGGTGGGCTTTCCGGTCCTGGGTTTCGATACGGACGCCCACAAGGTCGAACTCCTGAACCAGGGTGAGTCCTATATCAAGCATATTCCGGGCCCCCGGCTGGCTGCCCTGCTCGACCCCAAACAGGGCCAGGGGCGGTTTGATGCCACTCACGATCAGTCTCGCTTGGGCGAACCCGATGTCCTGATCATTTGCGTGCCCACCCCCTTAACCGCCAAGCGGGAGCCGGACCTGAAATACGTGGAGAGCACCACCCGCCATATCGCCGCCTGCCTGCGCCCGGGCCAGCTCATTTCTTTGGAATCCACCACCTATCCCGGCACCACCGTGGAACTGCTCTTGCCCATCCTGAGTAAAAATTTCAAGGTCGGCGAAGACTTTTTCCTGGTCTTCTCCCCGGAAAGGGAAGACCCGGGCAACTCCACCTTTCACGTGCGCACGATCCCCAAAGTAGTAGGCGGCGTGACCCAGGCATGTCTGGAGCATGGCGTAGCGCTTCACTCCCAGGTGATCGACCGGGTGATCCCCGTGTCTTCCACCCAGGCCGCGGAAATGAGTAAGCTGCTGGAAAACATCTATCGCGCGGTCAACATCGCCCTGGTCAATGAGCTTAAGATGCTCTGCCTGAGGATGGGGGTGGATATCTTCGAAGTCATTGAAGCCGCCAAAACCAAGCCCTTCGGGTTCCAGGCCTTTTATCCCGGCCCCGGCCTGGGGGGGCACTGCATTCCTATCGACCCCTTCTACCTAACCTGGAAGGCGAGGGAATACGACTTTTCCACCCGATTCATCGAGTTGGCCGGGGAAATCAACACCGGCATGCCCTATTTCGTGATCCAGCGCGTGACCAAAGCCTTGAGTGACCACAGCAAGCCCCTCAAAGGCGCCAAGATCCTGGTTTTGGGATTGGCTTACAAGAAGGACGTAGATGATCCCCGGGAATCGCCGACCCTGAAGATCATGGACCTGCTCATGCAGGAAGGCGCCGAAGTCAGGTATAATGACCCCCATATCCCCAAATGCAAAGGGATGCGCCATTACCCCCACTTTGACATGGCCTCGACGCCACTGGACGAGAGAACCGTGCAAGACGCCGACCTGGTCCTCTTGGTCACCGACCACACGGCCTACGATTACCCCTGGATTGCTGCGCACGCCCGCTTGATTGTCGATACCCGCAACGCCTTTAAGGGGTTAGCTGGGAACAATATCTACAAGGCATGAAAGTTAGCGCAGAGACCATATTCTCTTACCAAAACGACGGGTACTGAACGCAATATTTTCACAAAATGTCACATAAAGGTAAAAAGAAGCTAATTTCTATCTACAGCCCTCTCAATCCACCTTGTCAATCCAGCCTCCTGCAGAAATCATTCTGATTGACTGCCTGTGCCTTTCGCCATAAACTTTTATTATGAAGGTAGATCCCGTATACTCGACTCAGGCTGCAAGATACACAACCCCCCCCTCAGCATCGCGGCAAAGCAAAGCCCTGAACGATCTGCATCCGTAGTCAAGCCTAACTTGGCGATATTCCACCCCCTTATATGGCGTGTGCGTTTGGCTCAGATCATGCGGGGAAAGAGTAGCGCAAGCACTTATAAACTGGGAACTCACCTCTTATCCAAACCGGCAACACCCTGGTTAAAAGAGAAGCTCCGACCCTGCCCTCCCTTCCGGTAACACCCCGCCTTTTTTCCTCTCCCCCTACCTGCTCATGGCCCACCTGCGACAGGGCGGCCTGACCCTTCCTTACAAGGACCACCTCTGAGTCTATTCTTGCGTCAACGCCATCGTGATTAACGACGCCCCTCCTCATTAAAATCACCCGAGACAACGATGTGCCCTTCCGAGCCGGGACTTTAGCCCCGGCTTATGTTGTTTGGACACAGTTGAACCAAACAATCCCAAAATACTCCCCAACGAAGGTCAATTAGCGGAATTGCGTAACCTCCCATAAGCCCAAGATAATTATGCCAATAAATTTGGCGGCTCAAGGGATGGGGTTTGCTGGGGCTGATCAGGAGGGGGTTAGCGGCGTTGCAGGGTGGCTCCGTCAGTCAGGCGGTGCGACGTGAGGCTCCCTATTTCCCGGAAGCCACCCGCCTGTTTTTCCTCTCGCCCCGCCTACTGACCGAACTCTCGGGCGGCAGGCTGAACCAGCCCTACCGAGAGCACGTCTGGGTCTACGCCTGCATCAACGCTATAGCCCAGAGCATCAGCGGGGTGCCTTTGCTCTTCAAAACCGGCACCCGCAAGGACCCGAAGGTCTTGGAGTCGCACCGGCTGGTGGACCTTTTTGAGTCCCCCAATCCCATGATGTCAGGGAGCCAACTTGTCGAGGCGACTTTTGTTTATCTGGGACTGACCGGGGAGGCCTTTTACATAGCTGAGAGGAAAAGTGACAAGGAGGTTCCCCAGGAGATTTGGGTCTTTCATCCCGGCCGGTTCCAGGAAGTGGTGGACACCAAAACCGGCCTGATCACCGGGTGGCTCTACAGCAAGGGAGAGAAGAAGGTCCCCCTGGAGCGGCATGAAGTGATCTTTTTCCGCTACTTCAACCCTTACCACGATTACCGGGGCCTGGCTCCCCTGCAGGCGGCCCGGGCCGGGATTGAACAAGACTACTGGGCCGGAAAGTACAACACCGCTTTTTTCAAGAACTCGGCCCAGCCGGGTGGGGTGTTGGAAACTTCGGGCAACCTCACGGACGACGAATATCAGCGGGTGTTGGCCCAGTGGCAGGACCGGCACGGCGGGGCCTCCAAGGCCCACGCCATTGCCCTCTTGGAGGGAGGCCTCAGTTACAAGCAGACGGGCCTCTCCCAGAAGGACATGGACTTCCTGGAACAGCGCAAGTGGAACCGGGAAGAGATCATGGCGGCCTTCAAGGTGCCCAAGGGGGAGCTGGGCCTTTATGAAGATGTCAACTACGCCACTGCTAAGACTCAAAGGAAGCTCTTCTGGGAAAACTCCCTGCTCCCCAAGATGGCCCTTTTCGAATTCGTCCTCTGGAGCCAGCTTTTGCGGCCTCTTGAGGGTGGCCACATCTGGGCCGAGTTTGACTATGCCGGGATCGGCGCCTTGCAGGAGGACCGCAAAGACTTGGTGGAGTGCGCCCACAAGCTCTGGTCCATGGGGGTGCCTTTGAACATCGCCAACGAATACCTGGGTCTGGGCCTCCCGGCCGTCGAGGGGGGAGATACAGGCTACCTCCCCTTCAACCTGACGCCGGTGGGCCAGGCCGATAGTCTTCCTGAGAAGTCCATCCCATACCCCCTCCCTTCCAACCGGGCCGGGGCGGCCGGTCCCATCCTCCCGCCGGCCGCCCCTGTCCTCCTCGTCCAGGGGTTTGACGGGGAGGCCTATTGGAAGACTTATCTGAGCCTGCACACACCCCTGGAGAAGAAATTCGAGGGCAAAATCAGGCGCTTTTTCTTCGGACAGAGGAAACGTCAGTTGCGCCGGTTGGAGGAACAATTGGGAAAGAGCCTCATTCGGCAGCTGGCGGTGGAATCCCTGTTGCTGGACCCGGAGGTGGAAAACGGCCTGCTTAAGAAGCTGGTCTGGCCCCTTTACGTGGACATCGGCACTGCCGCCGGGCAGGCCCTCCTGGCCGAACTGGGGGCCGACCCTGAACTGTTCACCCTGGTGGACTCCCCGGCCATGGCCGCCCTGGAAAACAAGCTGATCAAGGTGGTGGGCATCAACGACACGGTGCGGGAGCAGCTGCGGGACACCCTGATCGAGGGTTTGGGGAAGATGGAAACCACCGCCGAACTCATGGACCGGGTGAGGAAGGTCTATAACTTCGCCCAGTCCCGGGCCCTCACCATCGCCCGGACGGAAACCGGTCAGGCGGCGGGTGCGGCCCGGGACGCGGCCATGAGCCAGATGCAGGTGGTGAAGCACCGCTGGGTAACCGCCGGGGACGAGCACGTCAGACAATCACACCAGATGCTGAGCGGCCTGGTGGTGGAGCGGGGCCAGGCTTTCCCTAACGGCTGCCGCTTCCCCTGCGACCCCGGCGGACCGGCGGGGGAGATTATCAACTGCCGTTGCGTGGCCGCGCCGGTGGTGTGAGGAGAGCGAAATGGAGCTGATCCACAAGACCCTGGACTTTGAAGTGAAACAGGTGGGGGACCCCAAAGACCGGACCCTGGAATTCGTGGGTTCCACGGCAGACATGGACCGCTACGGCGACGTCATCGAGGTGGAGGGCTGGGACCTGAAGAACTACAAGAAGAACCCGGTCTTCCTCTGGACCCACGACTACAAGCAACCGCCCGTCGGCAAGGCCGTAAAGGTGGGCAAGACCGAGAAGGGCCTGCTCTTCCAGGTCAAGTTCCCGACACCCGAGGAATACGCCTTCGCTGACACCGTCTACAAGCTCTACCTGGGCGGGTATCTCAGGGCCACCTCGGTGGGGTTCCGGGACCTGGAACGGGAGCCCATCACCGACAAGGAGGGCCGGCAAACCGGCTTCCGTTACAAGAAGCAGGAACTCTACGAGCTCTCCGCGGTCCCGGTCCCGGCCAACCCCAGCGCCCTGATCATGGCGGTGCAGAAAGGAGTGGTGAGCCCGCAGGAGGTGGAGCACCTCACCACTGTCGCCAATGAACGGGACCTGGGCCAGGAAGAAAAGACCGCAGAACCGTCAGAGATTGACAAACAAGACGAGGACAATCCGAAACTGGTTCTCCTGGCCCTGTCAGGCCTGGTGGAGGATCTCAAGGTCAAGGTAGACGAACTGGCAGCCCGGGTTGCCGAACTCCGGCCTCCCCATGATGACCTCGCCCAGTTGAAGGCGGTGATCAGGGAGGCCTTGGAAGAGTTCGTCCAATACGGTGCGAAAGCAACCGACTACTACTCCCTGGCGTTGAACCCCGGCTCTGAGCCCGAAGGGGGGAAGCCGGCCGGGAGTCCTTCCTTTTCACAACTCTTTACTTCGGTCAAGAACCTGCACCGACTCGTCAAAGGAGAATAATCATGGGAGCTGAATTGGCTCGCATTCAGGAGCTGTTGGAAGACGTCAACAAGTCCCTCTCCTACACCGGGGAGGACGGCAAGGTCATCCACCTCTCGGAAGTCTTCAGGATGCTGCCGGAACTGGCGGCCAAGTATGCCGACCTGGCGGCCCGTTTCGAGGAAATGGACAAACGCAGCCGGGAACGCAAGTGGGCCAACGTCCCCGGTCTGGAGGACGAAAAAGAGAAGTTCTCCCTATTTAAGGCCATCTACGCCATCGGCACCGGCGACTGGTCCCAGGCCCAGTTCGAGGCGGACGTCTTCCGGCAGACCCGGGACATGGCCACCACCCCGGACAGCTCGGGCGGGTATCTCGTGCCGGCTCAGGCCATTCCGGAGCTCATCGAGATGCTCCGGGCCGAGGCGGTGATCTTCCAGATGGGGGCGACCCTGCTGGACAACCTGGTCGGCTCGCCGGTGGAAATCCCCAAGCAGACAGGCGGAGCCACCGCTTACTGGGTGGGGGAAAACGAGCCCCTCACCGGCAGTGACCCCACCCTGGGCCAGTTGCAGCTCACGCCCAAGTCGGTTGGGTGTCTCGTGAAGCTCTCCAACCGGCTGCTTCGCATGTCCAACCCGTCGGCGGAGCAGATGGTCCGGGCCGACATCGCCCGGGTGGTTTCCCTGGCCATTGATCTCGCGGCCCTGCGGGGCAGCGGCGCCAGCGGCCAACCCACCGGCATCGCCAACACCGCGGGCATCAACACCAAGCCCTTCGGGACCAACAGCCCCAACTTCGACTACTTCTTCGACATGGAGTACGAGCTGGCGGTGGACAATGCCCTTCGGGGGCGGCTGGGGTTCGTATTCCACCCCTGTGTCAAGCGGACGCTCTCCAAGCTCAAGGTGGCCCAGTTCACCGGGGACACCGGGGGCGAATACATCGTCCGGCCCATGGACGCGGCCCAGCTCCAGGCCTTTATCGGCTATCCCTTCGCCATGAGCACGCAGATTCCCGTCAACCTGGGAGCTGGGTCCAACGAGACGGAGATTTACCTGGGCAACTGGCAGGAACTGATCGTCGGGCAGTGGGCCGGCATCTCGATCCTCCCCTCCAAAGAGGCGGGTGACGCCTTCGCCAAGAACCAGACCTGGATTCGGATCATCACCGACGTGGACATTGGCCTGAGGCACACCGAGAGCTTCTGCCTGGGCACCGGGGTGAAGAACAGCTAACCCGACGGGGAGGGGGAATGACCCCTCCCCGACCCTTTGGACTGTGAGCGAGGTGGAAGATGGCGAGATACAGAGTCAAGTCGGGATACTGCCTGCACCTGCCCCACCAGGCGTTTGCCCAGGCCGGGGAAGAGGTGGAACTGGGCGGTGAGCTGGAAAAGGAAATCGTCGAAAGCCAGGGCTGGAAGATTGACCCGGTTAATGCCGGGACCGACACAGGCAAGCCCAAGGATACCGGGCCGGAAGAGAAGGAAGTGACTGAGCCGCCCCAAGACCGGGCCATCAAGGAAGCCAAGGCCAAGTGAACCTGACCACGCTCTCCCAGGTGAAGGTCCTGCTGGAGTTGGCCGAGACCGACTGGGACGGGCTTCTCGAAGAGGTCATCGAGGCTGTTTCCCAACGGGCGGGGACCTACTGCAACCGGGACTTCGAGCACAAGGAGCGAGTGGAATACCACGACGGCGGTGGCCGGTATCTGTATCTCAAAGGTCTCCCCGTGGTGGAGATTGCCTCTGTTCACGGCTCCGACACCTGGGAGTGGGACGGGGGCAGTCTCGTTCCTGCCGACCACTACCAGTTGCTCAATGCGGGTATGGTGGCCTACCGCTTCGGGGCCTGGCCTTACGGCCCCAAGGCCCTGAAGGTGACCTACACCGGCGGCTTTGCGGAAGACGCAGTTCCCGCCGACCTGGAGATGGCTGTGCGCACCCAGGCGGCTTACGACTTCAAGCGACGCAAGGACATTGGTCTCGAGTCGGTGAGCTTCCCGGACGGTTCCATCCAGAAGGTAAGTTCCGGGGAGTTCCTCTCGATGGTCAAGCAGGTGCTGGACCGCTACCGGATCAGGCCCCATGGCTAAAGACCCGGCTATGAGCCTGGACCAGATCATCAAGGGGCTGGCCCCCAAGGTGAAAAAGGTCATCCAGGAGAACAGCAAGCGGCTGTGGGAGCACACAGTGAGCCGGCACCTGGCGGGTGGGACTTCCGCCGACCGCCTGGCCAGGCGGAGCGGCACCCTGGCCCGCTCCACCCGGCCGCTCTCCGTGACCATGGAAGGGAACAAGATCACCGGTGGCCTCGGGTTTTCCGCTCAATACGCCGGGGTGCATATCGGACCGGCGGGGAGCCAGGTGACCATCCGGCCCAAGAATAAGAAGTTCCTGGCCATACCGCTGCCCGCGGCCAAGACCGCAGCGGGGGTGGCCCGGGGTGGCCCCCTGGACAATATCTGGGGGCCCACTTTCATCGCCAAGGGGGTGATCTTCGGGTTCAAGAAGGGGACGAAAAAGGAATACCAAAGCCCTATCCCCCTCTTCGTCCTGAAGAGGTCGGTGGTAGTGCCCCGGCGGGTGGACCCGGACGTCCACCTCTTGAACTGGATCAAGCCCCAATTTATCGCTGACCTGTCAAAGGTGACGGAGGTGGGCGGCTGATGGCGGACAGCGTCAAGGTGCAGGCGATGCGGAAGCTGGCCGAGATCCTGGGAACCATCCCGGACCTGGGCTCGGTGCACCGCTGGCAGGGCAAGCCCACCGACTTGGACCAGGTAAAGACCCCGGCCCTGTTTTTCTGGGAAGAGGAAGAGTCCCGGGACAAGCGGAACCGCCTGGCGACGGGGACCCTCAAAATGCACCTGGCGGTCTTTATAAGGCTCAGCCCGGCGGGGGCCGCCTCCTTCAACGACCTGGCCGACAACCTCCAGGGAAAGCTCCACAACGCCCTGATACAAAGCCCCCAACTCAAGGGCCTGGTGGAAAACCTCCAGGAGGAGCGGGTGTGGAAGGAGTTTCCCAACGACGACTACGGGGTACTCTTCATGAGCCTCACTCTCACTTACGGGCACGCCTGGGGCGATGCCTTCACCACTCTCTATTGAGGAGGGTCAAACCATGCCTGTGCCTCCCAGCATCGACAACTACACCGTCCCCGGCGGCGTCAAGCTCTTCTTTGACAACGGCTCCGGGGAGCGGGACCTGGGAAACATCACCGACCTGGACATCGAAACCGGCACCGAGGAACTGGAGCACTTCAGCAACCGCTCGGGAAAGAGGTTAAAGGACAAGATTATCGTCCTGGAAGAGAAGCTGAACCTCAAGTTCAAGTTCGACGAGCCGGTGATCGAGAACCTGCGCTACTACTTCAAGGGGGGCGACCTGGAGAACGTGAGTGCCGGCACCGGAGCCAAGACCGACCTGAAGCTTGCCCTCGTAGGAACACTGCTCCACTCCGTGGGCCAGTATTACGGCCTGAGCGGCGTCACCGTCCGGCAGTTCCTGGACAAGGTGTTCCGGTACGACGGTGCGGCCTTTGTAGATCACTCGGCGGCGGCGGACACCGAGGGCGGCACCCCCTTCGACGCCCTGGTGGACGCGGACGACATCCTTTATCTGGGGAAGAACACCAGGTTCAAGGAGGTCTACGCCGACTTGGCGGTGAACGGCTCTTACACGGGTCTCACCTGGGAATACTGGGACGGGGACGAGTGGAAGGCGCTGAGTGTCGCCGGCGCCGGGGCGAATCTCAATGCCGACGGCCCCGTCACCTTCGCCCCGCCCGTCGACTGGGCCCGGACCACGGTGAACAGCCAGAACCTCTATTGGATCAGGGCGAAGGCCACCGCGGTCACCACTGCGGCCACGATGAACTGCTTCCGGCAGAACCTGACCCAGAACGCCGACTGGGTGGTGGACCCCGGCCAGGCAGGGGCGGAAGGAAGGCTGCCGGGCCGGGTCGGGCGGCTGGCCACCGGGAAGATTGTGGACGGCGAAGAGGTGAAAGTCAGTTTCACCTACGCCACCTGGGAGCAGGTGCGCTTCCCCATCGCCGGGGCCTCCTTCGTGGAGGGTTCGGCCCGCCTGGAGGTGCACCCCGATGCCGGCCGGGGCTTGCGCTTCGACGTGGTGGTCCCCAAGTGCCTGCTCAAGCCTAATGGGGCCATTGGTCTCGACGACAAGAAGTGGCTGGAGGTGCCCATGATGCTGGAGGCCCTGGACGACAGCGCCAACACCCCGGAGGCCCCCTTCGGCTATTACGTAAGTTATGAGAACGCCGCTTAAGAGGTGAGAAATGACGGAACAGATCACGGACTCGCAGGTCTTGACGAGCCTTTTGGCCGAGGAAAACCTGGACGGCTATACCATCAAACCCTGGACCATCAAGCAGCTTCTCCAGGTGATGCCCATCCTGGACCGGCTGGCCGAGGAGCTGGGCAAGAAGGAGATCTCCTTCGAGAGCCTGGACCGGCTGGTCGAAGAGCACGGGGTCCTGGTCCTGAAAGACCTGCTCCAGGCCGCCCTGCCCCAACTTCCCGATTTCCTGGCCATTTCCCTTAAGAAAGACAAGGCGGAGATGGAGGAACTGGACCTGGGCCAGGCCATGAAAATCGGGGTCAAGGTCCTGGCCCTGAACGTGGAACACCTAAAAAACGCCTTCAACCTGGTCCTGGGGGAGGCCGGGACCCTGACCAGGTAGCTTCACATCCTTTGGCCGTTACCGTGGCCCTGCAGGAGCTGGTGTCCCAGGGCCACGACCTCCACCTGCTGGTGGACGGTTACCCGGCCTCGTTAGTGAAAGGCTTGCTCGCCGCCTCACGGCTGCAGCGCCGCTACCACCTGGCGGAGCAGACGGCGGCCTTCTCGGTGGCGGTGGCCGGAGCTTTGGACCTGGCCCTGAACCAGGGGAAGGGCAAGGTGCTGGAAGTCTGGATGGGGGAGATACTGAAAGAGGAAACCGATCCCTCTCAAGCCAGAAGGGCCAGGATGTCTGAGCGGGCCTTCGCCTTTTTCACTTCCATGCCGCAGAAGAGAGCTGGTTGAACATGGCGACCACCATCGGCGAACTGCTGGTCAAACTCTCGGCTGACTTGAAGGATCTTTCGACCGGTCTTGGCAAAGCCAAGACCGAGCTCTCGGGGTTTAAGAGTTACGCGGAGGGGTTCGCCTCCTCTCTCAAAAAGACCCTGGCCTTTGCCGGGGTTGCGGTGGGGCTGTGGGAGATCGCCGGGGCGCTCAAGTCCTTCAGCAAAGAAGCGGCCATGACCGGCGCCCGGACCGAGACCCTCCGGGTGGCCATGGAGCAGGTGGGTAAAAACGCCGGACTTTCGGCCCAGTCCCTG
>Ga0194113_10001393_pt1 | contig 33139 bp, 24 predicted proteins | sample TA2MahC200mmetaG_FD_146193 | JGI IMG/M metagenome (GOLD analysis project Ga0194113, IMG submission 146193) | Freshwater microbial communities from Lake Tanganyika, Tanzania - TA2015017 Mahale Deep Cast 200m | ecosystem: Environmental > Aquatic > Freshwater > Lake | place: Tanzania: Lake... | reverse complement strand
TCACGACGTAGGCGCCGACATCGTCGTTGGTCGGCCTGAAGGCCGCCTCGGCGCCCGTGGCGTTGGTCCTGGTGAAGTTGAAAAGCGGGCAGTCCTCGGACCACGAGAGCGCCTCGCCGTCCTTGTCGCGGGCCGTGAAGCGGAGCGTCACCGCCTGGTCCTGGACGAACCGCTGGTCCGGGATGTAGTCCAGCACGGGAAGCCAGTTCACGGTCATCGGGAACGAGGCAAGCGGCGACCCGTCGAGCTCCACCCAGAGAACGGTGTTCCCGCCCTCGGCCGTCCAGGCGAACTGGACCAGCTTGTCCCCGTCGGGCCCCAGCGTCACCGGCCGCTTCTCCACGACCGAGGCGTCGGCGCGCTCCGCGCCCTCGTGGAGCGCCACCTCGAACGATATCGGGTTGGAGGTCGGGTTGTTGAAGGTGACGTTCACCAGGACCTCCTCCCCCTCGTTGGGCGCCTGGGAGGACACCTCCGCCGACAGGAACTTGAACGGGTACTCCTCCGCTCCGAGCTTCGACGAGGGCTCAGGGGAGAAGTACTTGCGTATAAGGATGTTGTCGATGTAGAGGGAGTTGAGCTCAACCTGGAGCCCCAGGTAGCCCGCCTGGTTCACGCTCCCGTCGGTGTAGTCGGACGAGAGGATGCCCCTGACCGCCAGAGTGTGGGTCGTGTCGGACGCCTTGATGTGGTAATGGTTGTAGGTCGTGACCGGGTTGACCGGTACGCGGTTGCCGATGTGCGTCTCGCCGCCCGAGACCGATTTGAGCAGGTTGAACCCCTTGCCGTAGCTGGAGCGGCTCTCGATGCGCCCCCACCACCGGTCCGAGGACGCTATCGAGGTCGTCTGGGCCCGGTAGATGAAGTTCGCGAGCGTGTTGTCCTCCGACACGCGCCAGTCCATCTCCACCGCGAGGTCCTTCACCGTCTCGTCGTTGGGCAGCTTGAGGCGGATTGTCCTTCGGGCCCAGGAGGAGCCGCCGGCGCCCGTCCCCTGCAGGACCCTGCTGCCCCCGTCGGAAATGATGGTCCAGGAGCCGTCCGCGACCTCCCACTTGCTGGAGTCGAGCGAGCCGCCCTCGAAGTCCTCCCTGAAGATGTAGGTCACGTTCAGGTCGGACTTGGAGGTGGCCGACGGGTTCCCGTAGTAGAAGTAGATCGTCTTCTTGGAGCCGGCCGGGATGTTTTGGACCTTCACCCAGAAATCGCTCTCGGAGCCCCGGTAATAGCCCAGCTGGGTCTTGCCGTCCGAGTCGGCGAACCGGGCGTCCCCCCCGTCCGATCTGAGCTTTCCGGCGGAGACCAGCTCCGGGGCGCTGATGTTGACGAGCACGGGGTAGTCGCTCAGGGGCGACTGGAGCTTCGTGTTGTCGATCGTCACCGACGCCCGGTAATTCCAGTTGTAGTCCCACCAGGGGACGAGGGCGCGTCCCTCCGGGGGCGCGCCGGCCGCCGGGTGGTCACAGGCGGCACAGGGAGACAGCGCCGACAGCGCGAACACGAGGACGAGCAACGTTCCGAGCGGACGGGAGGTTCTTCTATGAGGCACGCCGGACATAAAAACCCTCACCTGTCAGGGAGGGCTACGAACTAGTGTAGATATAATGGTTGCCGGCCGGGCCCGGATGTCCGGCTTCGCCGCCAGGTCTCAATGGGAACCGTCTGACCCGCCCTCAACGGTCGGGGGGAGCGCGCGATCCTTCCTTCCCTGCTCGCAAAGGTGCCTGCACGGGCAGCACTCCCAGGGACGGAAATCCCCCCGGGCCCCGCTGCCATCACTCTCCCTACCCGTCCCCCCGAAGAGGGCCGGCATGTCGAACGGCGCCCCGGCCCCGCCCTCCCCCCCGCCGAACATCCGGGACATCATGGTCGGCATCATCGTCATCATCATGCCCAGCCTGTCCTCGGCGGTGGTCCCCTCGAGCATCTTGTCCATCATCCGGGGCATCATGGAGTTCAGGAGCTCCTTTTTCTCCTCCGGGGTCAGGCGCTCGAAGAACTTGTCCATCATGCTGTTCATCATCCCCTTCCTCTCCTCCGGGCTCATCCTGTCGAGCATCCGGTCCATGTACCATTCCTTCACGCCCATTCAATCTCCTCCCTTCCTCTCCCGGCGGTCACCGGACATCTGCCGGCACATCTCCTGCATCATGGGCATCATCCGGCCCCTCACCGGCATCATCGGCATGAACCGCTGCATCGCCTCGACGTCGCTCCACTCCAGACGGAACCTCTTGACCGCGTCCCTGACTATCTCGGTGACGTTGGTGTATTCCCCCTTCTCGATGAGCATCTGCATGAACTCGTAGTCCTTCTTCGGGAAGCGTATGGTCGCCCGGTACTCGACGCCCGTCTCGGGACCGGTGTCGGACTGCTGATTGGCCCTGTCATCTGGTGTCATCTTGTGTCACCGTATGGCATATAATAGACACACTATTTATGGCTTTTTATATGAACTCGTTCAGAGTTGAACAACTGGCGAAGCCGAAGAACGCTGCCTGGCATCCCCCGGAGGCGGCTATTTCCTGTTTTTTGGCGGAAGCGTCCTGACGTACCTCAGCGCCGCCTCCAGCAGGGGGTCGAGGAGCGAGTCGTCCAGGCGGACCCTTTCGGGCAGGACGACGTACTCGCGCATCGGCCGGCCGGCCCGGGGCTCGAAAGGCCGGATGTCCCCGTGCCTGGCCCGCGCATCGCCGGCGCCCTTCTCTCCCAGCCGGAGGAAGAGGCCGTCCGTGAAGGTGCCGAAGAACATGTTGCCGTTGATGAACGCGCAGGGGTAGCCGAACAGCTTGCGCCTCTCGCAGTCGATGCCGGCGACCTTCTCCTCGAAAGAGCGCACCAGTTCCCCGGGGGGTTTGCTCCACTTCAACGGCTCACCTCCCGGGCCCGTACTTTTCCAGGTGATTGTAGGTGTCGTTGACGCTGCCCTTCTGGTCGGCGAACACCACCATCGAGGCGTAGATGTCCGAGTTCCCGTCCTCGGGGCCGGCGTTGCGGCAGTCGCACCAGGTCAGGAAGGCCGTGTTGTTGTTGGCCGCTATGCCCAGGTAGTCCCCGACGAAGCCGACATCGCCGCCCGGGAGCATCTCGGTCCAATAGGCTCGACCACCCAGGTTGCCGTCGAAGAGGGTGTTCCCCACCCGCAGGTTGATGCTGAAGTTCTGTCCGCCGTCGACCGAGACGGCGTAGGTGACGCCTATGAGGGTGTGGTTGGGGTCGTAGCGCCGGTCGTAGAACATCAGGTGCACCCAGCCCTGGTCCGAAAGCACCATGGCCGGGAAGAACTGGTCGGCCCCGTTGCCTGCGGTGTCGTTGTTGACGCGCACGTAGGTCTCGTTCCAGGTCTCGCCCAGGTCCCGGCTCACGGCGAGCAGGATGTCCGAATCCCCGGTCGAATAGTCGTTCCAGGCGACGTAGATGCTCCCGTCGTGGGGGCCGCCGGTGCTGTCGATGGCCATCACGGGCATCGTCGGCGTGCGGTAGGTGCCGTTGGGCAGGTTGTAGGGCTGGGGCACCATCGAGATGACCGGTCGGACGGCCGACCAGCTGTCCCCGAAATCGGTCGAGCGCGAGTAGTGCACCGCGTCGGTGTTGAAATCGCGCCACACGACATGCACCGTGCTGTTTCTGTCCACGGCGACGAACGAGCCCTGCGCTCCCAGGTCCGCGGTGAGGTCGGCGATCTTGTTGGGGCGGGTCCAGGTCCGGCCCTGGTCCGTGGAGCGGCTGCAGACGATGGTGGCTATCAGGTTGCCCGCCGAGAATATGGTCCAGGTCACGTAGACGTTGCCGTTCTGGAGGTCGACCGCCAGCCACTCCTTGTCGTTGAACTGCATCTGGTTGAACATCGACTGGTGGACTATGGAGACCTGGTCGAAGTTGTCGCCGCCGTCCGAGGAGCGGGCCACGAAGATGCAGTTGGCCCTCCCGGTGTGAACGTAGGTGTGGCGGTTGTACCCGACGCCCGCCAGGTAGACGTTGTTGTTCAGATCGAACCCGATTGCCGGGTCGCAGGAGGTGCCGAACCCGGTGAGCACCGAGGGCGGGCCGCCCCGGTAGCCGGGCACTATCTTGTCCGACCAGGTCTTCCCGCCGTCCTTCGTCGTGTAGTAGTGGAGCCAGGTGTCCTGCGAAGGATTGTTCATGTCGTTGGACGAGGCGACGATGTTTTTGGGGTCCCGGGGGTTCACCATGGCGTGGGTCTCGGCCGAGGGCCTGGGGCCGGTGGAGAGGGGGAAGTTGTCCTGGTTGGTGACGTTGTCGATGTAGGGCCATATCGGGATGCCGGGGCGCCCGGGGGGCCTCGCCGGCGGGGCGGCCGGTCTGTAGAACATCGCGCTCAGGCCGGCCAGCACGGTTATCGCCACAAGCAGGACCGCCATCGCTGCCTTTCTCATACGGACCGTTTTCTCCATTGGCCGGTGCGAACTTAAACCTATCCTAGGTCGCCCGCTCCCCAATAAGAATATATTGTCGTTGGTTCTGTACCTCCGGGAAGAGGGGAGCGCCCGGTTCGCGAGCGGCGGGGAGTGTGGACCCATGGCCGGCGTCGGGAGAGCGGGAAGGGTAACGACGAACAGGAGGCGGCATGCCGCCCGGCTGCTGGCACTTTCCATGCTGGCCCTCGTCCTGCCGGTCCCGTGCCCCGCCGGCCCCTGGGCGGCGGAGGCCGCCGAGGTCGAGCCCGCCCAGCTGATCAACGCCACCTCCTCGATGCGCTTCAAGGTCATCGAGGTCCCCGACTCCGTGGGCGGCGGCTTCGAGCCGCACATACTGGCCGCGCCCGGCGTGGACGGCCGGCAGTGGTACTACGTCGACTCGCCCACGGGCCTGGGCAGCCAGGAGAGCGGCTGGCTATATGTCTCCAAGGACTACGGCGAGAATTGGGCCTTCCGGTCCAAGGGCATCGTGACCGGCAGCTGGGGAGGCTCGGGGGACTCCTACACCGCGGTCACGCGCGACGGGGTCATATATTACACCGACCTGCTGCTGATAACTGCCACGATCCAGGCCTCCCGCGACGGCGGCTTCACCTGGGTGCGCAACCCGCTGGCCTCGGTGACGCCCATAGACGACCGCCAGTGGCTCTCGATGGGGCCGACCGTGGGCGGCTCGGGAATCCAGCAGGCCGAGACGCTCTACATGAGCTACAACCAGATTCCCACCGGCCTTTGGATAATGACCTCGGAGTTCACGAGCCTGGGGCTGGGCTGGAAGCCCGCAAACCGCGGGAGGGCCATCACGGCGGACACCCACGCCCGCGACGTCATGACGGTGGACCCGCACGACGGGACGGTGTACCTCCCCAACACCGCCACGAGCGGGCTCGAGGTCTGGGTCTCCACCGACGGCGCCCGCAGCTTCACTCGCAAACCTGTGATGGACGGCTCGCCGGACGACTTCCAGAGCATATTCGTCGTGGGGGACGTCGACGAGGCCGGGAACCTCTACCTGGCCTGGACGGACCAGCGCAACGTGACTTTGGCGGTGAGCCCCGATAAGGCCCTAAGCTGGCGCTTCCTTACGGCGACCTCGGGCGACGGGACGCGCGTGCTGCCCTGGGTGGCGGCCGGGGGCGACGGCCGCGCCGGCCTCGCCTGGTACGAGACGAACCTGACCGGCATGTCCGACGAGCTCGAGAACGCCACCTGGGATGTCAAGGCGGCGGTGTGCACGGACGTCTTCGCGCCCAACGCGACGTTCTACCACTCAACGGTGATGCCGGCGGTCCACGGGGGCACCATCCGGACGTCGGGCGCCAGCGGGACCGCCGACCGGGACCTGGGCGACTACCTGAGCTGCGACGTCGACGAGCTGGGGCGGCTCATCATCACCTTCGGGCTGGACGGGAACGACGGCCCCGGGAAGTACCAGTCCAAGGTGATGGTGGCCCGGCAGGACGGCGGCCCCTTCCTGAGGGAGGGCGTGGGGCCGGTGGCGAGGCTCGAGCACTCCGTCGACGGCCTGAGGGTGTCGGCCACGGGCCGCAACTCGTTCGACCAGAACGGCCGGGGCATCGTCGACTACTCCTGGGACTGGGGCGACGGCCGCAACGACTCCGGGATGGACCCCGACGCCAGCCACACCTACGGGAAGCCCGGAACCTACGATCTCACATTGCTGGTCACCAACCGCGACAACATGACCGGCTGGGAGACGGTGACGCTCAGATTGCGCGCCGGGCCGGGGCCGTCGTACGGCGGGCTGCTGCTGCCGCTCGGTCTGGGGCTGGCCGTCGCGGCCGGCCTCTTCGTCTGGTGGAGGTTCTGGCGCCGAAAGGTGCCGCGCAGCGCCTGAAGCCGGGTCGCTCCCCGACGGAAGGCAATGGCCGGTCCGGCGCGCCCCGGGCTTCTGCTATTAAATCCCTTTCGAACGATTGTATCGAATCTTCCAATCTACCGACCTTATATCCACAACGGCCCTAATCATTCACAGAGGTGTGAAGCATGACGGTCAACGCGGAAACGGTTGTCGAGGGAGTGAGGGAAGCAGGCGTTGAGGACGTGACATCCGAACGGGGCATCCGGGGGCACATGGACTGGGCCCCGCCCGTACCGGGCGGGCAGGGCGGCGACCTGTACCCGCGCACATTCGTGTGCTCCAACTGCCGGCGGCGGATGAACGTCCGCGAGAGGGCGCCGGGAGCGCCCCGCTTATGCCGCCCCTGCAGCAACTGGCTCGCGGCGGATGCGGAGAACTGAGCCCTGTCCTGGCGAGGACCGGCGATGCAGAGGGGAGCGGGCAGCGGGCAGCGGGGAGCAGGGGGCGACGGGCGCCGTTAAGTCACCGCTCCCCGCTGCCCGCTGCCCCTTTCTTCACACCCACCCTTTTTTCCCTGCGCCACAAGGTTTAGAAACCCCCAGGTTATACAACATATGATATTGGGAGCCTGGACCCATGGGAGCCCGGAACCGAACGGTCTGCGCGCTGGTCATCCTGGCCTCGCTTTGCATTCCGCCCGCCCTGGCCGCCGGACCGGAAAGCGGCGCCTCCGGGCGCGCCGCCCCCGACCTGACCGTCGTGGCCGAAAGCTTCGCCACCAACCCGGACCCGGCCAGGCTATGGGACACGATCAGGATCAATGTCACGGTCATCAACCAGGGGGACGCCGACGCCGGATCGTTCGGGGTGGCGTTCTACCTCAACAACACCTCGAGACTGATAGGGACCTCCACGGTCACCTCGCTTTCGGCCAGCAACACCACCAACGTGTCGGTCAGCTGGGCCACCGCCACCACTGAGACATTCGAATATCACGAGGGGGTGGTGTACAAAATCCTGGTCAGGGTCGACCACAACTCCCGCGTGATCGAGTCCGACGAGACCAACAACGAGTTCCTGTTCGACCAGGTGCTCGGGCCGCCCAGGCTCCCGGACCTGGCCCTCGTGGGATTCTCGGTCGACCCCCCGGCGCCCGTCAAGGGCGACCTGGTGACCGTCAACGTGAGCTTCACCAACATCGGCGAGGCGCAGGCCAGGTTCTTCCGCGTGTACATCTACAACGACAGCGTGGACAGCACCATCGGGTACGTCGACGTCACCACGACCAACCTCTCCGAGATCAAGAACGTGTCCTTCGAATGGGACACCTCCGGCCTCTCCGTGGGCACCCACGCCCTCCTGGTCCACGTCAACCCCGAGTTCCTGTTCACGAGCATCCGGGAGCAATCCTGGGACAACAACAACGGCACCCGCGAGGTCGTGGTGTCGGCCCCGGATTTCGAGCTCGGGCTCGTCTCGCTGGTCCTGTCGCCGGCGGGCATCCATGTCGGCGACACACTCAACGCGACCTGGAGCCTGCGCAACGGCGGCCCCCGCCCGGCCGAGGACTTCACCGTCCTGGCGTTCCTCGACGGCTACGAGTTCTTCCGGGAGAGGGTCCCCCGGCTGGACCCCGGCGAGAACCGTTCGTTCGGCGCCGAGAACGACACCGGCATGCTCCCCGTCGGGGACCACACCTTCCGGTTGTCGGCCGGGAACATCGACACCGAGCGGACCTTCGCGCTGCGCCCGGTGCGAATGGCCGACCTGGTCCTGCGCAACGTCAGCTGGGAGCCCCCGTCCCCTCTCGTCGACCAGTCGGTCCAGGTGTCGCTTCAGGTCTTTAACGACGGGGGGCTGGCCTCCCGCGCCTGCGAGATGGCCGTCTTCGTCGACTTCTCCGCCTCGCCGGCCATGCTGCGGCCCGTTCCGGCGCTGGAGCCGGGGGCCGGAAGCGACCAGCGGTTCCTCTGGGACACGGGCGGGCTCCATGCCGGCCCCCACGAGCTCCGGCTCCAAATCGACAGCGGGCATGTCGTCCCCGAGCTCAACGAGACGAACAACAACTTCCGGTTGGACATCGAGATCAGGGGTGAGATGGATCTTGGTCTTGAGAACCTGACCATATCGCCCCGGCCCCCCCGGGCTGGCGACGGTGTCGTGTTCTCGGTGTCGGTCCGGAACCTGGGCTCCATTCCCTCGCCGGCGACCAACCTCTCGCTCGACGTCAACGGCCTGCCCGTCGACCACCGGGCCATCGGCGCCCTGGACCGCGGCCGGTCCGCCCCGGTCACCCTCGCCTGGGCCACGACAGGGCTGCCATCCGGTAACTACACATTCAACCTCACGCTGCTGGGGATTCCCGACGACGTCGCCCCGGAGGACAACCGGCTTTCGGACGTCCTCTCGCTCCTGCCGCCCCCGCCTGCCCCCGATCTCCGGGTCAGCCGCATCGTCGCGGACCCTGCCGATCCGCGAGTGGGGGACACCCTGACCCTGCGGATACTCCTCGAGAACGCCGGCAACCTCGACTGCGGGCCTAGCTCGGTGATGATCTACCTCGACAACGGAGTGGCCCTGCTCAAGTTCATGGAATCGCCGGCGCCGGTGCCCTCCATTGCCGTGGGGCGGTCGGTCACGGTGAACGTCTCGAGGGGGACGGCGAGCTTCCAGCCGGGCATGTACATACTCAACGCCAGCGTCGACTACAGAAACGAGATCGCCGAGCTCGACGAGACCAACAACCGGCTCTCGATGGAGCTTCGGCTGGGGGAGCCGGTGGTCCTTCCCCCCCGGCTGTCGGTGGGCGAGCTCTCGGTCCAGGGCGAGCTTCTGGCCGGGTCGGAGATCGTGCTGTCGGTGACCGTCACCAATGACGGCCAGGGCGACGCGCTCTCCGTGAACGTCACCCTCATCATCGACGGCAACGCCTCGGACAGGCTGGTCCTGGACCGCCTCCCGGCGGGCTCCTCGCAGACCGTCTCTTTCAACTGGAAGGCCACCCCGGGGGCGCACACCCTGGCGGTGGTGGCCCAGGCGGGCGACACGGGACCGGCGGCGACCCCGATGAGGACGCTTTCGGTCACAAGGCCGGCCGCCCCGGCGGCCGCGGCCGACCTGACCGCCCCGATCATCGCGGCGGTGGTGCTGGTGGCTGTGGCGGCGGCCGGGGCCGGCCTGGCGCTGATGCGCCGCAGGAAGGGTTGACGATGGGGGGGCGGTGGGGCTGACGGACGAGTACCAGCTGATTAAGAAGGTGTGCCTGATAGGGGACCCGGGGGTCGGCAAGACCAGCCTCGTCCGGCGCTTCGTCATGGACCTCTTCGACGACCACTACCTGAGCACCATCGGCGCCAAGATCACCAAAAAGGAAATGGTGGTGGACCTCCCCGGGCGGGACCTCCGGGCGCGGTTGACGCTGATGATCTGGGACGTCGCCGGACAGAAGGAGTACCGCGCCTTCCACGAGATGCACATGAAGGGCATGGAGGGCGTGCTGGCGGTGGCCGACCTCACGAGGAAGAACACCTTGGAGAGCCTCAAGTCGACCATCTCGATGGCGGACCGCACGAGGGTCAACATACCCATCGTGTTCCTCCTCAACAAGTGCGACCTGGCCGAGCCCTCCTCCACCGACCTCAGGGACGTCCGCACCCTGGCCAGCCGCCGGCTCATCCCGGTGCTGGCGACATCGGCCAAGACCGGCCTCAACGTCGAGATGGCCTTCTCGCGCCTGGCCCAGCTGATGCTCGAATCCTGGGCCAAACGGAAGTTCGAGCCCGAGGAGGAGTAGGCGGCGGGCGGCCTTCAGGGTGCGGGGTGCAGGGTGCGGGGTGCGGGGGATCGCGGGGCCAGAGGGCATCGGGCAGCGGTGGAAAGGCGCAAGGCGCATGGCGCAGGGCGCAAGGCTTGAGGCGCAAGGCGCAAGGCGCAAGGCGCGAGGCTTAAGGCGCAAGGGGGAAGGCGCAAGGCGCAAGGGGCAAGGAGTCAAACTCGAATCCCCCTCTTTCATCCCTGCACCCTCCACCTTGCGCCTTGCGCCTTGCGCCTCAAGCCTTGCGCCCTGCGCCTTGCGCCTTGCGCCATCCCCCCGCTGCCTTTGGCCCACCGCAACAAAAATCATCCCCGATGTCCATATGCGGCGCATGAAGCTGAGGCTCTACCAGGTCGACGCCTTCACCGACCGGCTATTCTCGGGCAACCCGGCCGGCGTGGTCCTTTCGGACGGCTGGCTCCCCGACCGGCTCATGCAGGCCATCGCGGCCGAGAACAACCTGTCCGAGACCGCCTTCGTCGTGCCGGAGGGGCAGGGCTTCGGGCTGCGATGGTTCACGCCGGTCACCGAGGTGGACCTCTGCGGCCACGCAACTCTGGCGTCGGCCCACGTCCTTTTCAACCACGAGGGCCGCTCCTCCGACCGCATCGACTTCTTAAGCCCGCGCAGCGGGACACTGACCGCGATGCGCCAGGGCGAGGCCATAGTCCTGGACTTCCCGGCCGACAGGCTGAGAGAGCAACCGGCGCCCCCGGGGCTCGCCAGGGCGCTGGGCCGCCGGCCCCTGGAGACCTGGCGCGGGAGGACCGACCTTCTGTGCCTCTTCGGGACGCAATCCGATATTGCGGGCCTGAGACCGGACATGGGGCTTCTTGCGAAGGTCCGGGCCCGGGGCGTCATGGTGACGGCGAAGGGCGACCAAACCGACATCGTGTCGCGCTTTTTCGGGCCCCGGGTGGGCGTCCCGGAGGACCCCGTGACCGGCTCGGCCCACACCACGCTGGCCGTGTTCTGGGCGCCCCGGGAGGCGGGCCCGGACCCGCAGAAAGAGATAATAGCCCAGTTGGCGATTCGCCCGCCGGGGTCCGCATAAACCGCATCGAGGTGGCTCTGAGGCCGGGACTGTTCGACGCCCAGGGGCACATCGACGAAAGGCGCATCCGGGACCGCTTCGGCCTGCGCGCGCGGGTGGAGTACCGCAAGATTTTCACCGAGGACCTGGACCTTCCGCCGGAGGAGCTGTCGCGCTTTGCCGGCGAGCTCGCCCACCCGGTCACGCACACCGCGACCTTGGGGGCCGCGCCCGCCCGGCCGTTCGACCACGTCATCGAGGTGGGGTACCGCCCGGGCGTGATGGACCCCGAGGGGCGGTCGGCCAAGCTCCTGGCGGGCTACGTGCTCGGGCGCACGTTCCCGTTCGAGCGGCGGGTGGCGGTGCAGCACCAGCGGCTGATACGCGGCGCCCTCTCGCCCGCGGAGCTTCGGAAGGTGGCGGGCCTCTTCTCCAACGATACCGTGCAGACCTTCCGCATCTGGTCGTTCGCGAAATGGAAGCGGGGCATCGCGCCCTACATGCCCACCGTGAGGGTCCCCCCGCCCGGGCCCGTGCGCCGCTACGACCTCGACCTCCCCGACGGGGAGCTGCTCGCACTCAGCGCCGAAAGGATGCTGGCGCTGGACATCGCGGAGATGGGGCGCATCCGCGAGCACTTCTCCCGCCCCAAAACCGTGGAGGCGCGCCGGCGGGTCGGCCTCGACGGGAGGGCGACGGACGTCGAGCTCGAGCACCTGGGCCAGGCCTGGTCGGAGCACTGCAAGCACAAGATCTTCAACGCCGACATCACCTACGTCGAGGGCGGCCGGGAGGAGCATATAGCCGAGGGCATCTTCAGGCGGTACATCCGGGCGGCCACGCTGGACATCCAGAGGCGCAAGCCCGGTTTCATAAAGTCCGTGCTCTGGGACAACTCGGGCGTGGTGGACCTGGACCCGGGGGCGGACCACTACCTCTGCTTCAAGTGCGAGACGCACAACAGCCCCTCGTTCATCGAGCCCTACGGCGGGGCCATCACGGGCATCGTCGGGGTGTACCGGGACCCGATGGGCACGGGGCGGGGCTCCCGGCTCACCTTCGGGGTGTGGGGCTACTGCACCGGCTCGCCGTTCTACAAGGGCGCGCTCCGGCCGCCGCTCCACCCCGACCAGCTCCTCGACGGCATCCACCGGGGAGTGCGCGACGGGGGCAACAAGCACGGCGTGCCGACCGCGATAGGCGGCACCTTCTTCGACGACAGCTACCTGGGCAAGTGCCTGGTCTACGTCGGCGCGGCGGGGCTCATCCCCAAGACGGTGGCCGGAAGGCCCGGCTACGAGAAGTGGGTCCGGCCCGGCGACCGGATCATCGTCGCGGGCGGGCGCGTGGGCAAGGACGGCATCCACGGCGCCACCGCCTCCTCGCAGGAGTACTCCGAGGGCACGCCGGCGGGCCACGTGCAGATAGGCGACCCCTACACGCAGAAGAACGTGCAGGAGTTCCTGCTCGAGGCCCTCGGCGAGGGGCTCATCGACTTCGCCCAGGACAGCGGCGCGGGGGGCATCGGCTCCGCGGCGGGCGAGATGTCGGAGTACAGCGGCGGGGCCAGGATAGAGCTGGACCGGGACCTCTTCAAGTACGAGGGGCTTGCCCCGTGGGAGATACTGGAGTCGGAGTCGCAGGAGAGGATGTTCTTCGCCGTCGACCCGGCGAACGTGCGGCGCTTCGCCGAGATAGCCGAGAAATGGGACGTCGAGTGGCGCGACATCGGCGAGTTCACCGACTCGGGGCACTTCCACCTCCTGTACAAGGGCGCCACGGTCGGCTACCTGGACATCGACTTCCTGCACAAGGGGGTGCCGCAGAAGAGGCTGCGGGCGGTATGGCGCACGCCGGAGGAGCGGGGATTGCGGGAGCCCTCGCTGGACGCGCTCGCCCGGAGGGGCCCCGGGAGGCTTTTGCACGATCTGCTCAGGCGGGAGAACGTCGCGAGCCGGGAGTTCCTCCAGCGCGAGTACGACACGCGCGTCCAGGGCCGGACGGTGGTGCCGGCGTTCATCGGGGAGGGCTCGGACGTCCCCAGCGACGCCTTCGTGCAGAAGCTCGAGTTCGGACGGACCGGCGCGGTGGCCTGCGGCATCGGCCTCAACCCGACGTTCGGCAAGATAGACACCTACGCCATGGCGATGCTTTCCGCCAACGAGGGGCTCATGCGCGTCGTGGCCGTCGGGGCGGACCCCGACCGGGCCGCGAACAACGGCAACTACTGCTGGCCCGGCGTGCTCGCCGACGAGAGCGACGAGCCGGAGTACAAGACGGCCCAGCTCGTCCGGGCGGCCCGGGCCCAGAGCGACTTCGCGACGGGCACCGATGTGGCGACCATCTCGGGGAAGGACAGCATGAAGATCCAGGGCAACATACTCGACTCGAGGGGCCGCCGCCACCGGGTGTTCGGCCTGCCGGCCATCCAGTTCGCCACCATCGGCCACGTCCCCGACGCCGCCGGCTGCGTCACCGCCGACCTCAAGCTGGCCGGCGACATCGTCTACGTCGTCGGGCCGCCCACGCGCGACGAGCTGGGCGGCTCCGAGCTTCACGAGATGCTGGGAGAGCCGGGTCTCAACGTACCCCGCGTGGACCTTCCCGCCTCGATGGAGACCTACCGGGCGCTCCATAGCGCGATGCGGGCCGGACTTGTGGAATCGGCCAAGGCGTGCTCCAAGGGCGGGCTCGCCGCGGCGCTCTCGCTTGCGGCGTTCGGCGGGGGCCTGGGGGCGAGCATCGACCTTCGCAGGGTGCCCTCCGACATCCCGGCCGGCGACCGGCACCGCGACCTCCGGCTGCTCTTCTCGGAGAGCGCCTCCCGGTTCGTGGTGAGCGTGGCCCCCGGGAACGCCGCCGCGTTCGAGAAGGTGATGGGAGGGCGCGCCGCGCGATTCGGCACCGTCGTGCCGCGCTCGGTCGTGGTAACGGGCTCGGGCGGGAAGGTCATCCTCCGGGAGGAGGCGGCCCGGCTCAAGCGGAGCTGGCGCTCGACGTTCGCCCACAAGCTGCACGCCGGGGGTGGCGCGCCGTGAACCCCCGCGCCGCGGTGGTGGTCGGCCACGGCATCCTGTGCGACCGGGAGCTCGAGGAGGCCCTCCGCAGGGCCGGCGCCGACGCCGAGCGGGTCCACCTCAACGACCTGCTCGACGGGGAGCGGGCCGGGCGCTACCACATCCTGGCGCTGCCGGGCGGGTTCGCGTTCGGCGACGACACCTTCGCCGGGAACATCTTCGCTAAGAAGGTGCTCTTCAACCCGCTGCGGGAGGCGTTCCGGCGCCACCTCGACGAGGGCCGGCTGGTCTTCGGCGTGTGCAACGGCAACCAGGTGGGCACGATGATGAACCTCATCCCCGCGTTCGGCGAGCCGCTGGGGCCGCCGGAGGTGGCCTACACCTGCAACAGCTCGGCGCGCTTTGAGGACCGGGGCAACATCCACCTCAAGGTGGTGAGCCAAAGATCGCACTGGCTGAAGGGCCTCGACGTGCTCCACAACATCCCGGTGGCCCACGGAGAGGGCCGCTTCTACACATCGCCGCGGGTGCTCCGCCGGCTGCGCTCGGAGGGGCTCGTGGCGCTCAGGTACGCCACAGAGAAGGGCGTCCCGGCCCGGGGGCGCTACCCCCAAAACCCCAACGACTCGCTGGAGGACATCGCCGCTCTCGCGTCGGAGCAGGTGCTGCTCATGATGCCCCACCCGGAGCGCGCGATAGAGCCCGTAAACCAGGACGGCTGGACCCGGCGCCGGTCCCTCCTGCGCCGCCGCGGCAAGGGGCTCCCGCCCGAGGGCGACGGCATGGCCATATTCCGCAACGGCGTGGAACATGTGCGGAAGAATCTATTGTAGCTTGGAAGGGGAGCGGGGGGAAGGCGCAAGGCGCAAGGCGCAAGGGAAGGCACAAGGCGCAAGGATGAAGGAACGGGATTCGCGTTTGACTCCTTGCCCCTTGCGGCTTAAGCCTTGCGCCGTAAGCCTTGCGCCTTGCCTTGCACCTTGCGCCTTTCCACCGCTGCCCGCTCATCTTTTCTTGTTCAGCAATGCCAGTATCTCGTCGAGGTCCCGGGCGCCCTTGGCCGGGCTCGGGGCCTGGACGCGGGATTCGGGCCTGACCGGCTCCACGCCCTCTAGCACCGGCAGGTCCTCCCGGGCCGGTTCGGGGGGCGGCACTGCAGGGGGACGCGGCGGCCTCGGCGCCGGCGGTCGGTGGGGCTGGCCGGCGGGCGCCTGCGGCGGGTAGCGCGCCCGGGGGGCGGGAGGGCCAGGGGGCCTTTGCTGAGCCGGCGCGGCCGGCGGGCCGGGAGCCCACCTATCGGTCGGCCCAGCCGGCGGACCGGGGGGCCAGCTCCCAGCCGGTGCGGGCTCCTCGTCCATCTGGACCACCTCGTCCTCCGGCTCCGCGGCCGGCGCGCGGCGGACGCCCCGGCGGGCCAATACGAGTCCGGCGAGCGCCAGCACCAGTACCACCACCACGACGGCGGCGATGGCGAGGGACCACGGGAAGCCGCCGGTCGCGGCCGGTTTCGGAGCCTTCACGGTGAAGACCACGAACGCCTGGTCCGTCAGGTTGTACCGGTCCGTGACATGGAGCCGCAGCTGCACCTGCGCGTCCGCCCGGGGCTTTCCGGCCTGGAGCACAAGTGTGTTGCCCTCTATGGTGGCGTTCAGGAGGGTGTTGTTGGAGAGGACCGTCCACCGGATCGTGAGGGGCTCCTCGTCGGAGACGTGCTTGAGTAGGTCGATACGGAGGGTGCTCCCGCCGGCGATGGTGGAGCCGTTCAGGGATATCCGGGGGGCCTGGTTGGGCGGCGCGTACGAGACCGTGACGAACATCACCGCGCTGCCCGTGAAGCCCTCGCTGTCGGTCGCTCTGAGCGTGACATTGAACGTGCCCTCGACCGTTCCCGCGACCAGCCTCAGCGTCCGGCCCTCCACCTCCACCCGGAGGGGCGCCGGGTCGCCCCCGACGCCTGGTCCCCCGGTCAGCCCGGCGTCCCAGGAGAGGTTGGTGCCGTCCTCGGCGTCCGAGCCGAAGGCCGTCAGGTTGAGCTCCCGGGTCTCGTAGAAGAAGAGGCTGGTCCTCGGCGGCGATGCCACCGACGGGGGCCGGTTGCTCGAGACCGAGAAGGTCCACACCTCGCTCCATCCGGAGGACTCCAGCCCGTCGAAGGAGCGCACCCGCCAGTGGAAGGGGGTGTTGGGGGAGAGGTCCAATGAGGCATTCGTGACGTTGGTGGTGCCGCTGCCTCGAAGGGCGGCGAAGTCCGCGCTGCCGCTCACCTGCCACTCGTAGGTGAGGGGTGCTCCCTCGGGGTCGGCGGAGGCATTCCAGGAGAGCTGCACCGGCCTCTTCACGCCCGTCGAGGCGTCCGCGGGGGAGCGCAGCCCGGGCGCCACCGGTGGTGCATTGATGTGGAACCTCATCTCGGAGTGAGGGCTCCAGAGGGACCCCGCAAGGGGCGAGTCCCGGACCCGCACCCGGAAATAGTAGTCGCTGCCCTTGACGAGAGGGGTCGAGGGCGCCCCGCTGCCGAAGAGCACGGAGTCGTCTTTGCCGGTCCGTTCCAGCGACCACATCAGAGCGCCCGTGCCGTTGGGGCCGGTCCAGACAGAGGCGTTGTAGGCGCCCTGCTGCTGCCCGGTGCCGTTGTCGGCGAAGGCCCAGCCCAGGGACGGCACCAGGACGGTGATGTTCATCGCCCCGGGGGAACCTTCCGCGGCACCGTCCACGCTCAGGTCCGCCGGCGGGGCGGGTGGACGGTTGGGGGACCAGGTCAGGTCCCAGGAGTGGAGGGCCGGAGACTCCGGGCCGTCGGAGTAGAGCCGGGCTCGCATCACAAGGGAGAGGTTGGCGAGCTCTGAGATGTCCAGCGACTCCCGACCGTCGCCGGTGGCGATCCACTCGCCCAGGGAGCTGCCGTTGGAGGCATCAAGGAGGTCGAAGATCAGCACCGCCCTCCCGACGAGCGTGTAATCGACATTGAAGCTTGACCATCCCGCCAGGGAGGCGGGGGTCACGGCAACAGATGCGACCGCGGCGTAGGGTTGGCGGGCCAGGAGCACCGCCGTGCCCGCGGGCGACACCGCGCCCGACGAGGTGAGGGAGTCCAGGCGGATGCGGCCGGGGCCTCCCGCCGAACCGGAAACCCCGGCCGCGCCCGAAGGGCCCGCACCGCCGGGGGAGCCCGGCTGGGCGCTGTTGCCGCCCCGCGGGCCGCCCTCGCCGCCGGCCCCGCCCGCTCCGCCGCCGGCCCCGTTCCCGCCCGGGCCTCCGAGCGCGGTCACCAGCCCCTGTCCCAGGACGACGTCGAACGCCGAAAGCCAGATCGTGCCGCCGCTGCCGCCGCCGCCGCCGAACCCGCCCTGGCCGCCGGAGGCGCCGTTGCCCCCGCCGCCCCCTCCGCCGTCGTAATAGTACGGGAAGGAGCCGCCGCCCGGTCCGCCCTGGCCGCCGCGCCCGCCGGATTCCCCCGGGCCGCCCGGCAGCCCGCCGCTGCCCTGGAGCCCGTTGGCGCGAATTGAGCCCTCGACCTCCACGGCTCTGGCGGTGACGATGACCGCCCCTCCGCCCGCCCCGCCCTCGGAGCCGGTCCCGCCCGGCCCGCCGTGGCCGCCCGGCGTCCCGTCCTGGCCGGGATTCCTTCCACCCCCGCCCCCGCCTCCGCCGCCGGCGCCGGCCCCGCCGTTGCCTCCCTGGCCGCCGCCGCCTCCACCGCCGATCTGCAAATTGGCCAGGTCCGCGCTGCCCTTGTTGGAGCCTCCCTGGCCCGAGCCCGCCCCGGCGCCGCTCGAGCTCTGCCCGGGCTTCCCGGCGCTCCCCTTGAGCCCCGCCGCCCCGGCCCCGCCACCGGGCCCGCCCGGCCCTCCCGGGCGCCCGAAGCTTCCGCTGCCGCCGGCGCCACCGGATCCCCCTCCGGAGGTGGTCCCGCCTGCGTCCCCGGCCTGGGCCTGACCGCCGCCGGTCCCTCCCGAGCCGCCGGCCCCGCCCGGGCCGCCGGCAGTGGCGCCCCCTCCGGCGAACCCCTTTCCCGAGACATCGATGGTGCCGCCGGGACGGACCGCCACATCGCCCGTGGCCCTGAAACAGAGCACTCCGCCGGTGGTGCCGTCCCAGGCGGTGCAGGTGAGCACCCCGTTGGAATAGACATTGACGGCGCGGAAGTTGGGGACGCGTACCACCTGGGCCCGGTTGGTGCTCGTGCCCATGTACGAGTGGGCGACCTGGGCCGTGAGGGTGATCCTCGAGACCGCGGTACCGGCGACGCGCGCGTACTCCCAGGTCCCGGCCGAGGTGCCGACCATCTGTACGATCAGTACCTCATCGCCCTCGGAGAAGCCCAACGAGTTGTTGACCGACAGATGGTCCTGGCCGAACGCCTGGACGTTGGCAACCAGGTGGGTGCGGACCGTGTCCGTGTATGCCGTGCCGGTCACCTCCAGGTTCCCGTCGGCGCCCGTGCCCGTGCGCAGGGACCAGGCGGGCACGATGGAGCCCTGCTCCACCGTGGCGTTGTCCACGAGGGACACTCCGGCGAGCTCGTCGGGAGGCTCAAACGAGTCGGTCCAGGAGCCCGCGGCGGGCTCTGGCGCGCCCGAGACGGGCGCCGGCAGCCCGGCGAGCAGCGAGAGCAGCGGTCCGGCGACCAGGACGAATGCCACGAGTGCAGTCGACGATCTGCCCTTGCCAGCCAAACCGTTCCCTCCGGACCGGCGATGCGCGGCGCCCCGGGGGGCCCGGCGGCATCGTCGCGTATCTTATACCCGCGCGGGTATATAATATGTTTTGTGCGGGTGCGAATCACCCTCAAGTCCGGCGCAACGGGATGAGGCGGGCCACCCTCAGGGCCAGCGCCGCCGCCACGAGCATCGTGGGCAGGCCCTCCGAGCGGGGAGCCAGGGACAGGTCGGCCGCCCACAGGCCCTCCGGCAGGGTGGAGGGGTGCATCGTGGCGGCGTCGCATCGCGCCAGGGGGACCGTGCCGCCGAGATGGCCCCCGTTGAGCATCCCCTCCACGAACGGCCCCTCCACGCCCACCCCCTCCATGAGGCGGCGCGCCAGTCCCGCGGCCCCGTCGAGGCGCACCCGGTCCATTTCGGAAACGGGCTTCTCCACCGTCCCGTCGGCGTTCACGCGGCCGTTCCCCTCGTCGGCGAGCTTGACCATCAGCCCGACCCGGTCCCCGACGGGCACCTTCCTCCAGGGCCCGTGGAACCAGTGCGACAGGATGTCGATGTAGGGCGACAGCATGTATCCGTCCCGTCTGGCGTACCACACCATCGGCGGCTCCCCGAGCATCCGGGCGCTGGCGCTCCGGCCGCCCACGGTGAGCACGATGTCGGCCCAGAGCCGGTCCTCGGCCCGGAGCCCCGACGACTTCAGCACCTGCGCGTTGCCGATGCCCCCGGCGGCCAATACGACCGCGTCGGCCCTCATCCGCTCGGGCGCGCCCTTCCTCCCGGCGAGCACCCCCCGCGCCCTTCCATCCTCCACGACCACCTTCCGCACCGGCGTTCCGTAGCGCACGGTTGCGCCGGCGCGCAGGGCATCGCCCAGGAACCGCCGGGAGTCCCAGCGCGCCCCGCGGGCGCACCCCAGCTCGCAGAGGCCGCAGGAGACGCACCCGCTCAGGTCGACGGCCTTGGGCGTCGGCGCCGGGGAGAGGTCCATCTTCGCGGCCGCGTCGAACATGGCCGCCGAGAGCGGGCGCCACCTGGGGCGCGGGACGGTCGTCACGCCGATTAGCCGCTCGAGCTCCTCGAACTCGGGCGCAAGGTCCACGCCCATATCCTTGAGCCCGTTGTCGGCGCGCACCAGGTTCCCGCACGACAGGACCGTGCACCCGCCGGCGGCCAGCCCCCGGACGAGCACCAGGTCCTCCGAGGAGCGCCGCGTCTCCATCGCCGGGAAGAGGCGGCTGATGGTGCGCTCGCCCCCCAGCGCGCCCACACGGCGGAGGGGCGCGGCCCACGAGATGTTGCGCGTGAACGGTCTGAACGGCTTCCCGGCCTCGAGGACCAGCACCTCGAACCCCCTCAGGGCGAGCTCGCGGGCGGCGGTGGCCCCGCCGGCGCCCGTGCCGACCACGATCGCCCTCACCGTCGCACCTCCCCGATGCGCGCCAGGCACTCCTTCGGTCCGGCCGTCATCCTGCGCTCGAACGCCATCGCGTAGTCCGGGCTGAGGCCGGCGACCACCCCCTCGTCGGCGGCGCTCAGTATCTCGCAGGCCTCCGGCGAGTAGTGCGCGGCGAGGGCGCAGCGGTGGACCCTCATGAGCATCGTCCCTCCGGGCACGCGCTCCAGCGTGAAGTCTATGCCCAGCGCCCGGTACAGGACGCGGGCGGCCCGCTCCATGTCGTCCGGGCCGTCCCCGGCCGAAAGCTCCCTCCGGGCCTCCTCGCCCAGCAGTTTTCCGACCGGAAAGAGCGCCTCGCGGCCCGCCCGGATCGCCCCGTCCCGGCCGATTGATTCCACCAGCGCCTTCACGCGTGCGTTGTGGGCCGAGGCCATCGCCGCTCTCCTTTGCTCCAGGCCCCCGCCGCTTCCGGCGCCGGCCACTTTCAGCCCGGCGACCTTGCCCGGCGCGTGCTTCGCGACGAGCGCGTCCAGCGCCGCCGTGGTGGCTCGCTCCACCCGGGCCAGCATCGACAACCGCGCGCCCTGCGGCGTCCAAATCGACGCCAGCCGAAGCTTCAGGCTCATCCGTCCACCGCCCAGCCCCGATGGCGGCAAAAGTCGCGCAGGAGCTCCCGGTTGCGCCGCGCCCTGGCGACGTGGGCCGCGTTGCCGGCGCGGAGCCTCTCGACCATCAAATCCCGCCCGGCCACCAGCCGGTCCACGGCCGCCTCCAGCCTTGTCCAGGCGTCCGGGGCGTTCCGGTCGACGAGGAGGTCGTCCATCCCTAGCTCGCCGAAGAGCCCCGAAAGGCGGGGGTCGTGGGGCAGGGCCGCCATCGGGACCGGCCTCGCCATCGAGAGTACGGCCGCGTGGTAGCGCGAGGTGAGCAGGAGGTCCAGGTCCCGGAGGACCCAGCTCATCCTCGAGGCGTTCAGCTCCCTCGACGAGAATATCCGGGCCCGGGCCGGATGCCTCATCCGGCGGAGCACCTCCCCCGCCAGGGGGGTGTCGAGCTCCTCCATCGCGAGCAGGGCGATGTCCATCCCGTGCCGCTCGACGATGCGGTCGGCCAGGGCGGCCCAGTGCCCGGCGAGCTCCAGGGTGGCCCGGCACCTCTCGGGGGAGCGCAGGAAGTAGTAGGGCCACTTGTAGCAGTGCTCCGCCTTCCCGTACAGGCGGACGACCACGGGCCACAGGTGGAAGTCGACGACGGAAAGGCCGGCCACGGGGCCCCTCGCCTCCGGCCAGGAGCGCCAGAGGAACCCCTCGTCGGCCTCCTCCGGCACGTAGGTGAACGCCGTGTCCGCCGTGACCTCGAGGGGCGCCGTAACGCCCAGCGCCTCCAGCCTCCGGGCCGCCGCACCGGTCCTCGTGATTATCAGGTCCGTCTTGCTGGCCTCCGTCCGGACCCTTCTCCGGTTGCCCGGCGAAAGGTCCCCAACGTCCACGGCGTAGGCCAGCGAGGCCTTTCCGGCCGCCTTCGCATACCTCGTCGCCGAGGTGAAGGCCAGAAGGAGCGCCGTGGTCCAGGTGTCCATGTAGCAGCTGCCCTCGACGAGCATCATCAGGTCGTTTTGCCTCACGAGCCGCTTCAGCGCGAAGAAGAATATCGAGGGCACCGGCTCGATGCGCAGGCCCGGCCCCTCCTTCAGGTAGCGCCGCAGGTTCCTCTCGTTGAGCGTCGGGACGGTCATTTGCGCTCCCGGGCCGAGGACCGCCCGCACGTCCTCGATGATGGAAAGCAGGCGCGCCTCCGAGCCGGTGTTGTTGGCGCCGTTGTAGCCGACGAGGAGCACGCTCGGCGCCCCATCCCTCGCCCGGCCGTCACCAGCCATCGCCCCGAGCAATGCGGTCCGCGCGTTTTAAATATATCGGCCCGTCCCCCCGGGCACGGGCGCACAGCGTACAGCGGGCGGCGTACAGGAATCAACGAGGGTGCAGGGTGCGGGGTGCGAGGGAATGACACGCGTCCCGGCACCCGGCACCCGGCACCCGGCACCCGGCACCCGGCACCCGGCACCCGGCACCCCGCGGCCTCACTCCCGGGCCGCGCCGCCCAGCTCCAGCACGCACGCCGGCCTCTCCTTCGCCCCGTAGAGCGCCTCAATGACGTCGCCCAGGCGGCACGAGACCGCCTCGCGCTTGAGCTTGAGGCTCGCGGTGAGGTCCCCGCGCTCGATGGAGAGGTCGTTGGGCAGCAGGGCCCAGCGCTTGACCTGCTCCGGGTGCGAGAGACGCGCGTTCACCGCCTGCACGGCCCCCGCCACCGCGGCCAGGGAGGCCGGGTCGCGGTGGCCCTCGTCGAGCCATAGCAGCGCCCCGCAGAAAGGCCGCGAGTCGCCCACGAGCATCGAGTTGGCCACCCCGGGGATGTCCCGGAGCATCGACTCCACCTTCACCGGGAAGACGTTCTTGCCGTAGGATGTGACGATGAGCTCGCGCTTTCGGCCGTCCAGGACGAGGCTGCCCTCCGGAGTGAGCCTGCCGCGATCACCGGTCGGGAGCCACCCGCCCTCCCACGGCCGGATGGCGCCGTCGAGGAAGTACCCGGCGGCGACCTGGGGCCCGCGCACGAGCAACTCGCCGTCCTTCTCGATGCGCAGCTCGGTGCGCGGGAGCGGCTCGCCCACGGTTCCGGGCCGGTTGCGGCCGACGCGGTTCATGGTGACGAGCGGCGCCTCCGTGAGGCCGTAGGCGTTGTGCACCTCGATCCCCAGGCCTTGGAGGGCCCGGACGAGGTCCTCCCCGATCGGGGCCGAGCCCACGATGAGCTGGGCGCACCTGTCCCAGCCGGCGCGCCGGAGCAGGGCGCGCCGGAGCAGCCGCCGGAGGAGGGCCTTCTTCAGGCCCTCGGGCGCGGCGACGTAGCTTCTCCCGGGGCCCGTCCTGAGAAGCGACTCCCAGGCCTTCTCGAACACGCGGGGGACCGCAAAGAAGATGGAGGGGCGGACCCGCCTAAGCGTCGGGGGAAGGTCCCTGAGGTCCTCGACATAGTAGATGTCGAGCCTGGCGGCCGCAAAATACGGGGCGTAGGCGGCCAGGATGCCCTCCACGACATGGTTCATCGGGAGGAAGGAGATGTAGGAGATGTGCCGGTTGCGCGGCATCCAGGGCAGCAGGGAGACGAGGGATTCGGCCATCCAGCGGAGCCCCTCGTGGCGGAAGGCCACCCCCTTGGGGCGGCCCGTGGTGCCGGACGTGTAGCGCAGCGTGGCCAGGTCGCCCAGGCCGACGGGCGCCGCCCTTTTCTCCCCGGCGCCCGACCCCATTGCCAGGAACGCCTCCCAGGGAACGACGTTCCGCCCGGGTCCCTCCGGCAACGGCGTGCGGCAGAACGAGACCACCGGCACCTTGGAGCGCAGCTCGCCGACGCGGGCGAGCACCTTCGGCGCGCCCACGAAAAGCAGCCGGGCGCCGGAATCCCCGATTATCCCGTCCATCTCCTCGGGAGGGCTGGTGTAGTAGAGCGGCACCCCCACGGCCCCGACGAGCCCGATGGCGCAATCGATGGTCACGAACCGGGTGCCGTTGAGCCCGACCAGCGCCACGCGGTCGCCCGGGCCGACGCCCATCGACGCCAGCGCGCCGGCCGCCGCCTGGACATCGCGCCTGACCTCGCCGGCCGTCCGGACGGCCTCCCGGCCGCCCTCCAGCACGTCATGGAAGGTGACGGGGCGGCTCCGGCCCCCAAGGCGGAAGAGTATCTGCTCGTGGACGGTGCGGTCCGACCTGTGCATGAAGTTCATGCAGGTGGCGTACTCCAAGATGGGAGGGAGCATCGCGCGCCAGTCGCGGTCGTAGGGCCCGAGGAGCCGGTCGAGGTTGCCCCGGGCGAACCGCCGCCGCTCGTTGAAGTAGGGCGCAAGAGTGATGAGCGCGTCGAAGATGCCGCGCTCCTTCCTGGTCAGGGCGCGCTGGGTGCGGTAGCGGCCCCGGGCCGCCGGGACAGGGAGCGGGACGAACATCGCGCGCGGGGGCCGGTGGCCCAGGTTTTTCGAGGCCCACTCCCGGACACCGTCCAAGAGCTCCCGGGCGGTCGGCAGGGAATCGTAGGGCGCGGTGAGGTGGAAGTATTGCCCGGTCGCCCTTTCATCGAATGTCAGGCGCTCTATCGCCTCGGCAACGTAATCCACGGGCACGAGGTTCACCCGGAGGCCGGGACGGGCGGGAATCACGCGCAGCCGGCCGGTCAGGTAGAGCCGGAGCGGGAAGTAGAGCGTGTTGAATGTCTTGATTGCGCCGGTCTTCGAATCGCCTACCACCAGGCCGGGGCGGAAGACGGAGACCGGCAGCCCGGACATCGCCTCCCGGACCAGCCTCTCGCCCTCGTACTTGCTGAGCTCGTAGCGGCTCGAGAAGCCATGCTCGTCCGTCAGGGAGTCCTCCGGGACGTCGCCAGTCCGGCCGCCGGCGACGTACGCCGTGGAGACGTGGGACAGGCGCGCCAGGCCGTGGTCCGCATGCACCGCCCGGGCTAGCTCCAGGACGTTGGCGGTGCCCTGGACATTGGAGCGGCGCAGCTCCCCGATGGGACCGTCCAGCCGCATGTCGGCCGCCGTATGAATGATATGCGTGACCGTCCTGACCACCCGGCCGTATTCCCCTTCTCCGAGGCCCAGCCTGGGCTCCGAGACGTCGCCCCGCAGCACCCTCACCCGTCCGCCGATCGCCGCCACGAGCCCCGGGAAGTCCCACCAGTTGCGCTCGAGCCGCAGGCGGGCCTCGTCATCGGAGGGACCGCGAACGAGCGCCAGCACCGTCACGCCCTCGCGCCCCAGGAGGCGGAGGGCTATGCGGGAACCCAGAAAGCCCGTGGCCCCCGTCAGGAGGACGGTGGCGTTCATCATTCGCCCGCCAATCCGCCAGTCTTCGGCGTTCGCTCCCCCGGCGCCATCAGACCGTCATATCCGACTTCATCGGTTTTATAATTATCGGCCCTCCGGGGACATGGCCGCCGCCGCCGGCCGCCAGCCGAAGGCCACGCTCGCCGTGCACGCCAGGGACATCAAGAGCGGGGCGTTCGTCCAGCAGGTGAAGGACTTCGCCGGAAAGCTCACGTCCTGAGGCGCCCCGTCATTTCAGCGGGAATGGCCGAGGGCGCGCTCGAGCAAACGGTCCAGCCCCTCCATGGTCGAGAGCCGGTCCACCGGCAGTTTCCGGTTGTCGGCCCCGCCCGCCTTCAGGTACCAGTGCAGGTGCTTGCGCATGCGCCCCATCCCGCGCTCCTCGCCGAACATCCCGCACTCGAGCCGGGCGTGCTCCCTCACCGTTTTTCCGAGCGTTTCAATGTCCATCCCCTTGAACGTCCCCTCGTTCAGCAAATCGCACGCAGTCTTCGGGCGGTCCGGCCGGCCCCGCGTCGAGCGGCCCATCATCACGCCCCCGGCGCCGGTGAACTTCAGCATCGCCACCGCGTCCTCCTCGTCGCGGACGCCGCCATTCGCAATGACGGGCAGGTCCACCTCCTCCACCACGCGCCTCAGCGCCTCCCGGTCGCCCGGCCCCGAATGGCCCTGGGTCACCATGTAGCAGTTGAACGTCAGGAAGGCGGCCCCTGTCCCCTCCAGCATCTTTCCGATGCGGACCGAGTCGTCGCGGCCCCACCCCAGCCGGAGCTTCACCGAGACCGGCGTCCTGACGGACCCGGCGACCTTCGAAACGATGGCCGCTAGCTTCTCCGGCTTCCTGAGAAGCGCGCCCCCGGACCCCTGCATGATCATCTTCAGGTCCGGGCACCCGGCGTTCAGGTCGATGAAGTCCGGCCGGAACCTTGCGGCGATGCGGGCGGCCTCGGCGAGCCGGCCCGCGTCGTGCCCGACGAGCTGGAGCGCCACCGGGTGGTGGCGCTCGTCGATGCGGCAATAGTCGAGCGTCCGCCTGTTGCCGCGGCAGAGGGCCTCGGCGCTGACCATCTCGGTGTATAGAAGCCCGTCGTGGAAACGGCGGGCGACGGTCCGGAAGGGGGCGTCCGTCCACCCGGCCATCGGGGCCTGGACGAAGGGATTGTCGATGAGCAGATTGCCCAGGCGCATCGGACCCCCAGCGCCGGGATTGCTTAAATAATAATCCGTGGATGGGGGCCGTGAAGACGGAGAGGCCGTGGGTTGTCCGGAATCGTCATCCGCCGGCCAAGGAGCGCGCGGGACTTCGCCGGGTACTACCAGACCCGCTGGTACACTCTGAGGCGCCCCTGGCACCAGCCCAAGGGCTCCGAGCGCGACGGGCTCGAGAAGGTGGCGGTCCACCTGATGGCCGTGGAGGGCCGGCGGGTCGTCGGCGTCGCCCGGATGCACCTGAGCGGGCCGGACGTCGCCCAGTTCCGCTACATGGGCGTCGAGCGCCGCTTCCGCCATCGGGGCATCGCCCAAAGGCTCCTGCGCGCGCTCGAGAGGGAGGCCAGAAAGCGCTGCGTCCGTATAGCCTGGTTCAACGCCCGGGAGCCGGCCGTCCCGTTCTACGAGAGATGCGGCTACTCGGTATTCGACACCTCCTACACGCTCTACGGCTGCATCCCGCACTGGAAGATGTTCAAGGAACTTTGAGGGAAGGCGCAAGGCGCAAGGCGCAGGGCGCAGGGCGCATGGGGCGAAGGCGCAAGGCGCAGGGCGCAGGGCGCATGGGGCGAAGGCGCAAGGCGCAGGGCGCAGGGCGCATGGGGCGAAGGGGCAAGGGGGAAGTGGGAAGGATCAAGGGGGAGGAATCCAAGAATGTCCATAATCCCCCTTGCCCCTTGCGCCTTGACCCTCGCGCCTCAAGCCTTGCGCCATGCGCCTTGCGCCTTACACGAACAGCGCGTCCATTATCTTCTTTTCCGCCTTGCGCAGGTGGTTGGCGACGGCCGTGTGGGAGGTCCGCTTGCGCTCGGCGAGCCGGCGCACCCCGGTCCGCTTGGGGAGGTCGTAGTAGCCCCGCCGGTGGGCCTCCTCGAGCATCTCGTACTGCCTCGGGGTCAGCGCCGAAAGGATGTCCTTGCCCTTGACGTAGTAGTTGGTCAGGGAGAGCACCCGGTGCTCGAAGTTGCCCTCGAGAAAGCCCAAAATCTTTTGGAGGTTCTCGCGCGTGCCGACCACCGGCACCTCCATCCGGCCGGGCTCGTTGACCAGCGGGAAGTCGAAGAAGCACCTAAACTCGTTGATTATGACATCGATGAGCTCGGAGAGGATGTCGGGGTATTTCCCGAAGACCATGAGAAGCGAGGCCCCCTTCTCGCGGTGGAGCTCCACCACCTCGTGGATGAAGCCCAGGTACGTCGCGGCCTCCAGGTCCGGCGCGCCCCTCCACTCCACCTTCTGTACCAGCACGAATCGCTCCGAGGTATACAGCAGCGCCGAGACCGTCGATATGCGCCTCACCTTCTCGAACAGGCGGTTGAAATCGAAGCCGTACTGGCCGCGAAGGGGGAACTCGAGCACCATTTTCAGGAGGGGTATCATGGCCATTTACATGTAAACCTCAATAGATATAGTTTTCGCAGTCCAAGAAATGGCACGGTGGCCTCATGTCGGTCCGAAGGTTCCGGGCTTTCATGGATGTCGGGAGGGTGCAGGGCATACCGGTCACGGCTGCGATAGCCGTCCTGGGCAGCCTCTCCGCGAGCCGCGGGCCGTCCCCGGCCGACGTTCTCTGGCTCGCGGTCATCTCGGTCTTCGCCCACATGGGCGGCGCCGCGATGAACGAGCTTTGGGACCGCAAGCTCGACTCGTCGGTGAGGGAGCTTTGGCGAAAGCCGCTGGTCAGCGGGGCGCTCTCCCCCGACGACGCCCGGGGCCTCGTCGCCTGCTGCGTCCCGGTGTCGCTTCTCACGGCACTCGCGGTGTTCGGCGTCCCGGCGTTCATCGCGATGCTCGTCGCCACGCTCTGGATGCTCTGGTACTGCACGGGCGGGAAGCGGACCTTCCTGGCCAACGACTTCGCCCAGTGCGTCGGCTTCGGCGCCTACGCCGTCTTCGGCGCGCTGGCGACCGGGATGCCGACAGTCCTGACCTGGTCGCTCGTCGGGGTGGTCGCCTCGCTCAACCTCTTCGCCCAGTGGGGCAACAACCTCAAGGACGCCGACGGCGACCGGCGCTTCGGCATCCCGAGCATCGCGGTCAGGACCGGCGCCTCCTCCGCCCGGGGCCTCACGACGCGCCACCCGTACTTCCTGTACGGTGCAGGCATCAAGGCTGCATTCCTCCTCTTCTGCACTTTGCCCATCCTCATCGCGAGCGTCCCCATGGCCTATGTCCTGATCGTGGTCTCGGTGGGCTATCCGGTCCAGTACTTCACATTGCGCGAGTTCATCGGCCAAAAGACCCGGCCCCAGTACGTGCGCCTGCTGCTCGGAGACCTCCTGCTCAGCTATCCGGCGGGGGCGGCCATCGCGATAATCGGCGCCGGGCTTTGGGGGTTCCTGCTGCTCGCGGTCTTCGTCTTCGGGGGGTATGTGGTCGGCTCGGCCCTGCAGTCGGGGGCGGAGTTCAGGCTCCGGCTGCCGGCGGCCCGGCCGGGCCGGCGGGCGGCGGCGCGCCGGGCGCCGCCTCCCGCATGGGGCGGCTGGGTGGACAGCTAGGGCCGGCCGCCCGGCCGGCTGCGGGGCCGGCCCTCAACTTTAATATCCATAGGAAGACCATTGAGATGGCGTGCCGAGGAACAGGGGGGCCGTGGACCGGGCGGCATCGGCCGCCAGGCGGGGGGCGCTGGCGCCGGTCGCGCTGTTTGTGCTCCTGGGGCCGGCCGTGCCGGTCTGGTCGGACGGCGGCGGGGACTATCCGCCGCCCTCGTCCGGCGACTGGGTCATCACGCAGGACACCTGGGTCGAGAACGAGACGATCTACCTGGGAGGTGACCTGACGGTCCTGGGCGCCAACCTGACCCTGGACAATGTGACATTGCGCGGCAACCTGACGGGGGCGCTCCAGACCGTCACGGTCGCGGAGGGAGCGAGACTCTCGGCGCGCAATTGCCGCTTCGTCGTGGGCATCGCCTCCAACCTGAGCTTCGAGCTGTCCGGGGGGACGGACATCCGCGGATGCGCTTTCGACAGATCCGGCGGCAGTGTCTGGGTGAGGCTCTCCTCCTCATCAGCCGTGTTCTCCGGCTGCCGCCTTCAAGGCACGCTCTCCATAGCCGACGGGCTCTCGCCAGTACTGGACGGCACGACGGTCAGCGACTCCGAAACCGGTGTCTTCTTCGGCGCCGGGGTCCGGCTGGCCCATCTCACCGTTCGGAACTGCACCCAAGGTGCAATCGGCGGACCGTATTCGAGCATTGCCGATTGCACGTTCATCGGGAGCGTGGACACCCCTGGCCTCGGTCTCCATCCAGGCCACCATACCAATGTCCAGGACTGCACGTTCAAAGACTGCGATATCGGAATCAATTGCGGCTATTTCCACGGCCTCGGGCCATCATCGGACGTGAACATCGTGGATTGTTTCTTCAACGAATGTGGATTGTCCGTAAACTGCGGACCGAACGCCAGCGTTCAGTCCTGCACGCTCAAATCCGTATTCGGGTTGACCGGGTTTGACATCACCATGCATGTAGAAGATTGCGACTTCATCCGAGCGGACGTCGCCAGCATCTGGGCCGTCGGGATGCAGGTCGGGCCCGATAGTTCGATTCTGGTGAGGAACTGCACTTTCAGGGATCTCAACTGGTCCATGGACATGAGCACCTTCGGGCCGTGCAACGCAACCGTAGAGAATTCGATATTCATCGGCGATAAAGACGCATCCATCCTGCTCGATAGCGGATGGCTCTCCGTTCAGAATTGTACTTTCATGCCAAGCATCGCCTCGGATTATTGCATCGTTGTCCGGGGCGCGCTGGACACCAGAAGGAGGGATTTCCGGCTGGATAATTCAACATTTCAGGTCGCCTCGAACGCCTTGACATGTGGAAATATCAGTAATGGCAGCGTTTCACGATGCGAGTTCATCGGTCCGGAGAAGCCGGACGGCCGGGAGGCCGCAATCGTGGTCTGCGGCGGCAGCATAGATATCCGGGATTCCCGGATACAAGGAGGGAACCGGCTCCAGATATATGTCTCCGGCGGGATTTGCCGGGCCCTGAACCTCTCATTCCAAAGCGAGCTGGTCTCCGTGGAACCGGGTGCCTCTTTCGGGGTCGGCTGGTACCTCGACGCGACCATCCGGTATCTGAACAGCACCCCTGCCGACGGCGCAATCCTCTCGATCTCCAATCGCACCGGCAAGCTCCTGTCCTCCATCCAGTCCGGCCCCGACGGCAGAATCCCCCGCCAGGAGATCACCGAGCACATCCGCGAGTGGAACCGCACCACCTACTTCACCCCGCACTCCCTCAGCGCATCCAAGGACGGCCTCTTCCGCAACCTTACGGTCAACCTGAACCGGAACCTGGACCTCACGCTGAAACTGGGCGACGTCAACGCGCCGTCCGTGGAGTTCGCCTCCCCGGCGAACAACACGCTCCTGAACCGGACCTCCGTCCGGTTCGAGGGGACCGCCTCCGACGACCGGGGCGTCTCCTCCGTCCGCCTGCGCGCCGGCGCCGGAGCCTGGGTGGTCGCCGGCGGCACATCGGAATGGAACGCCACGCTGGACCTCCTGGAGGGCGCCAACCAGATAACGGTCGAGGCGGCCGACGCCAGCGGCAACACCGCCCGGGCCCTTCTGACCGTCAGGGTCGACACAGTGCCGCCCGCAGTGAACATAACCTATCCGCCGGCCGGCACGCTGGTGAACACCACCACCATCGAGCTCACCGGCCGGACCGAGCCGGGCTGCACGGTCACGGTCAACGGCGAGACGGTGCCGTTCTACCTGGGCCAGTTCTCCGCCGAGGTGCCTCTCCAGGAGGGCCGAAACAACCTGACCGTCGCGGCCCGCGACGCCGCCGGGAACGTCGGGCGCGCCCGGGTGAGCGTCGATCGCGACACCATCCCTCCCGCCCTGGCCGTCACCTCGCCCCGCAACGGGGAGGTCACCGGGCGCGCCGTCGTGACCGTCTCGGGCACCGTCGAGCCCGGGGCGCGCCTGTTCATCGGGGAGGCGGGGGTCGCCCCGGAGGGGCCGTTCTTCTCCCTCCAGCTGATGCTCCGGGAGGGCGTGAACACCATAGAGGTCCGGGCCGTCGACGGGGCCGGGAACCGGGCGACCGCCTCCGTGCGGGTGATTCTCGACCGCACCCCACCAACCGTGACCGTCGACCTGAAGAACGGGACCGTCGTCCGCTCGGCCGACCTCGTCCTCAGGGGCAGCACCGAGCCCGGGGCGACCCTCTCGGTCAACGGCGCACCCGTGGCGGTGGCCCCCGACGGTAATTTCTCTTTCGGGCTGTCCCTCCGGCCCGGCCCCAACACGATTCATATCGAGGCGGCCGACGCGGCCGGCAACCTCGCCTCGCTGGACCGGAGCGTGACGTTCGAGGAGCCGGCCAGGCCCCGGCCGCCGGCGGAGCCGGAGACCGACCGGGGGTCGGACACTGCCGTCTACGTTGTGCTTGCAGTGGTCATCGCCCTGACGGCGCTGTTCATCGGCGTGCTGGCCGCGAGGCGGCCCCCCTCCGCCGGCGACGAGGGCGAGAGCGGCCCCCGGCCGCCCGGGGAGGGGCCCTGATGGACGCCGCGATCGTCCTTCTGGCGGCCACGCCCGTGCCGGCGCTCCTCTACAACGCGGCGATGTACTTCGAGGAGGGGCGGACATCCGACCTCCTGGGGGGCGTGTCGTCGTTTTGGGGCATTCTGGCCGTGCTCTTCATCTACGCCGGGATGCCGGGGAGCGTCTTCTTCCCGGTGATGCTGGGCACCTCCGCCCTGGGGGGCTACCTCGAGTACGGGCGCTCCCGGCGAAAATGGGAGCTCGTGCAGGGGCTGGTCCTTACGGCCGTGCTGATAATCGTCATCGCCCTGCTGGGGGGGATCTGATTGCCGGGCGGCGACAAGGGGCGCCGGGAGCCGGGGGTCATCCTGGTCGGCGACCCGGAGGTGGCGCCTGTTAAAAGGCCGCTCGTCAAGGGGAAGGTGAGCCTCAAAAGGCGCGTCGGGATGTGGCTCGCCTGCTACCTGCTCGTGGCGCTCATGTACGTCGGGTTCTTCTCCTGGCCGGTGGAGCCGGCGCGCCTTGAGGGGCTGAACTACGTCGCGAGCGAGAAGGTGTACCAGACGCTGCCCTACACCTACGAGATAGACTACGTAGCCCCTCTGGAGCGCTCGGTGGTGGTGGTCCTGACCGTGCGGACCATCCAGGTCCCGGACAGGGCCTACAGCGCGGCGCTGCGCAACGCCGAGGGCATCACCGAGGACTACCTGCGCGAGGAGTACGGCCTCAAGGTCGACGTGCGCTACACAGGCGAGAGCAGGACGACCGTCCAAGGCCACGAGGCGGTGAGGCAGGACTTCGACGTCTACAACACCCTGCCCGGCCCCCTGGGGCAGAAAGTCCTCGTGGCCAGGATGTCGGTGCTGGCCTGGTTCTGCAACGAGAACTTCGTCTCGGTGGCGGCGGGCTTCTTCCACCGGGCGGGCGTCACTCCGGCGATCACGGAGAACCTGCGCTGTCATTGACGCTGCGCGATGGTCGAAAGGCAGCAAGGCAGCAAGGCAGCAAGGCAGCAAGGGGGGCAGCAAGGCAGCAAGGCAGAAGGGCAGAAAGGCAGCAGGGGGTATGGAACGAACCGTCGTCCCCTTGCTGCCTTGCTCCCTTGCCGCCTTTCCCTGCTCCCTTGCTGCCTTCCTGCCTTGCTCCCTTGCTCCCTTGCTCCCTTGATGCCTTGTTCCCTTGCCGCCTTTCCCTGCTCCCTTGCTGCCTTCCTGCCTTTCTGCCTTTCTGCCTTCCCTTGCTGCCTTGCTCCCTTGATGGCATGCTGAAAGCCGGCCGCCTCCATAAGGGGTATGGAGGCACATGCCATGGAAATGATAGGGTTGGACATACACAAGATAGTGCAAGGT
>Ga0194113_10001387_pt1 | contig 33201 bp, 40 predicted proteins | sample TA2MahC200mmetaG_FD_146193 | JGI IMG/M metagenome (GOLD analysis project Ga0194113, IMG submission 146193) | Freshwater microbial communities from Lake Tanganyika, Tanzania - TA2015017 Mahale Deep Cast 200m | ecosystem: Environmental > Aquatic > Freshwater > Lake | place: Tanzania: Lake... | reverse complement strand
TAGCTGGACGCCGGCATCGAATCAGGCCGGAAACCACCAGATGACCTTCAGCGTTTCCGACGGACAGCTCACTGACTCAGAGACGATTACGGCCACGGTCAGCGTATCCCCTGCAACCAATAACGCGCCGGTCGCCAATGCGCAAAGCGTCTCTACTAACGAAGACACATCCAAAGCCATAATCCTGACTGCGCAGGATGCGGACAACGACCCCCTAACCTATATTATCCTTACTAACCCTGTCCATGGAACGCTATCAGGCAACGCGCCTAACCTGACATATACACCTACGGCAAATTACTTCGGTTCTGATAGTTTCACTTTTAAGGTTAATGATGGCAGGGCTGATTCCAATAGCGCCACTGTCTCGATTACGGTCAATCCGGTAAATGACGCACCCGAGCTCAATCCCATAGGGAGCAGGTCTGGCTATACAGGCGTCCTTCTGCAATTCACTGTCTCTGCCGCGGATGTAGATTCCAGCACCCTTACCTACTCCGCAACCGGCCTGCCCAGTGGAGCAAGCTTTAATGCTTCAACCCGCGGCTGTAGCTGGACGCCGGCTGCAGATCAGACAGGGACTTATCAAGTCACCTTTATTGTATCAGATGGCACGCTCAGCTCATCCGAAACAGTTACCATCACGGTAAGCCCCCCGCAGTTCCTGGCGCCTTCTAACCTTGCTGCCAGCGCCCTTTCAAGCACCGAGATAAAGCTCACCTGGCAGGACAATTCAAGCGACGAACAGAGCTTCCGCATTGAACGCAGCAACTCTTCCTCCGGCCCGTTTAGCCTGGCCGCCTCGATCTCCGCCAACACTACCACCTACACTAACACCGGGCTTACGCCGTCTACCACCTACTATTACCGCGTCTGTGCCTATAAGAGCAGCGCAGTCACCGGATACTCTAACACTGCTTCTGCCGCCACTGCACAATTCAATGCGCCTACAAATCTAGTTGCTGCGCCTGCCTCAAGCAGCCAGATCAACCTTACCTGGCAGGATAATACAAATGACGAAAGAAACTTCCGCATAGAAAAGGGCTCTTCCGCAAACGGGCCCTTTACCCTGGTCGCCTCGATCTCAGCCAATACTACCAGTTACTCCAATACCGGCCTCAGCCCCGGAGTTACCTATTACTACCGGGTCTATGCTTATAAAGACACCTTCAGCTCCGGCTATTCTAATGTAGCCAGCGCCGCTACCCTGCAGATACCAGCACCTACTAACCTTACTGCCAACGCAGCTTCTCCGACCCAGATAAACCTCTCCTGGCAGGATCATGCCACAGATGAGTTGAATTACCGCGTAGAGAGGAGCGCTTCTGCAGCCGGCCCATTTACTCTTATTGCCACGCTCGGAGCAAATAGCACTTCCTACTCTAACACCGGACTGACCGCAGGCACTACCTATTATTACCGCGTGTATGCGCTGAAAAACACCATAATTTCGACTTATTCCAACACCGCTTCCGCCACCCCCTGATAAAAGCAAAATCCCCTAAATTAAATTAATGCTTGACAAATCGTAAAATAGTGCTATGCTCTCTACCTAGAGAGTAGAGGAGGTTAATATTTCTAACATCTATTTAATCAAAGACTTAGCGCGGACAACCGGTTATTCCATTTATACGATAAAATTTTACCTGAAAATCGGCCTTATCAAGGAGATCAGCCGCAGCCCCGAGACCCGCTACCGTTATTTTAATGATTCGACGGTAGAGGCCCTGAAAAAAATACACCTGCTCAGGAAAACAGGCAAGTCTATCCGGGAAATAAAAAATGAGCTATTATAGATCATTCGGCCTTGAAAAAGAACCCTTTTCCACCAGCCCTGATCCCCAGTTTTTCTATCATTCCACCAGCCATTACACCGCGCTCAAGCGCCTCGAAATAAGCCTGCGCCTGCGCAGGGGGCTCAACCTTATTATCGGCGACGTAGGGACAGGAAAGACCACGCTGCTGCGCACGCTCTTACAGGCGTTCAAAGACGAACATGACTTTGTGTTCCATATGATCCTGGACCCCAGCCACAAATCCGAGTTCCAATTCCTGCTCTCACTGGTGAAGATGTTTAACATCGAGCCAACATTCAAATCCACGATCGACTTCAAAGAGGCGCTCGAAAAATACCTCTTCCAGAAAGGGGTGGAAGAAAATAAAACCGTGGTCATGCTGATTGACGAAGGCCAGAAGATCACTACTGAGAACCTCGAAGTCTTAAGGATGCTCCTGAATTACGAGACGAACGAGTTCAAACTGCTGCAGCTGGTGATCCTGGCCCAGACCGAGCTTCTGCCGCGCATCAAACGCATCCGCAACTTCATGGACCGCGTCGCCCTGAAGTACACCATCAACCCTCTTGATGAGAACGAGACAAAAGAGATGATCGAGTTCAGGCTCAGGCAGGCCGGATATAATAATCCGGTCAGCCTCTTTACTGACGAAGCGGTCAGGCTGATCTACCAGCGCACTCAAGGCTACCCCCGGCGCATTGCCATGCTCAGCCACGACTCACTGGAGACCGCGGTGATGAAGGAGCGGCTCATGGTGGATGACCAGATAGTCAACAGCCTGATCAGCCAGGAGGTAAATACATGAGGGATAATGTCTCCCCCGAAGAAAAACTCCTGAGGCTCATCCGCGGCCAGAAAAAACCGGCAGCAACAGTCTCTGCGTCCGGTTCAACCGCAAAAGTAGATAAAGGCCAACCCACCGGGTTTGTGCCGCCCTTCTCCTTAAAAAAATTCCCTAATGTCAGCGGTCCGAAAAAGCTTATCCCGCTTGCGCTGGGGGCTTCCTGCATTTACCTTGCCTTATCCCTTATCTGGCCGTTTTTCGGATTGAAGAGGCCCCTGCTGCCCAAAATCACGCCCAAAAAAATCACCGACGAAAAAATAAGCATCAAAGAAGAGATCAGGCCCTTTGAATATTATCTTGAAGTCACCGGGGGCCGCCAGCTCTTTACCAGCCCGGCACAAGAGGCCCAGGCCCCGATCGGACAGGCTGCCGCAGACCTGATCAAGGATATCAGCCTGGTAGGCATCATCGCCGGGGATAATCCCCAGGCGATCATCGAAGATAAAAAAGCGCAAAAGACATACTACGTCACCAAAGGGCAGTCTTTCGGAGAGTTCCAGGTGGAAGACATAAAAGAAGGCAAGATCATCCTTAATTACCGGGGGACGCGTTTTGAACTTTATTTATAGTTTCCCTCAAAAAGGAGGCCGCATGAAAATCAGATCAATTTTCGTACTTATCGCCCTGTCTTTGTCTGCCGTCACTTCCGCCCCTGCCCAGGAGCAGAGCCCTCCGGAAATATCCTCCCCCGCGCAACAAAAGATATCGCTGGATATAAAAGGCATGGATATCGTGGATGTGCTGAAGATGCTCTCCATGCGTGCCGGAATGAATATTGTCGTAGGCAAAAACGTCACCGGCAGGGTGACCATCTTCCTTAAGGACGTGGGGATCTGGGACGCCTTTGAGATCATCCTATTGGCCAATGACCTGGCCTATGAGACCAAGGCCGGGATCGTGAATGTCATGACCCAGCGCGACTACGAGCTCATCTACGGAGAGCGCTTCCAGGATAAAAAACAGGCGAAGATCATCAGCCTTAAATACGCAAAGGCCGCCGACCTCTCGCGCGCCCTGAACCAGATCAAGACTAATATCGGCAGGATCGTAGCAGACGAGGCTTCAAACACCGTAGTCCTCATTGATTCGCCCCAGGCTGTAGCGGACATGGAGGAGTTCATCAAAAAAACAGACATGCCGCTTGAGACGCGCGTGTTCAGCCTTAATTATGCTCCCGCGGATAAACTGAGCCCCAAGCTTCAGGAATCTGTCTCCAAAGGCGTAGGCTCAGTAAAAGTCGATGAACGCACGAACAAGATCGCGATCACCGATTACCCGGACAAACTGAATGAACTGTCAAAGATCATCAGCGCCTTTGACGAAAAAGGCATGCAGGTGCTCATCGACGCGCAGATCGTGGAAATAAAACCTTCAGACGCCTTCCAGATGGGGGTGGATTGGGACTACTGGCTTAAGAAAAACGTCCGGCTTATCTCTTCGATCCCCGCCAGCAGCCCCAATAAGATCAGCGTAGGCACAGCGGTCTTTAACGCGCTTACCGACCAGACCCCCAAGCAGGAGGGAAAATATAAGGGCATACTTGACCTTCTGCGCACTATAGGCGACACAAAGATCCTCTCCAGCCCCCGGATCATGGCCCTGAACAATCAGGAGGCAAAGATCCTGGTCGGGACTAAAGAGGCATACATCACCTCCACCACCTCCCAGGGGGCAAGCGGCCAGACAGTCACTTCCCAGAGCGTGAACTTCGTGGACGTAGGCATAAAGCTCTACGTGACCCCGACCATAAACCCGCAAGGTTTTATCACCATGAAGATCAAGCCGGAGATAAGTTCTTCGGAGACTAAAAAGATCCTCTCCGAAGACCAGGAAACAGAGATCCCCATCGTGACCACTTCGGAGGCGGAGACTACGGTCACTATTAAAGACGGCGTGACCATCATCATCGGAGGCCTGAGAAAAGACCAGCGCAAAAAGACGGTGAAGAAGATACCGCTGCTCGGAGACATACCGGGAATCGGATTTTTTTTCCGCAATACCTCCGATGAACTGACCAAGTCAGAGCTGGTCATCCTGCTCACCCCCCATGTAATGACCGGAGAGACCTCATATACCGACTTTAGCGAGATAAGGCCTAAGGAAGGGGTGGTCGCGGATATGGTAAAGGGAAAGATCGTCACCGAGAGATTCTCCGAATCCAGGCAGGCAGAAGCCCTGGCTTTCTCCCGGCAGGAAACGGATATCGATTACAACAAGGCCATCCTTGAACGGATCAACGAGATCGCCAGGACCAATCCTCCGGAGGGCAATATAAAAGGAATAGTGAGCCTCTATTTCAGGATAACTGCGGACGGGAACCTGAAGGAAGATCCGCAGATCACCGGCGCCACGGATTACACGCTGGTGCCCTTTGCGGTCAAGGCTGTCAAAGACGCCTCGCCATTCCCCGCTTTTCCGCAAGGAGCAGAGAAAAAAGAAGAAGTCTTTAAGATGAGCCTGGCATACGAATAGGAGAGGACAACATGGCAAAAAAGATGCTTATCGTTGACGACGAAGCGGATGTGCGCGATTTCGCGGCCAATTTCTTCCGCAAGCGCAAGATCGACTGCGCTACCGCCGCAAGCGGGGAGGAAGCCATCGCCATCGTGGGAAAAAACAGGCCTGACCTGGTGCTCCTGGATATCAAAATGGGCGGCATAGACGGGATCGAAACGCTGCGGCGCCTGAAACAAATCGCCGAAGACCTGAAAGTGATCATGGTCACCGGGACAAAGCCGGAGGCCGAGGGGAATCTGGACACCTGCCTGAAACTGGGGGCGCTGGCATATATCCATAAGCCCCTGGAACTGGACGAATTGGAGAAGGTGGTCCTGGAAAAATTATCTCAGCCTGACAAATAATCCAAGCTATGTCCCTAGATTACAAGAAAGAACTTGAAGACGCGGCTAAGACAATGATCCTGGTGCATGAGCCGGAATCATTGATCCGCATGATCGTGCGCACGATCGTCCAGAAAGTCCGGATAAAGCATGCCGGCATACTTTTGCGCGATAAGGCAAGGGATACCTATGTCCTGACTGTCTCCCGCGGGGCACAGGGATTAAAGATACCTAAAGGGTACGCCCGCATGGACGCGGATAACCCGCTGATCAGCCTCTTCCGGGACCCACCGCAACAGCATGCCTTTGACCGGCGCGTCATTATCTTTGATAAGATCAAAAAAATATTAAAATCTAAGACCGCCTCAGCGGCGCTTAAAAAGTCGCTTAAAGGCGCCCTCTACCAGATGGAAATATTCGAGGCTACCGCCTGCATCCCCGCGTATTTCCGTAACGAGCTCCTGGGGCTTCTGCTCCTGGGACGGAAAAAAAGCGGGCACAACTTCCGCAGAGAAGTGCTCGACTTTTTCGTCGCCCTGGCCTCGGATGTAGCCATGGCCATACGCAATGCCCAGCTCTTCACCGACCTCCAAGAGGAACTAGAGAAGAATAAGCGGCTCTTCCTGCACACCACCGTAGCCCTGGCTGCGGCGATCGACGCCAAGGACCACTACACCCACGGCCACACAGCGCGGGTGACGAACCTAAGCCTGGCTATCGCAGAAAGGCTAAAAGAAAGGAATATCGTCAGTTTCGACCAGGAGTTCCTGGAACAGCTGCATATCGCCGGCCTGCTGCACGATATCGGAAAGATCGGAATCCCTGAATCCATATTAAATAAAGACGCCTCTTTAAACGAAGCGGAGAAAAAGCGCATGGAGGAGCATCCCTTAGTGGGAGAGACGATCCTTTCTCCGATAAAGGAGCTTGGCGAATCCGTGCTCGGGGTAAAATACCACCACGAAAAATACGACGGCTCAGGTTATCCGGAAGGGCTGAAGGGCGAACAGATCCCCCTCATTGCCGCCATCATCTCCGTGGCAGACACCTTTGACGCCATGATCACTGACCGGCCTTACCGCAAAGGCCTGAGCAAAGAGGAGGCAATCGCGGAGATCGAAAGGGTAAGCGGCTCCCAGTTTGACAGCCGCATTGCCCGGGCCCTGATCGAACTTTACCGGGAGAAAAAAGTTTAACCATGCCTAAGCGCATCATACTGATGTTCATCTCCGAAGTCTCCGGCCACCGCAGCGCTGCCGAAGCCATAGAAAAGGCGATCAAGAGCCTTGACCCGCAGGCAGAGGTGATGGGGATAAACGCCTTTCATTACACTAACCCCGTGTCGGAAAAGATCATCAATAAGATCTACATGGGCGTGATCCAGAAGATGCCGCTCATCTGGAATTACCTGTATGACAACCCTAAGATCAGCAGGCGCCTGGAAAAGATAAAAAAAAAGGTGAACCGTCATAATTCACAAAAGTTAAAAAAGCTCTTTGAGGAGTTTAAACCCGATGCAGTCGCCTGTACCCAGGCCTATCCCTGCGGGATGGTGGCCGGCTATAAGGAATTCTTTAACTCCGGCCTGCCGCTTGTGGCGGTGCTTACTGACTTCGTGCCCCACTCTTACTGGATATACGAAAAAGTCGACCATTATATCGCTCCTTCAGAAGACGTAAAGCTGCGCATGGCGGAAAAAGGCGTCCCGCAGGAAAGGATCAAGCCGTTCGGCATCCCTTTTGACCCCAAGTTCAATGAGCCTCAGGATAAAGCGCGCATCTGCCGGGAACTAGGCCTTGATCCGGGTAACCCGATCATCCTGATCATGGGCGGCAGCCACGGCCTGGGCCCGATAAACGCGGTGATCAAATCCCTGGATAAACTGAAATCCCCCATCCAGGAAATAATCGTTGCCGGCGCGAATAAAAAACTCTATAATTCATTAAATAAAAAAGTCAGCGGGTTCAATAAAAAGATCCTGCTTTTGGGTTTCGTCGACTATATCCATAAGCTGATGTCTGTCTCCGACCTCATCATCTCAAAGCCGGGAGGGGTGACTACCGCCGAGGTCCTGGCGAAAAAACTGCCTATGATCATCCTTAAGCCCATCCCCGGCCAGGAAGCAAATAATACTGCCTACCTTACGGAAAAGGGCGCGGCGATCAAGGTGGAAGAACCCGAAGAATTAGGGAAGGTAGTCGATGATCTATTCGCAAATCCCGAAAAATTGAAAAGCTTAAGCTTAGCCTGCGCAAAAATAGCGAAACCCTTGGCCAGCATGGATATCGCGCGGCTGCTGCTTGGACTTTAGCATGGTTAATTACCGCCTCTACCGGACAGGGCAATTGCTTGCCCTGTCGCTGCCGCTAAAAATAGTCTATAAATTTGCAGTTTTAATCTCTGACCTGCATTATCTGTTTGCCGCGCGCGATAAGAAAGAGGTCAGCGAAAACCTGAAAGCGATATTTCCGCAGAAGAACGAACGGGAGATCGGCAAGATTAGAAAAGAGGTCTTCAGGAATTTTGCCAAGTACCTGGCCGATTTTTTCCGCTTTGAAAAAATTGACGCAGATTATATAAAAAAATATATCCGGGTAGAGAACAGGCATTTCTTTGACGAAGCGCTTGCCGCAGGGTCCGGCGCCATTGCCCTCACCGCGCACATCGGAAACTGGGAGCTGGGAGGCGCGGTCATTTCGCTCTTAGGTTACTCTTTCTACGCCGTAGCGCTTCCTCATAAAGATAAAAAAGTGGATGATTTCTTTAATTTTCAAAGGGAGAGGAAAGGCGTTAAGGTGATACCTCTCGGCCGGGCTGTGAGGGCATCCCTCGACGTCCTGAAGCAGAATAAGGTGCTTGCGCTGGTAGGCGACCGGGTCTTTAACGAGAAGGGTGTGGTCATTGACTTCTTCGGCAAGCCCACGGCCTTTCCGCAGGGGCCGGCAGCGCTTGCCCTGAAGACCGGGGCAAAGATCATCCCCGGATTTCTGGTTAGAAATCCCGATGATACCTTTACCCTGAGGATGGAAAAGCCTCTTGAGTTTACCGCCGGTGAAGATAAAGAAAAGGTCATTAAAGAGGTCGTGGTCAGTTATAAAATACTGCTTGAAGGATATGTCAGGAAGTACCCTGATCAATGGTACATGTTCAGAAGATACTGGATAGAATAGATATGCGCACCTGTATTATCATCCCCACATACAACGAATCCCGGGAGATCTCCGGGATCGTGCGCTCCATCCGCCAATACGGGCTGGATTGCCTGGTGGTGGATGACGGCTCAGAAGATAATACCGCCAAGATCGCCCGGGAGAGCGGGGCGCTACTTATTGAAAGCACGCAGAATGAAGGAAAGGGCGCATCCCTCATCAAGGGTTTTGATTATGCGCTCTCAAACGGCTATGATGCAGTGGTCACCATGGACGGGGACGGACAGCACCTGCCGGAAGAAATAAATTCGTTCCTGAGGCTGGCTGAAGCCTCAGACAGCGCTATCTTAATCGGCAACCGCATGCACAAAACCAGGAATATGCCCCTGGTGCGGGTAGCCACCAATAAATTCATGTCCTGGCTCATCTCAGGAGTCGCCGGACAAAATATCCCCGATACCCAATGCGGTTTCCGCCTGATCAAAAAAGAGGTCCTGCAAAAAGTAAGGCTCTCTACCGCAAAATACGAAACCGAATCCGAGCTCCTGATCAAGGCATCTCGCCAGGGGTTTAAGATAGAATCCGTCCCCATCAAGTCTGTATACGTGGGAGAGATAAGCCGGATCCATCCGGTCCTGGATTCGCTGCGCTTCATCCGCTTTATCATAGGGCAGTTATGGACTACGAAACACTAAGAAAAAGAATGGTAGACGAGCAGATCGCAAACCGCGGTATAACCGATAGCCGGGTGCTGAAGGCATTTTTAAAGGTGGAACGCCACAGATTCATCCCCCAGGAATTAAGGAACAATGCCTACGCTGACTACCCGCTTCCTATCGGAGAAGGCCAGACCATCTCCCAGCCTTACATGGTAGCACTGATGACTGAGTCCCTCAAGCTGACCGGCAGAGAAAAAGTCCTTGAGATCGGCACCGGCTCAGGCTATCAGGCGGCGATCCTGGCAGAACTGGCTAAAGAAGTCTTTTCCATAGAAAGATTCCCGGGCCTGGCTAAAAATGCGGGATCGATCCTTAGAGATCTGGGATACCAAAACATCAAGATCCGGATGGGAGACGGAACATTAGGCTGGCCCGAAGAAGCCCCCTTTGACCGGATCATCGTCACTGCCGCCAGCCCCAGCGTGCCTACGCCATTACTTGAGCAGTTAAAAGAAAACGGCGGGCTGCTTTTGCCGCTCGGGGAGAGCTTCAGTCAGGTATTGACCCTGATAGAAAAGAAGCCCGGCACTGCCGAATCCACTCCCATCTGCGGTTGCGTCTTTGTGCCATTGGTGGGAAAATACGGCTGGAGGGAATAGGTGCTAAACGTTTTATTAAACTGGCTCAACGGCCTGCCTAAAGAAATAATCGTCGTTATTGTCGGGGCACTGCCCGTCTCAGAGCTGAGGGGCGCGATACCTCTGGGGCTCTATTACGGCATCCCTTTCTGGAAGGTCTTTTGGCTGGCGGTATTAGGCAATAGCCTTATCATCGCCCCGGCGCTCATATTATTCGAGCCGGTATCAAAGGCCCTGAGAAGATTCAGGCCCTGGTCGAAGTTCTTTGACTGGCTCTTCGAGCGCACCAAGAGGAACTCCGACGCCGTCCAGAAATACGAGGCCCTCGGCCTTGCGATATTCGTCGCCATACCCCTGCCGATAACCGGAGCCTGGAGCGGGATAGTGGCTGCGACTTTATTCAGAATAAGGTTCAGGTACGCATTTCTGGCGATATCGGCGGGGGTCATCGTGGCCGGGCTGATCGTCGCCACGCTCTGCGGCCTGGGGCTATTGACCTGGAAGGCGGTGGCACATTGATACAGGTATACACCGGTAGCGGGAAAGGAAAGACCACGGCGGCTTTTGGCCTGGCGCTACGCGCGGCAGGCGCGGGAAAAAAGATCTACATCTGCCAGTTCCTGAAAGGCAGGTGTTACTCGGAAGAGTCAGCCCTTGAAAAGCTAAGGAATATCAGGGTAGAGCGTTTCGGCACTACCTGCCTGATCAGAAAAAAACCTTCGGCAAAAGATATCCTGCTGGCAAAAAAGGCCCTTACCCAGGCAAAGAAGGCGCTAAAGAAGTTCGACCTGATCATCCTCGACGAGATCAACGTCGCCCTGAAACTGAAACTCCTCGGGGTTGACGACGTCCTTAATCTTTTAAAAAGAGCCCCCCGCAAAACCGAACTCGTCCTGACCGGCAGATATGCGCCGAAAGAGATCCTCAAGGCCGCTGACCTGGTAAGCGAAGTAAAAGAGGTAAAGCATTACTATCAGAAGGGCGTCCGGGCCAGGAGGGGAATAGAGTTTTGATTTTTTTCTTGACAGAAAAAACAATTTGATTTAAAATGTTCTTCGTTAGTCGCTCTTTCGGTAAAAGTTCACAGAAATGATTTCGGTTAAGGGAAGGCTGTGCAAATCAGCCGCAGTCCCGCTGCTGTAAGGAGGGACGAAATTCCGCAAGCATACCACTGGACGCTAATCTGTCCGGGAAGGTGCGGCAAAAGTAGGATGATCTCCCAAGTCAGAAGACCTGGCCGGAAATCGTAATTCAGCGCGCACTTTTTAGCCCGCGGACAGGCAAAAAGGGTAAATCAGGGAACCCTTGATGGATTTTAAAAGCATCAGGGGTTTTTTATTTGTCCGGGAAAGGAAAGGAAGATGTCAGGCAACAAAACGTTCGGGTTTATGGCGGTAACTGCGGCTTTTACGCTTGGGCTTGCCTCAAGCGGCCTGGCGCAGGAGTCAGAGATAGAACTGGAGAGGATACTGGTCACGCCCTCCCGCTCCGGGCAGCTGATCAACAAGACCGCCGGAAGCGTCTCAGTCATCACGCAGAAGGAGATCCAGAACCTTAACAAACAGAAAATCATCGACGTCCTGCGCAGCGCAGAGGGCCTCATCGTGCGCGACTGGTACGGTAACGGGAGCAAGGCCTCCGTGGATATCCGCGGCTTCGGCGAACAGGCAAACCTGAACGTCCTGGTCCTGGTCGACGGCAGGCGCACCAACCAGGTGGACTTAAGCGGCGTAGACTGGACCCAGATACCGCTGGATCAGGTGGAAAAGATCGAGATCATCCGCGGCGGCTCAGGAAGCGTCTTATACGGAGATAACGCCTCAAGCGGCGTGATCAATATCATCACCAAGACAGGCAAGGGAAAACCGCACGCCGACATCCTGGCTAAATACGGCAGCTACGACTTCAATCTCCAGAAGGCCTCTTTCTCCGGCGCAGCCTCCGGCCTTTCCTACCTCTTCTCGGGCAGCAGGGAAGGGACCCACGGATACCGCAATAACAGCTTTTTCAAATCCAAGGACTTCTTTTCAAAGCTTAATTATGAAGTGACGGAAAAGACGGATCTAAGGTTCAGCTCCGGGTATCACAAGTCCAGCTACGGCCTGCCCGCTTCGCTGAAACAGCCGGTGATCGACCAGTTTAACCGGCGCTATGCCCGCAAATCCGACCGCGCAAACGATACGGACTATTATTTTGTGCTGGGAGGAGGGCATGACCTTGAAAAGTGGGGCGACTTCGACATGGATGCTTCCTACCGGCGTAAACGCACTAACAGCTATTTTCCCACCGACGGCCTGAACACCTTACGAAGCAGAATAAGGACCCTGGGGGTCACCCCTAAATACAGCCTGGATAACCCGGTCTTCTCCCGCAAGAACAAGCTCGTGGCAGGATTCGATTTTTACCTCGCGGATTACAGCGCAGACGCTTACAGCGCCTCCACCGACGTCCTGCAGACATTCACCGACACAAACAAGATCTCCCTTGCCGGATACCTGCAGGATGAGTTCAGCCTCTTCGACAGGCTCAACCTCGTCGGCGGCTTCCGCTATGAGACTGCGCGCTTTGAGTTCGATTACCACGATAATAGCGGCTGGAACCCGGATATCGACGAAAACAAGCGTCATACCCAGAGGGCCTTTAACGGCGGGGCGGTCTATAACTACGCACAAGACTCAAGCGCCTTCTTTAATATCAGCCGCTCCTTCCGCTTCCCTCAGGTGGATGAGTTCACCTTTAACGACGCCTTCTGGCAGCAGCAGTTGAATACCAGCCTTAAGCCTCAGCACTCCCTGAACTTCGAATTCGGAGCAAGGCACAGGTTCACGCAAGGCTTATCCGCAAACCTCTCGCTCTTCCGCATGAAAGTGAAAGATGAGCTCTATTTCAATTCCACCGGCGGGCCAAGCGGCTTCGGACAAAACCTGAATTACGACAAAACGCTTCATGAGGGGGTCGAGTTCGGCTTTGATTCGGGATTCCGTAAAAAGATATTCCTCTTTGGTAACTACACCTACACCAAGGCCATCTTTGTGGACGGAGAGAATGACGACAAAGAGATCCCCCTTGTCCCCCGGCATAAAGGAAGCGTCGGCCTGAGGCTCATGCTGCCTAAAAACTTCGCCTTCAACCTCATGGGCACTTATGTGGGAGAGAGGTACTTCCTCAACGACCAGGCAAACGCATCCTCCCGGCTTAACGGATATATGACCATGGACATGAACATCTCCTATAGCTTTAAATGCCTGAATGCGGTCTTCGGCATTAATAACCTGCTGAATAAATATTACAGCGAATATGCCGGGGTAGACCTGGCGGTGGATGGCCAGAAGTTCTATTATCCCTCGCCGGGGAGAAACTATACGCTGAAGCTAGAATATAAGTTCTAACTTTGCCTTGAAATACCGGCAGACGGCGGTATAATAACCCTATGTTTTCCGACAGGGCCTTCCAGATTGCTTTTGTCATCTCCCTGGTCGCGCACGGAGTCATTTTCCTGCAGAACCCGGACCTCTCGTTCCTGCCGCTGGCCAGACAGGAAGAGAGCCTGAAGGTCACCTATATCAGGAAACAAAAGGAGGCCCGGCCGCCGCAGAGGAAATTGAGCCTGCCCAGGAGAGAGCCCCTTCTTGAGGTCCCTTCAAAGGTGAGCCCCGAAAAACGCCTTCCTGCGCCGTTTACGCAGAACAGGGAGCTCTTAAGACCTAAAGACGCGGCCGGTTCTGCGAACCTGGATTTTGCAAAACCCAACCTCATCAAACCCGATATCATCGCAGTAAAGAGACGGATCACCCTGCCTGAACCAGATAAGGACAAGATCAATAACCCCACCTACATGAACTACTACCAGATCGTGCGCGAAAAGATCAAGCGCGCAGCGTACCAGAATTATTCCGGGACCGAAACAGGAGAGGTGAATATCTCCTTTATCATCTCAAACGACGGCTACCTGAAAGACCTGCGCCTCAGCGAAGAAATGTCCGCTGACAACGCTTATCTCAGGGAGACCGCCTTAAGGAGCGTAAAAGAGGCCGCGCCCTTCCCGAACTTTCCCTCCGAACTCGATTACCCGCAGCTATCCTTTAATCTGGCGATCAACTTCGAGATCGAATAAGCCTTAAATTATTGACAGGCATGAAAATAAGTGCTAATATGTTTTTTCTGTAAACATAAAGATTGTCCGTATCGCTAACCGAAAAAAACAGGGGGAGGTGGATTAAGTTGCCGCAGATCGAAGTGAAGAAGGACGAACCTTTTGAGTCGGCGTTACGCCGTTTCAAGAAGAAGATCGAACAGGAAGGGATCCTGAGAGAAGTCCGCGACCGCAAGCATTACGAGAAGCCCAGCGAGCGCAAAAGAAAAAGGACAAAGTCCAAAAGATAGCCATGAGCCTGGCTCTCTCTACCGCATGGAACGCCTCGCGCTATGAAGAGGCAGAGCCAATGCTCTTTGAGATAAAGGACCTGGGATTTAGAGACCTTGAGCTGAGTTTCAACCTCACCGCTTCCATGGTCGAAGGGATCCGTAAGGCCCGTAAGAGAGCGGGCCTACAGATAATAAGCCTGCACAATTACTGCCCGATCCCCGACGGATTTAGCCGCAAAGACGCCCTCCCGGACTGCTATTCGCTGGCCAGCCTCGACGAAGATGAAAGGCGCCTGGCGCTGAATTACGCCCGGCGCACCATTGACACGGCTGCGTCACTGGGCGCCGGCGCAGTAGTCCTGCACTGCGGCCGCGTTGAGATACCCGATAAAACACGCAGCCTCGCCGGCCTTTATGAAAATGGCGCCGGGGGCACAAAAGCGTTCCTGGATCTAAGGGATGCGCACATCAAAGAACGCAAAGAAACGGCAGCGCCTTTCCTGAAGAACGCCCTGAAGAGCCTGGAGGAACTTAACCGTCACGCCGCAGGTCCTGGAGTGAGGCTGGGGGTCGAAACCCGTTTTTATTACAGAGAGATCCCTTCTTTCGAAGAAATCGGGATCATCCTTAAGGAGTTGGCGAACTCGCAAGTCTTCTACTGGCACGATACCGGCCACGCCCAACTGATGGAGAACCTCGGCTTTTCCGGGCATAAGGACTTTCTTGATCTGTACGCCGGCCAGATGCTGGGCATCCATCTGCATGATATCCTGGGTGCAAACGACCACCGGGCGCCCCTTAAGGGAGAGCTGGATTTCGCGCAGCTTAAGCCGTATGTGAAAAAAGATACCCTTAAGGTAATGGAGCCGCATCATCCGGCGACTCCTGATGAAATAAGATCAGGCAAGGAATACCTGGAGGAGATCTTCGGTGCAGGAAACTAAGGTCAGAAAACCGGTAGTTTCCGGGACATTTTACCCTGCTTCGGCAGAAGAACTCAAAAAGACGATCTCTGCTTTCGCGGATAAACATGCGCAGAAGGAGGAGGCGATCGCCTGCATGCTGCCGCATGCCGGGTATATGTATTCGGGAAAGGTCGCAGCCGAGACTCTTTCCCATGTTAAAATAAAAGAGAAAGTCCTGCTCCTGGGGCCGAACCACACCGGCTTTGGCGCGCCTTACAGTATTATGACCGAAGGCGCCTGGCAGACGCCTCTTGGGCAGGTAAGGATAGACCCGGTATTGGCCGAAAAGATCCGGGAGGGCTCAAAGCACCTTGAGCCTGATTCCCTGGCGCATGCCCACGAGCACTCTCTGGAGGTTGAGCTTCCGCTGTTGCAGTATTTCCGGCAGGACTTTGAAATCATCCCGGTCGCTTTTTTATCCGATGACCTGGAAGCGCTCAAAAAAACCGGAAAAGATATCGCCTGCGCGATCAATGCCGCCGGCGTAAAGGATACGACGCTGATCATAGCCAGCTCGGATATGACCCATTATGAGGCTCAGGCTGAGGCAGAGAAAAAGGATAAAGAGGCGATCAAGGCGATACTCGAACTTGATGAGGATAAACTTATGTCCTGCATCCGGCGCCGGAATATCTCCATGTGCGGATATGCGCCGGTGATCGCCATGCTTGCCTGCGCCAAGGGCCTCGGAGCCGCATCCGCCAGGCTTATCAGATACCAGACCTCCGGAGACGTGACCGCGGATTACGAGAGCGTCGTAGGCTATGCCGGAATAATCATTCGCTAAAAATGGAAGAGCAGGATAAGAATATCGACGAAAGCTGGAAAGAGGCGGTAGAGAAGGAAAAGGGCTCCCTCAAGAAAGAGGGGAAGTTCGTGCCCGAAGAGCCGGATTTTAACTTCTTTATCACCACCCTTGCGCTGCAGGCCTCCATTGCCCTGGGCCAGGTGCCGCATCCGGCTACCAATAAAATAGAAGAAGATACCGCCCAGGCTAAGTTCCTCATCGACACCCTCGCCCTGCTTAAGGAGAAGACCCGCGGAAATCTTAACGCCGAAGAGGACAAGTTCCTGGAGAATGTCCTCTATGAGCTCAGGATGATCTTCATCTCAAAATCAAAGGCATCCCCTAAAGAAAACAATAAGGATGCCTGATTTCAATGATTAAAAAGTAGATTACAGAGATTAAAGCATTAATCTGTGTAATCTAAAATAATCTGTGTAATCAGGTATAATCCATAATTTTGCTTGAGGATTATACCAGGAGGAGCTAAATGATCGATAAAGAATTGCTGGATATCCTGGCCTGCCCCGCCTGCAAAGGGGACGTGGAGCTTAAAGACGGAAGGATAGTCTGCAAAAAGTGCGGGAAGAAATACCCCATCCGCGACGGCATACCGATCATGCTTATTGACGAGGCTACGGATTAAAAGATGAAAAAGATACTGGTCATTCACGGCCCGAACCTGAACCTTCTGGGCATAAGGGAGCCGGCTGTCTACGGAAAAGTAACCTTAAACTCGATAGATAAAGAGTTAAAAAAGGCGGCTAAGAAAAGGAAGGCCTCCCTTACCATAAAACAATCCAACCACGAAGGCCAGATTGTGGACCTGATCGGCGATGCCAGGGGCAGATTCTCGGGGATCCTGATCAATCCGGCTGCCTACACCCATACCAGCGTCGCCATCCGCGACGCGATCGCCGGCTGCGGCATCCCGGCAGTCGAAGTGCACCTCTCCAACATCTACACCCGTGAAGAGTTCCGCAAAAAATCGCTGGTCAGCCCGGTGGTAAAAGGCACTGTCGCCGGATTCGGCGTAAACAGCTATATCCTGGGTCTCGAGGCGCTGCTAGACCTACTGGAATGAAGTCCCGCCTGAATAAGCTGCGTAAAATCCTGAAATCAGCGCGCCTCGACAGCCTCCTGGTCAGTTCTTCCGCAAACATCGCTTATCTTACCGGGTATCCCGGCCGTGACTCTTATTTTCTGGTCGCTCCAAAGAAGTGCCTTTATTTTACCGACCCCCGCTACACAGAAGAGGCGAGGCTGGCCCTTAAAGGGAGTGCCCGGATGGTAAAGACTGAAGGCCAGGGCTTTAAGGCGGTCAAAGAGGCCTGCCAAAAGCTTGGGCTAAAGAGCATAGGCTTTGAAACCGGTCTCAGTTACGGCCGCTACCTTAAGCTGAAAAAGAGCCTGGGGAGAAAAATAAGCCTGCGGCCCACCCAAAATATGGTCGAAGGATTGCGCAAGACCAAAGACCCCCATGAGATCGAAAAGCTGAAAAAAGCACTCCGGATCACCGCCCTTGCCCTAAGATCAGTCCGCAGATTCCTGCGACCGGGCAAAAAAGAGAGAGAAATAGCCGCTGAGCTTGAGCGTTTTATCCGCTACCACGGAGGGCAGGGAGCGGCTTTTGATATTATCGTAGCTTCCGGCCCCAACTCCGCATTCCCCCACCATATCAGCGGAGAACGGAAGCTGCGTAAGAGAGACATTGTGCTCATCGACCTTGGCGTCGACTACCGCGGCTACAAATGCGACTTGACAAGGGTTTTCTTTTTGGGTAAAATGGAAGCTCTTGCCCGTCAGATCCGCGCTATTGTCCTTGAAGCTCAAAGGGTTGCAATCCAGAAGATCAAACCGGGTGAAGAAATTGCCGGCATTGACGCCGCAAGCCGCCGGTATATTACCCGCCAGGGATTCGGGGAAAGATTCAACCATAACCTCGGCCACGGCGTGGGGTTAGAAGTGCACGAAGAACCGCGCCTAAGCAGCGGGGCTAAAGGCAGATTAGAGCCAGGCATGGTCTTTACAGTAGAGCCCGGGGTTTATTTGCCGGGCAAGTTCGGAATAAGAATAGAGGATGTTGTTCTGGTTACCAGGAAAGGATGTGAGGTGTTAAGTGGCGCTATCCATTAATGAGATCAAATCAGGGGTAACTATCTTAGTAGACGACATAGTCTATATAGTCATAGACACCGAGCACGTCAAACCCGGCAAGGGCGCTGCCTTTGTGCGGGCAAAGATGCGTAACCTTAAAACCGGCAATATCCAGGAACGCACCTTCCGGGGCGATGAAAAGATCGAGCAGGCCTTTGTGGAAGAAAGGAAGCTCCAATACCTTTATAAGTCCGGGAATATGTACCATTTTATGGACCAGGATAACTACGAAGAGGTCGCCATCGCTAAAGAGAGCCTGGGAGATGTGGTAAAGTACCTTAAAGACAACCTGGAAGTATCGGGTTATTTTTATAAGCACGAGACCCTGAATATCAGCCTGCCCTTCTTCATCGAGTTCACCATAGTCCACACCGAACCCGGCCTTAAGGGCGACACGGCAAAGAGCAGCCTCAAACCCGCGGAGATCGAAACCGGAGCGACTATCCAGGTGCCGCTTTTCATCAACCCCGGAGACCGCATCAAGGTAGACACCCGCACCGGCCTCTACATCGAGCGGGTCAGCTAAAAACAGGAGATAACTTCAATGAACATCAAAGAAATCAAAGAAATGATTAATTTGATGAACGAAAATAACCTGATGGAGCTGGAGATCGAAAAAGAAGGAATGCGCATACGGCTCAAAAAGACCGCATCCGGCGCCGAAGGGTTCGCCGGCCCGATCGTGGTAGAGCGCCATGCGCTTCCCGAAGCGGCCAGGCCTGTTGCGCCTCAGGCCCCTGAAGCGGCGGCAGCCAAGACCGTGGAGATCAAAGCGCCGATGGTAGGCACATTCTACCGCTCGCCCTCCCCGGAAGCGCCGCCCTATGCCGAAGTCGGCCAGACCATAGAGCCGGGGCAGGTCATCTGTATCATTGAGGCAATGAAGCTGATGAACGAGATCAAATCCGAGATCAAAGGCAAGATCCTTGAGATCCTGGTGGATAACGCAGAACCGGTGGAATTCGGCCAGCCTATGTTTCTGATCGAACCTCTCTAAAAAATATGTTCTCTAAAATACTTATTGCCAACCGGGGCGAGATCGCCCTGAGGATCATCCGCGCCTGCCGCGAATTAGACATCCGCACCGTCGCCGTCTTTTCCGAAGCTGACCGCTCCTCCCTGCACGTGCGCCTGGCTGATGAAGCGATCTGTATCGGGCAGGCAGCCAGCTCCAACAGCTACCTGAACATCCCGGCAATCATCAGCGCCGCAGAGATCACCGATGTGGAGGCAATACATCCCGGATACGGGTTCCTGGCGGAAAATCCCCATTTTGCCGAGATCTGCGAATCCTGCAAGATCACCTTTATCGGCCCCACCCCGGAAAATATCCGCCTGATGGGCGACAAGATGGCTGCCCGCGCCAGCATGAAGAAAGCGGGGCTACCCATCGTGCCCGGAAGCAACGCCACCATTAAAAACAAAGAAGAGGCGCTCAGGACCGCCAAGTCGATCGGATATCCGGTGATCATCAAGGCCGCGGCCGGCGGCGGCGGGAAAGGCATGCGCATCTGCCACAATGACCTTACCCTCATCTCAAGCCTCATGACCGCGCAGGCGGAAGCAGAGGCGAACTTCGGAAACCCCAACGTATACATCGAAAAATACATCGAAAAACCCCGCCACATCGAGATCCAGATCCTGGCGGATAAATACGGCCACACGCTCTACCTCGGAGAAAGGGACTGCAGTATCCAGAGAAGGCACCAGAAACTCCTCGAAGAATCCCCCTCGCCGGCCGTGGACGCCAGACTGCGCAAGCGCCTCGGCGAAGCGGCCCTTAAGGGGGCCAAAAGCGCAAATTATTCAAGCGCCGGCACCATCGAGTTCCTTCTGGATAAAGACGGCAGTTTTTATTTTATGGAGATGAACACCCGCATACAGGTGGAGCATCCGGTAACCGAGATGGTCACCGGCATGGACCTGATCAAGGAACAGCTCCTTATCGCCGCCGGCGAGAAACTCAAGGCCCAGCAGGACGATATCCGCATAAACGGCTCAAGCATCGAATGCCGCATCAATGCCGAAGATTTCGAGAATAATTTCATGCCTTCACCCGGCAAGATCGAATCCCTGAACCTGCCCGGAGGGCCGGGAGTGCGGGTGGATACGCATATTTATCCCGGCTATGAGATCTCGCCTTTCTATGATTCGCTGGTGGCGAAACTTATCACCTACGGCAGGAACAGGCAGGAGGCGATCCGGATCATGCAGAGGGCGCTGGCTGAGTTCCACATCTCGCCCATAAAGACTACAGTCAGCTTCCATCAAAAACTGCTGGAAAACGCGCTCTTTTTAAGAGGGGACTTCTCCACGCATTTCGTACAGGAGATGCTCAAAGAAGGAGAGAAGGAATGATGACGCACAGAGACGAATCGCGCACGGACCTGGGGACCATTAAAATTCACAAAAAAGTGATCGCCTCTATCGCCAGCCTTGCGGCTTTGGAGATCGAAGGCGTAAAAAGTGTGGGGGGGGATTTCAAAAGCGGCCTCCTTGAGCTGATCGGCAAGAAGAGCCTCTCGGCGATAAAGGTCGAGATCGGCGCCAATGAAGACGTAAGGGTAGATATGCCGCTGGTCATAAAATACGGCTATAATATTCCCGAGGTTGCTAATAAAGTCCAGGAGAGCGTGCGTAATTCCCTCGAGAAGATGACCAATCTCTCCATCAAAGACATCAATATCAACGTCCAGGCAATTGAAAGGGGGTAGGCCATGCGCATCTTTACTGTCCTTGGGATAATCTTTTACGCCGCCATCACCATCACTATCGGCATCGCCCTGATCGCTTTCTCGCTGAACCTCCTGCAGCCGCAGAATATAAACGACTTTCTCGCCTATGTCCGGGCATACCCGAACTCCAGGATCATCGTCGGGCTGCTGGGGTTATTATTCATACTGGTCAGCTTCTCGTTTGCGCAGCTCATCCTCGGACGCTTCCAGAGAGAGAAGACCATCGCCTTCATGACTTCTTCCGGCCAGGTGACGATCGCGCTCTCGGCCGTGGAAGACCTGATCCGCAGAATTTCCCACCACATGCCGGAAATAAAAGAGCTGCGGCCCGACGTCATCGCAACAAAAAAGGGGATCATGGCGGACCTGCGCGTAGTCTTAAGGTCAGAATCGAACATCCCGGAGCTGACCGCCCGGCTGCAGGACCTGACGCGCACCAAGATCCAGGAAGTATTGGGGATCGAAGAAGAGATCGTCATCAAGATTCATGTGGCCAAGATCATTTCGGCTGAAGAAAAGGAAAAGAAGAGAAAAGAGGCGGAACGGCTGGAACAGCCGACCGTACCATTCTCAGGTTACGGAAGAGTATAACGGAGGGAAACATCTATGGCAAGAGTAGGAATTCTTACCGGAGGAGGAGACTGCCCGGGATTAAATCCGGTGATCAGGGGAGTAGTCCGCAAGGGATTGCTCCTGGGATATGAGATCGTAGGCATCAAAAACGGATGGAAGGGGCTCGTCGAAAACGAAACCGTGCCGCTGGACCTGGAGTCGGTGTCAGGGATACTTTCAAAAGGCGGCACGATCCTGGGCACCAGCCGCACCAATCCCTACAAAAAAGAAGGCGACGCGCAGAAGGTCAAGGATAATTTCAAAAAGATCGGTCTGGACGCGCTGATCGCCGTCGGAGGAGAAGATACCCTGGGAGTCGCCAATAAACTGGCCAAAGAGGGCTTAAACATAGTGGGAGTGCCTAAGACCATCGATAACGACCTTTCTGCCACCGACTACACCTTCGGTTTTGATACGGCGATAAACATCGCCATGGAGTGCATTGACCGGCTGCGCACTACCGCTGAAAGCCACCACCGGATCATGGTCGTTGAGGTTATGGGCAGGCATGCCGGCTGGATCGCCATCGAATCCGGGATCGCAGGCGGCGCGGATGTGATCCTCATCCCGGAAAAACCCATTGATATCGAGGAAGTCTGCGAGATCCTCAAAAAGAAGCATTCCCGCGGCAAGATCTTCAGTATCGTAACCGTAGCAGAGGGGGCGCAGTTCAAAGAAGGCCAGATGGTCCTTCAGGAACAGAAGCTGGACGCCTTCGGCCATGTACGCCTGGGAGGCATCGCAGATACGCTTGCCGAAGAGATCGAAAAGAGGACCGGTTACGAGACCCGGGTGAGCGTATTAGGCCACATCCAGAGAGGCGGCACCCCTACTGCCTTTGACCGTATATTGGGCACCAGATTCGGGGTAAAGGCCATAGGGCTGGTAAAAGATAGGAAGTTCGGCAGGATGGTCGCCCTCTCCGGGACAAAGATTATTGACGTAGCGTTAGATGAGGCGGTCAAGGCCTTAAAGACCGTGGATATGGAGCTTTATGAGACCGCAGCGGTCTTTTTCGGGTAACTCAAGGAGGTAGCATGCGCGACAGGATAAAAGATATCCTTTTAGAGAGCATTCAGGTAAAGGAAGAGCTTCTGCGGACCAAGGTGAGCGAGATCCTTGAGATCGCCCGCGCCATTATCGAGGCCCTGAAAAAGAACGGCAAGGTGATCCTTTTCGGAAACGGCGGTTCAGCCGCCGACAGCCAGCATATTGCGGCGGAGTTCGTAGGCAGGTTTAAAAAGGACCGTACCGCCCTGGCAGCAGTCGCCCTGACCACCAATACCTCGGTCCTGACCTCCCTGGCCAATGACTACGGATACGACGTAGTCTTCGCCAAGCAGATCGAAGCCCTCGGCCAGAAGAACGACGTCGCCATCGGCATCTCCACCAGCGGCAAGGCCAAAAACGTCGCTGCCGGAATAAAACAGGCGAAGAAGATGGGCATCCGCACGATCGCCCTCACCGGCGGAGACGGGGGAGACCTGGCGAAACTGGCAGACTTCTCCCTGATCGTTCCGTCGCTGGTCACCGCGCGCGTCCAGGAAGCCCACATCACCATAGGACACGCTATCTGCGAACTCGTGGAACAGGCGGTATGTTAAAAGATAAGATCAAAAGCAGGGTGGGCCTTGAAAGGATCGTCTCCGGGCTTAAGCGCCGCGGCAGGAGAATAGTCTTTACCAACGGCTGCTTTGACCTGCTTCACTTCGGCCATGCCAGATACCTTGAACAAGCCAAGCGCTTCGGCGATATATTGATCGTCGGGGTAAACAGCGATTCTTCCGTGCGCAAAATAAAAGGCAAGAAGAGGCCAATCGTAAAAGAACGCGACCGCGCCAGCCTGATCGCAGCCCTGGAGAGCGTCGATTTCGTGACCATCTTCAGCGAACCTACCCCCTTAAGGCTGATCCAAAGGCTTAAACCCGACGTGCTGATCAAGGGCGCTGACTGGAATAAAAAGGGGATCGTAGGGGAAGAGTTCGTAAAGGGTCGCGGCGGAAGAGTAGCCACGGTAAAACTTGAAAGGGGCCGCTCCACTACAGGGCTGATCGGAAAAATTGCCAAAACCTTTTAAGCCGCAAAAGATAAACCGGATACTGGACGCAAATATCAACCGCATAAAAGAAGGCCTGCGGGTCTCGGAAGAAATAGCCAGGTTCATCCTGGATGACCCCGGGCTTACCCGCGAACTCAAACGCGCGCGGCACAGCATCAACCGCGCGGTAGAATGCCTGCCGGGCTCAAAGAGGCTGCTCTTAGAGAGGGACAGCGAAAAGGACGTCGGAAAGGAGATCTACGCCGGCGAACTGAAGAGAAAGGGTATTTCCGATATTTTTTTCGCAAATATGCAAAGGTCCAAGGAATCCTTACGGGTCCTGGAAGAGTTTAGCAAGCTCCTGGATAAAAAAGCGGCAGTGAGTTTTAAAAAAATAAGGTACGCTCTCTATGAGATCGAAAAAAGAGCTGCTAAAAAGGTCGCGGCTCTATCTGATCCTGGATAAGGAGGCAGCCGGTGAGGCTTCGGTCTCCGATATAGCCGCCAGGGCAGCCGGGGCAGGAAGCACGATCATCCAGCTGAGGGATAAGTCAGGCAAAAAAGAAACGCTGCTTAAAGACGCTTATTCCATAAAAAAGGCCCTCTGCGGGACGCAGGCGCTCTTTATTATTAATGATTATGTAGACGTGGCAAAGATCGTCGACGCTGACGGCGTGCATCTTGGCCAGTCAGATACTCCGATCAGGACCGCAAGGCGCATCCTCGGAAAGGATAAGATCGTCGGCATCTCCTGCCATAATCTTAGGCAGGCGCTTGATGCCCGTAGGCAAGGAGCTGATTACATCGGTATCGGGCCGGTGTATCCTACGCCGACTAAACCGGACCACCGGCCGGTAGGTTTAAGGCTTCTGCGGGCAGTGAGCAGAAAGGTGAGGATCCCTTTCTTTGCCATCGGCAATATAAACCCCGGGAACCTCAAAGAGGTAAAAGCAGCCGGCGCAGAAAGGATCGCCGTCTGCCGCGCGGCCCTGAAATCAAAAGATATCAAAGCAAGCATAAAGGGGCTTGGCAGCTTGCTTAAATAAATATTTTTCATGACGCTGATAGAATCCGCAAAAAAAAATAAGCTTACCCCCCTGATCCTCACCGTTGCCGGAAACGAGGGGATAAAGCCCGCCCTGCTCCTTCGGCGCATAAAAGAAGGCAAGGCAGTCGTCCCCCGTAACGCCAACCACTCCCTGAAAAAACCCTGCGCTATAGGCCTTGGCCTCAGCACAAAAATAAACGCCAACATCGGCACCTCCACCGATAAATGCAGCGTCCGGAACGAAATAAAGAAACTGGCTGTAGCCGTAAGTGCCGGCGCGGATACGGTGATGGACCTAAGCGTGGGCGGCGACTTAAAAAAAATAAGAAGAGAGGTACTTAAATATTCCCCTGTGCCGGTAGGCACGGTCCCGGTATACGAAATAGCGGTGAATGCCCGGAGGCGGAAAAAGAGTTTCCTCAGGTTCGGCTGCGACGACATACTGGAGACCCTCGAAGAGCAGGCGGAAGACGGCGTGGATTTCTTTACCATCCATGCCGGAGTCACCGAAAAGAGCTTGGGGGCCCTGAAGGAACAAAAAAGGCTGCTCAGTATCGTCTCCCGCGGCGGGGCGATACTGGCTGCATGGATGAATCACCACCGCAGGGAAAATCCTTTCTACGCCTGTTTCGACAGGATCCTGGATATCGCCTACAGGTACGATGTGACCTTAAGCCTCGGGGACGGCCTGCGGCCGGGCTCGATCCATGACGCAACGGACCGCGCCCAGATCGCGGAACTGAAAATCCTCGCTGAACTCACCCGGCGAGCAAGGGTAAGAAACGTGCAGGTGATGATCGAAGGCCCGGGACATGTGCCCCTGGATGAGATCAAAAAGAATGTCTATCTGGAAAAGAGCCTTTGTAACGGAGCCCCGTTTTATGTCTTGGGGCCGCTGGTGACGGATGTGGCCTCAGGCCATGACCACATCTCGGCCGCGATCGGAGGCGCACTTGCCGCAAGTTACGGCGCGGACCTCCTCTGCTATGTCACGCCTTCAGAGCACCTCAGGCATCCGGATGCCGGCGATGTGCACGAAGGGGTGGTTGCCTCGCGCATCGCAGCGCATGCCGCGGATATCGTAAAATATAAAGATACGGCGGACCGCTGGGATAAAGAGATGTCGCTTGCGCGAAGGCAACGCGACTGGAAAAAGCAGATCCGGCTGTCCGTTGACCCGCAGAAGGCTAAAAAATACCGGCTCTCCTCCCGGCCGGATATGAAAGATGTCTGTTCGATGTGCGGTGAGTACTGTTCTATTAAATTGATGCAGGAGTGCATGCGGGTGTAATCTCCCGCCAAGCAAATAAAAGCCAGGGCGGGATCCCGTCCTGAGATTACTAGCCGGACAAGACAGCGGCAGAACGCTGCATTTGTAAGAAGATCAGTGCGGGCGTAGTTCATCGGTAGAACACCAGCTTCCCAAGCTGGATAGGAGGGTTCAATTCCCTTCGCCCGCTTAAATTTTGCTTTACCGAATTTATTATGCGTAAACTAAAGTTTTTCCCCGGTATTCTGTATACGGCATACTGCCTACTGTTTTTAAACGGCTGTGCTACCTCTCCCGTTACTACTATGCCTGCCGTAGTCACGCCTCAGGTAACCAACCTGCCCGGAGTATACCACCGCGTGGAAAAAGGGCAGACCCTCTGGAGGATAGCCAAGACCTACGATGTCAACCCGGAAGAGCTGGCCAGGATAAACCGCATCACCGATACCTCTAGCATCGAGGTCGGCCAGATGATCCTCATCCCGAACCGCAGGACCCAGCGCATCGTGCCCGTAGCCAGCCTCTACGACGACTTTATCTGGCCCCTTAAGGGAAGGGTCGTCTCCGGTTTCGGCGGGACTTCAAACAATATGATAAACAAAGGCCTCGATATCGCACCCGAAAGCAATGCCGATGTGGTCGCAGCACGCGGCGGAAGGGTGAGTTTCCTGGCGGATAATTTCGGAAACTTCGGGAAGACCGTCATCATCGACCACGGGGACGGTTTCTCCACGGTATATGCGCGCTGCGGCGAAATCTTTGTAAAACCGGGGGATATGATCCAGAAGGGCGCGATCATCGCAAAAGCCGGTTTTGCCGGCCGCGACAGGAACACTTATCTGCATTTTGAAATAAGAAAGCTCCACATCCCCCAGAACCCTTATTATTATCTGCCATGAACAGAGAAGAGATCTTCGGGCGCAAAGAATACGTCGACACGCTGATCAAGCGGGCCAGGGGCCTCAAGGACGGCTACCGCCAGAACCTGGCCATCATCGGAGACGAGATGGCCGGCAAGACCTCGCTCATCTTTGATTTCCTGGAAAAGTTCCATGATAACAACTACCTGATGCTGTATCTGGAGGCCAGGCCCGAATCGCCGCAGGAGTTCAGCCGCAGATTTATCGCCATCCTGCTCTACAATTTCCTCATCAACAGTTCGCAGGAACTGAAAGAAGACCTGGATTTTCTTATCCGGAAATCCGAGAAGTACATCCCCCGGACGGTCCAGAAGATCAGGCTTATCCTGCAGGCCGCAAAAAGGATGAAGAAGCACAATATCTTCAGCCAGCTCCTCTTGCTCTGCGACAGCATAAACAGCGAGACGGGCAAGTTCTGCGTGGTGATCATAGACGAGTTCCAGAACCTCGAGGGCCTGGGGATCAGCGGACTCTACCGCGAATGGTCAAAACTCCTGGTCACCCAGAAGAACACCATGTACGTCATCGTCAGTTCCCAGAAGTTCAGGGCAAAAAACATCCTGAGCAAGCACCTCTGCCTCTTATTCGGGAATTTCGAGGTGGTCAATGTCGAACCATTCGGCATAAGGATGAGCGAGGAGTACCTCGACCGGCAGCTCTACGGCCTCACCCTTGAACCGGCGGAAAAAAGTTTCCTGGTGCATTTTACCGGAGGCAATCCTTTTTACCTTAAAGTCATCTGCGAGGAACTGCACCGGGAAAAAGGAGACCTCGCCGAAATACTCGAGAGGCTCCTCTTTGACGCCTCCGGGATGCTGAATCAGCGCTTCTCGAACTTTATCAGGCAATTCTCCGGCGCAAAGGGCAGCGGCGAATACACCTCCATACTTTACCTGATCGCAAGCGGCAGGAATAAACTAAAAGAATTGTCTTCGATCCTCAAAAAGACCGGAAAAGAACTCACGCCCGGGATAAACCGTCTCCTTGAATCTGACGTCCTGACGCGTAGCGGCGACTTCCTTAAGATCAACGACCGGGTCCTCGGTTTCTGGCTAAGGTTCGTCTACCAGGGGAAGCTCTTTTCGCTTACCTTCGACGCCAGGCATCAGAAGGCGGCTTTCCGCGGCAAGATAGATTCACTGATGCAGGAGTTCTACCTGAGCGCCAACAAAAGCATCCCCCAGAGGATAACCGAGCTGCTGCGCCTCTTCGAGGATGAGACTGTCCAGATAGAAAAGAAGAGGGTGCGCCTCAGCCACTTCCGCGAAATAAAGCCGCTTGAGTTCTCAAATCGCGCGATAAAAGAAGGGCTGATCTGCCGCTCCCGGGAGAGCCTCTGGATCATGGCCTTTAAACCCGGGATGCTCACCGAAACGGATATCACGGAGTTCAGCCGGGAATGCAAAAAATACCGGCATAAGCTGCAGAGAAAGATCATCGTCACCCTCGGCGACGTCGACGCAAATACTCGCCTGAGGGCGATGGAGGAGCGCATCTGGACATGGGATGTGAACTCCCTGAACCAGATGCTTGACCTCTATTCCAAACCGTGGGTGATAGCATGAAGATCGGAGTGATCTCGGATACCCATATCCCTAACGCAGCCGAGGCCATCCCGAAAAAGATCCTTGAGGACTTTAAGGGAGTGGACATGATCGTGCACGCGGGGGACCTTGTGGATCTGGCGGTGCTTGAGAAGCTCAGATCCGTCTGCAAGAACGTAAAGGCGGTGCGCGGCAATATGGATTCCTACGAGGTAAGAAAAAACCTTCCCGAAAAAGAGGTCTTCACCGTCGGCAGGCACCGCATCGGGCTCATGCACGGCTTTGGCGCGCCCGCCAACCTGACCGAAACCCTGGCCGAAGCCTTTAAAGACGAAAAGTTAGACCTGATCATTTTCGGGCATTCGCACTCGCCGTGTAACGAAGAGAAGAACGGCATCCTCTTCTTTAATCCGGGAAGCCCCACGGATAAGGTCTTTGCCCGGTATAATTCCTATGGAATAATCGAGATTAATGATAAAATAGAGGCAAGGATAATCAGGATCTAAGATGGATAAACTCTGGGCGCCCTGGAGAATAAAATACCTCAAAGCCGCAAAGCTTAAGGGGTGCATCTTTTGCCGGGCGAAAAAAGAGCCCGTAAAAAACTTCTGTATCCTGAAATCGAGGCACTCTATGGCCATTCTGAATATCTTTCCTTATAATAACGGCCACGTCATGGTCTCGCCACTTAAGCACGTGAAAGACTTTTCCGGATTAAAAGACGCCCAGCTTCTGGACCTGCTCAAAACCGTACAAAGAGTAAAGCGGGGCCTGAGCAAGGCCCTGAAACCACACGGCTTTAATATCGGCGTCAACCTGGGCAGCCAGGCGGGCGCGGGGATCACCGGGCACCTGCACATACACATCGTCCCGCGCTGGAGGCAAGATACGAACTTCATGCCCGCGATATACAATACGAAGATCATCTCGCAATCGCTGGCTGAGCTTTATAAAAGGCTGAAAAGATGCTAGACCGGAAACAGAACAGAAAACTTGAAGAGACGGTCCTTGCCCCCTATGCCATGAAGAGTTCCGAGAGCCGGGGCAGGGTGCACAAAGAGCCCGAGCATCCCTACCGTTCGGCATACCAGCGCGACCGGGACCGGATCGTGCACTCGGCAGCCTTCAGGAGGCTGGAATATAAGACCCAGGTCTTTGTCAACCATGAAGGCGATTACTTCCGCACGCGCCTGACGCATACCATCGAAGTCGCCCAGATCGCCCGGACCATCGCCACAAGCCTGAGGCTCAACGCCGACCTGACCGAGGCGATCGCCCTCGCCCATGACCTGGGGCACACCCCCTTCGGCCATTCCGGGGAAGACGCGCTCAATGAATTGATGGCCCGCTACGGCGGATTCAACCATAACCTTCAAGGCCTGAGGGTCGTGGATTACCTCGAAGAAAGATACCCCGACTTTCCCGGCCTGAATCTGAGCTGGGAGGTCAGGGAGGGCATCGTAAAGCACTCGTCTGCCTACGATATCTCAGTCAAAGTCAAGGGCCTGGCACCCCAAGAAATGCCCACCCTTGAGACGCAGGTAGTGGATATTGCCGACGAGATCGCCTACGACAATCACGACCTTGACGACGGCCTGACCAGCAGCCTGATAAAGGAGGCGGATCTTGAAGGGCTCTCCATCTGGAAGAATATCACCAGGAATATAGCAAAAGGCAACGCCGCGCTTAACCCGAACCTGAAGAAATACCTGATCATCCGGTCGCTGATCAATCTGCAGGTCACAGACCTCATAGAAGAGACAGAGGAGAAGATAAAGAAGCTCAGACTGGGCTCGGCGGAAGAAGTAAAAAAACTGGATAAAAAGGTCGTGTCTTTCAGCCCCGATATGCTAAAATTAAGAAAACCTTTAAGGTCATTCCTTTCCCGGCGGCTCTACCGGCACTACCGCGTGGTGCGCATGAGCGTCAAGGCCAAGCGCTTCATCCAGGAACTCTTCAGGGAATACGTCACCAATCCCGGGCAGCTGCCCGATGAAACTCAAGACAGGATATCCCAAGACGGGGTGCATCGCGTAATCACCGACTACATCGCCGGAATGACAGACAGGTATTGCCTAGATGAATACAAAAAGCTATTTAACCCCTACGAAAAAGTATAAGTTCCTGATCTCATCGGCACACAGCATCTTCCGGCTGGTGAACTCCACTTATGAGCTCAAGGAACTGGTCAGCCGCCTCTCCCGCCTCATCTGCCAGATCTTCCGCGCCCACTTCTGCCTTATCCTGCTGCTTGATAACACAAAGAAATATTCGGTCCTGAAGTGCATTATAAGCGGAAAGAAAAAACACGTCATCGACCACAGGCAGAGCCTTTCAAACAGGGAAGAGAGAAGGATCCTCAAAAGCACGGGCTCCATCCGCCAGAATCATATGCTGGGTGTCCCGCTCATCTGCGAAGACGTCATGGGCCTGCTCATCATCAAGCGCCATAAAGCTGCCCCTGCCTTTGACAGCTCCGACCAGGAGATGCTCATGACTATCATTGAAGAAGCGATGATCGGCATAAAAAACCTGCAGCTCTACGAAGAACAGCAGAGGATAGTGCTGGGAAGCATCAAGTCGCTGGTGACGCTCCTGGATACGCGCGTGCCCCAGGAATACACCCATTCCCCGTATTTCAGCCGCCTGGTGAGTGCCCTGGGCGTTGAGATGCACCTGAACGAGAAACAGATTGAAAGCTTGAAATACGCCAGCCTCCTGCACGATGCAGGGAAAGCCGATATCCCTCCGGAAATACTCACCAAGACCAAGAAGCTCACTCCTCAGGAGTTCGACATCATCAAAAAACATCCGGTCAAGGGTGCCGAGATCTTAAGGCCCCTGCAGATACTGCGGCCGGCCATACCCATAATCATGCACCATCATGAGAAATACAACGGCACCGGCTACCCGTCGAGGCTGAAAAAAGGTCAGATCCCGCTGGGGGCGCGCATCATGGCTGTGGCTGACGCCTTCGAGGCGATGGTCTACGGCCGGCCGTACCGCGAAAGGATGGATATCGCTTCGGCGATCAGGGAGATAAAAAAGAAGAGCGGTTCGCAATTCGACCCGAAAGTGGTAGAGGCGTTCCTGAAAGTAGTGAAGAGGATAAACTCAAAAAATTACTTGAAAGAGGCAGAATAGAGGATATATAATATTTGATTATGGAAAGGCCGGAAAACAGCCAGCTTGAATTATTCTCAAAGACAGGGGAGCCGGTGCAGTTCAGGCGCCGCGATTCAAGCCCTTTTTTGCGGCGTTTTCGCGGCTATGAAAAAAGGATCCTCTTCCTGCTGGGCATCGCGCTGGTAAGCATCATTTCTTTCACCCTCGGCGTCGAAAGAGGAAAAAACCTGCGGCCGGATAACGCGGCTATCCAGGCGGTCAGACAGGAGCCTCAGACGGTGCCGGTTGCGCCCGCGCCTGCTGAGGTGACCCCGCAGGCTCCGGTAGTGATCATCCGGGAACAGAAACCGCAGGCCCAGACTAAACTGACCCAGGAGTTGACGCAAAACGCCTATACTATTCAATTAGCCAGCTATAAGAAGCACTCCTCTGCCCAGAAAGAAGCGCAGGAATTACGTAAAAAAGGCTTATCGCCCCTGATCCTCCCTAAAGGGAATTGGATCATATTGTGCGTGGGCAATTTTAATCAGAAAAAAGATGCAGAGATCCTGCTGCTGCAGCTTAAGAAAAGGTATAAGGATTGTACCGTAAGGAGGCTCTAGAGATATGACAATTCATCCGTCACTGAAGATTTCCGAAAAAGATAAAAAACAAAGATCGGTCTTAAAACGCGCCGAACGCTTAAGGCAGATGGCTGATAAGGGCAAGTGGAAAGAAGGGGACCCCGTATTCGGGCTGCCCAAGATCAAGACTATCCGCATCAAGATCAAGAAGGAAAAGGTAGAAAAAGCCCCTGAAGCTGCCGCCGCAGAAGGCGCCGCAGCCGCCCCTGCTGCCGAAACCAAGGAAGCCTCCGGCGCCAAGCCCGCAGCCGGTAAGCCTGCCGAGAAGAAATAATCATGCGACTTGCACTCGCTATCCTCCTGGCTGTCTTTAGCCAGGCCCTGGCACAAGAGACAGTGATATTCACCGGCGAAATCACCTCCCCGGACATAAATGTGCGCGCTGACTCAAGGGTGACCGCGCCTGTGATCTGCGCCCTGGATAAGGGCGAACAGGTGGAAGTAGTGCTTGAGGCGCACGACTGGTACAGGATAAAACTCCCCAAAAAAGCTCCCGCCTACATCAAGAAGAGTTTCGTGGAATGTATCGCTCCTGCTGCCCCGGACCCCAGGCAAAAGAAAGAAGCCCCCAAAAAAGAGGAGCTCTGCAGCAGCGCAAAGCTCCTGAATGACCGGGTGAACATCCGGCTCGGCCCCGGCGAATCCGCGCCTATACTAGGCATGGCGTATAAGGATGAGCCGGTAAAGGTCGTCGCGGAAGAAGAGGGATGGTACAGGATCGAACCCACGGATAAGGCTTTCGGCTGGCTGAACAAGAAGTTTGTAAAAAAGGCCGTGCCGCCAGGCGAAACCGAGCCTAAACCCAAGAAGAAGGGGGCAAGATAAATTGCCTCTCATCGGCCTGATCTTTGCCTTTCTGATATCATTCGCCATGCTCATCATCGCGATGAGCGTGCATGAGTTCTCACATGCCTATGTAGCTTATAAGCTCGGCGACCAGACTGCGAAATATTCGGGCCGGCTCACCCTTAACCCCCTGGCGCACATCGACCCGGTCTGGACTTTCCTGGTGCCGCTTATGCTCTTTATCTCTACGCGCGGTCAGTTCGTCTTCGGCGCAGCCAGGCCCGTGCCTATAGATTACCGTT
>Ga0194113_10001385_pt1 | contig 33222 bp, 22 predicted proteins | sample TA2MahC200mmetaG_FD_146193 | JGI IMG/M metagenome (GOLD analysis project Ga0194113, IMG submission 146193) | Freshwater microbial communities from Lake Tanganyika, Tanzania - TA2015017 Mahale Deep Cast 200m | ecosystem: Environmental > Aquatic > Freshwater > Lake | place: Tanzania: Lake... | reverse complement strand
CCCTTGCTGCCTTCCCTTGCTGCCTTCCCTTGCTGCCTTCCTGCCTTGCTCCCTTGCTGCCTTCCCTTGCTGCCTTCCCTTGCTGCCTTCCTGCCTTGCTCCCTTGCTGCCTTCCCTTGCTGCCTTCCTGCCTTGCTCCCTTGCTGCCTTCCCTTGCTGCCTTCGACCCTTGACCCTTGACCCTTCGCCTTCGTCCCTTGCGCCCCGCGCCTTGCGCCTTGCGCCTTTGAGTTTCCATTCGATTCTTGTCTTATTTTTCGACGCTTGTCCTATAACGGTTATATACGATTTCCCCGAAACTGGTCAACCAGAGGTGTGCGGTATGCGGAAGTTGGCAGCGGCGGTCGTGGCGGTCGTGTTCGGAATGTCGTTCGGGACGGTCCTTGCCCTGGACCCCCTCAACAAGGAGGACGCGGCAAAGGACTACGATGTGGACGGTCTTTCGAACCTCATGGAGTTCGTCTACGGGACGGACCCGTACAACCCGGACAGCGACTGGGACGGCTGCCCGGACGGCTGGGTCGTGTACTATGACATCAACCGCGCCTATTTCCCGCCGGAGAGCAAGCACGCGCTCTTCGACACCGACAGCGACGGTCTGAAGGACTCGAACGTGGACCCGAACTACAAGTTCGATCCCGCAAGCGGGGTCCTGGCCTTCGAGCAGCCCGACAGCGATACCTGGGACAACCTGCGCGAGTACAAGGTGGGCACGGACCCGACCAACCCCGACACCGACGGCGACGGCTACCTCGACAGCCACGACCCCCGGCCCCTGATACCCGACGAGCCGCCGAAAGAGGGCGGCGGCGGCAACAGCGGCCAGGCCCAGGGCGCGGGGATGGCGGCGGCGCTGGCAAGCGCTTGGTGCTAGGCGATAAAAGGGGGCAAGGGAGAAAGGCAGGAAGGCAGCAGGGGGGGCAGAAAGGGGGGAAGGCAGGAAGGGGGGCAGTGGAGACCGGTCCTGACCGTTCCCTTGCCGCCTTCCTGCCTTCCTGCCTTCCTGCCTCCCTTTCTGCCCTTCTGCCTTCCTGCCTTCCTGCCTTCCTGCCTCCCTTTCTGCCCTTCTGCCTTCCTGCCTTCCTGCCTTCCTGCCTCCCTTTCTGCCCTTCTGCCTTCCTGCCTTCCTGCCTTCCTGCCTCCCTTTCTGCCCTTCTGCCTTCCTGCCTTCCTGCCCCATCCTCATTCTCACAGTCAGTTTTTTATGTCCCCATTGCTTTTCCAGGCCCGGTGCTTTCGATGGCGTTCGGTCTTTCCGAGGAGCAGAGGAAGTTCCAGGCCAATGCGCGCGAGTGGGCCCAGGCGGAGGCCGCCCCCCACGCCGAGAAGGTCGACATCACCGGCGAGTTCCCCGCGGAGACCATCCGCAAGGCCGGCCAGGCCGGCTTCGCCGGCATGAACATCCCGCACGAGCACGGCGGCTCCAAGGTGGACGGGGTGAGCTACGCGCTGGCCATCCAGGAGATATCGAGGGCCTGCGCCTCCGTCGGCGTCATCCTGGCCGTGCACAACTCGCTGGGCGCCTTCGGCGTCTACCACTTCGGCAACGAGGAGCAGCGAAAGAGGTACGTCCCGGACCTCGCCTCGGGGAGGAAGGTCGGCGGGTTCATGCTGACCGAGCCGGAGGCTGGCTCGGACGCCTCGAACCTGTCCACCACGGCAGCACTGGACGGGAGCCACTATGTCGTGAACGGGAAGAAGCGCTACATACTGAGCGGCACGAACGCCGAGACCTTCGTGCTCTTCGCCATGACCGACAAGACCAAGGGCGCCAAGGGCATGAGCGCCCTCATCCTGGAGCGCAACACCCCCGGCTTCAAAATGACCGGCCGGCACGACATGATGGGCGTGCGCGGGTGCGCCCCGGCCGAGTTCGAGTTCACCGACATGAGGGTGCCGAGGGAGAACCTTTTGGGCAAGGAGGGCGAGGGGTTCCGAATCGCCCTGACGCTCCTGGACCACGGGCGCATAGGCATCGGCGCCCAGGGCTGCGGCATCGCCCGCGCGGCGCTGGAGGCGTCCGTGAAGTATTCCAAGACCCGCATCCAGTTCCAGCAGCCCATCTCGAAGAACCAGGGCATAAGCTTCGCCCTGGCCGACATGTCGGCCCGGACGGACGCCTCGGAGCTCCTCGTGTGGAGGGCCGCCGAGCTCAAGGACTCCGGCGCCCGGTTCAGCCGCGAATCGGCCACGGCCAAGCTCTTCGCCTCCGAGACCGCCCGCATCGTCGCCGAGCGCGCCGTCCAGATACACGGCGGGAGCGGCTACATGAAGGGCAGCCCCATCGAGAGGCACTACCGCGACGCCAAGATCCTCGAGATCTACGAGGGGACCTCCGAGGTGCAGCGCATTGTCATATCGGGCGCGCTGCTCTCGTGAGGGGGCCGGCGGTGAGGGGAGGCCCCGGGCGATGAGATTGCGGGTCCGGCTGCTCCGGCCTTTCAGCGACGCGGTCGGGAACGCCGTGGTGGAGGTGGCGGTCCCCGAGGGCGCCTCGGTCCGGCACCTGGTGGTCCACCTCTGCGAGCAGTACCCGGCGCTCGCCCCCCACATCTACGAGGCCGGGGGGGCCATCACCGACTACCTGACCATGTTCGTGAACGACCGGCCGATCACCGACATGGGAATGGCCCTCGGGGAGGGCGACGAGGTGCTGATTATGTTCCCGGTGAGCGGGGGCTGACCGGCAATGGACCCCCTGGACCTCTACACCATCGCCGAGCGGGACATCGAGCTCGTCAACCCGATGTCGCCGGAGAAGGTCCTCCTGGCCGGAAGTATGCTCGGACTGGCCCCGGGGATGACCGTCATCGACTTCGGGGCCGGATACGCCGGGCCGCTGGTCCTCTGGGCCAGAGAGTTCGGCATTTCAGGCGTCGGGGTCGAGTTCCGCACGGCCTGCTGCGAGCGCGCCAGAAAGAAGATAGCGGACGCAGGTCTTGCAGACAGGCTCGAGATCGTCCACAGGGACGCCTCGAGATACAGGTTCAGGAGAGGCGGGCACGACATCGCGGTCTGCCTCGGCGCCTCGTTCATCTGGGGCGGCTTCGGCCCCACGGTGAGGAAGCTCGCGCAGGCCGTCCGGCCCGGCGGGAAGATCGCGGTCGGGGAGCCCTACTGGAACCGGACCCCCGTACCCAACGAGTACCTGAAACGGCTGGAGGGCCACCCCTTCTTCACCGAGCACGAGCTGCTGCGGCTGGCCCGGATGGAGGGCTACGATTTCGAATGCATCGTGCGCTCCAGCCTCGACGACTGGGACAGGTACGAGACGGGGAACTGGCGCGGCCTCCACATGTGGCTTCGGGAGAATCCAAAACATCCCGACCGCAAACAGGTCATCGGATGGCTCCGCAAGAACCAGGAGGAGTACCTCCGCTGGGGCCGCGAGTACCTTGGCTGGGCCGTCTACATCATGCGGCCCGAGCCCAAGGCGTGACCGGCGTCGCCCGTCAGCCCGGCCCTATCATCCGGAGCATCTCGACGGCGCGCCGGGCGCGCCTTGCGCGCGTCTCGGCCTGCTTGGCCTCGCCGACCCAGCCGGCGTACTCCCGCCGGTGCGAGGGGGGCAACCTATCGAAAACAGCCCTCGCGCCGGGGTCCTCCGCCAACGCCTTGCGCAGCTCACGGGGCATCACGATCCCTCCCTTGTCGTCCGGTTTCATCGCACCACCCTTTTCATTTGCTGGCGACCAGCCAGGCCCACCTCATGGAGGCCGAGCGCACGCCGCGCTCCTGGGCCAGGTCGAACATCCTGCCCACCGCGGCCCGGCGCCCGGCCGCCTCGAGCTTGGGATACAGGCTCGCCGACTGCGCCGGGACCGAGTAGAAACGCCTGAGCCCGGCGAGGCCCAGCTCCCGGTCCACCGTCCCGCTCCGGATGTCTTGGAAGCCGGCCTCCCCCAGATACTCCCCCAGTTTGGAGGTGTCGCAGGGGAAGCGCGGCGCGGGGTGCGCCCCCCCGCCGGTCCACTCCGGGAAGAGCTCGGTGAAGAGCTCGCGCCCGTCGACGTAGGCGCCGGCGATGAAGTTCATCGCCACGGTCCCGCGGTCCCTCAGTGCTGAGCGGGCGCCCCGGAGGGAGGCGGGGGCGTCCGGCAGCAGGAAGACGCAGGCGTTGTACAGCACCGCGTCCTGGGAGAGGGACGGAAGGATGGTCTCCAGCCTCTCGGCGTCGCCCTCTATGAAGCGGGCGCCGGGTACGCGGCGGCGGGCCTCCCCGAGCATGCGCGGCGAAAGGTCGATGCCGGTCAGGCCGTCACCCCCGCCGGTCGCCTCCCGCAGGACCGCGGTCGACAGGCCGGTGCCGCAGCCGACGTCCGCCACCTTCATCCCGGGAGCGATGCCGGCGCGGGCGGCAAGCTCGCGCGCGAGGAAGGCGAACAGGCCCGTGGCCTCCTCGAACGAGTCGTAGTCCGAGGGGGAGGCGTCGAAGTTGGCCCGGACGGCGTCCTTCACGAGCTCGCTCCGGGAGGGGGGCAGGCTCTCACCTCGGCTCCAGCGCCCGCGCTGCGATCTCCGTTATGTCCATGAACCGCAGCGCCCGGCCGGTCTCCTTCTTGACCCTCGGGAGGACTATCTGGAGGTTCGCCAGGCAGGCCGGGCAGGCCGAGGTCACCACGTCGGCCCCGGTGTCGACGGCCTCCCTCATCCTCCGGAGGGCGTGCTCCTCGCTCAGGCTGTTGTCGTAGCCCTTGGCGCCACCGCCGGCGCCGCAGCAGCGCGACGACTGGCGGTTGAAGCGGAACTCCAGGGGCTCCAGGCCCGGTATCGCGGAAAGCAGCCCGCGGGGGGGCTCGTACACGCCCATCGACCGCCCCAGGTCGCAGGGGTCGTGGTAGACGGCCTTGAGCCGGGTGCCGGGTGCCGGGCGCCGGGTGCCGGGGAAACGGAGCTTGCCCTCATTCACCGCCCGCGAGAGGTGCTCGACCATGTGGAGCACCTCGAAGTCCAAATCGAAGTGCTCCGGGTAGATCTTCCCGAGCGTCTTGTTGCAGCCGGCGCAGGTGGTGACGACCGTCCCCGCGCCGGTGGACCGGATGGCCTCCAGGTTGCGCCGGGCCGCCTCCGCGAACTTCCGGGAGCCGGCGACGTGGAGCGGGTAGCCGCAGCAGACCTCCTTTTCCCCCAGCACGGAGAACTCCGTACCGGCCGCCTCCAGCAACCTGAATGCGCTCTCCACCACCTTCTGGCGCTGGAAGGAGGCCACGCAACCGAGGTACAGCAGGACGGGCGCGCCCTTGCCCCGCCGGGATTCGGGATAGAACTGGCACCGCCCGGCCGGCTGCTCTCCGAACGGGTTCCCCCTGCCAAGTATCCCGTCGGACTGTTTGTGGAACACTTCCGGGAGACCGCCCTTGTCGGCGAGCTTCCTGCGCAGTGAAAGGTTATACTCGTTGGACGGGATCTCGAGCGGGCAGGCCTTCACGCAACTTTCGCACATCGTGCACTCGTAGAGGCCGCGCTTTTCCGTTTCCGCCGGAGAGGTCGAAAGGCCCAGGAGCGCCGCGTCGCGTGGAGAATCGGGGCCCAGCCGGCCCATCATGCACCCGCGCCGGCAGCCCTTGCAGCCGATGCACTCCAGTATCCTCTTGTTCTTCGACCGGAGGACCGATCGGCGCCCGGCGTCGAGCAGGATGACGTGGATCTCGTCGGGCGTCCGGGGCGAGAAAAGCACCTCCGCCGCTTCCGCCGCGCCGGTCTTCGCGCCCTGCACCCTGCACCCTGCACCCTGGCTCTCCAGGCCGTCCTCCAGCACCGCCGCCAGCCCGAAGAGCGCCGCGGATCTGGCCTGGAAGAGCGCGTCCTCCGCCTTCGGGACGAGCTTCTCGATGCCGGCGACCACGAAGAGCTTTTTCGCGCTGTAGAGCAGCTTCGATATGTTGTGGGTGTGCTGGACGAAGAACAGGCGGCCGTCCTTCGCGCAGGCCGCGCTCAGCCCCACGACCGCTGCCCACCTTCCGGGCGGCGAGGGCAGGGGCCTCCCCGAGAACGCGGCCGGAGGGGAAACGTCGAACGATTCCCAGATGGTGCCGGGCTCCGGCTCCCCGAGCTCCCAGCTGCGCCAGGGGTCCGAGACGGCCTCGCCCCCCCTGTCCTCGGCATCGTAGGTGTCGATGATCTCGAAGCCGTCCTTCACCAGGAACCGGGCGAGCTCCCGGACGGTGGCCGACCTGTTGATGAGAAGGTGCGGGTGGCCCCGCGCGCTCTGGCGGATGTGGAGCGCAGCCGCCCTCTCGTCGCGGGCGACCAGCACCTTGATGCCCCGCGACCTTGCGGCGCGCGTGAAGTCCCCGACGAGCCAGCCGCTCTCGGAGACCGAGCGCTCGCGCAGCTTCCGGAGGCGCCTCTTCACCGCCTCCACTTCGAAATCGCCCGGCGCGTTCAGCGCCCGGAGCCTGGCAAGATGGGTCCGGCGGGCCGCGATGGACGGCTCCACGAGCACGAGCGGGGGCGGGTCGCCCATGGGCGTGCATCGCTCAATGCTTCAATAAAACTTTGGATAGGGCCTTGCGCCTCTCCACTATCTCCCGCGTCTCCTCCTCGTACTTCAGGGCCCCCGTGGAGCAGAGCTTGACGCACAGCGGGTCGCCGTCGCAGGTGTCGCACTTGATTATCTTGCCCTTGAACGAGTGCACCCCGGCGTAGGGGCAGGCGATGACGCACATGCGGCAGCGGATGCAGCGCTTGTCGTCGCGCTTGACCACGTTGCCCTCCTTCCTGAGCGCCTTCTTGGTGCAGACCCTCACGCACTCGGCGTCGTCGCACTGCAGGCACACGAACTGCATCTCGTAGCGCTCGAACTCGTCCCGGACGATGTTTATGGCGCCCATCTTTGGGTTGCACTGGCCCTGGTGCTTGAGGGCGCAGGCGATGGCGCACATGCGGCACCCGGAGCACTTCTCCGGGTAGGCGTAGAGGTACTTCATTCGATCGCCTCCAGCTCCTTCTGGCGGGCCGGCGGAACCTTGCCCTCGCCGGGGGTCCAGTTGTGCATCGCGTAGAACTCCGCTTTCATCTTGGCGAACTTCTCCCGGTCGATGTGGTGGCCCTTGGCGGTGCGCAGCACGCTGGGGTCGTCGAAGTAGCGCCGGGGCAGCCGGTCGTCCGCCTCCGTCATTCCCTGCTTCATGTTGAATATCCGCTCCAGGTCGACGGTCCTCCTGCCGCGCTCCGCAATTTCCCCCTCGGTCATCTCCCAGCCGGTGGCGCAGTGGATGAGCTCCTTCATCCACTTGTAATCGACATAGTGGGGGCTGTTGAACCCGTGGCAGATGAACTTGCACATCTCGAGGCAGTCGATGGTGGCGAAGATGCGCTCCGACCAGGTGACGACCAGCGCCTTGCCCTCGTAGGAGGTCGGGTCCAAAACGACGCCCTTGCCGTAGATTCTCTCCTTGAACTCGAGGGGCAGCTTGAAGAATATCTCGAGCGTGGGCCGGCTCCGCAGGTGGTCGGCTCCCCGCGACGAGGTGGCGATGCCCAGCGAGAACGCCTTCATGTAGCGCACGTCGTGCGGGTCGGACTGGGGGATGCCCTTGACGGCTATCAGGTAGTCCCTGTCGGGGTCGTTGAGCTTCGCCGCCGCCCGGTTGCCCTCGGCCAGGATGTTGCCGAAGCCCTCGCGCTTGGCTATCTTCTTGATGATGCGGACCGCCTGCTCGTAGTCGCCCCAGCGCAGCTCCTCCCCGTCGGTCAGGCTCTTGTCTATCTTGCCCTGCTGGTAGAGGTCGATGGCCCAGGCGAGGTACGTGCCTGTCGACGAGACGTCGAGGCCGAGGTCGTTCACGAGGTTGCCCAGCTTGATTATCTCGGGGTAGGTCTCCATGCCGATGTTGGCGCCCAGGAGCACCAGGGTGGTGTACTCGGGCCCCTCGCCGTCGAAGGTGTTGCGGTGGCGGCAGTGCACGAAGCAGCCCTGGCAGGCGATCATCTTCTCGATGTAGGGCTCGGCGAAGGCGGCGTTGTGCTCGTCCTTCCAGGCGTTGAGGGTGCTGTTCTTCGTGCGTATGCCGCCGAAGGCGTTGGAGACCTCGTAGAGCAGGAGCGTCCCGACCGAGCCCAGGATGGGCGTTATCTTGGAGGCCATGAGGTAGTCCTTGAGCTCCTGGACCTTCTGTATCATGCGGTCGGGGTGGGCGACCTCTATGCCCTGCGTCCCGTAGGCGGCCACGGCCTTGAGGTTCTTGGAGCCCATGACGCACCCCAGGCCCGTACGGCCGCCGGCGTTCTTGACGCCGGTGCGGACGCAGGCGAAGCGCACGAGGTTCTCCCCGGCGGTGCCGCAGATGGCCATCTCCACCGGCCCCAGGTCCTGGCGGATGCGCTTCTGGGCCTCGTTGGTGTCCCTGCCCCAGTAGTCCCTGGCGTCCTTTATCTCGATGCTGTTGTCGGTCACGTGGAGGATGGAGGGCTTCTTGGCCTTGCCCTTGATGATGAGCCGGTCGAACCCGGCGTAGCGCAGCTCGGGGGCGAAGAAGCCGCCGCAGTTGGTGTCCGCGAGGAACCCGGACTCCGGCGACTTCGAGGTGGTGCTGAACCGCCCCGATGAGGGGGCGATGGTGCCGGTCATGAGGCCGGTGCCGAATATCAGGATGTTGTCGGGGGAGAGCGGGTCGACGTTTGGTCCCAGCATCCTGTTGAGGTAGTGGACGTTCATCCCCCGCCCGCCGAGGAGCGCCTTCTTGAGGGAGAGCGGGACATCCTGTATCAGGACCTTCTCCTTGGTGAGATCGACGATGCCGAGCTTCCTGTTCAACGTCAACCGGATTACCCCCGATGCAGCGCGCAAATATACTGACCATATTTAAAGATTATGAGAATCGCGTGGAGCGGTATGTCGGGAAGAGCATATCGGCGCCCGCGGTTCCCGCCAGTTCGGGCCGGTTCACTTCGCAATCCTTAATTAATCACTTGGAGATATATGAAACATGGACCTGTATGCGGAGGACGTCCTGGCGGCCTCGTCACTGGTCCTCTCCGCGGCGCTCGTCCTCCTGGCCGGCATGGCCTACGCCCGGGCCCGCTCGGTCCGCCTTCTCATACCCCTGGGCGCCGGGGCCGCGGTCCTGGCCGTCTCCGGCCTCCTGACCGTCCGGGGCGCATTCTCGACCGGGGAGCCCGGCGCGCTGGACCTTCCCCTCTCGGCCGCCTTGCTGGCCGTCATCGTCATTCTCACCGTGGTATGGCTCGCCGGAGGGAGGGCCGGGCGCCCGGACCGGAAAGCGAAAGGATGAGCGATGGAGAGCAGCGCGCTGGACCTTGAGTGCAGGAAGAGGATATTCGAGTTCGTGTCGGCCCACCCCGGGGTCCATTTCCGGGAGCTCCAGAGGCAGCTCGACCTCCCGGTGGGCGCGCTGGACTACCACCTGAAGTACCTCGAGAGGCACGAGGTGCTGGTCTCCCGGGCGGAGGGCCACTACACGCGATACTACGCCCGGGACCGCTTCGACCCGGCCTCCAAGGCGGTGCTTTCGTTTTTGCGCCAGGACCTGCCCCGGGGCATCATCCTCTTCCTCCTGCAGAACCCCAAATCCGCCCACGGCGCGATACTGGAGAATTTCACCGTCACGGGGGCGACGCTCTCCTACCACCTGAAGCGCCTGTGCGGGGAGGGGGTGCTCTCGGTCGCCCGCGACGGCCGGGAGTCCACCTACGAGGTCGTCGATCCGGACAAGGTCGCCGACCTGCTCATCACCTACCGCCGGAGCTTCCTGGACGAGCTCGTGGAGAGCTTCGTGGCGGCCTGGGTGCCGCGCCGTTGAAGGCGGCGCGCCTCACCTGGCGCGGTAGTAGGGATTCCTCTCCAGGCGGATGAGGTCCACCCGGTCCCTCCGGCGGACGGTCGCCCCCCGGGCGACCACGATCGCCGCGCCGGCGGCGAGACCTATTATTATACCTATCAACGAGGACTGGCGGTGGGCCAGAACGCGGTCGACCAGCTCCTGGATGGCCGGGGGGAACGCCTCCGGGATGATGCCTATGGTGGGGTCGAAGTCGTAGAGCGTGGCGTTTCCCCGGGCCTGCACGGCGGCATACAGCACGAGCGAGACGCCGTCCGTGCGGTAGGATGTCCGGATGGCCTCGGTGGAGTCGCCCCCGGAGAAGGTCGCCCGCACGGTCCGTGTCCAGGTGAAATATCCCTGCTCGCCTCCGCTGGCGTTCGTATATGCGACCCGCTGCTGCAGGGCGGGCACGTCCCCGAAGCGGTGGATGACCTCCTTCCCGCCCTGCTGCTCGTTGTTGGAGCCCCGGGCGTTCAGGGGCCCGATAGCGTCGAACAGCCTGAAAAGCTGGTCGCGGCCGCTGCCTGCAGGCGCGCCCAAAGACTGCTCCAGCGCGAGGTGCGTGCCCGGGACCGGTGTGCCGGGCCGAAGCTGCACCCTTATTTTGACCTCCGAGCCGCCTCTAAGGAGCAGCGGCTCCCCCCAGTCGTAGTAGGTGTCGCGCTCCCGGAAGGTGAGAGTGAGCGTCAGGGTGAACGCGTTGCGGATGATGTTGGGGGTGCCGGGACCGCCGGTGCCGTTGCCGCCGGTGCCGTTCTGCCCGCCCGTGCCGTCGCCCCCAGTGCCGCTGTCACCAGTCCCGTTCTGCCCGCCCGTGCCGTTGCCGGTGGCGTTCCCCCCGCCGGTGCCGCCGCCGTCCCCCGGCCCTCCGGCGGCCCGGCCGGCCGGGCCCGCCCCCTCGGCTCCGCCGCCCTCCTCGGGGATCGCCCGGCCGGGCGAGCCGCCGCGGGGCTTTTCGGTCATGTCCAGCGCGGCCGAGAGGGCGACGACGATCTCCCTCCCGGTCCCGGCCGTCTCCCTGTTCTGCACGGACACCTGCCAGGCCGGGCCGGAGAGATTGCACAAGTAGGACAGCTCGTCGGGCGAGTAGCTCCCGTCGCCCGTGTCATTGAACGTGACAAGCCGCGTGTACTCGAACCTGAACGCCTGGTCCCGGTGCCCGGGGCTGAAGAAGAGCAGCACCGGGCCGGTCTTCGAGACCTCTATCGTAATGTTTCGGCCGGTCACGATGACCTGCGATGCCGTCTCGCTGGAGCCGGTGGCCGACGTACCGGGCGGTATCGCGAGCGCCACGGCCGCCAGCAGGGCCACCGCGAGAATCGGTCCGAGCTGCCCCTTTCCCCCGCTCATTCGCTCCATTCCTACGCAGCCCGGAATGATAATGGGTTTGGTACAAATCTCTAACAGCCGCCGGCAACGGTTAGAGGTTTGTTCCAACCTTAGAGGTTCGTTCCAAAAGCCCTTTATCCGCCGCCGGCGCATGATTCGGCCAGAGGTGCATGATAATGAAAGGGAAGCTGGCGGCGCTTGCAGTGGTGATCGCGCTCTCGTTCGGCCTGGCCGGGGCTGCGGCCGCGGCCGGCTCTGGCGGAGGCCCGGGCGGGTCCCGGAACCAGGAGCAGGAACGCGCCCGGGCGATGGACCAGGCCGAGGAATGCAACATGTTCGGCCAGACCAACCAGAAGGGCAACGAGTTTTCAGGGAAGTACATGATGTTCAGGCACACCAACGGTACGATAGAGGACTATCGCGTCGGTGGGTCGCAGCTGCAACTGTTCGCCAGCGTGGGCCCCGACCCGTTCAACTTCTCCGGCTCGGGGGCGGACGGCGCCGTGGCCTACGTCAACGGCACCGCGGCCCGGTTCATGGCCCACAACAACCCCAGCTCGGCCCTCCAGTTCCAGAAGAGCGGGGGCGCCGAGGTCAGGCTTCGGTTCGAGCTGGCCGCCGGCTTCACCGCACGGCACATGAACGGCAGCCAGAACGTTCTCATCAGCGGCCCGGTGGAGGCGGTGCTGGTCGTCGAGAACGGCAACTGCACCCAAAACGGCAGCCACGTGGAGGTGGCGCTCCGGGCGGGCGACGGGATGGCCACCGTACGCACCAGGGCACAGACCCAGTCCGAAGAGCGCCTCCGGCTGCAGGAGAAGGTCGGAACGGGCAGCCTGGCCGGCGAGATCGACGTCGTGGCCGTCAACGGCACCCACACCGAGAGCGCGCTCGGGTACGCCCACTCCACCAGCCTCGTCGTCAAGAACGCCGGGAAGGGCAAGGTCACGCTGGCGGTCCGGGCCGAGTACTCCGAGGGGAAGCTCTTCAGGATAGGGCTGGACCGGGACACCGCCGGCACGGGCTCGGCCGATGAGCTCCGGTGCCGGCTGGACGGCCAGCCGATGAAGCGGGTGAGCGTCCAGGAGCTCGAGAGGCTCCAGAATGAGAAGAGCGCCCAGGCGGCCTACTGCGCCGAGTTCGGCGACCGGGGCTGCGACGTCCTGGCCTACGTGCCCCACTTCTCCGAGCACGAGCTTGCGCTGGAGAAGGCGGCCCGGCCGGGCACCCAGACCACCCCGGGCTTCGAGCTGGCGCTGGTCATCCTGGTGATCGCCTGGGCCTTGGTGGTGTTCGTGGCGATCAGGCGGAGGGCCTGATCGCCCTTCCGTTTTTCAATGTCTTTGCCTTGCGCGTGGAAGGATCGGATACGAATCGATACGAGGTGAGAAGATGGCATCCAAGAAGATGACGTTGACGATAGTGGTGTGTCTGACCGCCGCCTACCTGACCACGGCCCTGACTCTGCTCCTGCCGTTCTCGCAGGCGCACATCGACCCGCTGGCCGACCCGGCCAACCCCCGGCAGCTGTACTCGTACTTCAACGGCGACGCCGGGACCGACATCAGCCTCGACGGCCAGATCTCCCGGGGCACCTCCTCCACGACCGAGTGGGACCGGTCCTTCGTCCGCAACATCACGCTTTCGGACTTCGGCTCGCCCGCCTCGACCAGGTTCTGCTACCTGTTCCTGATGAACGACGACGATTACCTCTACGCGGGATTGGTCTACCCGAGCTCGAGCTCCTCCGCGAACGACTACGTGACGCTCTACTTCGACGAGGGCGAAGGGGCCACCGCCGGGTACGACGGCCCCCACGACGACCTGCTGACCGGCGGCAACGAGAACTTCGTGAAGCTCGGGGGCTCGACCTCGCTGAGCCGCAGGTACTGGGACGGGTACTACAACGCCGCGGCCGGGGGCTGGACCAACGACGGCGGGGACGGCAGCACCGACAAGGGCTCGCTGGACAACTTCGACTTCGCCGTGAGCGTGGAGGGGTCGTACTACAACCGGGAGGTGCGGATACCCCTGGACCCGAAGGACGACTCCGTGTCGGAGTCGGACCTCAATGTCATCGGGACCGACGAGATCGGCCTGTTCATCGAGGTCTACTTCCACAACGAGGGGAAGTCCTACTACTGGGACATGACCTCGGGCAGCCCGACCAACGTCAGCTCCTATGCCGACCTCCAGCTGGGGATGCCGGCGAAGGACCGGACCTTCTACGCCACCTACGCCCGCTCGGGGGCCCCCGTCGTCGACGGCGACATCACCGGCGACTTCAGCTGGGCGGACTGCTACTCCCGGGACATATCCCTTTGCAACTTCCAGGGGGACAGCATACCCGCCACCGTCTTCATCATGCAGGACACCTCGAGCTACGACCTCCACTTCGGGCTGGTCGTGCGCGACGCCGTGCCCGCCGCGGGCGACGCGATGAGGATCTACTTCGAGCAGGGGGGCTCGGGGGACGGGTCCCGCAACGGCGTGCTGGATGGCTCCATGCCCAACTTCGAGCAGTACTGCGAATTATCAGCCGGCGGCACCCACACGGACGGCAGGGTGGACACCACCACGGACCCGGCCACCTGGAAATCGGATTCGGGCACTGACGATGTCGACGGCAAGGGCGACGCCAGCTACATCAACGAGCCCGGGACCCAAAACGACCGTTACGAGTTCGAGCTCCTGGTCCCGTACAACCCGCTCTCCCCGAGCCTCGTGGACGCCGACTACGACCTGGCCCTCGGCGGGGCCGCCCTGCCGGGCATGCTCCTGCGGTACTACGACGCCGACAGGCCGGCGGGCAAGCGCGAGTTCTGGTGGGACCGGACCGTCAACCTGGACCAGGTCAAGACCCGCGAGAACGCCGGCGGCGTGTTCGTCGCCCCGGCGTGGATCCTGCTCCAGATGGGGGCCCCCTGGATGAAGCTCGTCTCCCCCGTGGACGGCTCCACCGTGAAGGGCAACGACTGCCTGTTCCGGGTGGCGCTCGACGACGAGGACCCGGGCGTGAACGATGTGGTGTTCGCCGGGTTCCAGATAGCCGGGCAGACCACGTGGACTTCGCTCATCCAGGCCCCCGGCACGTTGTACTGGGAGACGGCCTGGGACACCACCTCGCTCCCGGACGGGACATACGACATCACCGTCGCCGCCCGCGACAACGACGGCATAGTACTAAGGAGGTCCATCAGCGTCACGGTGGCCAACGGCGCCATCGGGGGGGCCCCTCCCTCGGCCGTTGCGATCATCACGCCCTCGAGCGGCGCCACGCTCTCGGGCAACGCCCCCGTGGCCGCCGGTGCCGCCGGCGCCTCCTCGATGGGCGCCTATATCGACGACCGTCTCGCCTGCATGATGGCCTGGAACGCCGCCGCCTCGCGCTGGGAGTGCGCCCTTGACACCACGGTGTTCCGGGACGGGCCCCACACGCTCAAGGTGACGGCGTTCAACTCCGCCGGCTCTGGCTCGGACGCCCGGCCCTGCACAATCGACAACTGGGGCCTCTCCTCGGTCGAGGTCCTGGAGCCCCGGCAGGGCGCGACGCTCACGAACTCCGGCGACATCACGCTCAGGGTGGACTTCTCAAACGACTCGAGCGGCGAGCGGATGGAGGTCTTCGTCGACGGCGGGCTCCTGACCACCGTGTACGCTGAATCCGACCTTGGCGGCGGCAACCGGGGCTACGTCGCCGCGCTGGACCCGCGCCCGCTGGGCGACGGGGAGCACCGCCTGAGGGCCGTCGTCTCCGACCCGGACGGCAACAGCGCGTCGGACACCGTCTCGTTCTACGTGCGCACCTGCCCGGTCCTGACCGTCCAGTCGCCGGCCGAGGGCGCCACCGTCGGCGGGACATTCACCATAAGGGCGCTCGCCTCCGACACGGAGGGCATCTCCTCCGTGGAGTACCGGGTCGACGGCTCGGGCGCCTGGGTCGCCCTCTCGGCCGCGGGGGCCGGCGCGTACGCCGGGGCCTGGAACACCGGCGGCCTGACGGACGGAGACCACCGGCTGGAGGTCCGCGCGACTGACGCCGCCGCGCCCGCCACCACCCGGGTATACCGGACGGCCGAGGTGGGCGTGAAGGTGGACAACACCGCGCCCGACGCTCCGGTCCTGCAGGACCCCGCGGCGGGCGGCTTCATCTGCGGCGTGCACGCCATCAAGGCCACCGCCCGCGACCAGTACGGGATAAGGGGCGTTTCGCTGAGGTTCGCCCTTCCGGGCGGCGCCTGGCTGGACGCCCCCGACATCCCCCTCGACGCCTCGGGGGGCTGCTATGCCTACGCGCTGGACACCACCCGGTGCAAGGACGGCCCGGCGACCGTGACGGTCACCGCGACCGACGCCGCCGGGAACGTGCGTTCCTCGCAACATGCGTTCAACATCGACAACAACGCGCCCGTCCTGACGGTGAACCGGCCCCGGACGGGCGACGTGGTCTTTGGCACCATGGCCCTGGACGGCTCTATGGCGGACGCCTTCCCGGGCTCGTTCTCCTACAGCATCGACGGGGGCTCCTGGAACGATTTCACACCCGCGGGAGGGCACGACACCCGAACGCTCAGGGACGGCCCGCACGAGGTGGCGGTGCGCGCGCTGGACCAGGCCGGCCACTTCACGGTGGAGCGCCGGTCCGTCGTGGTCGACAACCTGCCACCGGCGGCGCCGGAGCTCCTGTGGCCCCCCGCCGGCGGGTTCGTGGAAGGCAGGACCCCGATCAGGGTCGCCGCCTCGGACATCGCCGGGGTGTCTTTGGTCTGCGCCACGATCTCCCAGGAAGGGCGGGCCGCCCTCTCGCTGGGCAGGCTGGTGCCCAACCTCGCAACCGGGTGCTGCGAGGCCGAGCTCGACACGCGCCTTCTTGCCGACGGGGAGGCGACGATCAACCTGACGGCCACCGATCTGGCGGGGCACGCCGTCTCCTCCGAAACGACCTTCCGGGTGGACAACGCCGCCTCCTCGCTTCTCATACTCTTTCCGATGGAGGGGGAGTGCATGGGCGGGACCTGCGAGCTCTTGGTCGAAGCGCGCGACGCTCACCCCGGCTCCATCGAGTACCGTGTCGACGGCCAGGGCTGGGTCGACATTGGCCAGCCTTTGGACACCACCCGGCTCGCCGACGGGAGGCACGAGATCTCCGCAAGGGCGCTCGATGCCGCGGGCCACGAGACCCTCGCGACGGTGTCCGTCCTCGTGGACAACAACGACCCGGCCGTCCTGCTGGTCCGTCCGTACAGCGGCGAGTTCGCCCAGGGCTACCTCGCGGTCAAGGCCCGCGCCGACGACGCGGTCGGGCTTCGCTCGGTGGGTCTGGAGGTGTTCCGGTCGGGCAACGGCACCCCCGTGAGGGTGGAAGGGACGGTCATGATGCTCGACCCGGCCTCGGGCCTTTTCACCTCTGGCCTGGACACGACCGGGCTGCCCGACGGACGGTACTTCGCGAACGTCACCGCTACGGACCTTGCCGGCCGCTCCGTCTCCACCCCGGCGGTGGAGTTCAACGTCGACAACCATGCCCCGCAGGTACTGGCGGTTTCACCGCGCGGGGGCGAGGTGGTCTCCGGGACGGTCTCCGTAGAGGCCCTCGTGTCCGATGAATCCGGCCTCTTCCTGGAGCCCGCCCTGTACAGCACGGACCTTCGGACCTGGAGGGGGCTGGACGAGCCCTGGAACACCACCGGCTCGCCCGACGGTCCCGCCTCGGTCGTCGTCCGGGCGACCGATGCGGCCGGCCACGTGACCGAATCATCGGTCGGTGTCATTGTGGACAATTCCGAGCCAAGGGTCCGGTTCGCCGGGCCGGTCCGGCCGACATTCGTGGAGGGGACGATCGAGATCGCCATCGAAGCGAGCGACGCGGCCGGTGTGCAGAGCGTCCGGCTGACCGTCGACGGCTCCGGCACGGCCCTGGGGAGGGACGGCGACCTGTACCTGGCCGGATTGGACACCGGCCGGCTGGCGGACGGGGCCCACGCCCTGGTCGCCGAGGTCACCGACCTTGCGGGCCGGAAGCGCACGGCCGAGATAAAGATCTGCGTGGACAACACGCCGCCGTCGCTCCGGGTGCAGTCCCCGCGGGCGCACGGGTTCGTGTGCGGGACGGTGGACGTCGCGGCCTGGGCCTCGGACCTTTTCCTTGAGAGGACGGAGTACCGCGTCGACGGGCTGGACTGGACGAACGCCTCGGAGCCGCTGGACACGACCCTGCTCCCGGCGGGGTCGCACCTGCTCGGGGTGAGGGCGGTCGACGGCATCGGCCACGAGACCGTCTCGGAGCTGCCGTTCACGGTGGACAACCGCGACCCGAAGGCCGCGGTGATCTCGCCCCCCGACGACGTCCACATCGCCGGCGAGGTGGTGGTGCGGCTCTCCGCCTCCGACGACCTGGAGGTGGAATCCGTCACCCTGCGCGCGGCCAACCGCACCTGGCCGGCCGCGCTGGACCGCTCCACGGGGCAGTGGGAGGCGCTCGTCAACACCCGCAACCTGCCCGAGGGCGAAAACGACCTCGAGGTCGGCGTGACCGACGTTTCGGGCCGGACCTCCCTTGCCACGAGGCGCCTGATGGTGGACAACTCCGGCCCGTCCATCTCGCTGCTGACGGGGCGGGAGCTCAGCGGCCGCTCGGACATCTCGTTCCGCATCGAGGACCGCTCGGCGATAGGGACCTACCGGTACAGGCTGGACGGCGGAGAGTGGAGGGAGCTTCTGGCCGACCGCGACCGTGGCATCTTCAAGTTCGACTGGGCCACCGGAATCCAAGACAACGGTGTCCACAGGCTGGACATCCGGGCGGCCGACTCCCTGGGCAACGTCAACGAGGAGTCCTTCAGGGTCCGGGTGGACAACCAGGACCACTCCTGGGCGGTCGTGCTGGGGCTGGTCGTCATCGCGGCCGCGATGGGCGCGATGGTCTTCCTGCGACGGAGGGGGCGGCCGGAACCCGAGACGGTCCCCGGGGAGCCATCGGTCGCAAGCTCCCTTCCCGACATACCGGCGAAGGGCGCCCCGGAGAAGAGGGGCATCGATTCGGAGAGCGCCGAGGGAGAGCACGGAGCAGGGGAGACGGAGCCGGCCCAGCGGCGCCACTGACGGGCGAAGGCGCCGGCGCCTCACCCGTACGCGAATATCCGCCCCACCGCGGGGCTCCGGAGCCCGGCCTCCTCTATGAGGAGGTAGACGGCGAACTCCCCGACGACGGCGAGGTCCTCCACCGGGACCTGCCGGCCGGCGGTGTCGTCGAAAAGGACCTGCGCCGAGGAGGGGACCTCGTCGTCGCCCAGCCACAGGATGCACACCACCGGAAGGCGCGGCAGGGCCGGGAGACGGAAATTGCGGTCCCCCGTGGCGAGCCCGGCCGGGACGCCACCGAGCGCCCGGGCCGCCTCCTCGAACCTCTCCGGGTGCGGGCCGAAGGCCTGAGCCAGGGGCTCGATGGCCCGGCGCCGGAAGGCGTCCTGGTAGGCCTCGGCGTCCGCGAACTCCCGAAAAGACCGCAGGCGGCCGGAGAGGGGGAGCTCGCTGGCCCCCAGAAGGTAGTGGAGCAGGACGATCTCGACCGTGACATTGGCGCGCCCCCCTTTGTGGTCCGTGACCTTGCGGTGCCCGTAGTCGATGGTCGACTCCCGGCCGAAGAACTTTATCCTGCAGGCGCCGTCCCCCGCCGGCGACGCCCCGCCCCTCTTCATGAAATCCGCGGGGTCGAGGGCCGCCAGTTCGTCCCAGGCCCGGTCCGCCACGGCCCTGTACCCGAACGGCTTGGGACCGCCCTCCGCCAAATCTCAGCCCTCCCGGTTCCGGCCTTTCGGCACCGGGACATCCGGACCGGCACCCTTCGGTCCCGCGCCCTCCGGACCCGCCCGCTCCGTGCCGGCGCCCTCCAGGGCGTACAGGGCGGCCCCCAGCGCCCCGCAGAACTGCGGGTCGGGCGGCACGAGGACCTCCAGGCCGAAGTCCTGCTCGAACACGTCCTTGAGGCCGGGGTTGAAGGCGATGACCCCGCCCGTCAAAACGACCGTGCCCGAGATGGGCTCCATCTCCATGATGCGGGCCGCGACCGAGGCCAGCAGGCCCCGCGCTATGTCCTCCTTCCTCTCGCCCTTCCTGACCAGCGAGAGGACCTCGGTGCTGGTGAAGACCGTGCAGAAGGCGCCGATGGAGAGCTTCTTCGTCGATCTGCGCGAGAGCTCGGTGAAGTCCTTGAGCGGTATGTCGAGCTTGAGCGCCACCTCCTCGAGGAAGGCGCCCGTGCCGGCGGCGCACTTGCGGTTCATCCTAAACGATATGTGCCTGCCGTGCGGGCTCACGCGGATGACCTTGTTGTCCTGCCCGCCTATATCGATTACGGTGAGCTCCCGCGGGAAGTGGTGGAACGCGCCGCGGGCGTGGCAGGATATCTCCGTGCGGACGCCGTCGGCGGCGATGACGTCGCGGGCAAAGCCGGTTGCGACCGTGCGCCTGATGCCGGAGGGCCCCGCCCCCGCCTGTCGCAGCGCCTCGTCGCGGCAGTCCTCCGCCACCTTCCGGAGCTCGACCCCGGAGCGCCGGAGGCACTTGCCCGCCAGGCGCTTTTTGGCGTCGATGAGCACCGCCTTTGTGCTCCACGAGCCGATGTCGATGCCCAGGAAATATTCGGTCATCCTACCTCATTGATGTTGTTGTTCATACAAAACGAGTCACGGGGCAGCAAGGCAGGAAGGCAGCAAGGCAGCAAGGGAAGGCAGGAAGGCAGGAAGGCAGCAAGGCAGCAAGGGGACGACGGGTCGTCCCGTTTCCCTTGCTGCCTTGCTGCCTTCCTGCCCCCCTTGCTGCCTTGCTCCCTTGCTGCCTTCCTGCCCCCCTTGCTGCCTTTCTGCCTTGCTGCCTTGCTGCCTCATCCTTCATCTCTCCGCCAGCTGCTCCGTGAACGCCTCGATGCTCGTCCTCACCTGCGCGTCCGAGTAGAACCGCAGGTCGCAAAGGTCCCCGTTGATGACGAGGGTCGGGATGCCCTCCTTCGAGAGCCTCTGGGGCATGCCGTAGCGCGAGTTGGCGTTGTTGGGGCAGGTCTTCGAGTCGTGGAAGATTATCCCGTGGGCCCTGAAATCGCGCACGAGCCTCCTTATGTACTCCTGCTTGACCTGCTCGGTCCGGTTGATGAAGAGCTTGGTGTAGGCCCTGGCCATCGAGTGGAAAGGCCGGGAGGGGTCCAGCTCGTCGAATATCCAGCTGTTGCAGTAGGTGGACACCACGACGCAGGCGCGCAGCGCGGCGAACTGCTCGGAGAGGTCCCGAAGCCGGCCCCAGACGGGCATGCCGTCCCAGTAGAGCCTGAGGCTTTCGCCCTCGACGGCGGCGACCCGGTCCTTCAGGCGCTCCTTCATCTCGGCCAGCAGCAGTTTGTAGTAGTCGACGGCCTCCTGCCGGCCCCTCATCACGACGGCCGGGCCCATGTGGATGCACTCGTCGAAGAACGTCAGCGGCGAGGGGACGGCGGCCCCGGTCCGGAGGACCTCGTTCCAAAGGTCGGTGCACTCGCGCGAGAGGGCGAGGGCCCTCCGGAGCTCTCCCGGGTCGAGCCTCGTGCCCGCCACCTTCTCGAGCGGCTCCACCAGGGCCTCCATCTGGGACTCGACCCCCTTTATGTGCCTTTCCTCCAGGGCCGGGACCGGGTGGGGGGTGCTGACGCCGACGAGGGGCACGTTGAACTCCCGCTGGTAGAAGGAGAACCAGTCTTGCACGTCGCGGCACTGGTTGGTGTTGTAGACGAGGACGTCGGGCCGGGGGATGCCCTTGAAGCCGTAGAGCCTCTTGAGGGGCGTTGCGCCCTTGAGGTAGCCCCCGATGTCCGAGGTGAGGTAGGAGCATATCTCCGGAGAGTAGCCGGCCGCGTTCGCGACGGGGATGAGGTCGGCGCTGGCGCGGCTGGTCCCGAGGATGGCCCCGTGGTTCTCCGGGAAGTACACGCGGAACCCGAGCGCCTGGAGCAGCTCGGCCGGGCCGACGCTCGTGCACCAGGCGACCTTGCCCTTCCCCTCCTCGGCCGCCTGCCTTATCTCCTCGAAGTGGAGGGCCATCACCTTCCTGAGCTCGCCCGAGGCCCTTATCTCGACCCTCTTCGCCGGCAAACCTCTCCTCCCCTGCGCATAATGAGAATGCGGGCTTATAACTGTCGCGCGAGACACGGACGCAAGGGACGCAAGGGACGTCCATTTGCCCGGCATCACCGAAACCGTTTTATCGGGCCTGTCGGTTGAGGAGGCGACGACGATGCCGGCCGACGAGGAGGGGCAGACGCCGCTCGGGCACAGGAAGTCGGAGGACTTCAACGAGTGGTACAACGAGGTGGTGGAGCGCGCCGACCTCTGCGACAAGCGCTACCCGGTCAAGGGGCTCAACATCTGGACCGCCCACGGGTGGAGGACGATGACCGCGATAGACTCCATCATCCGCAAGGAGATGGCCGAGAGCGGCCACGGCGAGGTCTGCTTCCCGCTCCTGGTCCCCGAGGACCAGTTCCGCAAGGAGGAGCAGCACATCAAGGGCTTCTCCGACGAGGTCTACTGGGTCACGCGCGCCGGCGGGAACGACCTCGACGTCAGGCTCCTGCTGCGGCCCACATCGGAGACGGCGATGTACCCCATCTTCTCGCTCTGGGTGCGCTCGCACGCCGATTTGCCGCTCAAGCTATTCCAGATCGTGAACGCCTTCCGCTTCGACACCAAGCAGACCCGGGCGTTCATCCGGATGCGCGAGTTCCACTTCTTCGAGGCGCACACCTGCCACTCCGACTTCGAGGGCGCCGAGAGGCAGATCCAGGAGGACCTTCACATAATGGCACGGCTCGCCTCCAGGCTGGGTCTGGGCTTTCTCGTGTTCAAGCGCCCCGACTGGGACAAGTTCCCCGGGGCGTTCTACTCTCTGGCCGCGGACACCCTCCTTCCCGACGGGAGGACGCTCCAGATAGGGACCATCCACCAGTACAGGGAGAACTTCGCCAGGGCCTACGACATCAAGTACGAGGCCGAGGGCGGGGAGCACCGCCACGTGCACCAGACCACCTACGGGATGAGCGAGAGGCTCCTGGGCGCGGTGGTGGCCGTCCACGGCGACGACGGCGGGGTGGTGCTCCCGCCCTCGATCGCGCCGATCCAGGTGGTCGTGGTGCCCATCCTGGCAAAGGAGACCCGCGAGCCCGTCATTGCCGAGGCCGACGCGATAGCGCGGGAGCTCCAGAAGACCGGCCTTAGGGCCCGCCTGGACAACCGCGACATCCGGCCCGGGGCCAAGTACTACTACTGGGAGCTGCGCGGCGTCCCCCTGAGAATCGAGATCGGCCCCCGGGACATCAAGGAGGGCAACGTGGTGCTCGTGCGCCGGGACACCCGCCAGAAGGCCACCGTGCCCCGCGTCGGGATGATGCCCGAGGTCCGGCGGATGCTGGACCTCATGGCCATGGACATGACGGCCCGGTCCGTGTCGATGCTCAAGAGCGGCGTGCGCGACATCTTCTCGCTCGACGACGAGCACGCCGACGGGATCCTGCGGGCCGGCTGGTGCGGCCAAGACTCCTGCGGGCACGAGATGGAGGACCGCCTCGGGGCAAAGCTACTCGGGACGCTCTACGAGAAGGCGCCCTACTCGGGGAGATGCGTCGTGTGCGAGCGCGAGGCCTCCGAGCAGGCCCACCTGGCGCGCACCTACTGAGAAGGGAGAACGGTCTGCCCGGGCGGGTGCCACTGGCAAGGGAGAACGGTCTGCCCCGGCGGGCGCTACTCGGAAGGTAGAACGGTCTGCTCCGGCGGGCGCCTCAGGGGCTCCACCCGGAACCGGAAGAGGCAGGTCCGGGCGCCGGACGCCATTGTCGGCTCCTGCACGGCGAAGCCCCCCAGGCCGGTCCAGGCGAAGCTGCCGCAAAGGATCGTCTTGCACACCCGGCAGGGCACCGGGCCCTTCCGGGCGTCGTCGAGCCAGATGCAGTCGAGTATCTCGAAGATGCCCTCGGTCTGGTGGCTCGAGTACTCGGTCCGGACGCCCATGATGTGCAGCAGGCTGGAGTAGAACCTCAGGAAGCGCTTGAGGACGGCCTCCCGGCCGGCGTTGCCGGTCCCGTCGGGGTTCTCGTAGCTGCCGATGAGCTGCATGTCGTCCTCGAAAAGGGTCTGGAAGCGCCGGGCGAAGGTCTCCTCGAACGCGGCCATTGACCGCTCCAGGCTGTCGGGGGGGATAGCCGCCGTCATCGCCGAGATGGCCAGCACCAGTATGGTGCTGAGGCTGTAGGTCCGCCGCTGCATGAGCTCCCTCTCGGCGGACCGGAGATTCGTGACGTCCGTGACGAGGCCCAGCACGTGGGCCCGACCGCCCAGCACCATCGGGGAGATGTTGACCCGGCAGTTGCGGTAGCGGCCGTCCGAGGCCTGGATTCTGATTTCGAACTCGTTCTGCTCGCCGCTGAGCGCCTGGATGAAGTGCGCCAGGGCCTTCCCCTGGTCCTCGGGGTGGACGTTGAGCCCGGCCTCCTTCCCGGTCCAGTCGTCCGGCTCGTGGCCGACTATCCGGCCGCACTCCGGGTTGATGAGCACGTACCGGTTGTCCTCGTCGATGACGAAGATGCCCACGGAGGCGTTGGAGACCACCTCCTCCAGGAAGTCCGCCTTGGCCCTCATGAGCTCGTCGGCCTCCTGGCGGCGCCCGATGTCCTCCACCGTGCCCTCGAAGTAGAGGACCTTGCCGTCCCGGGCGCGCACGACACGGGCGTTCTCCCGGACGCGGAGCCGGGCGCCGCTGGCCAGGGTCCAGGTGGACTCGAGCCCCCTGAGCTCGCCTTCCTTGAGGATCTCCTGTTTGAACCAGTCCCGGCCGTACTCGGGCTCGTAGGGCGCCCCCTGGAGGTTGCGGTCGGAAAGCTCCTGGAAGGTCCGGCACTCGAGCATCCGCACCATCGCGGCGTTGGCCATCAGGACCTTCCCGTCGGGCGTCGTGCGGTACACGCCGATGGGGATGTGGTCGAACATGGCGCGGAAGCCGGATTCGCTTTGGCGCAGGTCGTCGAGCTCGCGCCTGAGCTGCTCCTTTTCGAAATCGGGCAGGGCCAGGCCCGGCCCCCGGCGGGCGCCCGGGGCCGGTCCCGCGCCGGTCCTCTGGGCCTTCCCTGCAACCGCGTTCTGCCTGCGCGCGACCAACGCCCGCGTCTAGCCAGTGCGCATATTAAAACCTGTCGAACTTCCAAGGGTCCATATCGCCCTTCATATTAACAAAAAAACAAAAAGCTGCAGGGGGCTTTGTGAAAAGGGGCAGCGGGCAGCGAGGGGGCAGCGGGATTCCGGGACCGCCCCGATCAGTCCGTCCGCCCCCGGCCGGCCCGCCCCCGCGACCTCGATATGAGCGCCGCCCCCGCTGCCGCCAGCGCGAGCAGCGCCGCGGCCATCACCAGGTCTAGCGGACCGAGACGGGCGACCCCGGGCGCCGGGGGCTCCGAGGGCGCGGTGAACGTCGCGTCGCCCGTCGGGCCGGCCCGGTTGCCCGAAAGGTCGGTCGAGTACACCCGGAAGTGGTAGGTCCGCCCGGGCGTCAGGTTCTGGAGCAGCAACGCGTGGCGGGTCGTGAACGCCCCGTCCTCCACGGATATCCCGTAGCTTGCGTCCGTCCCGAGCTCCAGGAGGCCCGTGGAGGCCTCGTCGGTGTCCCAGCACACCAGCGCCGACGTCCCGGTCAGATCGAGCACCTTCACGCCCGAGATGACCGGAGGGGTCGTGTCCGGCAGGGCAAGGGTCGTGAACGCGAAGTCCGGGCTGGTCACAGGCCCGTTGCCGGCGGCGTCCGTCGCATGAACCCTGAAATGGTAGGTCGTGGAGGGCGCAAGCCCCGAGAGAATCAGCTGGTGCGACAGGACCAATGCCCGGTCAACGGCCCGTTTCCCGTAGCCTTGGTCCGTTCCGTACTCGACGACCGTGTCGGCCGCCTCGTCCGTGAGCCAGGATATGACCGCCTGCCTGTCGGAGAACGCCACAATGGTCACGTCCGAGATCACGGGCGGCGTGGTGTCCGGCCTGGCCAGCGTCGTGAAGGTGAAGTCGGGGCTGAACGAGGGCCCGTTGCCGCTCGAGTCGCTCGACGCGACCCGGAAATGGTAAGCCGTCGACGGGGAGAGGCCGCCCAAGGTCAGGCTATGCACCAGCACGAGCCGGCTGTCCCGGCCGCTCATCCCGTAGGCTTCGGTCGGCCCCCATTCAACGAGGCCGTCGGCCGGCTCGCTCGTCCTCCAGCCGATGACAGCCGTCCGGTCGGAGAGGCCCAGCACCTTCACATCCGATATCATCGGCGGGACGAAGTCGTCCTTCGATGTGGTCGTGAAGGTGATGTCGGAGGACCGCGCCGGGCCGTTGCCCGCGGCGTCCTTCGACGTCACCCGGAAGTGGTAGGTCGTGGCCGGCAGAAGACCGGTCAGCAGTATCGAATGGGAGGTCACGAAAGTGCCGTTCGCCGCCGACATCCCGTAGGCGCCGGTCGGGCCGTAATCGACGGCGCCGTCCGCCTCCTCGTCCGTCTGCCACATAATCACGGCCGACCTCGGGGTGATTCCGGACGCAACGACGCCCGTCAGGAACGGAGCGGTCGTATCCAGTATTATTGTCGCGGTCCCCTCGCCCCCGATGTTCCCGGCACGGTCCTTCACCTTGAAATGGAGCGTCCTCGGACCGTCCGGCCCGTCGAGATGATAGGTCCGGCACGGGGAGAACTGCTCCCATTCCGTCCAGACGGTGCCGTCCCGGCTGAACTGCATCGCCCGGAGCCCGGAGGACGGTTCCGCGTCCTCCGCCGCAAGCGACAGATCGACATCGGGCCTCGTGGCATATCTCGCGCCGCCGTTGATGGCTATCGCAAGCCGCTCCGGCCGCACGCGGTCGAGGAAAATAGAGGCGTTCACCGGACCGCCGAGGTTGCCGGCGGCGTCGCGCGTCATCATTCGGACCGTCTTGTTCCCGTCCGAATCCTTGCCGCCGGCGCCCGTCACGAGGCTCCAGTTCCCCCTCAGCTCTGCCATCGGCTCCCACGGGCCGTACTCCGACCCGTCGTTCGAGAACGCCATCTCGAGCCCGGCGGAGCCGGGCTCCGGGTCCACGACATGGACCGCCAGCGAGACCTCGCTCACGTTCGTGAATCCGGCCCCGTCATTTATCAGCAGGCCGAGCTGGCCCGGCGGCCTCTGGTCCAGAAAGATCGTGGCGGACGCCGGCCCGGCGATGTTCCCGGCGCGGTCCATGACCCGCAGATGGACCGTCTTGAGGCCGTCGGAATCGGCGCCCCCGGCCCCTTCCGCCAGCGACCAGGCAGCGGTGCCGGCCCAGTCCGTCCAGCCGCTCCAAGAGACCCCGTCGTTGCTCAGGCCCAGCCGCCAGAGCCCGCTCGCCGGCTCGGGGTCGCTCGCCCGGACCAATAATGTGACATCCGCCTTGTTCGTCCATTCCGAGCCATCATTGATGGCAATGCCGAGACCGTCCGGCGCCCTCCGGTCGAGGAAAACGGTCGCAGCCGTCCTGTTCTCCGCCGTCACCTCGTTCCCGGCGACGTCACGCGCCTTGAAATAGACCGTCTTCGGACCGTCCGTGTCCTCCCCGCCGAACCGGTAGTCCGTCAGGTTCCACCCGGAGAGGGCGGAATCGTACGGCAGCCAGTCAGTCCAGAAGGTCCCGTCGTTGGAGAAGGCCATCCAGCCCGTCCCGGAGCCGGGCTGCGGGTCCGGGGCGTCGGGCGAGAGGGCCACGAGCGCGTCGTTCGCGTAACCGGAGCCGTCCCCTATCCGCAAAGACAGCCCCGACGGCGCCTTCGTGTCGATGCACACCGGCCCGAACGTGGTCGCGCTGTCGTTCCAGTTCCCGGAATTGTCGCACGCCCGGATGTGGAAATACCAGCCCGACCCGTCGCGCAGCCTCGGGCCGAGGAACTCGGAAACGTTACCGGTCACGTTGATGTGTTCTCGCGGGACCGTCGTCGGGCTCGTGTCCCACATTATCGAGTACCCCTTGATGCCGCTGATGTCGAACGGCGGGAGGTCCCAGAGCATCCGGACCCGGCCCTGGTTGTACCAGGTTCCCGGAACGGGGTGGGTGTCGCTCCGGACGGACGGATTGGCTGGCGGGAAGACGTCATTGTAGAACTGGTAGAGGTGGCCGTCGTTGCATGCAGCGTATATCTCCTTCTGGTTGGGGTCGCCGGCCGCCGATCCTGTCGCAAGAGACATGATACCGGCATTCGCCGAGCCGAGGTAAGTCGACATCCACGTCCCGTTGATGAATGAGAGCTGATACAGATAATAACCCATTGAAACGTACACTTCGTTCCAACCATTTCCATTGCCATCGCCAATGCATATGCGATAGTCACCCGTACCATAACTCGGGAGGTACCCGGTCATCACGACGCCATCCCATGATTTTGAGGAACAGTTCCATTTATACATGATCGTCGAGGTGTTGGTACCGACCGTCAATACGCAGATTTCGTCCTTACCATCGTTGTCCGCGTCACCCAATGCCAAATCGCTAAGTGCTGTGTTTTTATGCCTGTCAATCTCGGTCCAGTTCCATCCGTACCCGGAATATTCGGCCCGGAAGGTGAGGCCATCATTATTGGACGCGTAGACCTCGTTCTTCCCGTCGTTGTCACCGTCTCCGACGGCAATACCGCGCATTATAGCGTAATCACTTTGATACTCCGAGCCGTTTCCGATATCCTGGCAGTTCCAGGTCTGTGCTTTGTAAAACATGTAAACATGACTATCCACGTCGGAACTGAAGAGCTCGTTCCGATCATCATTGTTCCCGTCGCCTATGGCGAACCCGTTGCTGGTGTTGCCGGTGGCGCCGAGCAGGTCTTTTTCCCAGCCAGCTTCGCCCTTCCTCAATTGATATACGTAATTTCTGTCCCTTGTAAGGTACGCGCCGGCATACAGTTCGTCATGTCCATCATCATCAGCATCTCCTATCTCAATAGAATTCCCTCGAGAATTAGCCAGCAATTGCCCGATATCGTCCACTTCCCAGCTATTATTACGCCCGACAAATCGATATACATGAGCATCTGACCAGCAATTTACATATATCTCCGATGCTCCGTCACAATCCAGATCTCCTATTGTCAGGTCGTCCAGACCGAAAACATCGATGTCGGGAGATGGGCGTCCCAAGTCGTTGATGATCCAGGATTCCGATCTGGCGTTACAGGATTCTGGCTTGGCGCCGATCTGATGGGGGATAACTAAGAAGCCACTCATGACAAGCAATCCGCTGAATAGAATCGGGCCGAATTTACCAATCGGTGGATTGCCTTGCATAATGAGGCCCATTCATCATTCATCTAACAGTATAAATATATTACGTAAGCACCGAAATAGGACCTCCAAGTCGACCAATCACCGAACAGGCCACCATGGCTGTATGCCGGAGATATCCAGCGGAACACGCCCCCCTTGAGAAAAAGCTGGTTGCTCCGAAAAAAGATGGAGCAAATCCGAGGTAACTTTTATGCGTCACAACCACCCGATTCGGACCACGCAGACGCCTTCTGTCGTGAGATCGTCATCTCCGGCGACGAACTCGATTCTGAATTGGACATACCGGTTCGGGTCTAGACCGGGGGATTCGGTGCCATACCCTTGATCCACCCAATCGCTCCAGCTCCCGTCCGGCGACGAAGTGGGTCCGGTGCGGACGGAGAATACCAATGTTCCACCTTCCCGGTGCTCGATGAAGGTCTCGGAGAAGGTTACCTGGGAGCCGCAGTCGTGGACCACCGAGACGATGTCGCCGGAATGGACAAAGTTATGGACATATACCTTGAACGGGAAATCATATGATATCGCCTTCCATTCGGGTTCGTTGTCCTTATCGTACGCTTTTCGGCATCCATCTGTCCCCGAGGTGTCCTGATTGAAATCGGCATCCCAGAAATAACCGACACCCTGTTGTTGATTAACATCTGCATCGCTCGTGACAACAAGGTCATATACTGTACCGGCCTCCAAGGGAGTGCTATGGCAAGAGTCGTATTCAGTCAGAAAGTATGTGTACGATCCTGAATCCTTGGGCACCTGCGATGGCGCAAATTGCCACTCCACCTTTACATTGTCCATGATCGGTTCGTAGTCGCCACTCTGGACAGCGTCGGTAATCCGGATGATAAGTTTTGCGTCTTCATTTGCCGGTGTTTTTGGATACGTCTGCCCAGTACGATATACCCTTAAATCCACCTTGTCCACAACGCCATCGATGTCGGGCGTGAATGATTGAGAATATGTGCCAACATCTGTATTGTTAATTAATTTATCCCATATCGGCACAGGAACAAGATTCGATGAGTAATCAAAATCATAGGTATCGGATTCATTGTCTTCAAGATGAACGAAATAAAACCCGGGATTCACGTTGCAGACATGGACATTCGTCATCGTGTCCGATGCGAAGTCCTGTCCGGTGTTCTGCTCCCACCAGTGGTTTGCGGATCCCGACGCCCTTGACGGGACCGCCGTCACCAACATCATCAACCCCACGAGGATTGCCCCGAAAACCCCCATCCACCTGTTCTCTGTCATCAGATTCCTTCTGGGACGAGTAGGTCCCGCATCTCCATGGAAGGGCCCGATGATATAGCTAGCGCGTCGATGATAAGTAGCGGCGGTAAGTATTTCCAGTAAGTATCGCCGGAAAGTAGCATTGATAAGTATCGATTATAAGTACCAATAATCAATCCGGCCTTCCATGGGGTTCATTCCTCCATGAGCGGCCTGAAGTTCGCCCGGTAATTCTCAAGCCGGTCGATTCTGGAGCTTGTGATCCTGATCATGCAGTGACCGTCCTCCGTGTCGGTGACGGACACCAGGCCGTGTTTTCTCAGTCCGGCAAGGCAAGTTTGCAGCATCCGGTATCCGATGTTGCTCGAACCGGCCAGCCGGGTCGGATACTGTTCCCCCCTCTCGTGCAGCTCCGCCAGTATCCTCATCTGGACCCGGATGTCCGGGCACCTCTTCTTCCCATGACCTGGGGTCATTGCAGGTTCGCCCCGGTGTCCGGACGTAGCTCTAGTGTTGCTTGACCCTTCATGCGGATGACCTGAACCTGGTCATTAAAGTACTTGTCAGGTTCGAGGATAATATGGCATAAGTCCTATTTTTTTTCGGTCCCGGCCATTCTCTGCTCCAGCGTGGCGGCTTAAATATTCGATTGCGGTCCCCGGACAAAGGAGACCCCCTCGCCTTCACATGCTGTCATGTTGATATGCGTGGCTCAGGCCTGGTCGGAATTGGGAGCGTTCTTTATAACGCCCGCGGTCTCCGGGACCCCTTCCGTCAGTCCGTCCGCCCCCGGCCGGCCCGCCCCCGCGACCTCGATATGAGCGCCGCCCCCGCTGCCGCCAGCGCGAGCAGCGCCGCGGCCATCACCAGGTCTAGCGGACCGAGACGGGCGACCCCGGGCGCCGGGGGCTCCGAGGGCGCGGTGAACGTCGCGTCGCCCGTCGGGCCGGCCCGGTTGCCCGAAAGGTCGGTCGAGTACACCCGGAAGTGGTAGGTCCGCCCGGGCGTCAGGTTCTGGAGCAGCAACGCGTGGCGGGTCGTGAACGCCCCGTCCTCCACGGATATCCCGTAGCTTGCGTCCGTCCCGAGCTCCAGGAGGCCCGTGGAGGCCTCGTCGGTGTCCCAGCACACCAGCGCCGACGTCCCGGTCAGATCGAGCACCTTCACGCCCGAGATGACCGGAGGGGTCGTGTCCGGCAGGGCAAGGGTCGTGAACGCGAAGTCCGGGCTGGTCACAGGCCCGTTGCCGGCGGCGTCCGTCGCATGAACCCTGAAATGGTAGGTCGTGGAGGGCGCAAGCCCCGAGAGAATCAGCTGGTGCGACAGGACCAATGCCCGGTCAACGGCCCGTTTCCCGTAGCCTTGGTCCGTTCCGTACTCGACGACCGTGTCGGCCGCCTCGTCCGTGAGCCAGGATATGACCGCCTGCCTGTCGGAGAACGCCACAATGGTCACGTCCGAGATCACGGGCGGCGTGGTGTCCGGCCTGGCCAGCGTCGTGAAGGTGAAGTCGGGGCTGAACGAGGGCCCGTTGCCGCTCGAGTCGCTCGACGCGACCCGGAAATGGTAAGCCGTCGACGGGGAGAGGCCGCCCAAGGTCAGGCTATGCACCAGCACGAGCCGGCTGTCCCGGCCGCTCATCCCGTAGGCTTCGGTCGGCCCCCATTCAACGAGGCCGTCGGCCGGCTCGCTCGTCCTCCAGCCGATGACAGCCGTCCGGTCGGAGAGGCCCAGCACCTTCACATCCGATATCATCGGCGGGACGAAGTCGTCCTTCGATGTGGTCGTGAAGGTGATGTCGGAGGACCGCGCCGGGCCGTTGCCCGCGGCGTCCTTCGACGTCACCCGGAAGTGGTAGGTCGTGGCCGGCAGAAGACCGGTCAGCAGTATCGAATGGGAGGTCACGAAAGTGCCGTTCGCCGCCGACATCCCGTAGGCGCCGGTCGGGCCGTAATCGACGGCGCCGTCCGCCTCCTCGTCCGTCTGCCACATAATCACGGCCGACCTCGGGGTGATTCCGGACGCAACGACGCCCGTCAGGAACGGAGCGGTCGTATCCAGTATTATTGTCGCGGTCCCCTCGCCCCCGATGTTCCCGGCACGGTCCTTCACCTTGAAATGGAGCGTCCTCGGACCGTCCGGCCCGTCGAGATGATAGGTCCGGCACGGGGAGAACTGCTCCCATTCCGTCCAGACGGTGCCGTCCCGGCTGAACTGCATCGCCCGGAGCCCGGAGGACGGTTCCGCGTCCTCCGCCGCAAGCGACAGATCGACATCGGGCCTCGTGGCATATCTCGCGCCGCCGTTGATGGCTATCGCAAGCCGCTCCGGCCGCACGCGGTCGAGGAAAATAGAGGCGTTCACCGGACCGCCGAGGTTGCCGGCGGCGTCGCGCGTCATCATTCGGACCGTCTTGTTCCCGTCCGAATCCTTGCCGCCGGCGCCCGTCACGAGGCTCCAGTTCCCCCTCAGCTCTGCCATCGGCTCCCACGGGCCGTACTCCGACCCGTCGTTCGAGAACGCCATCTCGAGCCCGGCGGAGCCGGGCTCCGGGTCCACGACATGGACCGCCAGCGAGACCTCGCTCACGTTCGTGAATCCGGCCCCGTCATTTATCAGCAGGCCGAGCTGGCCCGGCGGCCTCTGGTCCAGAAAGATCGTGGCGGACGCCGGCCCGGCGATGTTCCCGGCGCGGTCCATGACCCGCAGATGGACCGTCTTGAGGCCGTCGGAATCGGCGCCCCCGGCCCCTTCCGCCAGCGACCAGGCAGCGGTGCCGGCCCAGTCCGTCCAGCCGCTCCAAGAGACCCCGTCGTTGCTCAGGCCCAGCCGCCAGAGCCCGCTCGCCGGCTCGGGGTCGCTCGCCCGGACCAATAATGTGACATCCGCCTTGTTCGTCCATTCCGAGCCATCATTGATGGCAATGCCGAGACCGTCCGGCGCCCTCCGGTCGAGGAAAACGGTCGCAGCCGTCCTGTTCTCCGCCGTCACCTCGTTCCCGGCGACGTCACGCGCCTTGAAATAGACCGTCTTCGGACCGTCCGTGTCCTCCCCGCCGAACCGGTAGTCCGTCAGGTTCCACCCGGAGAGGGCGGAATCGTACGGCAGCCAGTCAGTCCAGAAGGTCCCGTCGTTGGAGAAGGCCATCCAGCCCGTCCCGGAGCCGGGCTGCGGGTCCGGGGCGTCGGGCGAGAGGGCCACGAGCGCGTCGTTCGCGTAACCGGAGCCGTCCCCTATCCGCAAAGACAGCCCCGACGGCGCCTTCGTGTCGATGCACACCGGCCCGAACGTGGTCGCGCTGTCGTTCCAGTTCCCGGAATTGTCGCACGCCCGGATGTGGAAATACCAGCCCGACCCGTCGCGCAGCCTCGGGCCGAGGAACTCGGAAACGTTACCGGTCACGTTGATGTGTTCTCGCGGGACCGTCGTCGGGCTCGTGTCCCACATTATCGAGTACCCCTTGATGCCGCTGATGTCGAACGGCGGGAGGTCCCAGAGCATCCGGACCCGGCCCTGGTTGTACCAGGTTCCCGGAACGGGGTGGGTGTCGCT
>Ga0194113_10001373_pt1 | contig 33413 bp, 26 predicted proteins | sample TA2MahC200mmetaG_FD_146193 | JGI IMG/M metagenome (GOLD analysis project Ga0194113, IMG submission 146193) | Freshwater microbial communities from Lake Tanganyika, Tanzania - TA2015017 Mahale Deep Cast 200m | ecosystem: Environmental > Aquatic > Freshwater > Lake | place: Tanzania: Lake... | reverse complement strand
CGTCCAGGTAGAACAGGTCGCCGGCGTGGAGGCCGGTCAGGCGTTCGAGTACCGCGTAGAGGGCGGGGTCGGGTTTCATCGCGCGATGCTCGAAGGAGAGGACATAGGCATCGAAGTGGGCGAAGAAGGGGAAACGGCGGCGGATGTGTTGGATGGCCAGCTCATTGGTATTGGAGAGGACGTAGGTGGGGCAACCGCGTGCGCGCAGGTCGGCGTGCAAGGCCACCATGGGGGCGATCTCGGTGAAGATGTCGCCGAAGACGTCGCGAAATAACTCGAAGGTGCCCTGGAACTGCGTCGCCGCCCGGACTCGCTCGTAGAACTCGGCGGTGGCGATGCGTCCGGTCTCGTACTCGAAGAGGAGGGGCGACTGGTTGATGAGTCGGTGGAGGTCGGCCAGCGGGGCTTGCACCAGGGGCAGGAGGCGGCGCAAGGCGATGCCGTAGTCGAAATCGAGCAGCACCTTGCCGAGGTCGAACACGACGGCCTTGGGCGGAGTGGATCGGGTCGAGTTCACTCGGGGCAGTCGGGTTGGCTCAAGCAATGGGTTGGCGGCCCTCGAGGGCGCGGCTCAGGGTGAGGTCATCGGCGAACTCGAGGCCGCTCCCGGCTGGGAGCCCGTGCGCGAGGCGCGTGATCTTGAGTCCGCGCGGCGCCAGGCGGCGGGCCAGGTAGTGGCTGGTGGCGTCGCCTTCGACGTCGGTGGGCAGAGCCAAGATGACCTCGCGGAGCGGTTCGCGTTCGAGGCGCTGCTCGAGTTGAGCGATTCGCAGGTCCTCAGGCTCGATGCCGTTGAGGGGCGAGAGCTTACCGCCGAGCACATGGAAACGCCCGCGGTAGGTGCCGGCTTTGTCGAGCAACCAGACGTCCACCGCCCGTTCGACCACGCAGACCAACGTGGCGTCGCGGCGGTCGTCTTGGCAGAGGGCGCAGGGTTGGAGCTCGGTCAGGGCGCCGCAGGTGGCGCAGCCCTGGACGCGGTCGCGGGCATTGGTCAAGGTGGTGGCGAGCTGGCGGACGAAGCTTGGGTCGGCCTGGACCAGATGCAGGGCCAGGCGCTCGGCCGTGCGCGGGCCGATGCCGGGCAGCTTACCCAGTGCGGCCATCAAGTCGGCCAAGGGAGCGGGGAGCACCGGCATGGGCATGGGAGCCTCGGACGCGGTGGTGGTGGTGGTGCAGGGCGGGGCGGTCCAGGGCACCGCCGGCGGGCACACCTCAGGCGAGTCCTGGGAAGTTGAAGCCGCCGGTGACTTTGCTCATCTCGGTGGCGGCGATTTGTTTGGCCTGGGTGAGCGCGGTGTTTACGGCGGTGAGGACCAGGTCTTCGAGGAGGGCGACGTCGGCGGGGTTGACGGCTTGAGGATCGATCTTGATCGAGGCGAGGGTTTGATCGCCGCGAGCAACGGCGGTGACGGCTCCACCGCCGCTGGTGGCTTCAACCGTAAGGGCTGCCAATTGGGCTTGGGTCTCTTCGATTTGCCGCTGGATGCGGCTGGCCTGCTTCATGAGTTTGCCGATGCTGGACATAAGAGAATGGCCGGGAGGGGACGAGGTTTCAGGCGAGGACTTCCACGATCTGGCCCTTAAAGACCTCGAGCGCTTCCTTGATGAGGGGGTCGTTCTTGAATTCGTTGGGGTCGAGTTTGACCGGTTTGGCTTTGGTGGGCTGGGACTCGGGCGGACTCGGGGCTACGGCTGGGCCCTGTTCGGCGGCAGCGGCGCGTGGGGGGGACGGTTTTGGTGCGGGTGAGGGTGCGGGCGGTTTTGGCGCGGTGGCGGAGGTGGTCGCCGGCACGGCAGTCGGTCCGTCGGTCTTGACGAACTTGACCCGCGCACCGGGTATGCCCAGGTCCTGGAGCTTGGTCTGCAGAAGGGTATGGTACCGTGTGCTGTCGACCAGTTGGAGGGTGTCGAGCGCGCTGGGGTCGTAGCCGATCGTGAGGAGTCTATCTACGCATGAGATGGGGGTACCCTTCTCGAGGTAGCTGCGCGCAAACCGGCTTTCTTTGCCCACGGCCGCGAGCAACGCGTCCCAGAGTGCAGTCAGACTGGGTGCGTCTGTTGCGGCTGGCTGTGGGGCAACCGAGCCGGAGGCCGGTGACGATGCGGGGGGCGATGGAGTGGCGACGGCCGGTCCTGGTGCAGCCGATTGGGGCCCGGCCGCGGCGGCACGGGTCGCTGGCGACGGGCCGGCCGTGGTGGCGGCGGGGTTGGCTGGGGGCGGTTCGGCGCCGTCTTGCTGGCGGAGGGTTTCGAGGTGGTGGAGCAAGGTTTCGACGCTGACGGCGTTGCGCGCCTGAATGGCCTTGAGGATGCTGACCTCGAGCAGGATGCGTTTGGACACGGCTTCGCGGAGCCGGTTTTCGCTGTCGCTGAGCACCTCCATGACGCGGGTGACGGCGGGGGCGTCGATCTGGCCGGCGTGGGTCTTGAGGGCGGCTGCTTCGGCCTCGGAGACCTCGAGCAGGCCGAGATCGGCGTGGGCGACTTCGTAGATCAGGAGGTTGCGGAAGTGATGGAGGAGGTCGGCGAGGAGCCGGCCAAGGTCTTTGCCATGGCGAGCGAGTTCGTCGAGGTGGCGCAGCGCGGGTTCGGGTGTGCCGGCGATGACGGCCTCAGCCAGCGCGAGGATCTGCCCGTGGGCGGCGAGGCCGAACATGGCCAGGACGTCGGCCTCGGCGATTTCCTGGCCACAGAAGCTGATCAACTGGTCCAGGGCGGACTCGGCATCGCGCATGGCGCCATCGGCACCTCGGGCGACGGCGTAGAGGGCGGCGTCGTCGATTTGGACGCCTTCTTGGCGGGCGATGTGGGCGAGGTGTTGGACAATGAGGGCGGAGGGGATGCGCCGCAGGTCGAAGCGTTGGCAGCGCGAGAGGATGGTAGGGAGGACCTTCTCGGGGTCGGTGGTAGCGAACATGAACTTCACATGGGCGGGCGGTTCCTCGAGGGTTTTGAGGAGGGCGTTGAACGCCGCCGTCGAGAGCATGTGCACCTCGTCGATGATGTAGATCTTGAACTGGGAGGAGGCTGGGGCGTAGCGAACGGTTTCGCGCAGCTCGCGGACTTGCTCGACGCCGTTATTGCTGGCGCCGTCGATTTCGAGCACGTCGATCGACCGGCCTTCGGCAATCTCGACACAGCGCGAGTCGGTGTCGGCGAAGTCCACTTTGGGGCCGCCGGTGCAATTGAGGCACTTGGCGAAGATGCGGGCGATGGTGGTTTTGCCTGTGCCGCGCGGGCCGCAGAACAGGTAGGCATGCGCGATTCGCTTCTGCGCGATGGCGTTAGCCAAGGTCTGCGTGACGTGGTCTTGGCCGACCACGTCCGCGAACCGCTGCGGCCGATACTTGCGCGCGATAACCTGGTAACTCATGGCATGGTGCGACGCCGCGCACGGTCAGGCCAGCCCGCGCCGGCCACGCTCGGGCGGCGCCGGTTCGGGTTGGGCTTGCGCCGTGTTGCCCGCTCCAGAGATCGAGAATCAAGAAGCCAGGGTGACCACGGCAAATGCGGAGCAAACTACCGTTGCTGCCTTCCGGCCCTGGCGGGGTTCGTAAGTCCGCATTCCGTGGGCCCTGGCAAAAACCGGGGCCATTTAGCCGCACGTTCACTTGGCCAGCAAGGAGAAAGCGCCGCCGACAGGATGGGTCTACGGGGCGGAGTCGATCTTGCCCACCTCGACGAGTTGGTTGGTCGTGGCGACTTGCACGAGGATGGCCATTTGCTGGCCCATCATCGTGAGCCGCAGGTTCATCTTCTGTTTGGCGTTGCTCTCGACCGTCACACCGAGGTCGGGGCAGTACCAAGTTCGGCCGGAGCTGTCTCCGGTGACCTTCGCCGGTGGGGCAGGCGCCCCGGTTGGTGGGGCGGGGGTCGAGATGGTGCCGGTGTGATCTAGGATGGCGCAGGAATGTCCGCGGCGGGTTTCCCAGCCACGCAAGACGAATTGCATGAAGAGGCTGACCTTGCCGAGCGGGCCCAGGGAGAACTCCGTGCGGACGGGCCAACGGTCGCCGATCTTAACCGGCTTGCTCGGCAGCCCTTCCGGGAAGAGGCCCAGATGTTTGAGACTGTCTCCGCCCACCATCGATTGGACGACGGCCTGGGAGATCAACGAACCGTCGGCAGCCATCTTTTGGGCCAGTTCCTTGAGGCCCTCGACGTGCTCGATCTTGCCCTGGGCGTCGGTCAGCAACTTGATCTTGGCGCCCGTCATGTGCCGGAGCATCGGGGCGAGGGGATTGGCCGAATCCTCAGTCGGGTTGGTTTTGGAATCGAAGCTCATGGCCACGCGTCCGCCCATGCGGGTCTCGAGTTGCTGGGCGACGAACTCGACATCGAGTTCGTGGCCGCCGCCGGCGCGTTCTTTGGCAACGAGCAGAGCCACGTCTTGGGTGTGTTGGGTCTCCTGTTTCATGGGCTCGGCCGCCCCCGGGTTGGAGATCTGTTGGTCCTGCTGGGTGCTCAAGCGATGCAGGAACCGCTGGCCCACGGTGTACTTGGGGCGGAGGTCAGCGGTGGCCTGATCGGCAGGTTGGCTCCAAATCAGCCCTGGGAGGAGCACGGCAAAGGCCGCGATGCCCAGGCCAAGCGCTGGGCGTTTGGCTGCGAGGCAGTTGGTTGCCAGGCGCGGGTGGAGGGCCGGACACGGGTTCGAGGTGGTTATAGGTCGGTTCGTCATGAGTCAGGGAGGCGGAGTTTACTCGGGCAGGAACCAATGGATGTAGCGGCATTGGGCGCACACATAACAGGAACCCAATTCGTTGGCCCAATCGAGGCCCAGCAGCGTTGCCCCGGTGGTATTGAGCTGCGCTTCGCGTTTCCAAAACTCGGTGTGGCCACAGAGCAGGCATTTCAGGGGGCGTCCCTGGATCTCGACGGCCGCGGGGGTCTTCTTGGTTGAACTCATCGCAGAGAACACGCGTAGTAAAATTCCGACGCAAACGGGGGGCAAGCCCGAAAGCGGCTGAAGCGGAGGGCTAGGAGCGATGGGAGGCTCATCGAGTTGCCGCGGGCGAGACGCCCGCGCTCCGTCGGGCATGGGACAGAGCCCAGCCTTCACGCTTGCCAAGGGCGCGCTTGCGGCCCATTTTGCTCTGCATGCAATCGCATGAGTTGTTGCGCGAGGTGTACGATCGCGCCAACGCCAAGCAAGTCGCCGCCGAACTGGGTCTGTCGCTCTCCCTGATCTACAAGTGGGCGGAGCCCACGGAAGCCACGGGGAGTGGGGCGATGAACCCGCTGGACCGGATCGAGGCATTGGTGAAATGCACCGGCGACGTGCGGGTGGTCCAATGGCTCTGCGAGCGCGCGGGTGGATTTTTCATCAAGAATCCGGCGGCCATGTGGCCGCATCCGCACTATTTGATACCGGCGACCAACCAGATTGTGCAGGAGTTCGCGGATCTGCTTTCGGTCATTGCCAAGGCGGCGGCCGACAACCAGATCTCCCCGCCCGAAGCGGCCAGCATTCGGGCTCGGTGGGAGGACCTCAAATCGGTCACGGAAGGCTTTGTGCGCTGTTGTGAGCAGGGCAACTTCACCCCACTGAAGCGCGAGGCGGAGGCGGTTGCAGCCGGGAAAGGCAAGCACGCGGCCGCGTGACGGCCGCGGTGGGGAGGCGCCGGGCTGCGGATTGACAAACTGGGCGCGGCGCGCCAACCTGCACCTCATGAAGACCACCCTGACGTGCGGCCGGCGTACGGGCGCGTTCACGCTCATCGAGTTGCTGGTGGTGGTGGCGATCATTGCGATTTTGGCGAGCCTGCTCCTGCCGGTTTTGGGGCGGTCGAAGGAACTGAGCCGCCGGATGCATTGTACGAACAACCTTCGGCAGATCGGGTTGGGCATTCAGATGTACCGCGACGACCACACCGAGCGGCCGCCCCTGTACCTGGTCAATCCCACCAATCGGACCTATGGTTTTCCGGGCGGCAACCAGCCCTACCTCGAGAAGGGCTATGTCGCCAACACCAATTCATTCATTTGCCTGTCGGACCGAACGCGTGGCCGGATCACGATCGACCTGGGCTGGGAGTATTTCGGCGAGTTCACCACCAGCTACGCTTACCACCTGGGCCCGTGGCAGCAGACCACGCCCGAGGGGAAGGCCTGGCTCAAGGGCCAACTCGAACGGTGGAGCACGCGTTTCATCGTGGCCGCCTGTCCTTGGCACCGCCACCTGTTCAGCGGTTGGACCGGCGACAAGTTCGATCCGCAGAAGAGCTTCAGCAAGAAGACCAACGTCAAAGATCTCTGCCTCCGGTACGATGGCAGTGTGGACAGCTTCTTCTGGCCCGCGAACAATTGGGAGGAAGAACCCTACACGCGAGAGAAGTGAGTTCTGTGGCGCGGCGCGTTGTCGTTCCGTTACCGTTTAGGGGCTACAGTGCGGGCGCCTTAGGGAATGAGGTGCCAGCTTCCCGGTGACACGACCAACTCCGTGTGGCCGCGGTATTGGTCGCACACCCGCTCCACAAGTAGATTTCACTGAAGGTGTCGCCGCGCTCGTGCTTGATGTGACCGGGCATGTCTTGGCGGAAGAACAGTGCCTCCCCCGTGTTCCGGATCAGAATCCGGTCCGAGGAGACGAAGTAGCGCCGGTTGGCTGGGAAGACGATAGTCCGAACGCGGGCGTCGGGCGAGGAGGCGTTGGAACCGGGCGCGGTTGTAGCGTTGCACCAAGATGCAGGGCCCGTTGGCCCCCAAGGCGTAGGCGAGGACGATCGCGTCGCCCCACCACGGGTTCCAAAGGAAGAACAGCGGCGCGCAGCCGAGCGCGGCCCAGTGGCAAAGCTCACCGCGCCATGTCTCGCGGATGAACCGCCGCAGGTACTCGGGGCCGCGTCCGGCGAGGTTACCCTTGGCAAAGCCCCCGCCGAACCAGCGGGCTGCGTCGGGCAGATGATCCTTCCAGGCCTTGATTCGAAAGACTCGCTCGTAGCAGCGGCCGCTCGCTTCGCAGGCGAAGCCGTTGCCTGGGTTGAACCAAGCTACCGGCAAACGCGTGAAGATCCAGGCGAGGGCCAGTTGGAGAAAGAGCCATCCCACCACGTTCAGGGCGATCACCCAGCCGATGGGCAGTTCAATCAGCACGGATCTCCCGTCCTTTCCAGGTCACGGACTTGCCCGAGCGCAGCGCCGAGCGGAGAAAGACCGCAAAGAAGAAGCACAGCGGCACGGGATAGAGCAGCGCCGAGGGCCAGCGAAAGGCGCCCACCCGCCGGCTCAGCCACCCCACTTGCAGGGCACCGAGCAGATAGAGCGCGCCCCACCCCAACGTGTCGCTGCCGCCCCAGACTCCGAGCGGAGCGCTCGCCAGCCCGACCATCCAGGCAATCACCAACAGCCGCTTGAACCGCGGCGTTTGCTCGGCGCCAGAAGCGAAGCCCTTGGTCCAACCAGCCACCAACTCGCCCAGGCCCTTGGGATACATCCGGACCGAGCACAGACCCTGCCCCGTCACGCTCCCGACCGGCAGGCCCGCGGCGCGCAGCGCCGCCGCTAACCGGTAGTGCTCGAGGATCTTGTCCTTCACCGATTCGTGCCCGCCAACCCGCCGATAGCTGGCCCGGTCCACAAGCAGCAATTGGCCGAACAGACCGTCCGGGACCGTGCCCGCGGCCATGACGATATTGAAGAACAGCGACAGCTCCTCGTACCACTGGCGCACGGCGTGGTAGGGGCCGACCGAGAACGCGCCGCCAGGGTAACCGGCGAGAATCCGACCCAGACCGTCTGGCTCGAGCCAGGTATCGGCGTCCACAAACAACAGGAGTTCGCCCTTCGCCACCTGTGCGCCCTGGTGGCAAGCCCAAGGCTTGCCGCGCCAACCCGCGGGCAGAGGTGGGGCGGTCAGGACCGTTGCGCCCAGTTGCTGGGCCAGCGAGGCTGTGCGGTCCGTCGAGTTGTCATCCAAAACCAGCGTCTCGAGCGGTCGCACGGATTGACGGGAGAGCGAGCCGAGGAGGGTTGGCAGGTTATGCTCTTCGTTGCGCGCGGGGACGATGACGCTGACGGTGGGGGCGGGTCGCGCGGGCGGCCCAGGTTTGAATCGGCCGAACCGGACGAGAACGATCCAACCGAGCGCCCCCAACGCCGCCGTCGCCCACCCAAGCGCCGTCTCAAGATCCATGCGAGCTCAGCGTCTGTGACCCCGCATCCCGCCGGTCCCAGGCGACGACCTGCTTGGCCACGTTCTGGCCGCATAAGACCACCATCGGCATGCCGCCACCTGGGTTGACGGATCCGCCGACGAAAAACAGGTTCGGATAGCGGGTGCTCTGCTTGGGTGCTTTGAAGGCCAGGTTCTTCCAACGGTCGCTCACCACGCCGTAGATGGCGCCGCGGTTCGAGTAGTACTGCTCGCGAATGTCCAGGGGCGTCCAGCAGTGCTCGAAGACCACGTGTTGCCGCAAGTCGGTCAGACCCATCCGTTCGAGCTTGTCCACCACCCGCTCCTTGAAGGCCAGGTAATCCTCGCGGCCCAGCGGGCGCGCCTCGTCGATGGGCGGGATATGGGGCAGCACCTTCAGACCATCGCACCCGGGCGGCGCCACGGTCGGATCGGTCTTCGACGCTGCGACGAGGTAGATGGTGGGGTCGTCCGGCAAGCGGCCTTTGCGGAACACGGTCTGGAAATGCTCGCGTTGGTGCTCTGAGAAAAAGAAGTTGTGGTGCGCGAGTTGCGGATACTGGCGGTCCAAGCCCAATTCAAGCACCAAACCCGAGCAGGCCGGCGCGAACCGTTCGAGCGTGCGCAGGAACCGTTCATCCTCGCCCAAGAGCCGTTGGTAGGCCGGGATGACCTCCATGTTCGAGACCACGATGTCCGCGGGGTAAAACTGCCCCTGGGCTACCAACCCCGTCACGCGCGCGCCCTGGCGGCGGATTTCGGTGACTTCGCTGTTGAGGCGGACCTCGATGCCCAACTCCGCCATCAGTCGCCCTAGCCCCACGGCGAGTTGGTAGAGGCCGCCGTCCACGTACCAGAGGTCGTAGCGGAACTGGATCGTCGGCAGGCAGTTCATGAACGCGGGCGCGTGGTACGCAGACGACCCGACATATTTGATGAAGTAGTCAAAGACATCCTGCAGATAGCGCGTTCGGAGGAACCGCTTCACCCCGCCGTGCATCGTGCGCAGCAGGTCGAATTTGGGGAACTTCCATAGCCCATAGAACCGGGCAAAGTCGGCGGGCGTGTCGAGGCCTTGTTCGAAGTAGCCCGCGTTCACCAGGTCATACAGCTCCCCCGAGTACCGCAGGAATCGTTCGACATTGGCTGGGTCTTCGCCCACTTTACGCGCTTCCGCCGCCATCCGTTCCGGCTCGGGATCAAGGTCGACGATCGTGCCGTCAGTGAAGAAGTTCCGCCAGTGCGGCCGCAGTGACCGGAGCGGGACATAGTCCGCGAGGCGCTTGCCTGAGCGCGTGAACAACCGCTCGAAGATGTGCGGCAGGGTGAAGATGGACGGGCCGAGGTCGAAGCTGTAGCCGCGCTGCTTGAGCACGTTGAGCTTGCCGCCGATCTGGGCGTTTTTGTCGTGGACCGTGACGGCATAGCCTTCCTGCGCCAGCGAAATCGCCGCCGACAGGCCACCCAGGCCCGCCCCGACCACGATGACTTGTTTGCCGGCCATGCGGTGTCTCTAATGCGTCCCCGCGACTCGGATGAGCCCCTCGCGGGCGAGGTAATCGGCCGGGTGCGCGACCAACGCCCGCCGGAAATAGTCTGCTGCTTCCGCGGGTTGGCCCAACCGTTCGTAGGTCCGCCCGAGGAAGGTCAGGCAACTGCTGCGGCCCCAGCGCGGCGCCAGTCGACCGCCTGGCTCCTGTGCTTCGGCCGCGAACTGCCGCTCCGCCTCGAGCAGTGATACTAACGCCTCGCGCAATCCGTCGGGCTTCTTCGCCGTGTGGAAATGGCACACGCCCAGCAGGTAGCGCACGCGCGGGTTCTCGGCTCCGTAGGCTAGGGCCAACCGCCGGTGTTTCTGCACGCGCGGACCGTAACGGAGCGCGCGGATGAGATGGTCTCCGATCTGCATCCCGTACAGGGTTCCGAGTAGCGCGTGGACCTCCGCGTTGCGGTCGTCCAGCTTCGCCGCCTCCTCGAGCGCGGTCAGGGCGCTCTCCAACGCCGCCTCTGCCGCTCCTGTGTTCGCCGCCGTGGGCGGTAACCCGCGCAGGTGGAGCAGGCGATGGAACCGCGCCGCGCCCAACCAGTACCAGGCGTCACTCGAGGCGGGCGCCTGGGTGCTGGCTGCTCGGAACAACTCGGCGGCTGCCGCGAAGCGGTTACCGTCCCACTCGCCGTAGGCGGCGGAGAACTCGACAATGCCGGCGGCGATGACGTCGTTGGCGGACGCTTGGGCTCGTGCCGGCGAGACCTCCGCTAGCCGCAGCAGAGATAGCGTCATGGTCAGGATGAGAAACCACCGAGTCATGGCTTGACGAGTCTAGCTTAGGGGCACAACTTCCGCCAATCCGTTTATGGACTTCTCCCACCTCATCCAACGTCAGCGCGCCCTCTTCCAGACCGGCGCGACTCGCCCGTTCGAGTATCGCCGGGCCCAACTGGTGCGGTTACGCGACGCGCTGAGGACCCACGAGAGTCGCTTGCTCGAGGCGTTGCACGCCGACTTGCGCAAGTCGGCTTACGACGCCTTTGCCACGGAGCTTGGGTTGGTGCAGAGCGAGATCGGACACGCGCTCCGGAATCTGTCCGCTTGGATGAAAGCCCAGCGCCGCCGCACGCCGATGCTGACTTGGCCAGCGCGCGGTTGGATTCGTCCGGAGCCGTATGGCGTGGCGCTCATCATGGGTCCTTGGAACTACCCAGTACAACTGCTCTTGTCCCCTCTGGTAGGCGCCATCGCTGCGGGCAATTGCGCCGTGCTCAAACCGTCCGAGCTCGCGCCTCAGACGGCGGCTGCCCTGACCGGACTGGTGGGCGACACCTTTGCGTCGGATTACGTGGCTATGGTTCAGGGCGAGCACGACACGGCAGAGGCGCTCTTGCGCGAGAAGTTCGACGTCCTGTTCTTTACCGGCAGTACCCCAGTCGGTCGCGCCGTGATGGCGGCGGCCGCCCGACATCTGACGCCCGTCACCCTCGAACTCGGGGGCAAGTGTCCTTGTTTGGTCTGCGCCGATGCCCCGCTCGAGGTTACCGCTCGCCGGATTGTCTGGGGCAAATTCCTGAACACGGGCCAAACCTGTGTCGCGCCGGACTTCGTCCTGGTCGATCGGCGGCGCACCGCCGGTTTAGTCGAGGCCATGCGGCGGGCGTTGGTCGAGTTCTACGGCGCCGAGCCGCGCCAGAGCCCCGACTACGGGCGGATCGTGAACGAGCGACATTTCGCGCGGTTGACTGGTTACCTGGCCCGCGGCCAGATTGCCCATGGCGGCCAACACGATGCTGCTGACCTTTACCTCGCCCCGACCCTACTGACCGAGGTGCCGGCCGATGCGCCGGTCCTGCAGGAGGAGATCTTCGGGCCCATCCTGCCGGTGATCGAGTTCGAGCGACTCGATGAGGCGCTTGGGAGGTTGCGTGACCGGCCGATACCGCTGGCGCTGTACCTGTTCACCCGCGACCGCGCCACGCAAGGGCGCGTGCTCGCAACCACTCGCTCGGGCGGCGTTTGCCTCAACGACACCCTCAGCCATATGGTGGGACTCGACTTGCCCTTTGGGGGCGTGGGAGAGAGCGGCCTGGGCCGGTATCATGGCCAGGCAAGCTTCGAGGCCTTCACGCATCGGCGGACGGTGCTGCGCCGCTCGTTGGCGGTGGATCCCAGTCTGCGCTATCCGCCGCCGCGGATTGGGTTGGCCGCGCTGAAGCGCGCCTGGCGCTTCTTGCTCGGGGGGTAGCCACCTCGATGACAGGTCCGGTTGGGACAGGCCAGACGTCTGTCCTGCGCTCGAGCGCGCGTTCGGGCCGACCGGAACGGCACGGTACCCGTACCGCCGGTCTTCTAACGGGCGTCTGTGCCATGGCCAACTGGACCTCGGCGCCAGGGGATTTCTTTCCAGGACCAGCCCGCTGAGGACAGCGGACGGAGCTGAACCGGAGGGGAGCATGCATGGAGAGCGGTGGCAAAGCTTGCCCAGCATGCGCGGTTCCGCTAGGAACAGCCCTGCTATGTCAAAGCGCGTGTTGATCGTGGGCGCCGGTCCTGGCGGGCTTGCCACCGCCATGTTGCTGGCCAAGGCCGGCCTGGAAGTCACGGTGCTCGAAAGACAGCCGCGGATTGGCGGGCGCACCTCCGTCCTCGAGTGTGACGGTTACCGGTTCGATCTCGGGCCGACGTTTTTTCTGTACCCGCAGATTCTGGAAGAGATCTTCCAGGCGGTGGGTCGGGACCTGCGGCAGGAGGTGCCGATGCAGCAACTCGATCCGCAGTACCGCCTGATTTTCGGTGCCGGCGGCGAACTGCTGTGTTGCCCCGACACGGAGCGGATGGTGGGCGAGATCGCCAAGCTGGCCCCGGCGGATGCCCCGCGCTTCCGGCAATTCATGGCGGACAACCGGGTCAAGCTCGCCAAGTTCGCTCCTTGTCTCCAGACGCCGTTTCTGGGCTGGGGCGATCTCCTGCAGGCGCGTCTGATTTCGGTGCTGCCGTATCTCAAGCCGTGGAAGTCGTTGCATGCCGAGTTAGCCGGTTATTTCCGCGATTCGCGGCTGCAATTGGCCTTCACGTTCCAGTCCAAGTACCTGGGCATGTCGCCCTTCCAGTGTCCGAGCTTGTTTTCGATCCTGTCGTTCCTCGAGTACGAACACGGTGTGTGGCACCCGATCGGCGGCTGTAACGCCCTCAGTGTGGCCATGGGCCGTGTGGCCACCGAGTTGGGCACCGTCTTTCGGTTGGGCGAACCGGCCGTGGAAATCCTCTTCGAGGGCCGCCGAGCGGTCGGGGCACGCACCGCCTCCGGCGAAGTGCGCGCGGACGCCGTCGTGGTCAACGCCGACTTCGGTCACGCGGTCACGAGCCTGGTGCCCGGACACCTGCGCCGGCGCTGGACGGACGCGACCGTGGCACGCAAGCGTTTTTCCTGTTCCACGTTCATGCTGTATTTGGGCGTCGAGGGGCGGCTGGACCAACTGGCTCACCACAACATTTACGTCGCCTCCGATTACCGGCGGAACCTGGAAGAAATCGAACGGCGCCATGTGCTGACGGAGGACCCCTCCTTCTACGTGCAGAACGCCAGCGTGACCGATTCGACCCTGGCGCCTCCGGGCCACAGCACGCTCTACGTGCTCGTGCCAGTGAGCCATCAGCACCCGAACATCGACTGGGCCATGGAACGGCAGCGCTACCGGCAGGTGGCGTTGCGGCAAGTGGCGAAGCTGGGCGTGCCGGACCTCGAGCGGCGGATTCGGTGCGAACGGGTGGTGACCCCGGCTCAATGGGAGAGCGAACTGGGCATCTACCGGGGTGCCACCTTCAACCTCGCGCACAACCTCGGTCAGATGCTCCACCTCCGTCCCCGGAACCGGTTCGAGGAATTCGACCGCATGTACCTGGTGGGCGGCGGCACCCACCCCGGCAGCGGCCTACCCGTCATCTTCGAGTCCGCCCGGATCAGCGCGCGCTTGCTGTTGGAGGATCTCGGGCGGCTCACCTCCTGATGCGAGCTTGTGCTCGACGAGAGGTTGCTGGCAGTGCGACCTCCCATGTCCGCAGCGGTTTGCGTCGCGCAGAGGATTGCGCGCCCTGCTGACTGGTCATCCGTTCGGTGGACTCCTGCGGCAGGTGCCGTTACGGCGTTGGTTCAACCGCCACCGCCCAGCGGCCGCCCTCGGGACCGGGCCCGACCAAGGCCTCGAAATCGCTCCACCGTGGCACACCCCAGATCGGGCGGACGACCTCGCCGCGGGCCTGGCGCTCGACGTCGGTGTAGGCGCCATAGAAGTTGCTGTTGCAGTCCAACCACAGCGTGATCCGCCGCCGCTGTTCCGGGGTCAGCCGCACATCGTAGTGGCCGGCCGCCAGCAACTGGTAGAGCTTCGAGACGCGCGCACCCTCCTGCCCCGGGATCGAGTATTGCCGCTCCTTGAGGGCGATGCCGTTGCCGCCGCTCTTGCCCCAGGCCAAGGGCCGCAGCGTGTGGAAGGCCTCCGACCACCCGAACTTGGCCAGCCGATCCCCGCGCAGACTCGGCGCCTCAGGCTCGTTGTCGTGGCATTCGACGCATTGGGTATCGAGCACCGGTTGGACCAGCCGCGGAAAGGTCAGTGGATACGCTCCCGGCGCCTCCGGTCGGAGCGCCGATGGGGGCCGGCGCAAGGCCATCGGAGGGGCTTGGCCGGGCATCTTGGGGGTGCCATGCCGGTTGGCGTGACAACCCACACAACTGAGGTGTTCGCCGGGATGCACGTAGGTGTCGCTGCGCATAGTCTGCACCGCCAAGCCCTGCTCATCGAGGAGTTGGAAGTAGACCGGAGCGCCCGCGGGCATGCGGAAATACGCGCTGCCGTCGGCCTCGACCGGCGCGACGCCCAACACGCCGCGCGCCAGGGACTGCGAAGCGGCGCCGATGTTGGGAGCGTCTTGAAAGGGGTTATCCTTGGGGAACAAGTTGATGACGCGCAGTTCCTTGATGGTCGTGCCCGGCGGCAAGGGTGGGTGGCTCGCGTACACATTCATCACCGCCACAGTGCCCTCGGATAAATCCGCCTCCGGCTCCCGATCCGCCTGCGCCTGGAGCGTCGCCGTGGGCAACACCACCGGACGCGCCCGCGGCCGCAACGGGATGGGATCCAAACATGCGATTGCAGGGTCGCGGTACAGCAGTTCGCGATTGCCAAAGGTGTCGATCAGGTAGATCCCGTAGTTCCGCTGGCCGGGGTCGTAAACGGCGAGGAAATAGTCCTCGCTCAAGGGCCAAGGCGTGCCGTAGACCTCGCTGAGCGGGTCGTGCTTGCCCTTGGCATGGGGCACGCCCGGGGCGGACTCAGACTCCGGGAAAGGCACCTCCGGCGTCACCCGCTCGAGTTGAGCGGTGCCCCGGTCCTCCGGTTGCCGCACATCGATCAGCACCAGCGAGCCGTAGGCTTCCCCATGATGCGGCGCGGCCACCGCCACGTACTTGTGCGAACCCGGGATCGCGCGAATGGACATCTCCATCCAGGGCCGCAGTTCCCGTTGATCCGGGTAGTTGCCGTGCGGACTGCGCGGGTCTCGGCCGTCCGGGGTGCAAAGCCAAAGGTGATGGGCTACGTCCGAGTCGCGATCCACATAGTCCCAGCGCGTGTAGGCGATGAGACCGTGGTTATCCACGCTGGGGTGCCATTCCTGGGTGTCGTGCCAGCTCAACTGGATCATGTCGCTGCCGTCAGGCATCATGGCGTGCAGCGTGCCGCTGGGCAGCGGCCGCATCCCGCACCGCACCTGCCCGCCCGCGCGTTCCGAGATGAACGCAATGCGGCCGTTGGGCAAGAAACACGGATCGAAATCGTTCCAGCACCCGTCGGTCAACTGCCGCAGGCCTGTCCCATCCACCTGCGCCCGGAAGATGTGATAGGTGCTCTCCGGCCGAAAATAATGGTGGGCCGCCACCCGGTCATTGAAGATCTCCTCGGGCCGCCAATACTGCTCCGCAAAGGATGCGCCCGGAGGGATTTCGTGTTCCGCTTCGCTGAACGCGAAGAGGATGGTTTGCCCGTCGTAATCCAAATCGAGCGAGATGAACGCGCCTTGGTTCTCGAGCACCCGGCCCTCGAGCCGGCCCGATACGACCTTGGCATGCCCCAGCACGCTTCGCACCCGGGGGGCCGGGCCGAAAGGTTCCTCGAGCACGAACGCACCGCCCGCCTTCTGAGCGTTGAATCCCAGGTACTGATCCACCATGTGGCGATGGCCGCGGACCTGCTTGTTGTGTTTGAGAAAGACAATGGCATCGAAGTCGAGCAGGGGATTCTTAAACGAGATGGCCCGGCGCAGGGCCGTCAGTTTCCGGAACAACGCGCGTTGGTCGACCTCGGACGCGGCGACTTGGCTGCGGAGGGCTTCCACTTCCGCCCGCAACTCCGCCAGAGCCGCTTCCTCCCCGCTCAGGTCAGGGGCTCCATCCAATACGCGCAGGTCGGCCAGCAGCGCGCTGGTCCGGCGCCAGACCACATCGACCGGGGTGCGATCGACCTCGAGGATCAGCGCCTCCGGCCGGCGAGTCTCCCGCGCCAGCCGCGCCTGATCCCATTGCTGGCTGGCTTGGATCTGCCGCGCCAACTCGGCGAACTCGTCTGGGCCAACCTCCGTCGCTGCGCCAAGGCAAGCGCACCCGGCCAAAGCAGCCAGCCAACCGCATAAGGGCTTCATGGGAGGGAGCCTACTCCTGGCGACCCCGGTGAGGCAATCCGAACTTCACCCAGCCACCGGTGCCTAGTCTAGAGGTCCCTTTCGTACAAGCGGTAGGTCTTGTAGACCCGGGCGCCGAACAACTCGATCAACCGCCGCATTTTGACGTTGTCCTCGAGCACCCACGACGCCTCGGCCTCGCGGAAGCCGATCTTGAACCCGGTCTGGAGACCCTCGGCGAGCATGACGGACTCGAGGCCGCGCTGGCGGTAGCCCTCCTTAACCCCAAAAATGATCACCCGCCCCAGCGGCGGCATCTTCCAGCCCAACAGATACGGCAGCAGGCCCAGCAGGCGCGGCGTGAGCAGGCGCCCGCGCAGGGGCTTAAGGGCTCGGTTGAAGTCCGGTACCGCCAGCAAGAACGCCACCGCCTCATCGCCGTCCTCGACCAGCCAAACCAACCCTTCGACCAAGAGCGGCTTGAGGCGGTCGGCCATGAAATCGATCTCGGCCTCGGTCATCGGCACAAACCCCCAGTTCTGCTCCCAAGCTGCGTTGTAGACCTCCTTGATCTTCGTCAGATCGGTTTGCAACGTGCGGCGTCGGACCGGCCGGAACGTCAGGTCCGGGTTGCGCCTCCGGCATTTGTCGGCAATCCGGTGGAGCCGGTCTAGCGGGCTGTGGGCCAGGTCGATGTGGTACGCCAGGAGATCCTTGGCCTTCCGAAAACCGGCCGCCGCCACCAAGTCCACGTAATAACGCGGGTTGTAGGTCATCATCAGAACCGGGTCCGAACCGAACCCATCCACCAGCAACCCGCATTCGTCGTTGCTGGTCGGGTTCATGGGACCGAGCAACTTGCGTTGGCCGTGGCGCTGCGCCCAGTCGCGCACCGCCCCGAAGAGCGCCTCGCTGACCGCGGGTTCGTTCACCGACTCGAAGTAGCCGAAGAAGGCGGTCTGCTCGTTCTGATGGCGGTTGTAATGGTGATCCAGAATGCCGGCAATCCGGCCCACCGCCTTCCCCGCCCGCTCCGCCACCCACAACTGCAACTCCGCATGCTGGAACAGCGGGTTCGCGTCCGTGAACACTTTCTCCAGATCGAACAGCAACGGCGCGACCCAGTTTGGGTCGCCGTCGTAGATCGCGTAGCTGACTTCAAGGAACCGCCGCACCTCCGCCCGGCATCGGGGAAGCGGCACGACGCGGAGTTCAGCGCTCATCGTCCTGAATCGAGCGCGGTCGCGCCGCGCTTGGGCAAAGCTGACATGGGCGGGATTGTGGCCAAGCCTCGGCCGGCGCGTCAACCACGCCGCCTGCGCCCAACTCCGACCTTGCGAGATAAGCCACCGCTTCCGCCACGCCGCCCTGCGGATGGATGACGTCAGTGTTGCCCAGGGTGGCGCCTGGATGCCCTAGTCCTAGTCCGCGTCTGCGTCCTCTGCCAATTCGCTCTTCGGGTAGACCTCCGGGGCAATCTCCGCCCTCCGGATCAGCTCTTGCAGATCTCGGATGATGGTGCGACGCGCGACGCGGAACTGGCGCGCCAACGCCGAGATATTCGGGCGCTCAGTGGTCCCTTGCAGGCGCTTGCGGATCTCCGTCTGGCGACTCAGCCGGTCGGTGGACCGGCTCAGCAGTTCCTCGATATCGACCCGCTTCGAGCGTTCGAGGGCCTCGAACTGCCGCACAATCTCCGCCTCGCCGCATTCGCGCAGGGCCGTCGCCACCGTCCGCCGCAAATCGTCCAGATCCACCGGCTTCGTGAGGCAATAATGCGCCCTCCGCGGGCCCTGGAGCGCTTGCATCTGCTGGTGCACCTCGAGCGCGCCCGAGACCACAATAATCGGCACGTACGGCAACAGGTCCTTGAGCTCCGGCAGAAACTCCAGGCCCCGTTCTCCGTGCGCCAGCACGTGGTCCAACACAATCAGGTCCGGGCGATCCCGCGCCACTGACGTTAGCGCGCGCGATCCCGTCTTGGCGCGCATCAGGTCGTAGTCCGCCAGCGCCTCCTCGTAAATCTCGTACTGGAGGTCGTCGTCCTCGATCACGAGAATGCGTTTGCGGTTCATGGCGAATCCGAGGAAAAACATGCGCCCGAGCCGGACCGAACGCAAGGCAGACGGGTAGCTACCCCCGAACTCTCCTCGTCCCGCCAACCGCCCGGTCCGCAGCAGCCCGGCGGCGAATCGGTCCGGGCGCAGACCTCAGGCGCACCACCCAGGGGCGGTCGACGGCGCACGAAAGATGGTGGACGAAAGCTTGCCAGGGGAGCAAGAACCACGTTCCATGAAGGTCGTTCCTGATGAGACGTCGGGATCAACGAGCGTCTGCAGGTAGGGCGCGCAGTCCTCTGCGCGCCGTAAAACGCTGTGCACCCTGGAAGTTGCGGCGCGCAGAGGACGGCGCGCCCTACCGCCGCCGGTTGCCCCAGCTCCGTGACTTTTATGAGTATGCCTAGCCAAGCAGCCCCTCAGAAGCGAGCACGGGCGTCTCGCCCGTGGCCCTGCGCGCAACACGCCTGCGCTCACCACTTGTCCTACTTGCAACAGGTCGCGGGACCAGCCAAATCTCCGCGGCACGGCTTCACGTTGATCGAGTTGTTGGTGGTGATCGCTATCATTGCAATCTTGGCCGGTTTGTTGTTGCCCGCCTTGGGCAAGGCCAAAGCCAAAGGGCACGGCATCGCCTGCCTGAGCAACCTCAAACAACTCCAGTTGGCCCATGCCTTGTACGCGGACGAATACCAGGACCGCCTGGTGCCCAACCTCGAGCCGGGCAATGCCGTGGGCAGTTGGGTCAAGGGCTGGCTCGATTATACCTCCAGCACGGACAACACCAACACGCTCTATCTGACCGATCCGGAGCACGCCAAGCTGGCCCCGTACAGCAACCGAGCGGCCGGCATCTACAAGTGCCCCGCCGACCGCAGCGCCGTCCGGGTCGGCAGCCGCACGCAACCGCGCGTCCGCAGCGTGGCGATGAGCGTGGCCGTCGCCGACCCTGCCGGTGGCAATTGGCTCAACTACCGCGTCGCGCGCCCGAAATTCGTCGTCTTTTACAAAACCTCCGACTTTAGCCTCGGCGCCCCCACGAAGGTCCATGTGTTCGTGGATGAACACCCGGACAGCATCAACAACGGCGCCTTTGGCGTGTGGATGGCGGATCTGGCCAACCCGACCCGAGCCTACATCTTCGATTACCCAGCCAGCTACCACAACGGCGCCTGCGGGTTCTCCTTCGCCGACGGCCACGGCGAGATCAAGAAATGGCTCGATGGCCGCACCAAGGCCCAAATCAAACACTCGAATTGGCTGACGCTCGGCGTCGATTCCCCGAACAACCGCGACATGCTCTGGCTGACCGAACATACCTCGGTGCCGGAACCTTGACCTGCGCCCGGATCAGTCCTCCCTGCTTATGAACAGCCGCCAACGACTCGAGTCGGCCTTGAACCACCGCGCCCCGGACCGTGTGCCGGTGGACTTTGGCGCGACCTTTGTGACCGGCATCCACGTCTCGGTGGTTCAGCGTTTGCGTCAACGGCTGTTGGGCGAGCGCGATCACCGGGTGCGGGTGATCGAGCCCTACCAAATGCTCGGCGAGATCGACGATGCCCTGCGCCAGACCCTGGGCATCGATGTGCTGGGCGCCGCGCCGCGCCGCTCGCTCTTCGGCACCGAAGCTAAAGACTGGAAACCCTTCACCCTGTTCGACGGCACCGAATGCCTCGTGCCGGGCACCTTGAACCTCACGCCCGCCCCCGATGGCGGTTGGCTCATGCACCCCGAGGGCGATACCAACGCGCCCCCCAGCGGGCACATGCCCCAAGGCGGTTACTTCTTCGACGCCATTATCCGGCAGGAACCGATCGACGAGGCCCACCTCGACCCGGCCGACAACTGTGAGGAATTCGGCCCGCTCGGCCCCGAGGATCTGGCCCACTTCCGCGCCCAAGCGGATCGGCTCAAGGCCCGGTCCGACTCTGGCGCGATTCTGGTGGTCCCAGGCACGGGCTTTGGGGACATCGCGCTCGTGCCGGCGCCCTGGCTCAAGCGCCCCAAAGGCATCCGCGACGTGGCCGAGTGGTACATCTCCACCAAGACACGCCGTGACTACGTGCGACAGGTCTTCGAGCGCCAGTGCGCGGTTGCGCTCGAGAATCTCGAGACGCTCATCGGCCTGTTCGGCGACTGGCTGCAAGTGGCCCTGATCACCGGCACGGACTTCGGCACCCAACGCGGACCGTTCATCTCACCCGAGACCTATCGCGAGCTGTTTCAGCCGTTCCATCGGCAGGTCAATGACTTGGTCCACCGTCGCACTCGCTGGAAGACCTTCATCCACTCGTGCGGCTCGGTGTACGCCCTGATCCCGCACTTCATCGCTGCCGGCTTCGACGTGCTCAACCCCGTGCAGTGCTCGGCCACGGACATGGACGCCGCGCGGCTTAAACGCGAGTTCGGCCGGGACCTGGTGTTTTGGGGCGGCGGCGCTGACACGCAGCAGACCCTGGCGTTTGGGCGACCGGAAGAGGTCTATCGCGAAGCGCGCGAGCGAATTGGCATCTTCAACCAAGACGGCGGTTACGTGTTTAACACCGTCCACAACATCCAGGGCAATACCCCCATCGATAACGTCGAAGCCCTCTTCCGAGCTGTCCGCGAGAGCGGTGAAAGTGCCGGCTGACGGCGTCGAGTTGCCCAGACGCGTCGTGGCCACCTCTGTCCACAGCGGTTGGCGGCGTGTCGAGGATTGCGCGCTCTACCAGCAAACCGCCGTCACCTCTGTCGGGTTCCTTTGTCGCTCACTTCTGTCGCCCACCTTTGTCGCCCACCTTTGTCGCTCGCCTTTGTCGCTCACCTTTGTCGCTCGCCTTTGTCGCTCGCCTTTGTCGCCCACCTTTGTCGCTCCCTTCCCTTCTCCTCCCTCGCCCTTTGCGCTGTTGGCACCCAGCACTCCATGGGGAAGCGCTCTTGGTCCTTGGTCCGGTTCGTGGCTGCGCGGTTGCGGAGGCAGAGGATCGCAGCTCCGGGCAGCGGGGCAGTACGACCTGCTAGGCGCAATGAGGGAGCGACGAAGACCGTCGACAAAGGCGAGCGACAAAGAGGGGCGACACAGGGAACGGGGCGATGGGAAGGCTAGGGGACAATGGAGGTCGTTGATCCGAGAGTCGGTCCCGACAGATACTCCGCCCGGTAGGTCCGGCCGGGGGTGGCCAGCGAGCCGGGGTCTTCGGTGCACAAGACGCACTGAGGCTCACGTTCTGTCAACGTCCTGTCAACTTCTTTGAAGCTGGCAGACCATTAGGATTCTCTTTGTGCCGCAACCCATTGCGAGGGCGGGAGGACGGGGAGATGGAGCGGGACGGGACCGAACGCCGGGTTAGGGGTTAGTGGCTGGCGGGTGGTGGGGAGGCGAACGGACGGTACGGCCTACTGGCCAGCGGGGGCCCCGGAGAGTGGAGCGGCCTGGGGCGATTCCCGGCCCTCGGACGGCCAACTGCGCGGGCGGAGAGCGGGGTCAGGCGGTGACCGGCGGCAGGTCGCCCAACCGCTCGAATCCTTCCTCGATGGTCGTGGTGTTCTGAATGCGAGCCAACCGGGCATAGAGCCCGCCGGTGGCCAGCAGTTCCTCGTGCGAGCCGCGCTCGACAATGGTTCCGTGCCGCAACACGAGGATCAGGTCCGCCCGCACAATGGTGCTGAGGCGGTGCGCGATGACGAAGCTGGTGCGCCCGGTCATGAGGTGTTCGAGCGCCTCCTGAATCAGGCGTTCGGTTTGAGTGTCCACGCTGGCCGTGGCTTCATCGAGGATCAGGATGGGCGCGTCCTTGAGGAGGGCCCGGGCGATGCTGACGCGTTGTTTCTCGCCGACACTGAGTTTCACGCCCCGCTCCCCGACGCGGGAGTCGTATCCGTCCGGCAACCGGCTGATGAAGTCGTGGCAATTGGCGGCACGGGCAGCGTCGAGGAGGGCGTCCTGGCAAGCGTTGATGCGGCCATAGAGGATGTTATCGCGCAAGGTGCCGTTAAAGAGGAAGGGTTCCTGGCTGACGACGGCGATTTGGGCGCGGAGGGTGTCCAGGGGCCAGTGGCGGATGTCGTGCCCATCGATGAGGATCCGACCCGAGGTCAGTTCGTAGAAGGCGGGCAGCAGGTTAACGAGGGTGGACTTGCCCGCGCCCGTGGGGCCTACCAGAGCCGCCATCTGACCAGGCCGCACCTCGAGGTTGATGTCGGCCAGTGCCACCTTGCCGGTGCCATAGCTGAAGCCCACCCGATCATAGACCACTTCACCGCGGGCGCGCCAATCCGAAGGTAGGGCGGTTCCCCCAGGCACGCCCTGTCCGGCGCGGGCCCGAGCTTCTTCCGGGGCGTCGAGGATGTCGAACACACGGGCGGCTGCGGCCCGGGCGGACTGGAGCATCTGATTGAGCATGTGCAAGCGGCCGATGGGCTCGTAGAAGAACATGCCGGCGTACAACATGAAGGCGACCAACTCACCTACCTCGAGTTGGCCGGCGATCGCCTGCGCCCCGCCAAACCAAAGAACCAGGGCAATGCCGAGGGCCCCGACGAATTGCATGGCGGGGCCGTACCAGGCCCAGGCCCGCATGACCACCAGGGTGCCTTGGCGGAGGTCATCGGCCCGGGCCGCGAAGCGCTGGTCCTCTTGTCGCTCGCGGCCGAAGGCCTTGATCTGCCGGATGCCTTGGAGGTTGTCCATGAGCAGGGCGTTCATGGCACTGGCCGCCTCGCGTTGGCGCCGGTACCGCCGGTGAGCCGTCGTCGTGTAGTAGAGAGCGCCCGCGGCCAACAGCGGCATGGGCAACAAGGCCAGCACCGCCAGGGACGGGCTGTAGAGGAACATGAAGGTCAACGCGCCGCCGATGCTCAACACGGCTACGGCGCCCTGCTCGACGCCGTCGATGAGGAGGCGCTCGACGTTGTTGACGTCTTCGATGACGCGCGTCATGAGGTCGCCGGATGCGCGGGGATCGAACCACGCGACCGGCAACCGTTGGAGCCGGGCGTAGACATCGCGGCGCATGTCGAAGATGACGTTTTGTTCGAGGCGATTGTTGACGCGGATGCGCAGGCTGTTGAAGACCTCGCGGAGGAAGAAGGCCCCGATCAACCCGAGCGCGGCCGGCGCGAGCAGATCCTGTCGTTGCCGAGCCACCACATCGTCGATGATCACGCGCGTGAGTTTCGGGTACAACAACGCGCAGGCCAACGAGAGCACGGCGCAGGCGATCGTTGCCAGGGACAGCCCCCAGTACGGTCGCAGGTAAACGGCCACACGCCGCACGACCTCGCCGGTCCGGCGCGGCTGCGATTTGAAGGTGGGGTCGGTGTGCGCCCCGAAACCCGGATGACTCGACACCCCTCGGTTAAACCAAAGATGCGGCGGGCTGGGAAAGCCTTTTCGAGGCAGCCTTTTCTGGGCGGGTTGGCCAACAGGTGCGGTCGGACCGGACGGATGTCTGGTAGAACCTGGTGCGGGCGGTGTGCCGGCAGGTGGCTGGGCCGGGCCGTTCAGGTCTGTCAACGTCTTTATCACTGTCTCACTGTCATCTCTTGCTGGGCGGGAAGGCTTGGGTGTTGCGCTGGTTGTGGGTTCAAAGCGAAAGGGCTCTCGGCTACGGCTACGGCGGCCAAGGCCAACCCGAAACGCGCGAGCGCGAGGGGACAAGTGTGTCAACCTCTTTATAACTGTCATATTGCACTGAGCGGGGGGCGGGGGCTGGTGGGAAGGCCAGCATGTTGCCTGCGTTGGGTTTAAAGGGTCCCGGATGGGGCGGGCGAGCGGAACGTACGTAGGAAAAGGAAAAGGAAAAGGAGAACGTAGGCAGCGTAGGCAGGAAAAGAAGGGTACGTAAGAACGCAATGAAGCCGAGGCGTTGAAACGTCGGTCGTCGGTTGGTAGGTGACGCGCTCGGTCGGTTTTGGCAGGGTTACGCGCCATGAAGACCTGCGCGCAATACCTGGCTGGCATTGGCATGGCTGGCGTGACCTTGACCACGGCCCTCCTAGCGGCCGATGCCACGCTCATCGACGTGCGACGAATCTGGGATCAGGCGCCGCACAACGCCTTTACGGACCTGACGCGCTGGCGGGGCGCCTGGTACTGCGTCTTTCGCGAAGGCAAGGGCCACGTTTCGCCCGACGGCGCGGTGCGGATCCTGGTTTCAACGGACGGCGACCAGTGGGAATCGGCGGCTCGGCTCACGTCGAGCACGGCGGACTTGCGCGACCCGAAGATTGTGGTGACGCCCGAGGACCGGCTCATGGTGACGGCGGCGGGCGCCCTCCACCCGCCGTCCGAGACCAGGCACCAGACCCACGCGTGGTTCTCGACGGACGGTCGTTCCTGGGGTGAGCCGAGCGCGATCGGCGAGCCGAATCTGTGGTTATGGCGGGTGAGCTGGCGCGGCGACCGGGCCTATGGAGTCGGGTACGACACCGCGGGGGAACGTTTCACCCGGCTGTACTCGAGTCGGGACGGGCGCCAGTTCGAGCCCTTGGTGCGGACCTTGTTTGACGCCGGCTATCCGAATGAGACTTCCCTGGTGTTCCTGCCCAACGGCGATTGCCTGTGCCTGCTGAGGCGCGACGGCCAACCCGGGACGGGTCAACTGGGCCGAGCTCAGCCGCCCTACACCGAATGGACCTGGAAAGATCTGGGCATCAAGATTGGCGGGCCGCACATGCTGCGACTGCCGGACGGGCGGTTGATCGCGGCGGTGCGGTTGTACGACGGCGGAGCGCGGACGGCGTTGGGTTGGGTCGAGCCTGGGGCGGGGACGTTGAGGGAGATCTTGACGCTGCCTTCGGGGGGCGACACCAGTTACCCCGGGCTGGTCTGGCACGACGGTTTGCTCTGGGTGAGCTACTACTCGTCGCACGAGGGCCAGACGAGCATCTATTTGGCAAAGGTCCGACTCGAACCGCGCGCCCCTCGACACGGACGCCGCACGGCCGGAGGGCACGCAAGTCCTGCGCAATCTCGAGTACGTCGCGGGCGGCCACGAGCGGCAGCGGCTGGATTTGTATCTGCCGCCGGATGGTGGGCAACGGCCGGTGATTGTTTGGGTGCACGGCGGCGCGTGGCTCGGGGGCAGCAAAGACCGATGTCCGGCGTTGAGCTTCCTGCGTGACGGTTTTGCGGTGGCGAGCGTGAACTACCGGCTCAGTCAGCACGCGCTCTTCCCGGCCCAAATCGAAGATTGCAAAGCCGCCGTGCGCTGGCTGCGCGCGCAGGCGACCACCTACATGCTGGATCCGGACCGGATCGGGGTTTGGGGCGCGTCAGCGGGCGGACACCTGGTGGCGTTGCTCGGCACGACGGGCGACGTGAAAGAGTTCGATACCGGCGGGCACCTGGCACACTCGAGTCGCGTCCAGGCCGTGTGCGATTTCTTTGGCCCGACGGACTTCACGCGGATGAGCCAGTTCCCGAGCACCATGGACCATGACGCCCCCGATCGGCTAGTCCGCGGACCGCCGTTGCGCCCGGGACGTGAGCGGTCCGGCCAGGTTCAAGCCTGCCCCGCCGACAGTGGCTTGCAGGTTCATTCTTCGCCGACGGTTGTCCGGTACTTGACGCCTTCCGGCACCGGCACCGCCACGGGCACGGTGGTGGCTTCGGTTCCTGCGGTGCGCCGACTTGTGTCCACGGCCACAAAAGCGGTGTAGGCCGACATGAGGCCGTAGTCGAGGGCCACCTGGCGGACTGCCCCGACGAGCTCATGGTCGGGGTCCAGCACCGCTTGGTCGGCAAGGTCAGCGATCTTGAGTCGGGCCCAGACCGCGGGCAAGGCGCGCCGCGCCGGTTCGGCCTCTGCCAGCGTGATCGGGATGGCGAACGTGGTCGGTTGGCCCCCGGCGAGGCCAGAGACACGCAGGGTGGCGGGGCCGGTTCCGTCAAATCGGCCAGCCAAGATCACCGGTCGACCGACGAAGAGGTCGGGCAGTTGGCGGGGGAAAACGTCCGTGACCCGCAGGTCGCCCCAGTCGATGGTCAGGTCGGTCAGCGCCGGGTGTGCGATGCGGTCGAAGAACCGGTCCATCACCTCGGCCGCATCCGTGCGCAAGCCGAGGTAAGCGACCGCGCCGCGACCGGCCTTGGCCATGTGTTCGAGCAAGTACCGATTGACGGCCGAGCCGACGCCGAAACTGAAGATGCGCGCCGGGCCGAGGCGTTGGCGGATGGCATCGAGGATCTGGACTTCGTTGCCGATGTAACCGTCGGTGAGGAAGGTCACGAAGCGCAGGCGGGCGGGATCATGGGGGAAATCGAGGGCGGCCTTGATGCCGTTGATCATCATCGTGCCGCCTTCGCTCTCGAGCTCGGCGAGGTAAGCCAGGCCGCGGTGGACATTCTCGGGTGAGGCCGGCAGCGGCGAGGGTCCGAGCTGCGAGGCTTCATTCGAGAAGCGGACGATCTGGAAGGTGTCCGACGGTTCGAGGCGGCGCAGGGCGCGTTGGATAGCGGCTTTGGCTTGAGCGAGCGGTTGGCCGGACATGCTCCCCGAGCAATCGAGCACGAACACCAATTCGAGCGGCTGCCGGCTTAGTCCGGCGAGGGATTGCGGCGGGTAAAGCATGAGGGTGAAGTACCCTCCTCGTTCCTCCCGGTGGGCGAGGAAATCCGACTTGATCCGATCGCCGGCCACGCGATAGCGGAGGACGAAATCGCGGTTGGGAATGTGATCGGCCGGGCTGAGCGTGACGGTGGCTCGACCCGGTTCGTGCCTTTGCTGGGCGATCGTGTGGGTGCGGCAGGAGATCTCCTCGAGGGCTACGCCCGCGTCCAGGTGCACCTCGAGGGCGAGGTCGTGGCCGCTGCGTTCGCCGGGTCGGAGGTATTGGACCTCGGTGCGTTGGCCTGAGCGGCCGGGTTGACCGCGGGCGACGGCGCCGATGCCAGCGGTCGAGCCGGGCGGGTTGAACCGGGGCCCAACGACCGTCGGGAACACGAACTCGTACCAGCCGTCGTCGTAGGCGAGGGTGTGGAAGTAGGTGAGGGTGACGTCGATTGGGTGGCCCGGCTCGAGGTTCGCGACCGCTTGGGTGAAGATGTTGGGCCGTTCCTGGGTCAGGAGCGAGGCGACGTAGCCCTGGCTCTTGGCCGCTTGGTAGATGGCTTCGGCCTCACTGCGTTCGCGGATGATCCCGCGGATGCGGCGTTCGCCGATGGTCATGACGAAGCCGTCGACGGCGGCGTTGTGCGGCAAAGGAAAGACATAGATGGCCTCGATCTTGCCGTCGTAGGGATTGCGAAACTGTTGCGTGACCTGGACGGCCGCGATGTAACCGCTGATTGTCGCCCGGACCGCAGTGTGCTCGAGTGGGAGCGGGACGGTTTCACCCGCGCCGGTTTTCGTGACCAACTCACCACTGCCGGGCGCGTCGGCTTCGGCCGGCGGGCTGGCCGGTTCGGCGCGGGCAACGACCCAGAGTTCCTCCTCGATCGAGGGTAGGGAACCGGGCAGGGCAGGCTGCGCACGGACGCCTGCCCGGCCAAAACCATGCGCGGTGATGGGCGAGATGCCCCTTTGCGAGACTGAGCTCATGCAGCCGGCGAGCAGCACGGCCAGGAGGGCACCAATCAGCAGCAGCCCGGCGGCCCCGCGGCCAGGCGCCGGGCGTTTGCGCGGATCGAGTCGAGCGGTGCTCATGGCGATTTCCTTTCTTGGGCGGTGAGAGTGAGGTGGATTTTCCGGCCACTGACCGTGGCAGCGGTCATCAGCCGCGCAGTCCAGCGCGGCGGGTCCGCCCCGCTGGTCTGGAGGTGGAGCGTGGCGACACGGGTCTTGCCGGTGGGCAGTTGGTCGGCGGGCGCGGTGCTGAAAGCGGCTAGGATGACGCGTTCGTGTTGGATGGCCTTGGGATCGTAGTAGGGTGGGGAACGGAAGGCGGGGTGCTCGCCACCCTCGATCCCGACGATCTTGGTCTGGCCGCCTTGGGCGCTGAACTCGAGCTGATAGGCGGCCAGCGGTTCGGCCTGCGTGTCCGCGAGCAGGTCTACGGTGCGAAACCGGACGACCTGGTTGGTGGGCGCCGGTGCCGGTTGCCCGAGCGAACACACCGCCAACAGTTGGACCAGAGCCAGCAGCAAGCTGTGCCGAACTCGCTCGAGCGGAGCGCTTCTCGTCGTCGACAGATCAGTGATCACAGGGTGACAAATCTAGATCAGGACTTGACCATGATGACAGCAGGTTTAGGCGCCTTGCTTGGCGCGTTGTAGAACGAGCGGCCAATGGCTCTCGAATTCGCCCACCAGATCGTTGAACGCCGTACGCTCGATGTCGCGGCGCGCGCGATCGGCCGCCTCACGGGATTCCCAAGCGTTGGTGCGGAGGTCGCGCTTGGCGTTGGCCTCGAAGGCGGCATAGATAAAGCCGGTGCGCGTGTCGATGAGCAGGGCCGAGGCGGTCGCGCGCACGAAGACACGGCGGGTGGGTGAGAGCCCCAGGGTGATGACGTTGAGGGCGATCGATGCGTCGTGGTTGTAGAACGACGTGTCCAGGGTGTACAACAAGAGCATGTCGGCCTTGAGTCGGGCGGCGGCTTCTCGCAGTTCGCGATCCGACTCGAGCGTCTGCGGCAGGAGTAGCCGGCTCAGGTTGATGAAGCCACCCACCCCAGGCAGCCGGGCCAACCGCTGGAAGTCGGCCTCTTCCTCGAACTCTCTGACTGTGACGACCGCGTAGCGGCCTTGACCGAAAACGCCGCCTTCCCGCTCGGTAAAGTAGCTCCGGTAGCGCGGCGCCTGGACCCGCACGGCTACGATGCTGGCTGGGAAGACCGCGGCTGGAGCAGCGGCGAAGCTCTCGCGCAGGCTTGCTCCGGCGCTGGCGATGGCTGAGAAGTCGGCTCGACCGCTCGGGGGGATGTAGGTGGTTCTGCAGCCGCACAGGACAACGCAGCCGCTCAGCAGCAACGCGGTCAACCAACCTCGCGCCGATGAGACGTCGCGCGGGACTCGAGCCTGCCGGTAGGGCGCGCAGTCCCCTGCGCGCCGCCAACCGCTGTGGACAAAGGAAGCCGCGGCGCGCAGTGGACTGCGCGCCCTACCGCCCCCCTCCTGTAATTCATCACCGTGGCTCCTGGATCGGCCGCGCGGGATGGGCGGGATCGGCGTGTGAGCGCGAGGGGGTGGCGACGGGTTCATAACCGGGTGGGGTGTTCGAGCCGGACGGCTTGGTAGGCGATGAACTCGACGTCGTGACGGTCCGTCACGCCGTCGCCGTTGAGATCGCGCAGCCGGTCGGAACTGGAACGGTGTCCCTGCTCGAGTTCGAGGGCGAGGGCGTAAGCGTCGAGGACATCGACGCGGCCGTCGCGGTTGATGTCCTCGGCCGCAGCGCTTGTCCGGTGGGTGTTGGGGGCGCGGTCCCGCTGTGCCCAGCGCGGGACCAGCCAAACGCCCAGGATGACTGCGGCGGCCACGGCCACGGCAGCCCACGGCATGAACGCGGGCCGGAGTTGTTGGCGAACCGCCTTGGCAAAGGCGAGCAAGGCCAAGCCGAGGTTCTTCCTCGCAGGGACAGCTTGTGCGGGGAACGGATGTGCTAGACGCTCCCTAGCGTGGCGCAGGACGGTCTCGTCCACGTGGCGCGGAACCGGCACGGTGGGTGGCCGGAGTTGGCGCAGGGCGGCGACGAGGCGGGGGGGAGGCAGAAGGTCGTTGTCGCGCGGTGGTGGTGGGGAAGGATCCATGAGGCAGCCTTGCGGAGTTGGGCGAGGAGGTATGGGATCTAGGGTTTGCTGGTCGTAATCTGCGCAGAAAGTCCTTCAGAGCTCCAAATCCTAAATCCTAAATCCTAAATCCTAAATCCTAAATCCTAAACCTCCTTGGCTCGGTTGTAGCGTCCGAGCTTTGGCTTCCGGATGGGACCTCGAGCGAGACTCCAGCCTGCGGGTAGGGCGCGCAGTCCTCTGCGTGCCGCCAACCGCTGCGGACATTGGAGGCCGCGGCGCGCAGAGGACTGCGCGCCCTACCACTGAGGTCAGGTCCAGGGCGGCAACTGCTGCGGATAGCCAGAGGGTTGGCGCGGAGCCGACCAACCGCGGTTCGGTCTATGGTGTTGACGTGCACTACTGCTTAAGTGTGGCGCCGGCCCGAAAGGTTCATTCAGTGAAGAGAGCATGGATACGCGGATCGCGGCGCAGGGTGGCGAGGGCGTTGTGGATGCGCGACTTGACGGTGCCAACAGGCACGTCCAGCACGTGGGCAATCTCCGCGAGAGTGAATCCCTCGACGAACCGCAACCACAGGGTCTCGCTTTGTTCTTCTGGGAGTCCGGCCAGGGCGAGTTCAAGTGGTTCGGTTGCGCCTACGTCAGGCGCGCTGACCGGGGTATGGTTCAGTGCAGCTTGCTCGGCGGCGCTGGACTGGTAGCGGGCGGTCTTGCGGCGTGCCGCAATGGCCAGGTTCCGAACGGCCGGGTACAGGAAGGTCTTGAGGCTGGCGGTCAGTTTGAACCCAGGGAACTTGCGGAGCAGGTAAAGGAAGGTCTCCTGGAGGACGTCCAGCGCCAGATCAGGATCGCCGGTGACACGCACGGCTTGGCCCACGACCCAATCGCGGTAGCGGTGGTAGAGGACGGCGAAGGCCGCCGCGCTGCCGTCGTTGACGGCCGCGATCAGGTCCTGATCTGTCTGCGTCTCGATTTCGAGTTCGGGGTCCACCGGCTTCGGCGGCTCGGCAGCCTCGCCCTACCCTGCCATCGGAGGCTCGGCAGGAGCCTCGCCCTACCTTGCCGACAGCGGCTCGCGCCCTACCTTGCCTGCAAGCGGCCGACGATCCCCAATCTCAGCCATGCACCTGCCGCCTGAGCTGCTAACGTCGCGCCCTACCTTGCCTGCAAGCGGCCGGCTATCCCGGGGGCTGATCATTCAGTGCGCGAGCGGGCTGAAAGGTTCACGCCAAGGGCCGAGCGAGGTCACCGGGCGGAGGCGCGCGACCCGGGCTCGCCCTGCGGTGAACCTCGCCAGGCCGGGGAGGGGCGTCGTCAGGGGCGTCGTCAGGGTTTGCGCTTGATCCAGGCGACATACCCACCGCCCGACGGCAGCTCGAGCTCGAGGCTGTCCGCGGCCGTCAATTCGCGGCCGACCTCGACCGCCACACCGCTCGGGCGCGGCTCTGCGTCTCGATAGAGCGTGGCCAGGTACGGGCCGGATCCGAGGAAGTCGAGACGGGTGACCCACGGTTTAGTCTTGTCGGACCCGTTGATGACGCCCACGTACCACTCCTCGCCGGCCCGGCGGGCGAAGCCGACGCACTGCCCGATGGTCGAGCCGGTCAGGACGCGGGTTTCGTCCCAGACCAGGGGCAGGGCTTGGACCAGGCCCAGGAACACACTGGCGCGATAATCTTCGGGATGATCCGGCCAGCATAGGAACGAGGTGGTGGCGATGATGGCGGTGGCCATTTGGAAGACAGCGCTGGTGTTCTTGAGGTACTTGGTCCGAACGTAGGTGGGCAAGAAATCCGAATGCCCAACCGCCATGCGGGTAAAGGGTAGGGCGGCGTAGTGTGGCAGCGGCAGCTTGTCCCAGAGCAAGTATTCCTGTTCGCGGATGCCCTCGCGCGTGACCTCGTTCGGCCAGGTGCGGACTTCCCCGGTGGGTTTATTGGCGCCATGAAAGTTGATGGTCAACCGATGCTCGGCGGCTAAGCGCAGGAGGTGTTCGTAGGCCTCGATGATGTCTTTACGTTCCGAGTCGAAGAAATCGATCTTCACGCCTTGCACGCCGGCGTCGCGACAGCGTCCGAACAGCTCGCGGCGCGCCTCGGGCCGGGTGAGGCCGGGTCCATCGTCGCGGCCTTCGGGGAACGAGTGCCAGACCACGATGCCCACGCGGCGTTCGGCGGCGTAGGCGCACAACTCCTTGAGGCGGGCCCACACATCGCCGCCGTTGGCCAGCCAACCCCAACGCTCGGTGCGCCAGCCGGCATCGACCAGGAGATACTCGCAGTCGAGGGCGGCGCATTGATCCACAAACCACTTCTGCAGGTGCCACTGGGCGCCGTCGTTGCCAAAGACGCACCAGGTGATCAGGGCGCGGCCCGGGCGAATCCAGTCGGTGTTCATGCCGGCAGGAAAGAGCTTCGGGTCGGGGGGCTCGCACAGATTGGGCACCAGGTCCGAGTTCACCAAAGCATTCAAGTCATCCACGGCGAGGGTCACCCGCCAAGGTGAGACGATCTCACCGGCGATGGTGAATCCTTGGGGATCGTCTTCGAACGCGGCCTCGAGCCGCAGGGTGCCCGTAGGGCGCAAGGTCATGCCGCTGTAGCCAAAAAGGTTCGCCTCGGTGATCAGCAGGAATCCCGCGCCCGGGAGTTCGACAGCCACCGGCGGACCGAGAAAGACGGGGCGAGTGCCGCGGTCGGTGGTCACGCGCACTGGGATGTCGGCTGGGGCGCGCCGTTCGTAAACGCCTTCGTAGTTGCGGGTATCGGTCTGATACCATGCCTGGGCGCCGTCGGGGAGCGTCCAGCTCGAGGCCTCGCGGGTGACTGGGCGCGACCCCGTGCCGGGGACACGGTAACGATAGGCGAAGCCGTCGTCGAAGAGCCGCGCCTCGAGCACCCAGTCGGTGCCGCTAGCGTGGTGGCGGACGGGCAGGTGGACCGCCTGGCAATGGTTGGTGGCCATGCGCTTGCCGCCGCGCCAGGGGTAGGACTCGAGGACCAGCCGCAGGCTGGGTTCGCCCAGCCGGACGCCGGCGCCGAGGTCGACATCTCCGACCGTGATGCCCAAGGGCGACGGCTCGATGAGCTTGGCGCCGCGGCGTTGGAGGGACCAGTGGAGTCGGCCGTTGGCATCGGTCTCGAGTTGCGCGGTGACGATCTGAGCGGGGCTGGCCAGGCGCACCGGTTGGGCGTGAGCTCGGGAGGGGCAGGCGGCGAGGGCGCCGACGAGCAGGCCCAGGGCTGGCCAGGCGGAGAGGATGGGGCGGAGGTGGGGGCGAGTGCGGTTCATGGTTGGTATTGAGAGCGGCCCTCCGATTACCGCCGGGCAGGCTTGGTGTCGAGTCGATTTCGCCAGGCTCCGGCTTGCCGGATGCCGGTTGGGGCGCATGGTTT
>Ga0194113_10001364_pt1 | contig 33524 bp, 29 predicted proteins | sample TA2MahC200mmetaG_FD_146193 | JGI IMG/M metagenome (GOLD analysis project Ga0194113, IMG submission 146193) | Freshwater microbial communities from Lake Tanganyika, Tanzania - TA2015017 Mahale Deep Cast 200m | ecosystem: Environmental > Aquatic > Freshwater > Lake | place: Tanzania: Lake... | reverse complement strand
TTGCAATCAAGACGCAGCCATGATTTGGTTTATCATTGAGATTGATTCCGATTCCCCGAATCGAAATCAATCTCAGCGCATAGTGACTTGCCAGAAGAAGGTGTCGGTTTTTAATTTGAAAAATAAACAGTCGTTACTACAATCATTTTTCAAACACGCACTGAGACCAATCTTTTCCCATACTATGGTATAAAGCATCAATGCGGCGAACAGTATCGCTAACCACTTGCCAACATAATCCTCTCTCACATCGTAGGAAGTGAGAGAACCGATTTTGGCGAAATAGCCCCATAAATCGCCTGATGCCCACCTGCCGGAAGGTTGGACGCCTCGGGTGTGAACATAGTAAAAGGGAAGTAAATACGCCGGAATCAAAGTAACAGCGAGGATGAGCATTCTGTAAACTTTAGCGCGATGATAAAGGAATGCCAAAAGCCATATCGCTATTATGGCGAGAAGTTGCGATACCATGTGGCAAAAATAAAGTAAAATCAGGAGCAAGTTAAGCCCGACCAAGAATTTCCAATCCAGCCATCTATCACGTCGTTTCCACCAATATCCGATGGTCAAAAACATTAATGGAAAGCTAAAGGCGAAGTTGTAAAACCCCATGTGCAAAAGGTAATTGTAGATGAAGGGAAAGGCGAGAAGCGAGAGGAACGCTTTTTCTTTGTCCACCGAGTTGAGAAAATAAAGGATGGATACGATAAAGAGAACAACGTAAATCGTCAGCAACATTTTTTCGGCTATCAGCGGCGGTAGAAACAACATTAGAAACGCCATCGCCGAATGTGAAAGCCAGTTCGGCACCGGGTCGTGGTTGAGGTCATAGTAATGACTGTAAGCTCTGTCTTTACCAAAGTAATGAAGCAGCATGTAGGAGTTTTCGATATGGCAGGGGCCATCCTGAGAAGGGAAATATCTGAAAGCCCATATAGGGACGATGTGCAGCAACGTTAAACCGATGATAAGCCAATACAAACGAACGGACAAAATAGTGTTCGCTTTGCTCACCAACAGCTTCACTTTATGGTTAAGCCAGTTTCTTAGTATTTTCGTTTTTCTCATTTCTTCTTTCTTCAGTGTTGATGGGGAGTTCGGGATAAGAACTCGGAGTTTTCCTCAAAGTTGACCACGAAAGTCGCGAAAAGGCGCGAAAGACGCGAAAAAGAGACTGGGTACTTTTTTTCGTGTGACTTTCGTGGCCTTTCGTGAATTTCGCGATCACATTTGGCTGTTCCTTTTTAGTTCCGCAGGCATAAGCGTACAGCCTCCGCTACTGCACGGCCAATGAGAGCGGAACCTTCCTCGGTGAAATGAACCCCGTCTTTTGTCAGAAGTCTATCTCGCCCCGCTTTCATCACAACTTCGTAGAGATTATTGAGGCGCACGCCCAGTTTTTGGGCAATCTGATTCGCTTCACGATTATAGGCTTCGACATCCGCTTCGAAGCGGTCGAAACCTTTGGTCTCGTGGTGCCACTGTTCATTTACAGGTGTAGTCATCGCCCAGATTATCTTCGCTTGGGCCTTCTCTTTGATTGTCCGAAGGATTTTCTCGACATTTCCCCGATACTCCTGAAGTGGAACATTATTCTTCATTTCGCCGAAGTTCCTCTTTATATCGTGAAGACCGCAGTTGAGGTGAACAACATCCGGGTTACGAAAGATTACCCAATCCTGTAGATTAGCTAAGATATTAGAACTTGTTCCACCATTTTCCGTTGGTCCCCATACCTCCGCTGCATCGCGGAGTTCCTCCTGTACGAATCGCTGATAGCCCATCCGAATCGAATCACCAATAAGTACTATTAGTGGCATTATTTCCTCCTCATTTATTTTGACTCTGGTAAATTGGGTAAAGAAACCGAGTTTTTCATTCAATGGAAATAAGGCGAAGCGAGCACATCGATGTTGCATCTCCCCTTTGTTTTGAAAATCAAAAACTCGGTTTCTGGTCGATAAAGTGGCAAAACGGTAATTGCCTCTTTGCCATCTTGCCGTTTTGCCTCCTTGCCCTCCTCACATTTCACGCTCTTCCCGCGCGACCTCAAGCATCGCGAGGATATTCTCCAGAGGTACATCATCCTGAATAGATTGCGCGGGGGAGAGAATGTAACCGCCGCCCTTCGCCATCAGTTTTATGATATGGCGTGTTTCCTCACGCACCTCGTCCGGTGTGCCGTAGGGAAGCGTCATCTGGGTACTGATACCGCCCCAGAAAGCGAGTTTATCGCCGTAATCCCTTTTCAAGCGTTCGATATCCATTGCCTCGGGCTGGACCGGGTTAAGCACGTCCAAACCCATCTCGACTAACGAGGGAATGATAGCTTCGATGCAGCCGCAAGAGTGTACCCAGACATCTTTCCCGTAAGCATGGACGAGGTCATATTCCTTCTCTTCGCCGGGGCGGATTAACTCCTCCCATGTTTCTGGCGACATCAATAGACCCCGCTGTGAACCCCAATCACTTCCTAAAAGCACTCCATCAATCTCCTCAAGGCAGAGGATATTCTCCAGCATCACCATATTCTTCTCAATGATGGTATCAAGAAGTTGCTTCGCAAAGTCCCAGTGACCTGCCAGGTCTGCGAGATAATTTTCAAAGCCGCGAGAAAAGTAGGCTTTCTCGAAATGACTGCCGTAGATTCTAACCAAGAAATATTTGTCTGACTTCTCTCTTCGTTGCTTCAAAGATTCTATGAAAGAAGTGTAACTGCCGGTGCCGATAACTGTGGCTGGCGATAGTGGCGCATCCATCCCCCGCCAGTCTTCACCCAGTTTATGCCATGTCCACCACGGCGGAGAAAAACTCTCAACATCGTTGTCTAAAAACTCCTCTGGATTCGAGAAGTCAACCCGCGCCTTGATGGCCTCCCAGGCTTCAGAGGTGAAGTCAATAAGGTAGGGGACGCGTTCCGTTTCTTTGTGTTCGATTGCTGCTTTGACTAATTGTTGTCTTGTCATTCTGTACCCAAAATGCGCCAGGAACATGCAGAGTAATGACGCATTCTATATTCCTCCTTCACAGGATAATTTACATTTGTTGTTTCAAATCCTTATAGGTAGACTAAAAACGGAGCCAGGCAAGGGGATCCTATCAGGTTATTCAACGTTTCAAATCCTTACAGGTAGACTAAAAACCATTGAAGTATGCCGTGCTTCCGAAGTTTTGGTGTCGTTTCAAATCCTTATAGGTAGACTAAAAACACATTTCCCCAGTGTCTATCCTCATTCCACATTAAGGTTTCAAATCCTTATAGGTAGACTAAAAACTTGAACCTCAAATTGAAAATCAAATTGAAAATCAAATGTTTCAAATCCTTATAGGTAGACTAAAAACTCCCAGTAGCGCCCGAAATTAGCCTCAAGGAGCCGTTTCAAATCCTTATAGGTAGACTAAAAACTTAGTCCCGATGGTGGTGGTCTAGATGAAATATTCTAGTTTCAAATCCTTATAGGTAGACTAAAAACCTCCACCTGGGTCAATGATAGAGTGGGGACATCCATGTTTCAAATCCTTATAGGTAGACTAAAAACCACTGACACTGCCTTTTTACCAGTCTTCCTATTTCTGTTTCAAATCCTTATAGGTAGACTAAAAACTATAATCATCATAGGTTATACTGAGTAGTATATCAAGTTTCAAATCCTTATAGGTAGACTAAAAACATGATTTCTTCCTTTTCTGTGTTACCTTCAACTTGCTGTTTCAAATCCTTATAGGTAGACTAAAAACAAAACACAAACATCGCAGAATGCTTACCACCATTGAAGTTTCAAATCCTTATAGGTAGACTAAAAACTCACTATCCTTATGGCCATTGATTATTTTACTGTTTGTTTCAAATCCTTATAGGTAGACTAAAAACCTATGCTTCGGAAGTGCCAACAACAGTAGCAGAAGTGTTTCAAATCCTTATAGGTAGACTAAAAACCCGCCGCGAGCCCTACGAAATATAGGAAAGTTTCAAATCCTCATAGGTAAAAACTAGAAACCTGTCGTGTTCCGCTTCAGTTGAAATTCACCCCAAGCATTGTAAACACTGGACAAATCGGATATTTTGTATTTCTGTCGAACCCCCGCCTTTTTTGCGCTACTGGAGGTCGACAGAAAAAATTATAAGATTAGTTCTTCCATACCCTTGGTTATCCCCAAAGTTTCCTTTTCGAAATATTGGGTTGTCCGCAACTTATAAAACGTTACCGAATCTTTCTCATCATCTATCACGCGTTCCAACTCTGTTTTAAGCCGCTTTAATTGTGCTTTGTTCATCTCGCCTTCTAAAACCGAGTTTTGCACCCAGTTGAGATATTTTCTGCAAATTTTTAGAACTCTACTGACTCTTTCGACTTCTATATCGTAAGTAAGGATTATATACATTGGAAAAATCTCCTTACAGAGAAACCAGGTTTCTCGAAGAAACTTGGTTTCTAATGCACTGTTAAATAAATTCCGACACTTTGTTGTAGTAACGACTTCAGTCGTTTCTAAGCCCACCGAAAGCGACTGAAGTCGCTACTACAGAGATTAGTCATATTTAACAATGTACTATCTTGTAGACAAGTTACCACGATAAAACATAAGATTTATATTCTTTTTCTCCCATCAAATGTTTCTGAATCTTATAAAGCTCAAGCCGTATTAACTCCCTGTAGGATACGTTTCGATCCAACGAGGGATGTTGTATAGTCTGCTTCAGCCTTTCATCAAATGTGCCCACGAAAATCTTTCTACCAGTTTCTTTGAGTAAAATCCCGCCAGCTTCTTCTTCAAAGTGGTTCTTTTGTAGCTGTCCTTTGTTCGTCAAGCTGAAAATTAGTCTGTCCGTGATTATCGGTTTAAAAATCTCTGCTACGTCAAGATTTAAAGTGAAACTTCTGAAATTGGTCGTATGCAGATAGCCGATTCTTGGGTCCAAGTGGGTTTTATAAATCTCTGAAAGAACCGTTGTGTAAATCAAACTATTGCCGAAACTAATGAGCGCGTTCAATTGATTTTTCGGAGGTCTTCTTGTTCTTTTTTCCATCGAAAAATCATCGCTCTTGATAATCTGATTGAACGAGTCATAATACTGCTCGCGGATATTTCCTTCAAGAGCCATCAGGTTTTCTACACTATCGGCACTATCTATCCGCGTTTGATAATCCTCTATTTTTGCAATATACGGTTCAACTTCGACCTCTCGGTTCCGGTAATAGTTTAAATTTCTGAGCAGATTTGCGCAGGAGCCTATAACAAATTCTTTTGCGTTTCAAATCCTCATAGGTAGGCTAAAAACAATATCATGTAGCCGGAATTGTGGTGTTCCCTCGGAGTTTCAAATCCTCATAGGTAGACTAAAAACCGACATTATTTTGTTCGGCTTCGAGACTTCTCGACATAAGCCAGACTTCACGTTTACAAATGTAATAATACCAGATTAGGGTTCCTGTGATGTTTATATTCGCGTTCACGACATTATCGTTCATATCATTCTGCTCCTAATTGAATGGCGTTCAGAAACCGAGTTTTTCTGAAGAACTCGGTTTCCGATTACTTTTCCTTGTTGTTTCTTTTGATCAAACTTTTCTTTATTCCTCAGTGTTTCTTTTGCTCACGCTTTTCTTTTTAAAAGAAAAGCGTGGAAAGTTTGGTTACCACATAACTGTCTCACCTTTAGTTTTGTAGCCTGTATTTGCATCATAATATTCTGTCAATCGGTTTTGGGTTACATATCCAATCTCTATTCCCAACTCTGAACTTATGGGTGGCTTATTATCTATGTGTGCTGGAATAGAGATGACATACGGATTAAACTCATGTCTAATCTTTTTGTATTCATTTCTTCTTTCTATCCGATTCTGGATTTCAGATATTTCAACGCATTTCCTCCATACTTCAACGGCCTCGTCGTCATATTCAATGAAGCAATCGATTTTGCGATATTGTTCTTCTATCAGCCTGAAGGTACAAATACCTTTGTCCCCATCGTAGTCTAAATCACACATAGCTTTTCTGAGGATATTCGATTCATCTTCCGATAATCTCGTCAAAAGTTCTGTATAATATTCCCTCACCTTTGAGTAGAATTCTCTTTCATTTAATGAATCTACCTTTAACAGCTTTTCAGTAGCGTCAATGAGAACAGCGTCATATATGTAACTCCAATATTGCTTTCCGTTGTTCGCATCGACAAGTTTGATAAGGTTGACTGAGCCACGCCCTTCCGCGTTTCGATTACAACGTCCAGCAGATTGAGCTAAAGAATCCATAGGCGCTAAATCTCTGTAGACGACATCAAAGTCTATATCTACTCCCGCCTCTACTATTTGAGTGGTAACTGCGATTCTATATTCTTTATTTCTTATTCTTTCGATAATAGCTAATCTATGTTTGGGTATTATATGCGAAGAGAGAAAAGCTATATTTTCCGTTACCATTCCGTTAAGCAGGTAATAGAATTGCTTTGCGGACGAAATTGTGTTGAATATGAAGAGATAAGATTTGTTGTCATTTTGAGTTATTTGCTCATAGGCTTCCCGAGCAAATTCCTCTATCGTCTTCTTTTCGTTAATGTCGAGGTGAAAATGAACTCTATCAAGAATATACTTCTCACCATCCACTAATTCTTTAGCTTTCCTATTTTCTGGAAATTTGATATTGGGTATTGTCGCAGAGCAAAGAATAAATCTCGTATTAAAATGGTCAGCGAGATGAGAGAACACTTCGCCGAGAATCGGCCAATATTTGTGAGGAATTGCTTGCAGTTCGTCCATAATAACGATTGAGTTCGCCAGCTTATTGAATTTTCTTAACATTCGATTCTTATTTGAAAAGATCGAGTGAAAGAACTGAACGAAAGTCGTCGCCACTATTTCCGAATTCCAGCCGCCGATTAATATATCAGACGAACTTATTTCGTATTCTGTGCCTTCGCTTGTCTGATAGTATATGTCAGATAGATGGTGGTGCTGCATCAGATGCGCGGAAGATACAGTATCTATTGAATATTCAAAGACGCTTCTTATCACTTTATAGTTCTGGTCGATAATGCTGAGAAATGGTAAACAATATATTATCCTCGGGGTAACACCGCTTTTCCGCTCTATTTCGCTTTTTAGTTTCAGCGCAAACGACAATGCCGTTAGTGTTTTCCCCATCCCCGTCGGCAGATTGAGAGAGAAGATTCTATCGCTTGTCGCAACATCATTAGAAACCGTTTCTTGATAAGCTCTCTCTCTTAATTCGTTTATATTGTTCTTCTTCCAGTTTTGCTGTGATTTATAGACTTCCACGCAATTGTCTGGGAGCTCAGGTCTGAGCTTTATTTCCTCTATCGTAGCTTGAGAAACTTCAGTTTTATCCGAATCGATAAGTATTGAAAAGACATAGTTCTGGAGAAAATAGAAGTCTACGCTATCCGTTCCCTTTACGTTTTTTCTCACCCAACGTTTGGCGGCGCTTATTTCGCTTGTTGCTTCTGGAAGCTTTTCAAGGAACCACGATTTAGTAATGTCCAGTCCTATCTCTGACGCTAACTCATCAAACTCTTTTTGCGGCAACGCTTCAAGCTGTGAGCGTATTAGATTTGTCTCTTCTTCATCGAATATCAATTCCTCCCTAATCTCCCGCAAATCGGAATGATGCCGTTTTATCGCTTCATAAGCAATAATGGGAAATATTCTGTAAATATCGCCGGATATACTATTTTTGCGTAACATCTCTTGCGTATAGAAATACGCTATAAGAGCGCTGAAAAGGGCATGGCTGCTTTCTTTGCTTTTTTTAGCCTTTCCATCAAGATAGTTTTGGAAATAGTCAGTGGCTTTTCCTAAGTCATGACACGCGCAGACGGTGTTCAGAAGAAATGGTATAGAATCTGGCGTAAGATGTTCATAGACAGGGAATACGCCGGAAAATATTTCGCCTATTTCGCATACATTTCCCAGGTGTGTTCCCAAAAGTTTATTTGGATGCGATTTTAGAATAATATTAGATTCCCTCCTTCTTCAGTGCGCCAGCAGTTCTTCACGTTGGCTTTAATTTCTTGCCCTTTATTTTCAAATATTACATCATCATACTTCTGCACGACTCTATCGCGGTTCATATAGATAGGCATTCTTTCTTTGCGATATTGCTTGCCCGCTTCAAATTCGATAGCTTCATCTGAAAATAGAAATTCGCTGGGAATGACAGTTCTAATAGGAATCCCACCATTCCCCCTTTTATTAAAGGGAGGCAGGGGGGATTTTTGTTCCGATTGTAAATTTTGCGCCTCAAGAACGCCTTTGAATTCAAAAGAGGCAATGCATTCGCTTATTCCCAGGTAAGGCGTAAATACTGTTTTATGTGAGCTTAACATATCCTGTAACTTAGCCATAATCTCTGGACTTTTGTGATGCACATATATTCGATATTCCGGGTCTTTGACAAACTCTCTGCGAATTGGCGACCTTGGCTCGTGACTACCTCTTTTTACAGGTATCCAATAGTCGCCTTTTGTGTTTATTACCTTTTCCCCCATTCTGACCTTTTTGATGGGAGCGGCAACCTCAATTCCTATCATACTTTTATCTGGCGCAAAAATCTCTATGTATTCATCGGCAAAGCCCAATATGGCACCGAGTAAACCAGCAACTGCCGTTCTGGGTGGAATAGCGAAAGATAAAGGTGAGGAAGTGGTGTAGAATGTCCTGAAATGAGCGTAGTTTCCCCATAGATCAAAACAGAGTAGTTTCGATGTTTGCATTTTCAAATCCTTTCATATTTAGAAACCGAGTTTTGGGGAAAAACTCGGTTTCTTACCCGAAAAACTCGGTTTCTTAAATTAAAAAGATATTTGCTTCGCTTCAACTTCCGCGCGGCTTAGCAACTCATTTATTGCAATTATCCTTCCTTCGTAACTTAATTTCAAGGAAGCATCATGCTTATACTTCACTTCGTTTATCTCATCTTTGTGTTCTGAGATTACTTCCAAGAAATTGCCAACATCAACAGTGTAATCCTCCGTTCCTCGAATCTCCTCGCCGCGCTTTTCGGATACCAATTTGAGCCTGGAGTCTAAATCGCCTATGTGATAATTTTGTTCTTTGTAAATAATCTGCATTAACAGTCTTGGAACCTGTCCAGCCTTTGACCTTGAGATCAAATTCTTCGTTCCGTTCCAAATACCATCCATAAGCAAATCTACATCTTGCTCAGTTAGTCGGGTAATTTTGGCGGCGTTTTCATTTATGATGCCGTAGAACTGAATCAGCGAATAAGGGAGGATATATTCTTCGCGGAATGTCGCTTGTGTCTTGCCGGTGCCAGCAGCAAACGCGCCTGTGCCTTTTATAAATTGTAATTTTACAGGATGTAATGATACGCCCATCGTAAACTGCACAGGGCCAGTGTAGGTAATAGAACTATCGCTCTTTTCGAAAGAAACAGGAATAGTTGCGCCAAACATTCTGACATCTATACAGGTTGTCAAGATTTCTTCACGAATTAGCTTTTTAGCTTCTTCAATATCCTTCGGTTCCTTACCTTTGAGAAAATCGTTAGCTCTTGCTTTGGCATCCTGTATGTATCCTTGGTCATCCCGAATTTCTTTCACAAAGATTTCTTCGTTCCTGAAATCGAGCAGATAATCTCTGATGGTTCGCTTCAAACGCACGTCTGTGACCAGATTTTTGCCCGTTTCCTCATCAATTCTCGGTTTATTTTCGTCGAGCGGGTCACCGTTGGGGTTTGCATTTTTAATATCGTAGAGAAAAATAATCTCCGACCTGTTGGTTATCAATTCGTTACTCATCTTTTTCCCCTCCTAAATAATCATACACTTCATTCTTCATATTCATGCCGGCGGAAAAATAGAAATTAATTTCATCAATGTTGAGACTCCAATTCTCACCAGCCGACATGAGATATGCGGAAATGTTATGCGCTATAGCCTTTGGCATTCTTGTAAAATACTCATATTCCTCCATCTTATTTTGAACTTTAGGGAGCAACCCTTTTATGTCTCTCTCTGCCATTCTTAATCCCTTCAGTTGTTTATAGAAAGGCATTGAGCTTCTATCTCTTTGCTGTTTCTCCAGCAGACTCTGCGTCAAAGAGCCTAATAAGAATATACCTTTCTTTACAGTTGTATTGAACGTTTGACCATACTTTTTGAAAAACTCTTCAAATTCCGCACTAATTTCCATTGTATCTTCCTCCTCAAATTGAATAACTCCAAGCTCTCTAATGAAATCCAGAGAAACGATGGCGTCTTTAGTATCATAGAAAAACCTGTCGGAGTTACTATCCAGGTTCGCAAAATCCCTCCTAATCTTCTTCATATACATCTGAATGATAAATCCTGGCTCTATTGATAGCCCGGTGAATATTTTATTGGTTATCTCCAGGAAATATTTGTCCAAATCATAATTTCTTTTGCCTTCATCAGATTTTGCCAGAAACGTTCTTATTCGTCCAAAATGGAAAAGGAATTTATCGCCGAATCTCTTATCCGTAGCCGTCTTCGCGTCGAATATGGTTCTTAATCTCGATGGCAAGACGCCTTCTATGGTTAGAAGAATTCTTTCAGCGCTCTGTTCTTTGGACAAGAAAAAGAAATCATAACATAGATAATCCTTGAATTCTTTCAGGCTATTCAATATCTCATCTTCTTCACCGATGACTCTCTTAGCATCTTTCATTTTAATCTGTTTTTCAGCCAACAATTTCAGGATTTCATTGACCTCTTCTCTTGCTTTCTCATTATCCAGAATGAGATTAGGGAATATGTAGTAGTTGAACCCGTAAAATCTAAAATTCAGGTTCTTCTCAATATAAGTCTTCCCTTCTTCAAGAATAAGCATGCAGTCCTCACAGAGTGGAAAATTTTTCCAGCAATCATCTTCTATCAAGCCAGAAATATATCCCGGTTTATCCACAGTATAAAATTTGTAGGGTGTCTGCTTGCCATAAATCCTGTCTTTCCTTTCTCCACATGCCGAGCAAATTCCATTGTCTACAGACACTTTCTGAATATTTTCAGTGTTTCTATTCCTGAATATCTTCCTGAATAAATCCACTTCACCTACATATTTCTCCTGTCCATGTTCAGCAATTTTTACGATGAGAATTGCATTTCCACTAATGTTTTGGCAACGTTCTTCAACTTCTGTTATGAGAGCATTGCCTTCGTTATCAAAAACACTTTGCAAATTCTTCAGCATGTTTTCTTCTTCATCAGTAAGATTACGACTGCTTTCAACAGCTTTTTTAACCCACCGGCCAAGTCTTACGACCGTCTTTTCAGGAGAGGTAACTTTGGAAGTCAAACTATAATCGCTTCCACTTGGTGGACCGCTTTTGTAGAAGTATTTAGCAATTTTTCCCGAATCAAACTTTTCCATCTTTATTTCATCTAATCGAAATTTAGTTCCTTCCTTTTGTAGAACCAGGCATATAACGTCATTGTATTGGCTGTTTGAATTCGGGTTTTCGACCAATATCTGCAGGATATCCGATGTATCAATTCCTCTCTGTTTAAGGCTGTATTTTCCCATTTCTAAAAGGCTGTTTAGTATATTCCTCACTCCTTTGGTTTAATCTCAAAACACCCAAACCCCTGAGAATTTTTGCTCCCCAGACCTGTTTCATAAGCAATCCTGTGAAGTTCTGGGGAGCCTTTTATTTTGTATTCGCCCATCCAGCATTTTATCACAAAGCCCTTATATGTCAAGATTTTCTGGTCATTGTTTCTCACTCGGGTTGGTTCTATGGTAAAGCTATATTTATCAACCTTGTCTTCTCCCACAAGAATCGCGGCTTTCTTTTTCAGGTTTTGTTCCAGTAGTTCTGAAAACTCACTTTCAAAAGGCGAATAGTAATACGTCTTCGGAGTTCCATCAGCTTTCCTCAAAGTGCTATATACCGTGACCGGAGAGAGCATTCTTATCTCCATCGCTTCGGGAAAATCAGGCGAGGATTCGATATTTAACTGCTCCAGATATACCTCGTTGCTTCCCAATTTAAGAGTATTGGATATGTTTGTGCCTTGTGCTCGGCCAATACGGATTTGAGTCTCACTATCATCGGGATGAGGCCAACGCACAAGACATTTGAGAATCTCATTAGCCAATTCTTGAGTGAACCGTTCGATTGGAGAACTCACAATTAGTTTGGATGGGGGCGTAAATCTTATAGCATTGTCTTTCCTGTCTATATTAAACTGTCCCATAATCCGCGAAAAGGTAAAGAGCTTAAAGTTTCTTTTTTCGTAAGCGAAACCTTCATCATGCAGCCATTTAGCTAATTCTTCTGAGATATGGTTATATATAAAACCCTGGACAATCTCATTATAATGGATGGGAAGGTCTAACTTATCGTGTTTGAAAATGATTTCGAGTCTCATGATTTTACCGTCAGAAACCGTGCGGTCAGAAACCGAGTTTTTCCGAAAAACTCGGTTTCTATTTTCGTGTCTTTTTCAGTTTTCCAACTCCTGTTTCAACTCCATAATCTGGTCACGCAATGCCGCGGCGCGTTCAAATTCCAAATTCGCCGCAGCTTCTTGCATCTCCTGCGACAGACTATCGATAATCTTTTGCAAGTCCTCGCGCGGCGTGGCGTCTAACATGCCAGCAGACGCTTCAGCTTCACTTAGCCGTAAGATAGACCTGTCGGTAAACGGCGAGTACCGTAAGGTGGATTCTTCGGCGGCTGAAGGGAGCATATCAATGATGGCTTTCTGGATGCTGGCGGGTGTGATTCCATGTTTTTCGTTGTATTCCATCTGGATTTGGCGTCGCCGTTCTGTTTCGCGCATTGCGTTTCGGATTGCATCCGTAACATTGCTGGCATACAAGATAACTTCGCCATCTACGTTACGCGCGGCTCTGCCCGCCATTTGAATTAAAGAGGTTTCTGTACGCAAAAAGCCTTGTCTATCAGCATCTAAAATTGCGACCAGCGTAACTTCGGGCAAATCCAACCCCTCGCGCAACAAGTTAATTCCCACTAACACATCAAATTTAGCTTCGCGCAAGTCTCGCAGAATTTGTGGGCGTTCAAGAGTTTCTATATCAGAATGCAGATAGGTTGTCCGAATGCCTGCATCCTGAAGGTAATCGGTTAGATCTTCCGCCATGCGCTTGGTCATCGTCAATACCAACACCCGCTGCTTTTTTTCTATACGCTTGTTAATCTCACCAATCAGATGGTCGATTTGTCCTTCGGTCGGATGGACGCTAATTTTGGGGTCAATGAGACCGGTCGGGCGGATGATTTGCTCGGCGATTTGCCCATGCTGCATGCTGAGTCCCCGCTCAAATTCGGCTGGCGTTGCAGACACAAAAATCGCCTGGTTGATGACTTTTTCAAACTCTTCATATTGTAGCGGACGGTTATCCAAAGCAGAGAGCAATCGGAACCCATAATCAACGAGCGTCTGCTTTCTGGAACGGTCGCCGCGATACATCCCTTTAAGTTGAGGAATGGTAACATGAGATTCGTCAATGAACAGGAGAAAATCATCGGGGTAGAAATTTATAAGGCAGTATGGTGGTTCGCCCGGTTTTAGCCCTGACAAATGGCGCGAATAGTTTTCGATGCCCATACAGTAACCCACTTCGCGCATCATTTCTAAGTCAAAGCGCGTTCGCTGTTCAATGCGTTGGGCCTCCAGCAGTTTGTTTTCCGAGACAAAATGGTCGATACGGTTTTGCAATTCCGATTCGATGTCTAACAACGCCTGGTCGAAACGTTCTTCATCGGTCATGTAATGCCGTGCGGGGAAAATTTCAATCTCATCGTATTCATTCAGAATCTCACCCGTCAACGTATTGATTTCAGTCATGCGGTCGACTTCATCGCCGAATAGCTCAATGCGATATGCCGTTTCGCTATACGCTGGAAAAACTTCGATGACATCGCCCCGCGCTCTGAAACGCCCGCGTGAAAAGTCAATGTCATTCCGCTGATAGCGAATGTCCACCAACGCCCGCAGAATGTCGTTGCGCTTGACAATATCGCCGACTTTGAGTTGGACGCGTTGAGCTTCAAATTGCTCTGGCGAACCGATGCCGTAGATGCAAGAAACACTGGCGACAATAATCACATCCCTGCGCGACATCAGCGCCGCAGTCGCTGCCATCCGCAATCTGTCAATCTCTTCGTTGATTCTTGTGTCCTTTTCAATATACGTATCCGTCTGCGGTTTGTATGCTTCTGGAATGTACCAGTCGTAAAAACTCACGAAATAATGCACGGCGTTCTTGGGGAAAAATTCTCGAAACTCGCTGTATAATTGCGCCGCTAAGGTTTTGTTGTGGGAGATAACTAAGGTGGGGCGCTGGACGTTGGCGATGACGTTTGCCATTGTAAAGGTGTTGTGTACAAATATGCCGCCCATGCCCGCCAAAAAGGTTTCGTTATCGGCAACGCTGAAATCGTAAACGTATTTCTCTTCGCATTTTATTTTTTCAATACTATCAATCTTAGTCCACCTTACGGACAAAAGTTTTTTTAGAGACAAAATGTCCTCGTCAAGTGGTGTTGCGTCAGAAGATTGGGATTCAAAACATGAAATAAACCTGGATACGGTTTCGCGTTTGGGATAGCGATTCTCAGATTCAATCATGGAAATAGCACTGTGGGATAAGTCGGATGCTGCCGCAAGTCGTCTCATATACAACCCTGCCTTTTTTCGCGCTATTTTAATTCGGTCTCCACAATTGGGCAGGACATCCACATTCGTATCGCTGTTTTTTAAAAGCTCTCGGTTTAAAGCTTGACTCTTGTGCACAGAGATAAAACCGATATATTTGGCAAATGCCTGAAGGTTGCGTTGGCTAGAAATCGACACTTCCCAATACCAATCGCCACTGTGTTGAGAGTTTGTTGCCTCTTTCCAGACGCGTCTTATTCTCGCCCAAATACCAAATCTCGACAGCGCATAAGTCAAATCATTGGCTAATTTTTGGCTTGCTGTAGAACAAACTACTCTGCTTTGTTCTATCCACCCGTCCCCTTCAAAATAGGTTCTAAGTAACTCTCCTAATTGTCTTTGCGATAATTGCCAACAGAATTCCGGCAATTTTTTTGTCCTTGCGTCCGCGCCCGCAATCTTACAAAACAAGTTTCGATAAACTTTCTGGGATACTTGAAAATCACCATTCTTTCTAATAGTATAGGGTAAGCCGAAATCGCTTAGTATTTTATAAACATCAGTTCTGACTTCATCTGAATTGTTGGAAAGAATGAAATATCCGTCCTGACAATTTCCTTCAGCGATATAGTACCCTAAAAGTCTCAGAAAGTTTGGTGTTAAATTCATCAATCCAGGAATAGAATGCTTGGTACGTCCGACGATTTGCATAGAGCGCAAATTATCTTTAGTCAGAGAAAATGATAGTTCTCCGATTATCTGCGAAAAAATCGAAATTGGTATCCGACAACCAGGTTCGGACTGTAAAATAAAATACAATTTTGTATGCGCTGATTTATAATAATTTGCGAATACTTCCTTTACGGTTGATTGTCCATATTTCTCAATTATTTCCTTGATTAAATCATTTGCTTCCACATATAGTTTTTCGTCTTTGAGAATTTCCCAAACATTAAGTTCTAATAAATCTCTGTCTACAAAAGGAATTTTTAATGGTATCGGTATATAGTCTGTCTCGACGAGTTCTGCAGTTGGCAACAATTGTAGTTCCCCATTTCGCAATACCCAAAGATTGTGGTCGGAAGTCACCATAATCTCTCTCCCACAAGCGGTTTTCACACGGTACATGTATTCAGGCGCCTCGTGGCGGATGAAAGCGGTTATCGGTTTAATATCCGATTCACAATTCCGGGGGTTAAAACTCAAAACATAGTCTTTATAAGGTTTCGTAGCATGGGATATTAACGTATTACCTGGCCCTTGCAATAAGCATTCGTCTTCCCGCAATTTTTGGTCAATAAATTCACCAATTTTGACCAGACGTTGGATATACCCACCAGCCTCGTCCACTCCTTTGGAGGGGCAGGGGTGGGTTGGTGTAAAAATCAGTACGGGTGTATCGCCAGTAACGCTTTTTCCGCTGCCCGTAACTCCTAACAACGTCTGATATTTGTGTCCCTTTTTTAATCCTTCCGTTAATTTTTCAATAGCCTGCGGCTGGTCGCCGCGCGGCACATAGTCTGATACTAATTCAAATTTTGGCATTTTTGTTCACCTTTGTTATTTAGATGCAGATTAGGCGGGTGATGCTGATTAGTGATTAGTAAAATCTCCTTGACATCGAAAAGAAAAAATGGTAAATTATTTACTGAACATCAGCTTTTTAGGAGGCACCTATGCTAACGAAGGAAGCTATCCTCAGTAAACTATCAATCATAGAGAAGGAAATTGCCGAACTCAGAAGGCAAATTGAGTGGGAATGGAATATTCCCAAAGACCAGAAAAAAAGATACCAAACTTCGCTATGGGGACAATTTCCTGAACTCCAATCACTCACAGATGAGGAGATAGAAGAAGCAGAAAACATCTGGGAGAAACATCTGGAGAAGACAATCAATGAACTTTAAATATGTTGTAGATACTCATGCTATTATATGGTATTTGAGCGGTTCGCAAAAAATCAAATCTCAGGCGCTATCAGCAATTAAAGATGTTGAAAAGGGCAATGCTGAAGGGTTCATCGCCACCATCAGTCTTGCCGAATTAGCTTATCTCTTTGAAAAAGGAAGGACAACGGTATCGTTAAACGATGTCCTTTCAAAAATCGATTCTTTGCCAACTTTTCATATTGTCCCTTTAGAACGGCGAATTATTGAAGAATTACCCAATATCCCTCAAATACCTGATTTACACGACCGCATTTTGGTTGCCTTGGCGCGACTTTTAGACGCAAAATTGGTTACTAAAGATGAAATTATAAAAAATAGCGGTTTGATTGATATAGTCTGGGATTAGTCCGTTAAATTTGAGTAGCCGATTGGCGCGCAATGCACACCTTACAAACTTTTCAGACGCATCTGCTACAACGCTACGTTAGGCGGTAATACAATTTAGTCTTGGCAGACGACCATACATATCCTTGAACTCTCTAAGCAACCTTTTTTCTTCCTCTTTCCGCATGTAGGAATCCTCAATCTCACAGAAGTCATATTTATCTACCTCATCCCTGTAATCACGGAAGTGTTCTTTCAACCGCGCCTCTAAGTTGTCACTCTCACCTATTCGGACTATCTCATTCTCCTTGAACAATCTGTAAACACCTGGTAGTCTGGGATAGTCCTCCTGCTTGGCAAACACGCGCCGGGGATTGAAGTGATAGCCCACAAAGATGTAATAGCGAACTCCTGTAGTTGGACTTTCTATCGATTCATCAGTCTTGATTATGAAGCGTCTATCACTTGCCGGTCGTCTTAGGATATTCTCAACCCAGGATGCATCCCGCCGCCAACTCCGCGTCTGTATGATTCTTCCGTGTTTGCTTTCTTTAGCCAATTTTGATGTGTCAGCGGTTGGTGTCTTGTGAAACTTGAAGCCGATACGTCTCAGGTTGTCGTCAATGAATATCTCTACATATTCATAGCCTTCAAGTCTTTGGTTGCTAATAAAGGCTCCAGATAAGAAAATTCCATTCTCTCTCAGAGTTGCGGTTTCGCCATATTGGTATTTTGGAGGCTTTACCTTACGCCATGGCATATGAAGCCCTCCTGAATTACTCACCCTCCGCCTAACTTATTATTAGACGGAAAAATTCCCATAGTATTTTATTGAGAGTTTTTGCTTTCTCTTTCTTGACTTTACACTACTCATTTTCTCGAACATTATCTGAATGTCTGCGTAGAGCATGCTGCCAGCTTGTTTGATAACGTGCCAGCGGCACGCTCTACGAATCAAGCCATTGCCCAATCAGGTTCGGGAATATCTTCTTGATGTCAACGGGATAATTTCCGTATTCGTGTAGCGTATCCAACATCGCCATATAGTTATCGTATTTTATGCCTACGGTCAGGCTGTGGCTGGAGCCGAGGATGAAGCCTCCGTATCTCGAATATGAAAAGATTTGTGCGCTCTACGAAACAACTCAACTTGATTTGAGTATTTCGCGTTGAATGACTTCATATACTCAATGTATCTCGCTAAATCATGCTTACACTCCTCGGACATTCGTAACCTGCTCTCTCGGATTTCATCTATCAGATCGAGCATCTCTTACTCACCTCCCATTAGCTCTAATGGCGTAGTTAAAACCGGTATGTGAAGACCTAACAAGGTATTTACCCGCCGGATGTGATTAAACTTGTTAGCATTCGCAAGATGTTTGCAGTTCCACATGAGAAGGTAATCAAACTTGTAGTAAGAAGCCAAAGCAAGATGCAAGGCATCTCCCAGAGGATTACGTGGCATTACATGACGCTCAATATAGACTTCTACTATACCTCTGATTTCATCTTCGACGGGAACTGCGGGTATTTGGCTTGCCATAGCAAGTGCTTCCTCGCGATGAGGAAGATTCCCGGCATCAAGTTCAGCAAGTACGGCAGTGCTAGTCATAACTTCATATTTAGGTCTGTGATTATCCCACCACTGTCTTGTCCATTCACGCATAGCAATTGCTGCAGGTGTACTGCGAAGCTCATGATAGAAACTGAATATTGTTGTCTCTACATATACAGTTGGCTTCATTATCTTTCCCTCATATCCTTACTCGGTGCTTTTTAGGCTTTGACTTTGTGCTTGGAATAGACAGACCTCAACTCATCGATTAATTTTATAGTCTGTCATAATCTTCGGGAGGTACATCCGGAACTTGAGACAAAACGACGGAGAAACCTTCTCCTGTTGCTCGTTTCGCTCTTTCTTCTAAATAGGAATCGGGCATGATGCGAAAGAGTTTCTGAGCCAATGATGCTGCAATTATTTCGTCTATCGGAATATTCTGCATTTCAGATATTTCACATAACTTTTGATGTAACTTATCAGGTAATCTTATTTTCAATTCCGTCATGGTATTTCTCCAATAGCTTTTACTTTCGTGGCCTTTCTTTTGTAAAAACGTCTTTGGCGTAATTACCTCAACCCCGAACGTTTTTGAAAGTTTGAAGTTGTCTGTATTATATGTGATAATATAATCTGCTGCTGATGAAAAAGCCAGTTCGAGAATAAAATCATCGTCAGCGTCTTTCAGATAAGGTCGCAACAGATAAAAAATCGAAGGTCTGTTTGCTACAAAAACAAGGTCATCGATAAATTTATCAATTACTGTCGGTGGATTTCCCTTTTTAGCACGGCTTCATATTCAAGTATAAGAGCGGTTGATACATTTATTTGCCAACGATTATCACCGTTTCTCAGTAGCTCTAACAGCCGATAAGATGCCCCTTGTTTGGAACGTAATGCGGCAACCAGTACATTTGTATCAATGATAATTTGATATCTTTTCATGTAGTTTCTAACATCAAGCCATTGCCCAATCAGGTTCGGGAATATCCTCTTTGATGTCAAGGGGATAATTCCCGTATTCGTGTAGCGTATCCAACATTGCCATATAGTTATCGTATTTTGTGCCTACGGTCAGGCTATGGCTGGAGCCGAGGATGAAGCCGCCGCCTGGGGCGCAATGTTTGAGTGAAAATAATGTCTGCTGACGGATATCTTCCGGTGTGTCTCTACAGAGTGAATCTGTCGAGACGCCGCCCCATAACGTGATTTTGTCTCCGTAAAGTTGCTTAATTTCTTCAATCTTTTCTATGGGTTGGATAGCTTGATAGACGTCCATTCCCGCTTCGACCATTTTATCCAAAATCAGGCGATTGTTGCCGCAGGCGTGCCAGAATACAGGCAATCCGTGTTCATGGATAATTTCGCATTGTCGCTTCATCGGTGGATAGTATAATTCAGCGAAATGCTTTGGCGACATGAATGGGCCGGAATTAAAGCCATAGTCTTGTCCGATGGCAAACCCATTGACGCCGGCTTCAATGAACGGTTTTATGTAATGGGCTAAACTTTCAGCTCCGCTCATACCGGACCTGAGCACGCCTTCTGGGTCTTCGATGATGCGGATATATTGAGCCTCGAAGTTTTGTGTGTAGCTGTAACCGATACCCGGTTTTCCACCTGGGCGCGCGAAGATAAAATGCGTATCGCCCAATTTTTCCATCACATAGTTCACCAATTCCATCTCTGATTCATCAGGGACATACGGGCCCGGCGGCGCGGGTTTGGGCGGCTTCTTGGGTGGCGGCGCGGGTTTATCGCCGAGTTTGAGGATTATAATATCCTCGGTGAGAGCGGAGTATCGCAAGATATTCCCCTGGCTGTCTTCCCAGGTTTCATGGTCAATCCGTCGCGGTTTTTCAACCTCAAAGTCTTTTGAGTAGACGAGATTCACAGGTACCATATCCAAACCTAATTTGAGCGTGAATTCAATGATGTCTTTCTTCTGGCTTTCAACAACCTCGTCTCGCCGTCCATCCCAGAGAGCTTGAATCATCTTCGCTTTGCCCCGCCAGAAACTTTCCCTGCCTAATACCTGTTCGACGATGCGATAATCCGTCGCAAACTCGCCCGTCGGAACGCGGTCGGGTTCATTGTGTGCTAATGCCATTTTTACTCGCTCTTTAGGTGTCATGTAGTTTCCCTCCTCAATTATAAGCACACCGGTCTAAAGAAACAGCCTGTTCTGAATGTCCCCCAAACCAGCACCGTAACTTTAGTTTAAGTCTTTAGACCGGTGCTGAAAGACCTATACGAACTTACGAAACGAACCACTAATGGCAATTATTTCTTCTCTTCAGCGGCGGCTTTTTCCGCCACTGCCTGCTCTGCCAGTTCCTGACGGACAATCTCTGCCGCAGCATTTTTGATGGCTTGCCGCATGGTATTCCGTCGGACATTTAATGTTTCCTCCATATCTTTCAGATGAACCAACCAGGATTCCTGTGAGGTGTCTTCTGTATTGCCAAATCCACTCGTCAAAGACAACCGCATGTACTTGAGACGCTCCTGTTGTAGCACTTTTTGTTGTTCTTCGTATTCTTCGATTCCAGTTTGTAACAAAATGGATAATTCTCTAATTTTTTCCACGATATTTCTCCTTAAAATATTTCGCCAGAAACCCGTTTTCTTGAAGAAAACGGGTTTCTTATTACTTTTTTCCTTAGTGTTTCTTATGATGGAACTTTTCTTTTAAAAAGAAAAGTTTGGTTACTTCAAAAGCTGCGCCAAAAAACCCCTATCATTTTTTAGAGCCGCAAGTTTATTTTCACCATAAACAAACTCAATTTCCAAATAACCACCGTAATTGTGGCTTTTGAAAATCTCCACGATTTTCTCATAATTTACGACGCCATCAGCAATTGCGCAGGATTCGTAGCTTCCATCATCCAACTGCCTGGCATTTTGCGCATGGACGTTAGCCAGATATGTTCCGACCAATTTAGCGCATTCGTAGAAAGCATCCGCGTCATTACGGAAACAAGGCTGATAATAGGTTTTGAGTCCGGGGAGGCCGACATCTTGAATTAATTGCAGTGTAGTTTCAGCAGTGTCCGTCAGGTTATTATTGTGCATTTCTGTTGCTACGGTGATGCCATGAAGTCCAGCCCATTGGCACATCGCCTTCAATCTTAGCGCTATAATCCGGCGGTCATGCGGTCTAATACTTTTTGATGGGCCGCCGCCTGACCAGACGCGTATGAGTTTACTGCCCAAGGTCCGGTTTATCCGCAATGCGGTTTCCATCTGCTGTTCATAATCATCCATCAAAGGATTCACATACGACCCAAACGCCGCTATCTCCAACATTTTGGAATCAGTTATTTCTTTAATCCTGCGAAAATAGTCTTCATCGTATTTCGACGGCGTATGCGGTTCCTTGCCCCAAATTTCAACGCCATCGAAACCGTATTCTGCCGCAATATTGAGAACTTCTTCCAAAGGCAGTTCACTGAATGCAATGGTACATAGTCCAATTTTCATTTTGGCTCTCCTTTTCAACGAATGGATACCACGGAACTTATGGACGGACGCGGACATTAGCGGTTTTGTACCTAACCGGAATCCGTTTTCCTCCCTTTCTTTCCCTTCCTCCATTCTTCCATCCTTCCATCCATAGTTCTCACATCCTTTTTCTGAATATCTATAGTATATCGGTTACCACTCCAACCCCCATCTTCCCACCATCTTTCTTCATTATAAACCGCGAGCCTTTTTCCATTGCCACTGGCTTTTCCAAATCAACGGTGATGCTGCCATTTTGTCCCGGCGGAATTATTCCTACCAAACTTTTTCTTTTCCTAAAAGAAAAAGTTTGATCAAAAAGAAAAGAAGAGGAATTTATTTCTTTATCTTCGGATAAGCTGACCTTGCCTGTTATATCAGCCGTCCAGAAATCAAATTGTATTCTGTCGTTGAAAACTAACGGAGCGTGTTTTCCACCTTCCTCTATGGCGAGATGATAAACTTCCGCTTCAAAATTTGTATGCGCGGCGATGCTCTTGGATGTCACTAATACTTGACCTTTCTCAACGCGTCTTCCTTCGACATCTAATAGAAACCCCGTTCTAATCTGCCGTTCTTCAGGAGCTACTTTAGGCGTTTCCTCCTCCTCTTTAAAAAGAGTAGAATTGATGTCTTCTATTGTTCCAACACACATGGTGCTTATCGGGCTTTGTAAGCCGACGATTTGCAGAGGACTCCTTATCGCGAGATTACCTCTCTTTATCGTTCCCGTCACTACTATCCCTTTGCCCTCAATATTGAATACATCCTCTATCGTCATCAGAAAAGGTTGCTTAACTTCTTGTTGAGGCTGAACAACGCGCGAGGTAAGCTCCATTGTCAACTGTAAAATCGGTTGCCAATAGTCGTAATTGAGATTGTTTCCCCGATATTCCAATGATTTCTTAGCGCTGCCTGCTATGATTGGTGTATTATTCTTATCAAATCCGTAAGAACTCAGTAGTTCTTTTATCTCCATCTCATTTAGCTCTACCAATTCTTCATCTTTAACAAGGTCAATTTTATTCAGGAAGACAGCAACGATGGGAACTTTGACCTTCCGAACTAATCGAACCTGTTCCTCTGTTTGAGACGTCACTCCATCAACTGAACTGACAACTAAGATTGCGCCGCTTATAGGCACTGGGCCATCAATTAAATTTTTAACATGGTCTATGTGGTTTACACAATCGAAATGTGAATACTGTTTTCCGCTCGTTTCATAATCCACTTGCGCCATAGCGATGGGCATTCCGCTTTCCCATCGTTCGTGGGGATTTTGTAAAGACTCATAACTTCTCACCTCAGCTCTGCCTATCATCGCTAATACCTTCGTCATTGCAGCTACTAACGTCGTTTTGCCATGGCCGAAATGACCAATTGTACAAATGTTGATGCGTGGTTCAATTCTTTTTGCTTCCATAACAGCCTCTAATACCTATCCGAAAAATAATTGGATGCCTCAACTTGTTGAGGAAATCCCCCGAACGAGTTCGGGCTTCCTCAAGTTTTCGGATAGGCTCTAAATACATTATACAAACTCGTTAATTTTATCGACCTCCGAGTCTGTTAAACCGTATAATTCATACACCAATTCGTTAAGGCGCGCTTCTATCTTTTCGATATTGCTTCGACAGTTGCGCTCAATGGCTTGCAATATATCATCCACTTGATTGATAATTCGCCTACCGATGTTTCCCGCCTTTGCCTTTTCAGATGAAAGGGAAATGATGGGATAATCCTTCATGTACGATGTCCAATATCGGTAGCGCCCAGCGTAAATAAATGTACTGCTGGTTCGCTTGTGGAAATATTCGAGCACTTTGGAATTGAGGATGCCAAGCATATATTTATAATTTTCAGCAGTTTCATCTTTCAAAATTATGACAAAGCAACTTCCTAAGCAAAAGTAACTCTTCGTGTCCAAGGCGAAATTATTTCGAGTAGTAATATCCGGCGTTACTATTTTATAATCCCGTACGAAATCGTTAGGACTTTGATGTACCCAGATTTCATACCACTTTCTTCCGCTTTCTAACAAATATGTTCTTCGCTCCAGGATGTCCCGATTTGACAAAAGATAGCTTTTCGCCTGTGGATATTTTTCTAATTGAATTGAATGGGGATAACTTTGCCGTTTTGTTCGATATGAGGATACAAAATATAGGTATCTTTAGATGTTTCCTGACCAGTCCAGGTTATCGACCAACGCTGTGCATTCGGTCCCCTTAACAAGGGATGAAGCAACTCTGGTTCAAATCCCTTTTCCTGAATGAACTTTTCCGTCATCGGGTCTGCAAAAACAGCGTCGGCATTTGTCTTGAGACCGACAATAATTTTCGCAGCTAATTGATTCAGGGTGTGGGTGCTAACCTGCTTAATTTTATAAATTAACTGATGTTCGTCCGAAGGGACAAAATGCCAGAATTTATCAGCTTGTGTGGGCATTTTCGCAGGAAACAGTTGTACACTAATTTGCGCGTTACGCCCAAACTGGAAGCACGCGTTGTTTCTTGCCGAGCTATTCATTTTTTCGATAAGTTCCATCAGATTTCTATTACTGAATTCTGACCCCGACTTTGTCGGGGCAGGTGCGTAATTGCTTGTATTTCTTGCTACGCCATAGGTAAAACTACGGGTTGACGTAGAGACACTGCCCCTACTATGATGGTTTCCCTTTCGCAAGATGATAATGCAAGGCAACACGGCTACGTCGAAGATTTTTGTATCTGCCAGGTCGATAATCTGTTCGATAAAGCTGTGTTGGAGAATAAACTGTCTAATCTCCTTTCCATAATTGGATGTGATAAACTTGTTAGAAGTCACAAACCCTAATTTCCCTGAAGGTTTTAACCACTTCAAGCCGCGCTCAATGAATAAAATATACAGGTCGAAACGACCACTTGCGGAAGTATAAGTTTTCTTGTAATATTCCCTCAATTCCGGGTAAACCCGTTGAATCCGCAAGTATGGCGGATTACCGACAACGTAATCGTATTGACTTTCGTCTCTAAGTTTATGGACCATTTGGGAAAGATAAGGAGCTGTTTCCTCTAAAAGCTGTAATTGAATACCTTGAGGAGATGACTCATCGCGCAATGCGTCAGTGCACAAGATTGGAATAGATGCAAGCATGTAATCCTTATTCTCATCGACTCGAATTTTAGCCAAAAGCGGCAGAAGTTCAATCGCGAATCTGATTTTCGCCATTAAAACAGCTAACGGGTTGATATCGAACCCCACAATTGCATGATTCTCAGATAAATGTTTCAAAATAATTTGATAACCCTCTTTTTTAGCAATGTTCCTTGCGCTTTTAACGAATCGCCTGACAGCTTCTGCGACAAAACATCCACTGCCGCAGGCCGGGTCTAAAAGTTTTTGCCTGAAAAGATTTTCGTTATCTACAGTATAATCGACAGCATTCAAAATATAATTTACTATTTCCTCGGGCGTGTAAAATTCGCCAAGGGCTTTACGGATGTGTTTGCCAAAAAGATTAATATATAAGTCATCAAACGATTTACTTGAATGTTCAAACCAATCGGATTCCCAGATTAAATCTATCAATCGGATAGCATATTTTGGCAAAGCCAAAACAGTCTCATCGTACCAACAGAAAACATTATCTTGAAGTTGGACAATCGCCTTGCTTTGATTGAAGGTATCCGAGAGATTATCTTGCTCAAACGAAATAAGGCCATAACGATTCATCTGTTTGGCAAAAAGTAATCTCGCAATTAATGAAAAAGCTGTTTCCACACAAAAAGCGAGCTTATCTTTTTCAACTTCTGGGTCTGATATTAGCCATATTTTTCCCCTCCTCTGGAGGGGCAGGGGTGGGTTAGGAATAAGATTATTAAAATCTCGACTTGTCGCAGATGACCACTTTGTAAAAGATAAGTGAAACTTGTCAGAGCTTTCAGAAATATCCAAAAGCATTCTTATGAGGGCTGGAAATTCCAGCGTATGTTCAAGTTGAAATTGATTCATCATTATAAATCTCCGTCCCAACTATTACCTTCCCGTTATTTTCAGAGCGCCACTTTTCCGGTATTCCCATCTGGTATTTGATAGTTTGTGTTAATGGCACTCCAAAACTTTTCATAATCTGAGCCCCAGTACAAATTATCATAGTAGCGATTTGATATTCTGGCGGAGGGGCCAGAGCTATTATATACCTTATCTCATTTTCCTTGACTCTCAATTCTACATTCCAACTACCAGGAACCACATCCTCGCTACCAGGATGATGTCGCCCAAAATCTATGGTAATCTTTTTTCCCACATGATGTTTTGCCTCAATCAATTGAGGTCTCAGGTCAGGAAAAGGACCACCTTTAGCAGCTTTAGAATAGCCGAGACGTTGAGCAACCTAAACTCAAACCACATTCCTTTGGGCCTAACATCTAAAATTCTACCTCTATCGTCCGTTGGGGATTTTAGCCCGATAAGGTCGTTTAATAGGTAACTTAGCTCCTCAAGCGTAAACAATAAATTCACATCTGGCGTCTGCATTATCAACGGCTCTTTTAGTTGCTGTTCCAACTTACGAATGTTTTCTCTCTTTCGCAAAGCTGATTCTTGTATTCTTTGCCTTGGCAATGATTGCTCCTTGACTATAGCCGCTGATTTCCAGATATCGCTGATTTTTCGCATTCTATAAATCAGCGCGGTCTGGCAATCAGCGGCTCTTTAGACTATTCCTCTTCCGCAGTTGGTTTTTCAACAGGCTGTTCTTCTTGAGTAACTTCCCCGAATTCGTCGGGATGTTCCACCGGCGGCGGTGGCACTGATTCCTGTAACTCTTTCTCTTGCGGAATTTCTCCTCGTCGTATCTCAATATTCACCGTCGCCAGGGGATGCAGTAATTTTAGGTAGATAGTATCTGGTTCTTGATAACTGTAACATCCTGTGGGAATATCCTTAAGGTTTTCAATCTCCGGCAAGGTTTCGCCGTTTGCCGTAATGGAATAGAAGTTGGATTCCGTCTGCAATTTCCCAAATCTGCGAATCAACGTATAACTGATTTCATTCTGGGCATATTGGAGGTTAAATTTCAGCGTTTCTATGGAACGGGGTTGAGATGCGTCGCCTATTGTCCTCTCGGCATCCTCCAAAGATAAAGTCGCGTCCTGTACTTTCGCTCCGGAACTAATGTGGATTCGAGCATCGTTGATAGGAACTATCGCTGTTGAGATGTCTGGGTCAAGCCCGCGCAAGGCATACAGATTGACCATGATATCCTCGGGATTAATATGTGGGCCTCTTCCTTCTGTGCAGTAGCCGTAGAATCCATCGGGATATGTTCCCTTCACTTCTCCCTCTGTCCATTGTTGATACATTGCGCTGACAGTAATGCCCTCGGCAATCTGTCTCCAGGGAAAAATACCGCTATATTCGGCGAGATGTTGCAAATAGTAGGCGTACACCAGCCCGTTCCATTGCACCGGAACACCAAACCAGGAGTGAGTATAAAATGTGGTGCCGAAAACTGGAATCGACGCATACTTCATGCCTGGCCGTTGTGGATTGTTCCAGAAGAAGAGAAAAGGTAACCCAGTTTTCGCCCAATATTCAGCTTGCTCAAGATAATTCCGCGCCTTTGTCATCCGGTATGCTTCGACATAAGCACCGATTGCCCAGGCTGCTGCGAGGATGTCGGGTTCATACAAAGGACATTCCCACGCCTGCGCGCCTTTAGGGACTTTGAATCTATTCATAAACTCCAGCGCTTTTTGGCCTGCTTGCAATGCGGTTTCATCGCCACTGATTCGAGCATACTTGAGCACAACCAGTGCGTTGGAAGCGCAAGTACCTAAAACAGCATCGCCCTCTCTGCCTAAATTTTGGGTTCGTTCATTGGGGCGAAAACGCCAACTCCCATCTTCGCCTTGATTAGAAACTATACCTTCTACGGAATTTTTGACCCAATCAAGCGCGGCTTCGATTCCGCCGTAGTAGAACGGAAATTCCCATTTCAGAATATGACAGCCAGATGTGGAAGCCAGGCCGCCAATTCCCGAATCTCTAATAGTATTTTGAGCAATTAATTCCACTCGTGCTTTCACCTCTGCATCATGGGTCGCTAAATAATCGTACCAGAGCAAGGTCGCAAATGAAGGGCAATTTGTCGGAGCCCAACCCACACAATGCCGCGACTTCTGAGAGACTTCATCCCAGACAGAATGCATAAATCCATGTCGCGAAAGCAATAACTCTTCTTCATCTTTGCGCGGTGGTTCCAAAGGTTCTGGAATTCCATAAGCATCGGTCCAATGGACAATGGCATCCAGAACGATGGGATGTGAGTTTCTACGTTTGCTGTATGCAATAATCTCCGCATTTATCGTCAGCGGAGTATTCGCTTTCAATGAATAAGGCGTGAGGAATTCGGAATTCGGAATTCGGAATTCGGAATTTGTCTGCCGACAGGAGAGGACACGAAAAGTCACAGGCCCTTTTTTCCAATTCCACAAATTTTCAGGAATCCAATCGGGTACAGTTGGCAAGAACAAGCCCATGAGGTGATTATCCTGTCGTTCATAAAAGTTGGGAGATGCGAAAATAGCGGCGAGCATATCATGTTCGCCATCCCATTTTAACAGCGGATTCCATATCAAACCAACTAAACAACGTTCATTTTCCACAGCCATCAACGGTATCGTGATTTTGTACGGATGCGGCACAAGGCGCAAATTGATGGGCGGCGCGGCATCTCTGGCGCTCGAAGAGGGTTCGTTTGATTCAAGAAATTCCAGACCGGGAAATAAGGCAAAATCTTTTCGCGCGCCATAAGCGCCATCACCTACACGCAGCATAGGTCCGCGAAAGTACATCAAATCTTTATCGCCTTCAGCGCGAAGTTGGTATGTCGCGCCTATCCGTTTTAACCGCTCTCCCAGTGAAAAGCGGGCGGTAAAATGCCATGAAAGCCCATCAACGTCCTTCTCCTGCGCAGTAAACACAACCGCTGATTCGCCGCGATTGTTCCCCTCTAACTGATATTCCTTTGGACGAAGGATGACGGATTGCAGGACACCAGTTGAATCTCGATATGCAAATTCAGAGATAGGATATCCTGTAGCTACCTGCTGATAATTGCCATCGTTAGCTACCGATAGCGTATAATATCCAAAACCATCATTGCCACGGACGAAAATGACCCTCATGAATTCATTTTCTAACAAAAGTCCATCACCATTTTCCTCAAAGCGCAATTCTTCGGCGGATTTTGTTGGTAGCTTGGGGGCTTCGCGTTCGATAACTAACGATGCGTTAACCTGTTCCGTAATAGTTCCTTTAGCGGTAGATAACTTCAGATTAGCCATCATCGGAACAATCGTCTCGCGGTGAAAAGGTCGGATTTGCCAGGTAATTTCCACTTCGCCGTCCGGTTCAATCCGTCCCAACCGTTTATCCATCCTATCCCTTCTCAATTTGATGCCGCCAAGCGAAATAGTTGCGTTGTGTTCCTCAAGGAGAGCAACCTTGCCAACATTCTCAATAACGCAACGGACATCGAAATCCTGCATGGTAACCACAATCCCTGTCGTCGGCCCGAGTGAAACCAACTTGAGTTTCGGCTGATAACTATAAACTTCCGTCAAAGAAACCGCTTCCTTATATATCTCTTCCAACTTTTGCTTGTTGAGTTCAGCGATTTCCGTGATATGCTTCCCCTCTGAAAAACGATATTCGAGGCAGACAAGTCTGGCTGGTTCACCTTCTAATTGACCCAGCACTACCCCACGCGTAAAAATAACGTCTTCAGCGGAGAATATTTCGGAAGTCGGAAGTATCTCTTTCCTTCCGCCTTCCGCCTTCCGCCTTCCGCCTTCCGTTTGCTCCACTTTGCTCAATAACAAGATGCGCGGCTCACCCCAAAGCGCCCAATCACAGTTTGAATTACCTTCGCCATTGCAATTTGTAACAAAAACCACTTTAATCTTTTGTTCCGCCAGGTGAGAGATATCAATGACGTGTTCTGGCGACCACTGGCATGTAATACACACTTCTTCAAATAGCCTTTCGCCATTTAGTTCCAACGCGAACAAGACACCATTGGGCATTCGCGCGCTATCGTTGAAATTCACCCCATCACGCAGGCCGATATTGAAACATAAAATTAAACGTTCATTCTGTGAAATTTTCGGCAATTGCGCGACATATTCAATCCTTGCGTTACCTTCATTCAGCGGATGTTCAAAGATAGCCGGTTTGGATATGCCGCCGGAAATATCTCTGCTACTTGCCGACGCCTGCAAAGCATTGCTCACTGAACTACTGTCAAACTGATGAACAAAATCAAATATCTCGTCAATAACTCCTAATTCGAGACATTTTTCTTCAATTTCTTCCTCGCTGACAGATGAAGTAGTAGGGGTGGTGCGTCCCTGCCAGCCCGTAGTGTCCTCAGTAGGTTCACAAGGCGCCTCTCTTTTTTCAGGTATTGCTGCCTCGGTGCTGACTGCTTCATCAACGTGGTTTACGCTAATAAACTCGTCCTCTGTTTCTGCTTCACAAGCGGACTCAGTATTCTCAACAACATCGTGGTTTGCGCTTTCCCCCGGCACGCAGGGGGTAGAGGGGGGAAACCCATCCTCAGATTTGCTCATTTCTTCTTTAATCTCAACTTTTTCGTCTTCGCCCACCTCGACTCTGTCGAGGTCGGGATGTTCCACCTGTTCCTGGCAAATATACAAAAACACCCCAAAACTCTCCCAAACGCCTATCATTCAAAACCCTCCTTTTATTCCTTTCCGTTCCTAAATCATGACCCAACGTGAATGGGTAAGTAGGTGGCAAAACGGCAAGACGGCTAAACAGCAAGGGGGATTAATGATTGTTGATTGATGATTGAAAAAGAATAGGTGTTAGGTGTTAGGTGATAGGAAAGAAGAAATTTATCCTAACACCTTAAACCTATCACCTTTCCTACATTAATCGACAATCAACAATCGACAATCGACAATCCAATTGCCATCTTGCCCTTTAACCCCTGGGTTACTAATGATATATCAACACAGGGCAACCCACCCGTTGCAAAATCCTTTGGGTTGTGCTGGAAAATAGCAATTCTCGCAAGCGGGCATGTCCACGCGAGCCGACTATTACTAAATCGCACTCTTCCTGGCCTACAAAGTCTGAAATTTCCTGGACCACATCGCCTGATTTGAGAATAGGAGTAAATTCCAATTTATACCGCGCCAAATATCTTGCGCCGCTAGCCAGAGTTATTTGTCCATCTGGAATGTTTTCCGCCACGGTGAAGAGAATGAGGCGCGCCCCAATCAACTCTGCCAGGTTTGCGCCAAGCTGCAAACAATGACCAGACAAAGCACTTTTATCGAACCCAACCAGTATTTTGTTAATCGTTCTATATTCACCGCGCACCAGGAGAACGGGTTTCGGAGAACTTCTAACCGCTAAATCCACCACCGGCGACAAGGTAGGCTCGCGTTCATTTACACCTAAAATGCCCAAATCGACTTCTAACATCCGTTGGAAAATTTCTCTTTTGTAATCACCTACAACAACCTCTGTTTCACTGGTAATATTTCTTTGGCGACATTGTGCTTCAAACCTATCTAACAATTCATGTCCTCTATCTTCTAACATTTGTCTGGTATCAATGTGAAATTCGCCCTCTTTTAAAAGCGACAGTCCTTTATCCCCTGCTTCGCTGATGTCGATTACGAGATGGCCGAACAATGTTGCATTATACGCTTTTGCCAGGACATAGGCATATTCTAAAGCTGCCACATCTTCTACTTGGTCACCCATAGCAACTAAGATACTTTTTAACATGGCTTTCCTCCTTTCGGTAGGAAACATCCTAAAGGTTTGGTTTTACTCAATAGCTTATCAGCGGCAGAGGCCGCCCCCGATTCTCCCAATACTTAGAGTTGTTCAGTATGTTTGGCCTTATGATGAGTGATAAGTGAGGAATGAGCGGATGAATGATGAGTGGTAAATTTCACGTTTCACGCATCACGCAGGCAGTTTACGAAGTAAACTGCTGAACGAAGCGAACACCTTTCACCATTCACTCTGACTTCACCTTATAAACTGTTTACCACACTTATTCGCGAAGAACCACATTTATTTAATATTACCACTCTATAATCCTCATGTCAAGGATATTCTTCTCCTAATTTAAGTCCGAGGTAGGGTAAATCTTTTCTCAACGCACAGAAAATTAATATGTGTCCAGCTTACTAAATATTGAAATTAGCTTCATCTTGTGATAAACTAAGTGAACGGAATTCGGAATTTTGATTAAACTTTTTCTAAAAGTTTGCATTCCCAATTTCCACTTCCGAAAGGAGAATTCGCAATGAAAGTAGCAGCAATGTTTGGTGATGGAAAGGCAGGTCTGGTAGATAAACCAGACCCGACTCCGAAAGAAGATATCGTCCTCGTCAAGGTGCATGCTGTGCCGATGTGTACCGAGTACAAGGGTTTCAAAGGTGGTGGGAAGGGCGACAACTTCGGTCATGAAGCCTCTGGTGAGGTTGTTGAAGTTGCCCAGCCCGGTTTAGTCAAGGTGGGCGACCGCGTGGTAGTGCAGCCCCAGTCCCCATGTGGCAAATGCCCGATGTGTCTTATTGGTGAATTCATTCACTGTCAGAATGTCCGCGATATTCGTGAAATCACCGGGTCAAGCACCGGCACAGCTACTTATGCCCAATATGTACTGAAAGTGGATTGGTTGCTTTCGCCAATTCCCGATGGCGTCAGCTATGAACATGCGGGTATGGCATGTTGCGGACTCGGCCCAACCTTCGGGGCGATGCAACAAATGCAGGTCAACGCGTTGGATACCGTTCTCATCACAGGCTTAGGCCCAGTGGGCCTGGGCGGCGTAATTAACGGGTGTTATCGCGGCGCTCGCGTCATCGGGGTTGAGAGCCATCCATACCGTGCGCATTTAGCTAAAGAACTGGGCGCAGAGGTAGTTTTGAATCCAAATGAGGAGAATATATTACAACAAATCATGAACCTCACAGACGGCGTCGGCGTAGACAAAGCAGTAGATTGTTCTGGCGCGTCTCAGGCGCATAGGCTTATGGTTGATGCAGTTCGGAGCAAAGGTCAAGCCACCTTTGTCGGCGAAGGCGGCGAATTTCCCCTCGCAGCCAGCAGAGACATGATTCGCAAGGGATTGGTCTTGCGAGGCAACTGGCATTACAATCTCGGAGATTATCCGAAACTTATGAAAATCATTCGGGAATCATCTGAGCAACTCGACAAGTTCATCACGCACACTTTCCCGATGAGTCAGGTACAGAAGGCATGGGAGTTACAGATTACCGGCAATTGCGGCAAAGTTGTTTTGGACCCCTGGGCGTGAAAGGAATTCCATATTTTAAGTAAGTTCGAATTAAGTTTGTTTACTTTTTAAACCGCAGAGAACACGGAGAAGACGCAGAGGACACGGAGATTACTTCGTTCCTGTCAACTTCGTCTGTTCTTTGCGCTCTCAGCGCCTCCTCTGCTACCTCTGCGGTTAGAAAGAAGCGATGCGGAAAAGTGTAAACTATTTTTTAGAAGTTGCTTA
>Ga0194113_10001358_pt1 | contig 33550 bp, 20 predicted proteins | sample TA2MahC200mmetaG_FD_146193 | JGI IMG/M metagenome (GOLD analysis project Ga0194113, IMG submission 146193) | Freshwater microbial communities from Lake Tanganyika, Tanzania - TA2015017 Mahale Deep Cast 200m | ecosystem: Environmental > Aquatic > Freshwater > Lake | place: Tanzania: Lake... | reverse complement strand
CACGAGCGCGTCCGGCGCGAGGGCGCCACGAAGCCCCTGCAGGACGGCGTCCATCTTCTGCGGCTTCACGGCGAGAACCACGACCCCGGCGCCGCGCACGGCCGCCGCGTTGTCGGCGAAGCCCGAGACGCCCAGGTCGTCCCGGAAGACCTGCAGGCGCTCCGGAAGGACGTCTGTCACCCGCAGCGACGCGGGCGGCGTGCCGGCGCGGACCAGCGCGCGCACCAGCGCCTCGGCCATGTTCCCGGCCCCGATGAAACAGACGATCCCGGATTCAACGCTCATGGTCATCAACTCTCCGCGGGGAGACTAGCCGCTTGCCGAATCAATGTCCAAACGGAGAGACAGACCCCCGCCCAGGCCGGATGCGCGCGAAGGGGCCGCCGCAAGGTGCGCATGCTGACGGCCGCGACGGAGCGCGGCCCTCCAAGTCCACCTCCATGGGGATACGAGCGGATGGGTGGATGCAAATCCTGACTTCGACGTTGGATGTTCGGTGTTCGATGTTCGAAGTTCGATCGTCACGTCTCCGCCCCGCCGGCGGGCCGCCACGGCGAGCCGCGGGCGCCGAAGAGGTCGGTGCCGACGCGGACGAGGGTGGCGCCCTCGCCGATCGCGACCTCGAAGTCCATCGACATGCCCATCGAAAGCTCCGGCAGGGCGAAGCCCGTGGCGGCCGCGCAGCGGTCGCGCAGCCCGCGCAGGGCGCGGAAGAAGCCGCGGGCGCGCTCCGGGTCCTCGCAGTAGGGCGGCATCGTCATGAACCCGGCGACCTCGACGCAATGGAGGCCATTGGCCGCCTCCAGCGCGGCGGGGACGTCGTCGGGCCGCATGCCCTCCTTCGAGCCCTCGCCGGAGACGTTGACTTCGAGGAGCACGCGCGGACGGCGGCCCTCCTCGCCGGCGATCGCGTCGATCCGGCGGAGCAGGTCGATGGAGTCGACGGAGTGGATGGTCGAGAAGAGCCGTACCGCCGGGCGGGCCTTGTTGGCCTGCAGGTGGCCCACGAGGTGCCAGTCGAGGTGGCCGGGGCAGAGCGGGATCTTGAAGCCGGCCTCCTGGACGCGGTTCTCGCCGAAAACGCGGAGGCCGCAGTCCGCCGCCTCCCGCACGGCCTCCGGCGGCTGGGTCTTCGAGACCGCGACGAGGGCGACGCCCTCCGGATCACGCCCCGCGGCCGCGCAGGCCGCCGCGATCCGTTCCCGCACCCGTTGCACCCGGCCGGCGATGGTCTGTTGTCCGTCCATGTTCCAACCCCTGGAATGGCGGCGTCGCGGGCTTCCAATCCCCGGAACTCCGCGCCGGCCGGAGTCTATCGCGCGGGCCGCCCCGCGGGAAGAGACATCCCCGGCACCGCCCGGTCATCCGAAGATGATTCTACCCTTGCAGCCGCCTCCGGCAGGGAGTAGTTCTCTTTCTGGTGCCACAGGGATGGGCGACCGGAGTCCGAACGGGGCGTCCGGTTGGTTTCCGTGCGCTCCGACGTCGCGGACCGACGGGTGGAGCGGCTGATGGTCTGCGATGAAGTGCTGCGAGGGCCCAGGATGGCCGATCCATCCTGACGGACAGAGAACGCCCGGGGCGTGTCGATATTGTGACACCGAAGGCGGGAGGACGACGATGAAGACGTTGCGCAGTTCCCTCTGGCTTCCCGGTCTGACGCTCGCAACCGCGGTCGCGTGTCTCGCCCCCCCTCCCGCCCGCGCCGCGACGAACTGGTGGGATGGCGACGGCCTGCAGAGCAACCAGTGGGCCGGGACGGCGAGTTGGGCGACGGCCGAAGACGGCACGGGAACCCCCGTCGCCCAGCCCGGCGCATCGGATCTCGTGATCTTCAACGCGACCCCCTACAACCCCAGCAACCTGTGGATCTCGATCGACGCCAACAAGAGCGTGGGCGGGCTGGTCTTCAACAGTGCCGGAACCACATGGATCGGCACCACGGGCGCCAATCGAACCGTGACGATCGGCGCGGGCGGAATCACCATCAACCCGGGCGCGGGCACCGTCAACTTCGGGCAGGGGGCCAACAACTGGAGGATGCCACTCGCACTCAGCGCCTCCCAATCCTGGATCAACAACTCCGCCAACGAGATGGTTTTCAACGCCCGCAGCACGCTGACGATGGCCGGCTTCGCTCTCACCTTCGGTGGATCGGGCGACTCCAGCTTCTCCGCGACGATGCAGAGCACCGGCACGGGCGCGGTGACCAAGGAAGGCGCGGGCGTGCTGACGCTGAGCGGCACGAACACCTATACCGGCCCGTTCACGCTGAACGCGGGCCGCGTGCGGCTCGCCGGCGCCGTGGGCAACCTCGGCGCGGGCACCGTCGTCCTCAACGGGGGCACGCTCTCGGGCAACAACGCGACGACCGCGCGCACGCTGGCCAACACCTTCACGGTCGGCGGGAACGTCACGCTCGGCCATGCGACGGATTCCGCCCCCCTCACCCTGTCCGGCCCGGGCCTGTTGACGGGCAACCGGTCGGTGACCGTCGACAGCGCCGTGGTCATCAGCGGCGCGATCGACGACGGCGGGAACAGCTACATGCTGACCAAGGCCGGCGCCGATGTCCTGAAGCTCTCCGGCGGCAACACGTACGGCGGGGGCACGCAGATCGATGCCGGAACGCTGGTCTTCACCAGCCTCGCCGCGGTGCCAGGCTCCGGCACGGTCAACGTCGGGGCCGGCGCGACCCTCGGACTCGGCGTAGACGACTCACAGCCGCTGTCCTACTGGACCACGGCCGACATCGACAGCCTGTGGGCCAACAGCCTTCTCGGGTTCAACCTGAACGCCGGGTCGCGGATCGGCATCGACACCCCGGTCGCCGACGTGACCTACGCCACGGCGCAGTCCACCCGGGGGCTGATCAAGACCGGCGTCAATGCCCTGACGCTCTCGGGCGCCAGTTCCTTCGCCGGCGGCGTGGACGTGCGCGAGGGGACGCTGGGGGTCGGGCACGACTCGGCGCTGGGAACCGGCACCGTGACGCTGCGCGCCGGCACCGCGCTGACGAACACGGCGGACCTGGCCCTGAAGAACGCGGTCACGCTGGCCGGCAACACGGCGATCGGCGTCGCCAGCGGAACGACCCTGACGATCTCGAACGCGGTCGACGGTTCCGGCGGCGCCTCGCTGATGAAGACGGGCGGCGGGACGCTGGTGCTGGAGGCCCCGATCGCACTGAGCGGGATCTTCACGAACCTCGGCGGCACGGTCATCCTGCACGCGCCGGGCACGAACCGGTTCGCCGGCGAGCTGCGTCTCGCGGTCGGGGCGGGCTCCGCGTCGACCTTCATCCAGAGCGACGGCTTCGTCGACGGCAGCGCCGGAAACGGGACCCTGCTGGGCAGCGGCACGGGCGCGAGCGGAACCTACATCATGAACGGCGGTTCGCTGCTGGCTCATCCGACCGCCGCCAACCGCGGCGTCATGCTCGGCGTGAACGCCGGCACGACGGGCCGCTTCGAGATGGCCGGCGGGTCCGTGACGGGCAAGCTGCTCGAAGTGTCGCGATCGTCGGCCGCAGGCCCCCAGTCGGTGGGGTCCTTCCTTCAGTCCGGCGGAACCGTCGGGTTCGCCAACATAACGGTCGCCGGCGGCGGGGCCGTGAACAGTTCGAACAACTACGCGTGGCTGGCCATCAGCAACGGCACGTTCTGGTCGTCCGGCTTCGGAGGGTTCGCCAGCGGCAACGACAGCACCGGCCGGATCTACTTCGGGCAGGGCGCGCAGGTCACGCTGCCGGCCTTCCCGACGGCGCGCGGCACGAATGCGTACTCCGAGGTCACGTTCGACGGCGGCAGGCTGACACCGCTGGCCGCGAGCACGGCCTACATGACCAACGTGACGAAGGTCTTCCTGACCGGCAACGGAGCAACCCTGGACGTGCCGGACGGTCGCAACATCGCGGTCGGCCAGAGTCTCGAGGATGCATCCGGCGAAAACGGCGTGCTGCGCAAGACCGGGGCCGGCGTCCTGACGCTGGCCGGCGCGAACACCCACAGCGGCGGATCGGCCGTCTCGAACGGCACGCTCGCTCTCGCCTTGGCCGCCGCGAAGCCGGGCGCGGGGACGATCAACGTCCTGGCCGGCGGCGCGCTGGGCCTGCGCATCGGCGGGGCCGGGTTCTTCACGACGACCGACGTCGACAACCTGTGGGCGAACACCCTGGCCGGCGTGTCCATGGACGCGGCCGCGCGGGTCGGCATCGACACCACCATGGGCGACCTGACCTACGGCACCACCCAGTCCACCCGGGGGTTGATCAAGCTGGGGGCAAACACGCTGACGATCACCGCCGACAACACCTATGCCGGCGGCGCGGAGATCCACGACGGCGTCCTGCAGATCGGCAACGGCGGCACGACGGGCGCCCTGGGTTCCGGGGATATCCTCAACAGCGCCACGCTGACCGTCAACCGGGCCGACTCGTACGGGATCCCGGGCGTGCTCAGCGGGACGGGCGCGCTGGTGAAGAACGGCGCCGGGACGCTGACCCTGACCAACGCGGTCACCCTCGGCAACCCAATCCTCGTCAGCGCCGGCACGTTGATTCTGAGCAACGCCCTGGTCACCGGAACAGCCAATTCGGCGGACTACGTGGGCCGGAATACCGGCGACTTCAGCGTCCTCCGGATCGAGGGCTCGACGTTCCTGCAGCGCAATCAGAACAACTTCATCGTCGGCGCGGCCGGCAGCACCGGCATTGTCCACATGACGGGCGGGGTGTTCACCAACTCCGCCCTGACGGGAGTCGGCAACGGCGGCGTGGGGGCGATGATCCAGACCGGCGGCACCGTCCTGAACGTGGGCGAGTTCAACGTGTCCTACAACGTGGCCGGCGGCTACGGCTATTACCAGATGAGCGGCGGCGCCATGACCAACGGAACATGGTTCCAGGCCAGCCGCGCGGGAAGCCAGGGCCTGATCTATCAGAATGGCGGATCCATCGCGCTCGTGAACGCGGCCAACGGCCTCATCGTCGGGCATTCGATGACCGGCACGGGGACCGGCGTCGTCTACCTGTCCGGCGGCACGTTGACCACGCCCTCCGTGTTCCTGTCGCGCGGCGCCGGCTCACGCGGGGAACTGACCGTCGACGGCACGGCCAGACTGGACATCCGCGGCGTCCTGACGATGAACTACGTGGCCGGGACCAATTTCGTGAACCTCCGGGGCGGCGTGGTCACGGCCAACCAGGTCACGCGGCGCACGGCGGGCGGCATGAGCATCCTGAACTTCGACGGCGGCACGCTGCGGGCCGGCGCCGCCGGCAATCTGATCACCACCGGCGTCAGTGCGCCCGACGTCGTCCACGTCTACGGCGGCGGCGCCACGATCGACGACGGCGGATTCGCCGCGACCATCAGCCCCAGCCTGCTCGCCCCCCCGGGGAACGGCGTGACGGCGCTGGGCCTGGGTGCTCCGTCCGTCGGCGGCTACCTCGGCGCGCCCTACGTGGTGATCGACGGGGGTGGCGGCACGGGCGCCACCGCGGTGGCCTTGTTCGACCATGTCACGGGCAGCGTGACCGGCCTGCTGGTCACGAGTCCCGGCTTTGGCTACACGAGCGCGCCGACCGTCATCCTGAAGGGCGGCGGCCGCGGGGACTTCGCCGTCCCCTCCGTCACGACCGCGGCCAACACCAGCGGCGGCCTGACCAAGCTCGGCGCCGGCACCCTGCGATTGGACGGCACCAACACCTACACCGGCGGAACGGTGATCTCCAACGGCACGCTGGCGGTCGGGTCGGACCTGGCGCTCGGGACCGGCGATGTGACGATGGCTGCCGGCAGCGTGCTGTCGGGCGCGGCACCGAGCACGCTGGCGAACCGCATCGACATGCTCGGGGCGGCCGGCCTGGACGCCTCGGCCGGTGCGACGCTGGTCCTGACCGGCACGATCGATGCCGGCGGACTTCCATTGACGAAGACCGGCGCCGGCCGCGTGACCCTGACCGGCGGCAACGACTTCGGCGGGCTGGCCACGATCGCAAACGGGCCGCTGGAGCTTTCCGGGGCCGGCGCGCTGGGCGGGGTGACCGCGGTGCTGGTCACGAATCTCGGCGTCCTCGTCCTCGACAACACCACCGCGAACCTGGGCGACCGCATGCCGGACGCGGCGCCCGTCACCCTGGCGGTGGGCGGGCTGGCCTGGACGCACGGCGCGGCGGCCGCGACGGCCTACAGCGAGACGCTCGGCGCCCTGAGCCTGACCGACGGCACGAACCACATCGCGGCGTCGCAGGCGGCGGCGGACGGCACGGCGGCGCTGACCTTCGCCTCGCTGGCGCGCTCCGGCGGCGCCCGCGCCGTCGTCGAGGCGACCGGCCTGGGCCTCGACGACCGGAACCGCATCTTCTTCACCGCGGCCCCCGCCACCGTCGACGGCCTGCTCCCGTGGATGCTCCTCAAGACCGGCACCGGCGGCACGGGCGCCGATTGGGACCTGGCCGAGTACGACGCGACCGCCGGGCTCCGGGCGCCCGCCTATGTCAACGACGAGACCACGTGGGCCGCGGGGCTTGTCGCGCGGCCGACCGCCGACCAGACCCTGACCACCCAGCGCGCGTTGACCGCGCTCGTCCTCGACGACGGAGTCGACCTCGCCGGCCCCGCCGCCGACCGCACCCTCAACCTCGACGCGGCGCCCGCGGCCGGCATCATCCTCCAGACGGGCGGCCTCAGTTCCATCACCAACGCCGGCAACGCGGGCTACAACATCCTCTTCGGCGCCAACCCGGGCGTCTTCCACACGATCGGGACCCTCTGGATCACCCGCGGCGCCGACAACAACGCCACGGTCCGCGGCACCAACGGGTTCCTCAAGATCGGCCCGGGCACCCTGATCCTGCAGTCGGCATCGCAGGCCGCCAACACGACCCCAACGACCAACATGCGCGGGCTGTTCTCGATCGAGGAAGGCACGCTGGAACTCCGCAACGCGAACGCGGCGGGCGGATCGGTGCTCGATCTCGACGGCGGCCGCCTGGTCATCCGCAACGATGCGGACCTGAACTTCAAGGCGCAAGATGCGGTGCCGACCAACACGCCGATCGTCGTGAGCCAGAGTTCCACGATCGTCGTCGCCCGAGTGACGTTCGCCGAGGGCGGCCGGACCCACACGTTCGGCAACCTGTGGATCGCCCCGGGGGCAACCCTGACCATGGTTCGTGACAATTTCGACGGAAACTCCGGCGTCGCCCTGCGATTCGACGAACTGACCCTGGGCGGAAGCGCGGGGATGTTCATCCAGAACGGAACCGGAAACGGCGACGGACAGATCACGGTCACGAACATGACGGACGGGGGCGGCGGGTTCGATTTCTCGGTGAACGGGTCCAGCGTCATACGGTCGGAGTTCCGGGTTCTCGGGTCGATGGTGCTGGGCGGCAATCTCACGGTCGGCGCCGGCGGCGCCGCCGTCGTGCATGCCTCGGACGGGTTTGCCGGCGTGGCCGGCAACATCCTCGTTCAGAATGGAACCGTCGTCTCCAGCCTCGACTTCACCCGCGAGCTTGGCGCGGGCGCCGGGCAGATCCGGTTTATCGGCAACACCCAGGTCGGCATCGGGGCCCGGGGCACGCCCGCCACGTTTGCCCTGACGCAGGGCGGCCAGACCGGGCTCCTGGCCTGGGCCACGGAGAACTTCGAGGTCGGGGCCCTGACGCTCAACGAGGATGATGCCGGCGCCCGGCTGGCGCTTCTCAACAGCCTGGACCTCAACTCGGGGACCGGTACGGTGACGCGTCAGATCAGCGTCTACAACAACGTCGCCGCCCTCTCCGGCGTACTGACAAACACCGGGACGGGAACGGCGAACCTCACGAAGACGGAGGGCGGCGAGCTGTGGCTGGAGGGCGGCGCCCGATGGAACGGCACGACCCGGATCACCGGCGGCCTCCTGCGAATCCCGACCCTGAACATGCTCTCGCCGGGCTACCTGGATCTCAATCCCGGAAACTCGCTGGGCGTCCTGGAGACCACGGGGATCCTGACCAACTCGCTGGGAAGCGGCGTCGGACAGGTGCGGCTGCGCGGCACGGGCAGCGCGACCCAAACCTCGCGGCCCGGCTTCAGCGCGCACGGTGGAGACCTGGTGGTCGACCTCGGTGGAAACGGGGCGGGCACGGGCCCCGAACTGGTCTGGGACACGACGTTCTTCGATCCCGAGGGGCCGACGCTGGGCAATGCCGGCGGGCTCTATCTCAACTCGGCCAATGCCAACGGGGCCCTGTTCTTCCTGAATCCGATCGACCTCAAGGGCATCGACTTCGGCGTCGAGCTTCCGCTCCGGCGATTCGAGGTGCTCGGATCGACGGCCGTCCTGGCGGGCAACCTTCGGAACAGCGACGGGACCTACGCGGTCGGGCTGCGGAAGACCGGCGGCGGCGCGCTGGTGCTCCTCGGCAGCAACACCTATGAGGGCAACACGCGGATCGACGACGGGATGCTGATCCTGGGCACGAACGGCACGTCGGGAACGCTGGGCACGGGCTACGTGACCAACCTGGCGACGGGCGTCCTGGTGTTCAACCGCAACAACGGGTATGTCGTGCCGAACCTCATCGTCGGCGCCGGCGCGGTCGCGCAGATCGGATCCGGCACGCTGACGCTGACGGCGAACAACGGCTACACCGGCCCGACGGTCGTTTCGAACGGCACGCTGCGGATCAACGGCGCGCACAGCGGCGGCGGGCTGATCACGGTGGCGGGCGGAACGCTCGGCGGCACCGGCACGGTTGCCGGCGCGATCATCGTCGAGAGCGGCGCGACGCTGGCCCCCGGCAGCAGCCCGGGCACCTTCACGGCGCAGGCGGCGGTGACCCTGAACAACGGGGCGACGTTCGAGGTCGAGCTCAACGGCCTGACGGCCGACGAACAGTACGACCGGCTGACGATGGGCGGCGGATCGGCGCTCACCCTGTCGAACCCGGCGCTCTTCGTCCGCCTCGGGTTCGCGCCGGCGGTCAACGACGTCTTCACCATCGTCAACGGCTTCGGCTCGGTCTCCGGGACCTTCGACGGCCTGGCGGACGAGAGCGAGTTCGTGGTGTCCGGCACGACCTTCCGGATCGACTACAACACCGGCGATATCACCCTGACCGTCGTCCCGGAGCCGGGCATGCTGGGCATTCTGGGCCTCCTCGCGGCGGCGGCGATCCTGCGTCTTCGCGCGCGGCACTGACGATTCCCCGCGGACGCAGGACGGGGCGCCGGTTCAACCCCTGGCGTCCCCGCGCGGTTCGCGCGCCGCGGGACCGCCGCCGGGGCGGACGCGCTCACGGGGCCTGCGACAGGATCTCCGGCCCCTTGCGGCGGAAGTAGTCCAGCCACGACTTCATGATGGCGCCGGCGATGCCGGACGTCCCGTCCGCGTATTCCTCCGGGGTCATCCCCCAGTAGAAGCCGATCCAGCCGTCGGCGATGCCGCGGGACCGGGTGATGAAGTCGTCCAGTTCGCCGATGCCGCATTCCAGCGGGAACATCTCCTCGATCACGAGCGGCTTGCCGACGTCGTAGACGGCCAGCGCCGCCAGGGCCTGCGCCACCCCGCCCTTCTTCGGATAGAAGTGGACGCTCGCGAAATCGAGCGGCCCGTGGGCCTCGGGAGAGTAGAAGACGGGTTTCGCGCCGGGGAACACGTGCGCCCAGGGAATGACCCCGACGGTGATGAGCCCGTTCGTGTCGTGGCGCCGGATGGCGGCGGCCAGCCGCGCGATCCACGCCTTGGCCACCTGTTCGCGGGTCCGGCCCGAGAGGTCGAGGGCGATGCGCTGGACGAAGTGCTTGTCGCCCAGCGGCGCGCCGAGCCATTGGGTCTCCGGCTTCCCGCCGGGCAGGATCGGTTCGTTCATCAGGTTATAGCAGAAGACCGCCGTGCTCGTGGCACAGGTTCCCGCGACGGCCGCCCAGAACCGCTCGTGGACGCCCCACCGGCCGGCCTCGTCCATCGCGTCGTACCAGGCGGGCACGTCCTTCTTGTGGTAGCAGCCGAGCCCGGTGAGGTCGAGGTGGAGGCCGTTCGTCTCCGCCAGCCGGAGCAACCGGGCGAGCTGCGCGAGGGCCGCGGGGTCGGTTTCGTCCGGCGAGCGGACGAACTTCGCGGTCTGAAGGTGCACGCGGACGACGTTGGCGCCCAGCTCCCGCATCTCGCGGAAGTCGCCCTCGATCGCGGGCCATTCCGACTCCCAGTAGTCCTCGATCAGCCGCCCGTGGCGGTCGTGGTCGTAGTTGAATCCCCATGGCGTGAACGGGGCGCCCGAGGGGGTCCGCACGAAGCCCGCGCCGTCGCCGCGGACGCGGACCCGCTCGAGGCCGGCGGCGGCGGCCGCGCCGGCCGTCAGGGCGAGGGCCGGGAGAAGAAGGCACGCGCGGTTCATGCGCCGAGCCTACGCCTTCCGCGCCGTCCCGCAAGGCCGTCCCGCTCCCTGGGTTCGTCTTGCCTGAAGCCGGCCGCGGGCGTACATAGGCGCGGGAACCACAGGACATGGCCGCGGAGCTGGAAGAGATCGCCGATCGCTGGAGCATCACGCTCACGCGCAAGGTCGCCCAGGGCGGCATGGGCGCGATCTACGAGGGGCGGCTGAAGGGCGCCGAGGGCTTCGAGAAGAAGGTGGCCGTCAAGACGCTGCTCGACCGCTGGAGCAACGACGCCCGTTTCATGAAGCTCTTCGTCGCCGAGGCCAAGCTCGTCTGCGACCTCGTCCACGAGAACATCGTCCAGATCTACCAGCTCGGCCGGCGCACGTCGGGCGGCTACTACATCGTGATGGAGTTCGTCGACGGGCTCCCGCTCCGCCGGTTCCTCGACCGCCACATCGAGCAGGGCAAACGGATCCCCGAACCGCTGGCCGTCCACATCGTCAGCCGCATCGCGCGCGGCCTGGCCTACGCGCACACCTTCCACGACCGCAGCGGCCGCCGCCTGCACATCGTCCACCGCGACGTGTGCCTGGGCAACGTGCTGATCACGACCGAGGGGCTCGCGAAGCTGACCGACTTCGGCATCGCCAAGGCCCTTCCGATGCAGATCATCGGCGACGACTGGCTGACGGGGAAGATCCGCTACATGTCGCCCGAGCAGGCCGCGCGGGAGAAGGTGGACTTCCGGTCCGACATCTACTCCCTCGGCGCCGTGCTGTTCGAGATGCTCGCGCACGAGACGATCCGTCCGCACGACGCCGACCCGCGCCGCACGCCGTTCGCCGAGATCCCGGTGCCCTGGTCCCTGCTGCCGAAGGAGACCGGCGCCGAGGTGGTCGACCTCCTCCGGACCGCGCTCGACCCCGACCCGTCGAAGCGGTTCCAGGAGACCAGCGAGATGGCCCGCGCCCTGGAGTACTACATCTACAAGGACGGCTACGGCCCGACGATCCAGACGGTCGAGGCGTACATGAGGAAGCACGTCCCCGAGCTCTACAGCTTCGAGACCCCGGCCCCCCCGGCGGGCGCCCCGGCGCCGGCCGTCGCCGACGAGACGGCCGTCGACGAGGCCTGACCGGCGCGCGCCATGGGCGGCGACCCCTCCATCCTGATCCACAACGCGCGGGTGTGGCCCTCCGCGGACGCCCCGGTGATCGAGGACGGCTCCATCCTCGTCCGCGACGGCCGCATCGAGACGGTCGGCCGGTTCCAAGCCCGCGCGGGCACGCGGATCGACGCCGGCGGCGCCCTCGCGATGCCCGGCTTCGTCCAGGCCCACGTCCACCTGTGCCAGACCCTGTTCCGGGGCGCGGGCGAGGACATGGCCCTGTTGCCGTGGCTGCGGAAGGTCGTGTGGCCCATGGAGGCCGCCCACGACCGCGCCTCCCTGATGGCCTCCGCCCGACTCGCGTGCGCCGAGATGATCCGCGGAGGGACGACGTCGTTCCTGTCGATGGAGACCGTGCGCGGCACCGACGCCACCCTCGAGGCCGTCGCGGAGTGCGGCCTGCCCGGCGTCGTCGGCCACTGCCTGATGGACGACACCGGAGGCTACCCGCCGCTGGCCGTGGACATCGACGACGGTCTCGCCGAGTGCGATGTGCTGGCCGACAGCCTCCGGGGAACGCCGACCCTGCGCCTCGCCGTCGCCCCGCGCTTCGCCCTCTCCTGCAGCGCCGACAGCCTTCGCGAGGCGGCGGACTTCGCGCGGAGCCGCGGCCATCTCCTGCATACGCACGCATCGGAACAGACCTCGGAAATCGAGTGGATCCGCGAGCGGACCGGCATGGACAACGTCCGCTACCTGCACGAATGCGGCCTCTCCGGCCCGGATGTCTGCCTCGCCCACTGCGTCCAGGTCGACCTCCGCGAGCGCGCGCTGCTGGCGGAGGCCGGCACGAACGTCCTCCACTGCCCCGGCGCGAACCTGAAGCTCGGCTCCGGTCTCGCCCCGGTGCCGGAGATGCTCGACGCCGGAATCCCCGTCGGCCTCGGCGCCGACGGCGCCGCCTGCAACAACCGCCTCGACCTCTTCGCCGAGATGCGGCTCGCCGGCCTGATCCAGAAGGTCCGCCTCGGCCCCGACGCCCTGCCCGCGCGCGACATCGTCCGGATGGCAACGCAGGGCGGCGCCGCGGCCATCGGCTGGGGCGGCGAGACGGGCGTCCTGGAGGCGGGCCGGCGCGCCGACCTCGTGCTGATCGACCTGGACGACCTGTCGATCCTGCCCGGGGACGATCCCGCGTCGGCCGTCGTCTACGCCGCCCACCCGGGCGCGGTCGTTCTCACCATGGCCGCGGGGCGCGTCCTGTACGAGAACGGCGACTTCACGACGCTGGACGTCGGGCGCGTCCGCCGGGATGCCCGGGACCAGCGACGGAAGCTGGCCCGCCGCGCCGGCATCGGCCGGGGCTAGTCCCGGCCGGACGTTCCCCCGCCGCGGTCGGCGGCTTGTGCGGGCGGAGCGGCGGGGCTACGATGGCCGCATGCGGGGTCGTCAGCGCGATACATTCGACGTCTTCTGCGGCGTCGCGGCCGGAGCCGCCGACACCGTCGCCGTCTTTGCCGGCTTCCTGCTGGCCGTCTGGATCCGTTTCGACTCCGGCTGGATCGAGGTCCTCAAGGGTCACCCCCCGCGGATGATGTACGTCTACGCGGCCGGCATCATCACGCTCCTCTACGTCTTCCTGTTCCGCGTCCTGGGCCTCTACGCCCGGCCCCAGGACGGCCATTTCACCGACAAGGTCCCGCGGATCGTCCGCGCCTGCGGCATCGGAACCCTGCTGGCGACCGCCCTGGCGTTCGCGATCCAGAACGAGCCGCCCTTCTCCCGTCTCGTCGCCGGCATCGCCTTCGGCACCGTGACCGCGCTCGTGCTGATCGAGCGGAACATCCTCTTCCAGCTGGAACGCCACTGGGCCAAGCACCAGGCCGGCAAACGGGGCGTGATCATTGTCGGCGCGGGCGCGCTCGCGGCGCACCTCAAGGACACCCTCCAAAGCGAGCCCCGGCACCGGGCCCGCGTGCTCGGCTTCCTCCGCACCGGGAGCGAGGACTTCGACGCCGCGATCCCGGACGGCGAGCGGCTCGGAACGCTGGCCGACCTGCCGGCCCTGCTGGATTCGCGCCCGATCGACGAGGTCATCGTCGCCAACCCGTCCGCCATCGCCCACGAGCACCTGGTCGACCTCATCATCGAGGCCGAGCGCCACATGGCCCGCTTCCTGATGGTGCCCGACGTCTTCCGCCTCCTGACCACCAAGGTCGACGTACACAGCGTCGGCGACATCTCGCTCCTCGCCATGGGCCGGTGGCCGCTCGACTACTTCTGGAACCGCCTCGCCAAGCGTCTCGAGGACGTCGCCGGGGCGATGGTCGGCCTCCTGCTCGGCGGACCGTTCATCCTCGCGGCCGCCCTCCTCGTGCGGCGCACCTCCCCCGGCCCGGCCTTCTTCCGCCAGCAGCGCTGCGGCGAGAACGGCCGGCCCTTCACGCTCTTCAAGCTCCGCACGATGATCGAGAACGCCGAGGCGGAGACCGGACCGGTGTGGACCTCGCCCGACGACCCGCGCCGGACGCGCCTCGGGGCCTTCCTCCGGCGGTGGAACATCGACGAGCTTCCCCAGTTCTGGAACGTGCTGCGCGGCGACATGAGCCTCGTCGGCCCCCGCCCCGAGCGGCCGGAATTCGTCGAACAGTTCCGCGAGCACATCGGCCGTTACATGTCGCGCCACGTGTCGCGCCCCGGCATCACCGGCTGGGCTCAGATCAACGGCCTGCGCGGCCAGACCGACCTGCGCGAACGCATCCGCTACGATCTCTGGTACCTGGAGAACTGGTCGCTGTCGCTGGATTTCAAGATCCTCGCGCGGACCCTGTTCGCGCGGACGAACGCCTATTGAGCCGCGACGGCGCCGCAACGGAGAACCTGCAGCCATGAGCGGTGCGAAGAAGCCCGTCGTCCTCGACCACCCCCTCGTCCGCCACCACCTCGCGCGGCTGCGCGACGAGAGCACCCCCTGCGCCGAGTTCCGCGGCGCCATGCGCGCGCTCTCGATGCTCCTCGCCTACGAGGCCCTCCGCGACCTCCCCGCGCGGCGCGTGACGGTGAGAACGCCCCTCGAGCCCGCCGCCGCCGCGCGCGTCCGCGGCCGCATCGGCCTCGTTCCGATCCTCCGCGCCGGACTCGGCATGGTCGACCCCATCCTCGGCCTGCTGCCGGAGGCGGAGGTCTGGCACCTCGGCTTCTACCGCGACGAGACGACCCTTCAGCCGGTCGCCTACTACAACAAGTTCCCGGCACGGCGGCCCGTCGACGTCGCCCTCGTGCTCGACCCCATGCTCGCCACCGGCGGCTCGGCGATCGCCGCCCTGCAGGCCGTCCACGACTGGGGCGTGAAACGGATCAAACTGCTCGGCGTCATCGCCGCGCCCGAGGGACTCCGGGCCGTGCACAAGGCCTTTCCGAACGTCGAGGTGCTCGTCTGCGCCCTCGACCGGAAGCTCAACCGCCACGGCTACATCCTGCCCGGCCTCGGCGACGCCGGTGACCGGCAGTTCGGAACGCTGGCGCCGTAGGCCGGCCCGCGCGCGGCCGTCGCGGCCTACCCGCGGCCGAAGGTGCAGGGTCCACGTGCCGGGGCCGGGGAGTCTCAAGCTCCAAGTCCCGGGGATCCCGCGCACGGCGCCGACGGAGCGGCGCCCTCCATGTCCTTCCTCGCCCCTCTCCGCTCTTCGCTCTTGGCTACTTCGTCCCCGCCTCGTCGTACGCCCGGATCTCGAAGACGCGCGCCTGGTCGCCGTTCGCCGCCTTGAGGACCTCCACGCGGATGCGGTCGGTGGTGACGGCCGGGAACGTGTGGCGGCGGAAGCGGCGCCAGTTCCCCTTCTCCCCGCACGCGGGCTTCCACGTGCCGCCGTCGTTCCACAGGATCCGGTAATCCTCGGCCGTGACCTCGCCCGCCGGCTTGCTGCTTGGGAAGCGGCCGTAGATGTTCGTGTCGAAGACCACGTGCACGGTGTTGAGCTTCGTCGGCTTGCCGAAATCGACCTCGATCCACTGCGGCAGGCCCTTCGTCGGATCGCTGCGCCACTGGCGGAGGCCGTCCGGCCCCGGCACCGCCCAGCCGTCGCTCGCGCACGCCGGTCCGGCCTCGCCGACCGGGATGGGCGTCCCGACGGGTTTCATCACGTACGATCCGCCGGCCGTCGTCCACTTCCCGGGCGCGCCGTACATCCGCTCCCCGCCGCCCCGGTCGCTGTGGCTCCACTCGACGCCGGGCGTCTTCGGCAGCATCAGGAAGTACGGCCGGTTCGGCGCCAGCGGTTCGGGCAGCTTGAACGCGACCCACCGGAAGTCGCCCGGCTTCACCATCGCCTTCACGACCGCCGGCGTCCCGCCCTCGGGTCCGATCTGGAGCGCCACCTCGACGGGGACCTCGCCCTTCGCGGCAAGGCGCAGGTGCACCCGGTCGACGCCGGCACTCGCGACCGCCACGATCTGCGCGCGCGCCATCGTCATCGGCGCGGGCTTGGCCTCGCCGGAGTCGGACACCTTGATGTCGACCCAGTCCGCCGGCTGCGAGCTGGACGCCGTCGCCTTCGCGCCGCGGCAGAGGTTCGCGGCGGACTCGTCCGCGACGCCCGGCAGCCAGACGTCCCACTTCACCATCTCCTGCTGCAGGTCGCGGATGTAGTCGGGGTTCAGCCCGCGCGGGTCGCGGCCGTGGTCGAGGCACAGGCGCGCGGCGACGCCGACCGCCTGGCCCATGACGCCGATCGTCTGGATCAGCCGCGTCGAGCCGAGCGCGACGTGGCTCACGCTCGAGTGGCGGCCGGCGATGAAGAGGTTCTCCGCGTCGCGCGCGTAGAGGCAGCGGTACGGGATCGTGTAGGGCTTCTCCAGGCGAGTGAAGATCGCCGGAGGGATGTCCTTGCCGTAGATGCCGGGCGAGGGATGGATGTCGATCGGCCAGCCGCCGTACGCGACGGCGTCGGGGAAGATCGTGCCGGCCTCGACGTCCTGCTGCCGGAGCACGTAGTCGCCGAGGAAGCGCCGTGACTCGCGCTTGCCGCCGACGGTCGGCACGGGGCTGAGCTTGAAGTTCGCGTTGGCCTCGCGGAACTCGGGATCGTGGTTCTTCGCCCAGTCGAAGGCGCCGAAGATCACGCGCAGCAGTTCGTCGCGGATCTCCTCCGCGTCGGCGATCGTGTCGCGCATGCCGCCGTACTCGATCCACCACGTTCCCTGCGCGAGGTTCTGCCTCCGCGTCGTGAAGTGCTCCGCCGTGAACTTCCGCGCGAACGCGGGCGGCGTGTAGGGCTGCGGCGTCGCCATGCGCACGGAGTGGTGGATGATCGACGTGCCCATCGTGTTCGTCGTCGCCGTCGCGGGCGCGCGGGCCTCGCCGTACTCCGACTGCGCCTCCTCGCCGTGGCGGAACTCGCAGCCGGCGCTGAACGCGATCGTGCCGTCGCCGGTGCAGTCGGCGAAGAGCGGCGCCTCGAAGCGATGGCGCTTCCCGGTCACGACGTCCTCGGCGTCGACCGCGACGACGCGCCGGTCCTTCATGACCGCCCGCGTCCCCTCGGTATCGAGGAAGACCGCGAGGTTCGGCACGTCCCGGACGACGAGGTCGATCGCCGCGCTCCAGTCGCCGCCCTCGGGCCGCGGGAAGCCCTCGGCGATCTCCTCGCTGATCCCGGTCTCGCGGTAGCGCAGCACGTGGGGCGAGGCGCCGCCGGGGCCGACGCGGATCTCCTTGCTCGCGTTGCCGCCGAGCACGGGCCGGTTCTGGATCAGGGCCGTCTTCACGCCGAGGCGCGCCGCCTGCACCGCCGCGCCGACGCCCCCGTAGCCGCCGCCGACCACGACGAAGTCGAACCGTTGCGTCGAGACGGGGTAAGGCCCGGTCAGCGTCTCGCGCAGCGCGGCGAGCGCGGCGGGGTCGTCCGGCGGACGGAACGCGGGGTCGGCCGCGAGGATCAGCGCGTCGCAGCGGCCGTAGTACCCCGTCAGGTCCCGCAGCCGGATCTTCACGTCGCCGGCCGGCAGGTCGAACGCGCCGCCGTCGACCCACGCCCAGCCCTTCTTCTGCTCGCCGAAGGTCGTCGCGGAGGGCGTGTCGTTCAGCAGCACCTGGAACCGGCCCGGCGAGGTCGGGTCCCAGTCCCTGCACCGCACCCACAGCCGCCACGAGCCGGCGGAGGGCAGCGCGACGCGCGTGACGGCGTCGGCCACCGGTTCGCCCGTGCCGGCGGCGAGCAGGTAGGTCGAGCCCATCTGCTGGCGGAACTGCGCGTCGATCGTCCACCCGCCCGGCTCGTGGAACCGCTCGGCCTCGATCATGACCGGCGCGGTCGGCGCGGCGCGGCCGGGCCCCGCGAGGGCAAGCGCGGCGAAGACGGACAGGGCGGACAGGCGGACGAATTGCACGTGCATGACACCTCCCGGATCGTCGCGCATCCCACGGACCGCGAGCCCGTCCATTGTGCCACCCGCCCCCGCCCGCGCAAGCCCGCGATCGTGATGCGCATCGCCGCGACCGATGGCCGCGGCTTCAGATCGCGCGCACGGGGGACGTTGGAGCCCTTGCGGTTACGGGGTGCGCCGCGGCGGCGCCTTCGCCTTGATTCGAGGGTCGTTCGGCCGTGATCCCCCTTCCCCGGCGATCGAAGGGTAAACCCCGAGGCTCCCGCGAAATGGCTGGATTTCGACCGGACCGGGACGCGCCGGCCCTGATCCTGATCCCGCGGCCCCCCTTGCCCGGCAACGGCTGATCGTGTATAGTGCTGCGCCCCGTTTTCGGGCAGGGAGACGATCATGAGCAAGGTTTCCAAGCCAAAGACGACCAAAACCGCCGCGAAGAAGCCCGTTTCGAAGAAGGCCGCCGCGCCCGAGGCGCCGGCTGTCATCCTGCCGCCCCTGCGGCCCTCGGCCCCGCCGTTGGCCAAGGCGACGAAGGAGGAGCGGCACCGCATGGTGGCGGAGGCGGCGTACTACATTTCCCTGAAGAAAGGGCCGTCGAGTTCCCCTCAGGCGAACTGGACGGAGGCCGAGCAGCAGATCGACGCGCAGCTCAAGCGCGAAGGCCGGCTGTAAGGCGCCCCCTCCCCCGCGGACGGCCGCGGCGGCGGGCTACTCGATCGGTGTCAGCACGAGGTTGCGGAACTCCATCGCCGCGCCCTCGGACTGAAGGGCGATCTTGCCCGGGACCTCCTCGAACTCCGTCCCCGTGTTCTGCACGAGGCCGTTCACCTTCAGCTCGAGGGTGCCGCGGTTGGCGGTGATCTCGTAGGTGTTCCATTCGCCCATCGGCTTTTCGTTCGACGGGTGCATCTTCGGCGTGTGGCGGCCGCGCGCGCGATCGGTCTTCAGCGGGAACTGGTCGATCGTGAAGATGTCGCCGACGTTGCCCACCATCCCCTGGGCCTCGACCGACTTCGGCCAGACCTTGTCGGGACCGACGACCCGCAGCAGCACCCCGCCGTTGCCCTTGGACAGGTGCCGGAACTCCAGCGTCAACTTGAAGTTCGTGTAGTCCTTCTCCGTCCGGATGTAACCGCCCGGCCGGCCGGCATTGTGGATCACGCCGTCCTTCACGCTCCACGCGGCCTTGACCGCATCGCCCGAGAAGGCCCAACCCGACAGGTCCTTCCCGTTGAAGAGCTGCACCGGCGGTCCGAACTTCGGCTCCGCCGCCCCCGCCCCCCACGCCATCGCCACCCCGACCGTCGCCAGCATCGTTATCTTCGATTTCATCGCGTTTCCTCCGTCTTCCACCCCTCTGCCCTTCCGTCTCCGTCCGCCGCTCACACGTCGCAGATCCGGATCGCCTGCTCGAGCGAGGCGATCGGGTCGCGCTTCGGAATGAACTCCTGGCCGACAAAGCCCTTGTAGCCGGCCTTCACCAGCGCCTGCATGACGGCGGGGTAGTACAGCTCCTGCGTTTCGTCGATCTCGTTGCGCCCGGGCACGCCGCCGGTGTGGACGTGGCCGATGTAGGGCAGGAACTTCTGGACCGTCGCGATGACGTCCCCCTCCATGATCTGCATGTGGTAGATGTCGTAAAGCAGCTTCATGTTCGGCGAGCCGACGCGCTTGCAGACCTCGACGCCCCACGCCGTCCGGTCGCACTGGTAGTCCTTGTGGTTCACCTTGCTGTTGAGCAGTTCCATGCACAGCGTGACCTTCTTCTCCTCCGCGAAGCCGATGACCTGCTTGATCGCCTCGACGCAGTTCTTCAGCCCCTCCTCGTCGTCGATGCCGTCGCGGTTGCCGGAGAAGCAGATCGTGTTCGGGAAGCCCGCGGCCGCCGTCGCCTCGATCGCCGGACGCAGCTTCGCGAGGCACTCCGCGTGGTTCTCGCGGTGATTGAGCCCCTTCGTCAGGCCGTGGCTGTTGACCATCGCGCAGACGAGGCCGTGCTTCTGGAGGACGGGGAAGTCGCTCGGACCGAGCAGCTCGACCGACTGGATGCCGATCCGCTTGCAGTGGCCGCAGAACTCGTCGAACGGGATCTTGCTGTAGCACCAGCGGCTGACCGAGTGCCGGATGTTGCCCTTGAGCTTCGCGGCGGACTCCTCCGCCCGCGCGGCGGGTCCGCCGATCGCCGCGGCGGCGACGACACCCCCCGCGGCCTTGAGCATGGAACGGCGGCTGACGGCGGATGCGGCGGGCTTCGTGCGGGACGTCATGGTCGGCTTCCTCCGGCGGTTCGTTCGACGACGAATGGTCATGACCGCGGACGATACGCCCGGTCCCGCGCATCGTCAACGGACCGCCTCCCGCGTTGCCAGCCGCACGGGGAACGACTAGCGTTGCCCCGCATGAACTCCGGCGCCCTCCGCGTGCTGGCGGCCGGCGAGGTGCTCTGGGACCTGATCCGCGGGCGGGAGCACATCGGCGGCGCCCCGTTCAACGTGGCGGCGCACCTGGCGAAGCTCGGGTGCGCCTCGGCGATCCTGACGCGCGTCGGCGCGGATCCGCGCGGCGACGCCTCGCGTCGCGAGATGCGGCGGCTCGGCGTCGACGACTCCCTCGTGCAGACCGACCCCGCCCGCGAGACCGGCTGGGCGCGCGTGGACCTCGACGCGCAGGGCGTCGCCTCCTACGCCTTCGCGGAGGAACCGGCTTACGACTTCATCGATGCGGACGACGCCCTTCTCGGCGCTCTTGCGGCGCGGCCGCCGGACGCGGTCTGCTTCGGCACCCTGGCCCAGCGCGGGGACGTCACGCGGGCCTCGCTGATGCGCCTTCTCGACGCCCTCCGCCCGCGCGAGGCCTTCTACGACGTCAACATCCGACGCGACTTCTACCCGGCCGACGTCCTGCGCGCGTCGCTCGCGCGCAGCACGATCGTGAAGATCAACGCGGACGAGGCCCCGCTCGTCGGCGCGCGGCTCTCCGGAGCGGCGATGTCCGAGGACGATCTTGCCGCGCGGCTTGCCTCCGAGTTCGGCGTGCGCGTGCTGCTGGTCACGAAGGGTCCCGACGGCTGCGCGGTCCACGCCGGCGGCCGCCGAACCGACATCCCCGGCGAGCGTGTCACGGTGGCCGACACGGTCGGTGCGGGCGACGCCTTCAGCGCCGCGTTTCTTGCCCACCACCTCCGCACCGGCGACCCCGTCGAGGCCGCCCGCCGCGGCAACCGCCTCGGCGCCTACGTCGCCTCGAAACCCGGCGCCGTGCCGGACTGACCGCCATGTCCCGCCGGGAGAAACCGTGGGCCCTCGCGCTGGTCTACGTGGCGCTCTCGCTTGCCGTCGAGGCGGCCTTGATGGTCATCGGGCGGTTGCGCGTGCCCCGGGACAACGCAATCCTGGCGCTGATCGTCCTCACGGTCCCGCCCCTGCTGGCGGCCTGGCTGACTGGCCGGCGACGGCTGCGGGACCTCCTCCCGCTGGCGGTGCTGCTGAGCGTCCTGACGCTCATTCTCACCCTGGCGGCCGGCCGCGTGACCGGCATCAAGACGGGGTTGGCGGAGCCGTTGATCGTCCGCTCGGCCGCCGGCTTCCTCGCAGGCCTGATCATGAACCGGATCCGCCCGGGCCCCGGGGACGGACGTTTCACGGGCGTGTAGCTTCGACGGCCATGATCCCAACCGCCGGGGCGTCCGAACGGGTGCCCGGGAGGGCCGGCTGCCACGCCGGCCGAATCGGGGATTCAGGATGCACTCGGCGCGGGTGGCACCGCGCCCTCCCCAACATATTCCGCCGGCCTCGTCACCTCACCACGCGGCCGGGAGGGCCGGCTGACACGCCGGCCGGATCGAGGGTTCAGGATGCACTCGGCGCGGGTGGCACCGCGCCCTCCCCAACACATCCCGCCGGTCCCGTCACCTCACCACGCGGCCGGGAGGGCCGGCTGCCACGCCGGCCGGATCGGGGATTCAGGACGCATTCGGCGCGGGTGGCACCGCGCCCTCCCCGGCACATTTCGCCGGCCTCGTCACCTCACGACGCGGCCGGGAGGGCCGGCTGCCACGCCGGCCGGATCGAGGGTTCAGGATGCACTCGGCGCGGGCGGCACCGCGCCCTCCCCAACACATCCCGCCGGCCTCGTCACCTCACGACGCGCCCGGGAGGGCCGGCTGCCACGCCGGCCGCATCGGGGATTCAGGACGCCTTCGGCGCGGGGGGCACCGCGCCCTCCCCAACACATCCCGCCGGCCTCGTCACCTCACCACGCGGCCGGGAGGGCCGGCTGACACGCCGGCCGGATCGAGGGTTCAGGATGCACTCGGCGCGGGTGCCACCGCGCCCTCCCCAACACATCCCGTCGGCCTCGTCACCTCACCACGCGGCCGGAGCCGGAGCCCTTCATCAGGGCCTCGACCTCGGCGCGGGTGGAGAGGTTGAAGTCGCCGGAGATCGAGTGCGCGAGGCAGGAGGCGGCCGTGGCGAACGAGACCGCCGTCCTCGGGTCGGCCAGTTCCGGCGTGATCCGCGCGAAGATCAGGCCCGCGGCGAAGGCATCGCCGGCGCCGACGCGGTCGACGATGTCGGTGATGGCGTAGGGCCGGTACTGGCCGCCGGGGCTGGGGGCGAAGTGCGCCTCGCCGGCGCGCGCGTCGTAGAGCATCGCGCCCCAGTTGTTGTGCGAGGCGGAGACGCTCTCGCGCAGCGTGATCGCAACGAGCGACACGCGCGGAAACTGCGCGGCGACCTGGCGGGCGACGTCGGGGTAACGTTCGGCGGCGACGCGGCCGGACTGGACGTCCGTGTCGCGCGCATGGATGCCCAGCACCTCGCCGGCGTCCTCCTCGTTGCCGATGACGACGTCGACGTGCTCCAGCAGCGTCCGCATCGTGCGCTGCGCGAGATCCTGCGGCGCGACGGCCGGGTCCCAGTTCCAGAGCTTGCGACGGAAGTTCAGGTCGCACGAGACCGTCGCCCCCGCGGCGGAGGCGGCCTGTGCGGCGGCCAGCGCGGCCTCGGCGGCGGTCGCGGAGATCGCCGGCGTGATGCCCGAGACATGGAACCAGCGCGCGCCTGCGAAGATCTCCGCCCACGGATAGGCCGACGCGGGCGTCATCGACACCGACGACGCGTCGCGGTCGTAGATCACGTTTCCGGGCCGCTGGTTGGCGCCGGTCTCGAGGAAGTACAGGCCGAGCCGTCCCTTCTTCGTCCGCACGATGCGGCTCGTTTCGATGCCCATCGCCTTGAGGCTCGCGACGCAGGCATCGCCGATCGCGTGGACCGGCAGCGCGGTGACGAAAGCCGCCTCGCCGCCGAAATAGGCGACCGAGGCCGCGACCGACGCCTCCGCGCCGGCGAAGGTGATATCCAGCGCGCCCGGCATCGCCTGGCGGAAGCGCAGGAAGCCCCGCGGCGCCAGCCGGCCCATGATCTCCCCGAACGTGACGACCCTGCTCATGGATGACTCCTTCTTCTGAGGTTCGGACGAGGACTCACACGGGGAAGCGGAGGGCGCAGGGAAGTGCCGATGGAGAGGCAGGAGGACGGGCGCGGCGCGGACATGGCTACTCCGCCTTGCCCGGCAGGAGGATGACACCCCACTTGCCGATTTCGAGTTTCTCGCCCTTCGCGAGGTCCTTCTGAAACAGCGTGCAGACGTTCGCCTCGCCGCGGAACACCGCGAACTCCGGCAGGGCGACCTTGCGGAATCCGCGCTTCTGAAGGTCGTCGACGAGGCTGTCGCGGTTGCGGGCGGCCGTCGGCGTTGCGACGAGCACCACGCCCGGCCGGCTGCAGAGGACCGACGTGCCGACGATCGCGCCGCGGGCGAACTTCGCACCGCGCAGGGCGGGTGGAACCTCGGCGACGACGTACTCGCGGTCCGTGAAGAGCCGCGCGCCGGGAGCGAACGCATCGAGTTCGCCCGCGCGGACCTCGAGGCCCGCGGCGGGGCCGGCGGCCATGGCAACGCCGTCCGCGTTGGCGTCGCGCGGCCCCACGGCCGGCGGCGTCTTCGCCTTCGGGTTGACGCCCGTCGCCTGGTTCACCTGGATCCGCAGCTTCGCGGCGGGCGATCCAAGTCCGCCCTTCAGCACGTCCTCCTCCGTGAAGCGCGCCATGAAGATCTGTTTGTCGGTCGTGCGGTTGTAGTCGTAGACGATCCGGATCGTGCCGTCCGCCGCCTGCACGCCGTCGGGATAGGAGACGCCGGACCGCTCGTCGAGCAGCAGGCCGCCCTTCCACGTTGCGCCGTCGTCGTCGGAGAGGAACGCGGTCAGGTGCGAGCGCCCCATCTTCGGACCGGGGCCGTTATGGCGGACGAGCAGCAGGCGGCCGGAGGCGAGGCGGCGGATGAAGAACCGCGAGACGGTGTGCGGGATGCCGGTCTCCGCGGCCGGGGTCCAGGTCGCGCCGCCGTCCTTCGACGCCGCCCCGCCGATGCCGTAACGCGTGCGCACGAAGAGTCCCAGCGATCCGTCCTTGCGCTCGACGATCATCGGTTCGTCGCAGTTGCGGTCCTCGCGCCGCGGCACGGTCACGCGTCCGATCGTGCGGAACGAGCCGCCGCGGTCCTCCGACGCGACGACGAGGCAGCTCCCCTCCTCGAACCACGTCGCCATCGGCAGCAGCCACGTGCCGGAGGAGGTGACCGTCGGCTTGTTCATCATGATGCCCTGGTGCACGAGCCGCGGGGCGGACCACTTCGGCGACTCGAAGGACGCGTCGTCCGTCACGATCGCCCACGTATGCGCGGTCGTGTGGGGCCCGTGGACGCCCCGTTGCGCCCAGAAGAGCCACAGCCGGCCCTGCGGATCGTGCCAGAGGCAGGGATCGAACGCGCGGCAGACGCCGTCGCCATCGGGGTCGATCACCAGCTTCAGGCTGCTCCACGTCGCACCGTCGTCGCCGGAGGTGACGAGCATGATGTAGTTGTGCAGGTCCTCGGTGACGCCGCCGCCGTACCATGTCGCCCAGAGCCGGCCGTCCTTCGCCTGCTCGAGGCCCGGGATGCCCTGGAACATGCGGACGCTGTCCGCGACCGCCGGGCCGGGCTGGAAGTTCAACGGCGGCGCGACGAGGGCGACATCGTTCGAATCCGCCGCGTGCGAGGCGATGGCGAACAGGGCCGCGGCAACGGCGGCGATGCGGATGCGGGGTGCGTTCATCGTGCGGTCTCCTTCCGTCGGCTCGGGGTCCGGCGGGTCGCCTGCGGTTCTCCGTCGGTGATCAGGGCCTCGAGGGCCTCGGACAGTTCGCGCGGCGGCGGGGCGTCGGGGATGCCGTCCGCGCGCCGCGCATCGAACGCCTCCAGCGCGGCGGCGAGGCTCTCCTGCAGGTGCCGCTCGAGCCACAGGCGGGCGCGGCGCGCATCGCGACGGCGCACGGCGCGGGCGATGCGGGCGTGGTGGAGCCACATCCGGGCGACGTGCCGCAGGTCGCGCTGGTGGCTGCGGTAGCCGAACATCGCGCCGCGAACCTGCGAGTCGGTGACGAGTTTCGTGGCGTGACGGTTCCCCGCGATGCGCAGCAGGAGCAGGTGGAACGCGAGGTCCGCCGTCAGGTAGTCCCGCAGCGGGGCGCCGTCGAGGATCGCCGCGCCCGAGTCGCGGAACGCGCGCGCGGCCGCGAGCATGCGGTCGCACGCCGCCCGCAGTTCGGCCGCCTGCGCCGGACAGATCCGCTCCACCGCCCTGCGGACCGCGAACGACTCGAGCGCCATCCGGACCTCGGCGAGATCGATCAGTTGCTGCCGGTCCGGCGCCGCGACGAAAGTCCCGCTCGAAGCCACCTGCCGCAGCACGCCCTCCGACTCCAGCCGCCGGATCGCCTCGCGCACGGGGGTGCGGCTCATTTTGAGCTCCCGCGCCAGCCGGTGCTCCGACACCTTCCGCCCGGCCGGCAGCGCCGCGCGCAGGAGCCTGCGCCGGATCTGGCGGTACGCGACGGTGCTCAACGACGAATCCATGCGCCCTCAACCGGAATCCCGGGATCTGAAACCGGTATACCGGTTTCGGGCCCGCGCGTCAACGGGCGTTGCGCCCCGATCCGCGGCCGCGCCCCGCGAATCACGACTGAGGGTCGGTCCGTGCGCCGGCCGCGAGGCGCCCCGTGGTGCATCCGGACGCCCCGGAGCCCGAGAGCGACTCTTGCCTTCCCGCAGGTCCTCGGGCAGCCTCACCGTCACGGGACCGTCCACGACACCCGGAATGGAGAACGCGCCATGAACGCCCGACACGTCCTCGGCTTCTGCCTTCTGCTCGTCTCCGCGACGGCGCGCGCCGGGGAGCCCGCGCCGTCGGAGGTGAACCTCGACCTCCTCGCCGGCGAGGCGTGGTGGGGCGGAGCGGTGACGCTCGGCACCCGGATGCCGTACGGGGATGCGCCCGTCGACATCAACCTGGACGGCGACAACCGCGGGAACCAGTATGCGCCGCTGCTCGTGTCCTCGAAGGGCCGCTACGTCTGGTGCGAGAAGGCATTCCGATTCGCCTTCAAGGACGGCGCGCTGCGCGTCGCGTCGACCGGCAGCCCCATCCTCCACGGCCGCGCAGGAACCAGCCTGCGCGACGCGTTCCGCCACGCGTCGCGGACCTTCTTCCCGACCGACGGCAAGCTGCCGGACCCCGCGCTCTTCGCCGCGCCGCAGTACAACACCTGGATCGAGCTGATGTACGACCAGAACCAGGTGGACGTGCTCAAGTACGCGCACGCCATCGTGGACCAGGGCTTCCCTCCCGGGGTGCTGATGATCGACGACAACTGGCAGGAGGACTACGGCAAGTGGGCCTTCCACCCCGGCCGGTTCAAGGATCCGAAGGCCATGATGAGCGAACTGCACGGCCTCGGCTTCAAGGTCATGGTCTGGGTCTGCCCGTTCGTCAGCCCGGATTGCGACGTCTACCGCGCCCTCAGGAAGAAGAAGGCGTTCTTCATGGAGAAGCCCGGCGATCCGGCGATGGTGCCGTGGTGGAACGGCAAGAGCGCCATGCTCGACCTGTCGAACCCGGAGGCGAACGCATGGTTCACCGGCGAGCTTGCACGCCTGCAGACCGACTACGGCGTGGACGGCTTCAAGCTCGATGCCGGCGACACGTCCTTCTACCGGGCGGACTACCTCGCCCACCGGAAGCTCGACCCCAACGAGCACGCGGGACTCTTCGCCGCGATCGGCCTCGCCTTCCCGCTCAACGAGTACCGCGCCACCTGGAAACTGGCCGGCCGGCCGCTCGTGCAGCGCCTGCGCGACAAGAGCCACGACTGGGCGGACCTCGGCAAGCTCATCCCCGACATGATCGCGGCCGGACTGCTCGGCTACACGTTCGTCTGCCCGGACCTGATCGGCGGCGGCGAGTTCACCTCGTTCCTGAACACGGCCACGATCGACCAGGACCTCATCGTGCGCTCGGCCCAGGTTCACGCGCTGGCGCCCATGATGCAGTTCTCCGTGGCCCCGTGGCGCGTGCTGGACGCCGCCCGCCTGGCGGCGGTGAAGCAGGCGGTGGCCCTGCGCCTGCGGTTCACGCCGCGTATCCTCGACCTGGCGCGTGCCGGCGCGGCCTCCGGCGAGCCGATCCTGCGCCCCCTGGCCTACGGCTACCCCGACGGCGGGTACGAGGCCGTCAAGGACCAGTTCCTGATGGGGGACGACCTCCTGGTGGCCCCGATGGTGACCCCGGGCACCTCGCGCACGGTCCGGATCCCGCCCGGAACGTGGAAGGGCGACGACGGCCGCGTGATCACCGGTCCGGCCACGCTGTCCCTTGAGGTTCCTCTGGAGCGCCTGCCGTACTTCGAGCGACAGCCCTGACGCCGTGGCGCCGCACCACGTCGGTTAGCGCGGGCCCGGCCGGGGTCGGCCGCCCTGCGGGGGCGGCGGGGCCTCGGCGTCGGAGAGGAAGCCGTCGTGGTCGCGGTCGAGGTGCGGGAAGTGCTCGGGCGGCCCGTCGAACTCCTTCGCCGAGACCTTCCCGTCGCCGTCGCGGTCAAGCCGCCGCACGAAGCCGCCGGGGCCGCCGCCCGGCCCGTCCGACGCGGCCCGCGCCTCGATCGGCGGGCCTTCCGTGCGCGCGACGGCCGCGCCGCCGCGGACGCAGCGGACGAAGTTCAGGATGCGCACCGCGTCGCCCTGCGGGCCGCGGCCCTCGGGAAAGCCGGCCGGATCGCCGGTCTTGGGATCGCTGCGCTGGCAGCCGGCGCCGTGGACATCCATCCACCGCCCGCGCATGAAGCCCATCGCGCGCCCGAAGGCGACGTAGACGCCCGCGGGGTTCCGCCCGCCGGCGGAGACGTGCGAGGTGCCGGTCCAGTAGCACGCGAAGTCGGCTTCGCCGGCCTCGTTGCGGATCGCGGTGCAGCGGAAGACCGGGTCGATCGCCGCGGACTTCGTCGCGTCGGGCGAGCGCGTGTAGTCGACGATACTCTGCAGTTCCTTCGCGTTCGGCAGCCGCCAGTCGTCGCGGCCGGCGAGCCCGAGGCCCTCGGCGTAGGCCAGCGCGGACGGCCAGTCCATGCCCTTCCCGCTGTCGGCCTGCTGCCAGGTGAGCCCGGTGGCCTCGTCGGTGACGGTCCCGTCGCGGTTGTCGCGGAACCGGTTCCTGCCGTACGCCGGGTTGCCGCGGACATAGAGCGCGCAGTACTTCTTCGCGCCGCGGGGTCCGACGGCGCCGGACGGATAGCCCTTGATGCGGCCGTCCGCGAAGTTGACGCCGAACATCGTCTCGTTGCCGCCCATCGTGCGCCCGACGTACTTGGTGCAGGTCGCGAACTGCGAGTCGATGACGCGGTCGCCGTCCTCCTCGCGGCCGTAGCTGAACTTGAAGGCCTTCGCGTCAAGGAAGGGCGTGAGGCCCTCCGCGCCATCCGACGGCGACGACGGGTCGGTGCCGTCGAAGCGGATCAGCGAGTAGAGCTCCTTGACCGTCGGCAGCCGCCAGTCCGCGTGCCCGGCGACGCGGCAGGTCCGCGCGCCGGCGACCGCCTGGTCGTACGTCACCTTCGCCCCCGGGTCGCGGGTCCACATCAGCCCCGTGACGAGGTCCGAGACCGTGCCGTTGCCGTTGTCGCGACAGGCCGGCTTCGCGCCCTCGTAGTGCGCGTCCTGCCCGTGCAGCGCCGCCCCGACGGCCGGGTACGCGATCTCCGACCGCGCGTCGTAGCAGCGTTCCTGGCCGGTGTCGACGATCGGGTACGTCAGCCCCGCCGCCCCCGCAACCGCCGGCAGCACACAGGCCAGTCCCCGCAGGAGGATTCGGGTCGCTTTCATCGTCCGCTCCCTTCCAGACACCCGTTGGTCTTCATGCCGCCACGATATCCACCCCAACCTTAAGCGCGGGTGAAGGCGCCGTTCGCGCACCCGCCGGCCGGTTTCGCTTCCAGGCCTTGGACGGCGGCGGGGCCTCGGCGTCCGGGGGTTGGACGCCCGGATGGCCCCCGCGCTTCAGGGCACCCGCCCGCGCAGGCTCCCGGCCAGCGCCCGCCACGGGAAGAAGTAGACGACGGAGACGATCGCGTAGACGACGAACGTGTTGACCTTCAGCGCGTGACAGCCGGCGAAGACGAAGATCAGCACGTGCATGCGGACCACGTTCAGGTAGGGGCGCCCCATGAAGTCGCCGATGGGATGGCGGTCGCCGTCCTTTCCGAGCGGCCTCACGCCCGATGCGGACGGGGCGGCGGCGGCGTCCCGCCCCAGGACGGCCCGCACCGCCACCTCCAGCGCCCCGAACACCTGCCGCCGCTCGGCGAGCAGCGCCGGCACGACGAACGCGCCGTACGGTCCGACGAGGTGCCGGAACACGAGCACCCACAGGAGCGGAGGATTCGCGAAGGCGCGGCCGAAGCCGTCCGAGGGCAGGCCCTCGATCGGGAAGAAGCCCTGAAGGAAGACCGAGTGCCCCGCGTGGAAGCCGCAGAAATGCACCGAGAAGAACGCCAGCATGAACAGCCCGACGGCCAGTCCGCCGAGTGCGACCGCCCAGCGCCGCTTCACCGGGAATTCCTTCTGCCGCAGCGCGTGCACCCCGATGACCAGCCCGGCGCCCAGCGCGGAGAGGAGCGTCAGGTACCCGACGACCAGGCTGGAGAGCCACAGGCTCCAGACGAGGTCCCGCGTCTCCCACTTGAAGTACCACGCGAGCGTCAGCCAGCCGGCGAACGCGGCGATATCCGGGACGATCTGCAGCAGACGGCGCCTGGAGTCTGGATTCATGCGGCGGTTCAGGGTGCGAGCCACCAGCGGCGGAAACGGAAGTAGCGCGACGGCGCGTTGGAGAGGGCGGGCACCGAGACGGACCGCGGTGCGAGGCCGAAGCCGGAATCGAAGGTCGAGGCCTCGACGGGAACCTCCGTGGTGAACAGGCCGGCCGGCATCCACCCGCCGGCCTGGAGCAGGTTCGTGCTCACGTCGACGGCATCGACGATCCGCGTGCCCGCCTGCGCCCGCGTTTCCAGCGTGACTTCTGCCGCCCCGGGCACGAGCGACGCCACGGCGCAGTTCGACGCGGCGCGATCGACGAAGCGTTCCGCCACGTCGCATGTGCCGAATGCGACGCCGTTGCTCAGGCCCTGAAGCGGCGGCAGGGCGAGCCATCCGCCGCCGTCGACCACGGTGCGGAGGTTCGCGACGGCGTCGTGGTTCGTGCCGCCGACCACGTGGCGGCTGTCGAGTTGCACGCGGACGAGGAAGGTGCGGTTGGACTCGGGCGGCGCGGGGAAGTCGAAGCGCAGCCGGTTCGTGGCGGCGAAGGTCGTTCCCGCCGGCGCCGCGGCGGAGAGCGTCAGGCCGAAGACCGTCTCGCTGTTCGTCGGGCGCGCGTCGCGGCCCAGCGCGGTGCCGTAGGGCGAGGTGGTGATGCGCAGCGACCGCGCGTTCGTGTTGGCCGGGAGCACGGACCACGCCGTGTCGCGGCTGTCGGCGCCCGACTCCGTCGCCCCGGCCTCGTGGCGCGCGGTCATCAGCCCCGCGCCGATGCCGGGGACCGGCGATGCGGTTGCGTGGGCGATCTCCACCGCGTCGAAGGCGATGCGATCCACCGGAACCGCGAGATCGGCGACGGTGGCGAGGCATGCCTTCAGGAACCGGACGTAGTAGGTCCAGGACGGCGCGAGCGAGGCCAGCGTGTCGCCGGTCGTGTGGTAGTTGGCGTCGTTGAAATCGTCGTAGTCCTCGATCGCCATCACCGCGGCGAAGCCCCAATCCCAGAACGAGGCGTGGTCGCTGTCCGGATCGCCGCTGGGGTCGATCTGCGGGCGCAGCAGGCCGGTGAAGCCGTAGCGCGCGACGGCGTTGGTGAACGTGGAGGCGATCGCGAGGTCGGCGGCGTACCCGGGGTTGCCCACGGGCCGAATGTGGAGGTCCAGTGCGCCGTCGGCGTTCGAGTCCCACGCGATCATGTCCATGTTGAGCACCGCGACGAGGTTGTCCCCGGCCGCGTCGGCCGCCGCGGCGTGGGCCTCGCTTCCGTAGAGGCCCTGTTCCTCCCCCGTCACGAGAAGGAAGCGGACCGTCCGCTCGAACCGGTACTGCCGGAACATCCCCGCCGCGGTCAGGACGGCGGCCGAGCCGCTGGCGTTGTCGTCCGCCCCCGGCGCGTTGGTGATGTTCGGCTGGTCGTCGAGGTGCGCGACGATGACCACGATCTCCGAGGGCCGCACGGTGCCGGTCTGCGTCGCGACCACGTTGCGGCCGGAGAAGCCGCCGGCGGACCAGGATTGGAACGTCGTGGTCAGGCCGAGGCCCGCGAAGTGGTCGTGGGCCATCTGGGTGGCGCGGTGGATGTGCGCGCCGGAGTTCGTCTTTCGCGACGCGATCGCGGCGAGGTCGCCGGCCGCCACGGTCGCCTCGACGCCGGTCAGGCGGCGCATCAGCGTATACAGCCGGTTCGTGGAAACCCGCGAGAGCATGTCCGCCACCAGGGGATCCGGCGTGCTCGCGAGCGTCCGCACGTCCCGTTTCGCCGCCGGCCCGGCGCCGGGCTCCGCCAGGACGACCGGCCCCGCGGGCAGGCGGCGCAGCGCGAAACCGAGTGCGGCCAGCGGCTCGGCCTCCGTCCCCGGGGCCCGCACGATCCAGCGAAGCCCGTCGTCGTGAACCACCTCGAAGCCGTTCGTCGGCATCGCGCGCGCGGCGGGCGTCCGCTTCGAGGCGAGCAGGAAGTCCCGGGGCGCCGCGTCTGCGGCAAGGACCCGGTGCGGATACCCGGCGGCGGCGAGTTCGGCCGGCGTCGCCGAGACCAGCACGTACTCCGCGCCGGACGCATCGCGCAGATGCGCGTGGACGCGCAACGGAAACGAGGTGAGCGGGCCGTCGAGGTCGATACGGGCCAGCGACGGGGCCGCCGCCCCCGCGGCGGCGCCATCGGCCGCGGCGGCCAGCGCCAGCACGGACGCAAGGGCGGCGGATCTCCACGGGCGGCTCACGGGCCTTCTCTCCCACGGGGCACGCCCCGCTCCGATGTGCCGGGCGGCCATGCCGCATGATTCACCACCGCGCGCACCGTGTCGATCCCGCCCCGGTGAACTTTTCGGATGGAATCGGCGACGGGACAGGGTGAGGATGCGCCGGGGCAACCCGGGGGGATGAACCGATGACAACGCGGACCTTGATGCGGGGTCTCCTGCTGGCGGCGGCCGTGGGGACGGCGGGCGCGCGCGCGGCGGACCTGCCCTGCCGGATCGAGGTCGTTGAGAAGGGCAGCGGCTGGCCGGTGCCGATGGTCGAGTTCCGCACGACGCACGGCGTGAGGCTCTTCAGCGACAACGCCGGCCTCATCGCCCTCGACCTGCCGGAGGTCATGGGATGCGAAACCTGGTTCGAGGTGACCGGCCACGGCTACGAGCGGCCGAAGGACGGCTTCGGCTACCGCGGCCTCCGCTTCACCCCGCAGCCCGGCGCGACGCAGCGCGTCGAGGTCGTCCGCACGATCGTCGCCCGGCGCCTCGGCCGCATCACCGGCGCGGGCATCTTCGGCGAGAGCCGGACGCTCGGCGGCGACGCGGACTGGCGCGAGACCGGCGTCTTCGGCTGCGACAGCGTCCAGAACGCCGTCCACAACGGCCGCCTCTTCTGGCTCTGGGGCGACACGACCGTCGCGCGCTACCCGCTCGGCATCTTCGACAGCACCGCCGCCTTCACGCCGACCCGGCCGCTGGACCGCCTCGAGCCGCCCGTGCGGCTGCGATTCGAGCCGTTCCTCGATGCCAGGGGCTTCCCGCGCGGCGTCGCGAAGATGCCCGGCAGCGGGCCGACGTGGCTGAGCGGGATCGTCAGCCTGCCCGACCGCACCGGCGCGATGCGGCTGGTCGCCGTCTACGCCAAGATCAAGCCGCCGCTGGATTCCTACGAGGTCGGCCTGTGCGCGTGGAACGAGGCAACGTCGAACTTCGAGCCCCTGCGCACCGTCTGGACCGCGTCCCCCGCCGCGCCGAAACCGCCGCCGCATCCCGAGGGCCACGGCGCGACGTGGAAGGACGCCGGCGGCCGCGAGTGGCTGCTCTTCGGCAACCCGCTGCCGCGGCTCCGGTGCCCGCCGACGTTCGAGGCATGGCAGGACCCGGCGCAGTGGGAGGTCCTCACGCCCCAGGAGACCCTCGAGGACGCCGGCGGCGGCAAGCCGGTGAAGCCCCACACCGGATCGATCGCGTGGAACCCGTGGCGCAAGCGCTGGGTCACCGTCTTCATGCAGTGGTTCGGAAAACCG
>Ga0194113_10001357_pt1 | contig 33553 bp, 31 predicted proteins | sample TA2MahC200mmetaG_FD_146193 | JGI IMG/M metagenome (GOLD analysis project Ga0194113, IMG submission 146193) | Freshwater microbial communities from Lake Tanganyika, Tanzania - TA2015017 Mahale Deep Cast 200m | ecosystem: Environmental > Aquatic > Freshwater > Lake | place: Tanzania: Lake... | reverse complement strand
GGTTTAGTAAAGTTTCTACGCGCATCCGGTGTCGTTTATCCTCCTCTGTTTTGTGTACAAGAAGGATAACCGGATGCGCCTTTCTTAATCAACTACCACCCACAGATTCTCGTGAAGTGCCGAAAAATGCTCAATACGGCAATCGCGAGGATCATTTCCCCTGGGGCTGTGTCCATCCCTGCTGAACGCATGGCTAGCAGCGGAGCAGAACCAATGGCGGCTTGCACGGTGGCCTTCGGAGAGTAGGCTACCGCAACAAAACACCTCTCCCCTATGTTTAAGCGGCTACCGATAAGACAAAGGCCGACACCTATGCTGCGAGCCAGAAGCCCAAGACCTATTATTGCTGCTCCCATCAAACCCGCTCGCCATGCGATTCCAATGTTCACCTGTGCGCCGACCATCGAGAACAGTATGATTTCCGCAAACACCCACGTCTTCGCCAATTTGGCCGAGAGTTCATGAGCCATATATTCCCGTTTTTCCAAAATAATGAATCCGATGGCCATGGCGGAAACCAGACCGGCAAACGGCAGAACGCCTGATAAACTGTGTTGTATTCGAACGAGAAGAATGGACAAGGCAATGACGATGAGAACCCTCTTTGTCGCCCGGGGGTTGAATCGGTCGAACAACTTGTACAGGACGCTCCCGATGGCAATCCCCACAGCAATTCCTAAAATCAAAGAAAGCGGCACACTGACGATTTGTGTTGCCAAATTGACTTGTTGGCCGACATAGACTCCCAGGATGGCTGTGTGCGCGACGATCACGTACACGTCGTCAACCGATGCTGCGGCCATGATCATGGAGGGGATCTCTTTGGTTGCGCCCCGGCGTTCCTTCATGAACTCAATCATGGAAGGTACAACTACGGCGGGAGAAACAGCCGCAAGAACCGATCCCAAAACAGCCGATTCGAGCAAGCTTAAGCCCAGCAACCACGGCCCGGCGATGGTGATGGCCGCGCCTTCAATGGTGGCAGGAATAAAAGCCAAGAGTAAAGCTCTGCCGCCGATCCTATGAAGTGTCGAACGGCTTAACTCAAAGCCAACCCGCAGGAGGATCACGATGAGGGCGCTCAGGCGTAAATCCGGCCCGATTGTAAGCAGGCCGGGATCGAGAAACTCAAGCGCGTATGGTCCGAGAATAACGCCCACGAGCAACATGCCGACGAGACCCGGAATGCGCATGCGCCGGAAACACCAATCGGCTATAAGGCACAACAAGATGATTTCGGCAATACTTACGGCCATAGGGTCATTCCTTTGAGGCTCTTGCAAAACCCCGGGAGTACGGGCGCGGCACGGCCATCTTGCCCGTGTTTCACGGGCGGGACGCCCGTGCCACGGTGGGTTTTGCAAGAGCCTCTTTTCTTAGGACCGCGGCAGGTTGGCCAGGGCCTGCAGCATCTCGAAGTTCTCCCGGAACTTCTTCTCCGCCGTGGCCAGCATCGCCTGGGCATTCGGGTTGAGCGTCAGGAGTTGCTTGAATCGGTTCTCCTGAAGCGCGGTCTCGGCGAACGACTGCGTCGGCGCCTTGCTGTCGAGTTGCAAAGCGTTCTTGCCCTCGGCGGAGAGCTCCGGGTTATAGCGGTAGAGCGGGAAGTGGCCGGTTTCAACGGCAAGCTTCTGGTTCTCCAAGCCGAGGCTCATATCGATGCCATGCGCGATGCAGTGTGAATAGGCAATGATGATAGCCGGGCCGTCGTAAGCCTCGGCCTCGACAAACGCCTTGACCGTGGCCGCTGCGTTTGCACCCAAGCTAACCTGCGCGACGTAGATGTTCTTGTACGTCATCGAAATCATGCCGAGGTTCTTCTTCATCTGCGGCTTGCCGGCCGCAGCGAACTTGGCGACCGCGCCGAGCGGCGTGGACTTGGACGCTTGGCCGCCGGTGTTGGAATAGACCTCGGTGTCGAGCACGAGGATCTTGACGTTGCGGCCGGTGGCGAGGACGTGGTCCAGTCCACCGTAGCCGATATCATACGCCCAACCATCGCCGCCGACCGCCCACACCGATTTGCGAATCAAGTAGTCGGCCACGCCGAGCAGGTTCTTGCAAATGTCGCAGCAGGCGCCATCGCCGATGAGCGTCTTCAGCTCGGCAACCAGGCCGCGCATGGTCTCGACGCCTTCGGTGGCCTTCTGGTCGGTACCCTTGATTTTCTGAGCCACCGCTTTGAGGGCGGCGGAACAGGTCTCGGCGGCGAGCATCTGGTCGATGAGCTCCCGCGCGTAGACATTGAGCTTGTCGGCGGTGAGGCGCATGCCGAAGGCGAACTCGGCATTGTCCTCGAAGAGCGAGTTCGACCACGCCGGGCCGCGTCCATCCGCACGCTGGCAATAGGGCGTGGTGGGGAGATTGCCGCCGTAGATCGAAGAGCAGCCCGTCGCATTGCCGATCAGCAGGCGGTCGCCTGCAAGCTGGGTGAGCAGCTTGATGTAGGGGGTCTCGCCGCAGCCGGCGCAGGCGCCGGAGAACTCGAAGAGCGGGCGCTTGAGCTGGCTCCCCTGGATCGTCGTGGCGCCGATCTTGGTGCAATCGGCCTCGGGAAGCCCGAGGAAGAACTCCCAGTTGGCCGCCTCCGCCGCGCGCAGCGGAATCTGCGGCGAAAGGTTGATGGCCTTCAGAGCCGGGTTGGCCTTGTTCTTGGCGGGGCATCGCTGGACGCAGAGACCGCAGCCGGTGCAGTCCTCGGGGGCGATCTGGATGGTGTACTTGAAGCCCGGGAACCCTTTGCCGACCACGCCCTTGGCGTCGGCCGACTTGAAGGTCGGCGGCGCCTTGGCGAGCACGGCGGGATCATAGACCTTGCCGCGAATCGAGGCGTGCGGGCAGACCAGCGAGCACTGCATGCACTGGATGCAGGTGGCGGGATCCCAGGAGGGAATGTCGGTGGCGATGTTGCGCTTCTCCCACTGCGTCGTGGCGGTGGGCCAAACGCCGTCATCGGGCATCTTGGAGACCGGGAGCGCATCGCCGCGCTGGGCCATGATCTCGGCGGTCACGCTCTTCACAAAGGCAGGGGCGCTATCGGAGACGACCTTGGGCATCTTCACCTTGCCGGCGGGGCGGGCCGGGTAGGCCACCCGCTTGACTGCGTCGGAGGCGGCGTCTATGGCGTCCCAGTTCATCTTGACGACGGTATCGCCCTTCTTCCCGTAGGTCTTCTTGGCGGCATTCTTGAGCGCGGCGATCGCCTCGTCAGCAGGCAGAATTCCGGAGATCTTGAAGAACGCGGTCTGCATGATCGTATTGATTCGACCACCGAGATGCAGCTCATGATCGAGCTTGAGCGCGTTGACCACGTAGAAATTGAGCTTCTTGGCGATGATCTGCCGCGCCACCTCATCGGGGATGTTCTCCCACACCTGGTCCGCCTCGAAGGGCGAAGCGAGGAGGAAGGTGCCGCCCGTGCGGATGTTGGCGAGCATGTCGTATTTCTCAAGAAAAGAGAAGTTGTGACAGGCCACGAAGTCCGGCTTGGTGCAGAGGTAGGTGCTGCGGATGAGATGCGGACCGAAACGGAGGTGAGAGACCGTGATCGCGCCGGCCTTCTTCGAGTCGTAGACGAAGTAGCCCTGGGCGAAATTGTCGGTGTCCTCGCCAATGATCTTGATCGAGTTCTTGTTCGCGCCGACGGTGCCGTCGGCCCCGAGACCGTAGAACATGCACTCCTTGCGGCCTTCGTCCGACAGGGTGAAGTCGGCCGGGATCGGGAGGCTGAGACCGGTGAGATCGTCGTGAATGCCGACGGAGAAGTGGTTCATCGGCGCGGCACTCCGGGCGTTGTCAAAGACCGCCTTGACCATCGCGGGGGTGAACTCCTTCGATCCGAGGCCATAGCGCCCGCCATAGGTCGGGATCCAAGACCGGATGTCGGCGAGCTTATACTGCATAATCTCGCCGAGGGCGGTGCGGATGTCGACATAGAGCGGCTCACCGATGGAACCGGGCTCCTTGCAGCGGTCGAGGACGGTGAGGGTCTTGACCGACTTGGGAATCGCGCAGGCGAAGCCTTTGGCGTCGAACGGGCGGTAGAGGCGCACCTTGATGACGCCCAGTTTCTCACCCTTCCGGACCAGTTCTTCGACGGTCTCATGGACGGCTTCGGCGCCGGAACCCATGATGACGACGACATGTTCGGCGTCGGGCGCGCCCACGTAGTCGAAAAGCTTGTACTGGCGGCCAGTCAGTGTGGCAAACTTGTCCATGGTCTTCTGGACGATGCCGGGAGTCGCCGTGTAGTACGGGGCAACGGTCTCACGACCCTGGAAATAGACATCGGGATTCTGCGCGGTGCCGCGGATCGTGGGTTTCTCGGGGCTCAGAGCGCGGGCGCGATGCGCAGCGACAAGGGTGTCGTCAATCATGGCCCGGATGGTGTCGGAACTGACGGCGTCAATCTTCTGCACTTCGTGGGAGGTGCGGAAGCCATCAAAGAAATGGACGAAGGGAATGCGAGTTTCGAGCGTCGCGGCATGGGCGATGGTGGCCATGTCCATGACTTCCTGGACGCTGTTCGCGCACAGCATCGCAAAGCCGGTCTGGCGGCAGGCCATGATGTCGCTGTGGTCACCAAAGATCGAGAGGCCCTGCGCGGCGAGGGCGCGCGCACTGACGTGGAAGACGGTCGGCGTCAGCTCGCCGGCAATCTTGTACATATTGGGAATCATCAGCAGCAACCCTTGCGAAGCGGTAAACGTCGTGGTCAGGGCACCGGTTGTGAGCGCTCCATGCACGGCGCCGACGGCGCCGCCCTCGGACTGCAACTCGACCACCTGAGGCACGGTACCCCAGATGTTCTTCAACCCCTTGGAGGCCCATTCATCGGCCCACTCGCCCATGTTGGACGACGGGGTGATGGGATAGATCGCGGCAACCTCGCTGCATGCGAAAGCGACTTCGGCGGCTACCTGGTTGCCGTCCACCATGATTTTTTCTGCCATAGCTGATTCCTGTGGGTTAAACGATGACTCTCAAAAAGAAAAACCGGGGGGCGGCCGGTGCCGCCCCCCGCGAATGGGAGGTCTACTTGCAGGCCGCCCGCACGGCATCGAGCTGGCCAGCCGAGCCCAACTTCACGTTCTTGGCGGCGATGAAAGCGGCGTATTCGGGGATGAAGACCTTGCCGGGATCGCGCAGGTCGAACTTCTCGGGGTGGTCGCGGAAGAACTCGCGGTGGACGCGGCACCAGACGAGGCGGCCGTCGGTGTCAATGTTGATCTTGGTCACGCCGAGCTTCGCGGCGCCGAGAAACTGATCGGCGTCCACGCCCGATGCGCCCTTGATGTTACCGCCTGCGGCGTTGATGCGGGCCACCTCGTCCTTGGGGACCGAGGAGGAGCCGTGCATGACCAGCGGGAAGCGGGGAAGCCGTTTCTGGATCTCGACGAGAATGTCGAAACGGAGCTTCTGGTCGCCCTTAAACTTGAAGGCGCCATGCGAGGTTCCGATGGCGCACGCGAGGGAGTCGACACCGGTCTGCTTGACGAAATACTCGGCTTCCTCCGGTTTCGTGTACACATGGTCGGCGGCAACGACATCCTCCTCGATGCCCTTCAGCAGCCCGAGTTCGGCCTCAACGACCAGCCCCTTGGCGTGGGCGGCGTCGACGACGCGGCGGGTGATCTCGATGTTCTTCTCCAAGGGATGATGGGAGGCATCGATCATCACCGACGAATAGACGCCTGAGTGGATGCAATCCAGGCACGTCTCCTCGTCGCCATGATCCAGATGGATGGCGAACACCGACTCGGGAAAGATTTCATCGGCGGTCTTCATCATCGACTCCAGCATCTTCTTGTGCGTGTACGAACGCGCACCCTTGGAGAGCTGAACGATAAAGGGCGCCTGACTCTGCACATTCCCTTTGAACAGCCCCATGGTTTGTTCGAGATTGTTGATGTTGTAGGCGCCGATGGCATAGTGGCCGTAAGCGTGCTCGAAGAGCTTCTTGGTGGTAACGATCATGTGTGCGTCTCCTGTGTGCCCGCGAACCGCCCACCCCCGTCCGTAGGGGACAATCCGGGATGCGTAAACACGGGAGAGAATGATACAGGGAAGCGAGGCTTCGAGCAAGACCGTTTTTTTTGTTGAGAGCGGCGGCGATTTCCGACATAATCGGATCGTGTTTTGCGACAGAAAAGCCGTAGCGAGAGCGGTGCAAGGGGTGTGCATGAGGCGAACCGGAATAATGCGGATCAGTGGAATCGTCGTGCTCGCGTTCGGGGTCCGGTTGGCGGTTGCGGGCGAGGCGGAGCCATCGGCTGGCGAGTCGAATGTGTTTGTGGAGGCGCTGGAACTGGGGCAGGACATTCGCTCCCAGCGGGAGGCGATCGAGCGGATGGTGTCGGATCCGGCCGTCACGTCGCCAGAAATTGCCGCTGCGCGCCTGACGGTGGACGCGCTGACCCTGCGCTGGAGCGGTGAGAAAACGGACTCGGAGAAGGCCAACACCTTGAAGCGTCTGCGCGAGGCCCAGCAGGCCTTGCGCGACCGGGTTGTCTCGCATCCCGACGTGGCTCGGGCAGTCAAAGCCCTGGATGCGGATCAGGTGAAGCTACGGGTTTTACAGGAGAAGATCGCGATGATTCGCGCGGCGGCCAAGCGAACGCGCGAGCAGGCGGTTCCGTCGGCGGACCCGGCCGTGAAGGCCGAGTGACGCTGTGTGTCAACGCGGGGAGGATTGGAATGGCGGTGCGAAATAAACAAGCGGCGAGAGGCACAACGCGAAAGCCGCGCATCTTGGTGGTGACCCCCGAAATCACCTATCTGCCGGCGGGCATGGGGAACATGGCCAACCAGATGAACGCCAAGGCGGGGGGGCTGGCCGACGTATCGGCTTCGCTCGTCGCCGAACTGTTCGCTTCCGGTGCCGATGTGCACGTGGCGCTGCCGCATTACCGGCGCATGTTTCATGTCGATTCGGCGCGCCTGATCAGCGACGAGTTGCGGGTGTACAAGAGTCGACTCCCCAACAGCCGCATCCACCTTGCCGAAGATCGCTGCTTCTACTACCGGGACGCCGTCTACAGCAATTATCAGAACGAGAACCCGCGGCTCGCGCTCGCCTTCCAGCGCGAGGTGATCAACAACATCATCCCCACCGTTGCACCAGACCTGATCCACTGCAACGACTGGATGACGGGACTGATCCCCGCCGCCGCGCGCCGACTGGGAATCCCCTGCCTGTTCACGATCCATAACATCCACACCCATCATGTGCGATTGTCACAGGCCGAAGACATGGGCATCGACACGGCGGAATTTTGGCCATATCTCTACTACACCCGCGTGCCCCGCAATTACGAGGAAACGCGCGACAGCAACCCGGTTGACATGCTTGCGAGCGGCGCGTTCGCCGCACACTTCATCAATACCGTCAGCCCGACGTTCCTTGAAGAACTCTGCCGCGGCTGGTTCGACTTTGTGCCCGTCTCAATCCGGCAGGAGCTGATCAACAAACGCAACTCGGGCTGTGCTGTCGGCATCCTGAATGCGCCCGATGCGTCGTACAACCCGGCGACCGACCCGGCGCTCAGCCGCACATACACGCCGGAGACACAGGCACAGGGGAAACGGGCCAACAAGGCGCTCTTTCAGAAAAAAGTGGGGCTGGCGGCCAACCCGGACGCGCCGATCTTTTTGTGGCCTTCACGGCTTGATCCGGTCCAGAAGGGACCGCAACTGCTGACGGCGATCTTGCACCGGATGGTGGCGAAGCACGCCAAACGGGGGATGCAAGTCGCGATCGTGGCCAACGGCGTCTATCAGTGCCATTTCCGGGATATTGTGCGGATGCACAACGTGTATGACCGGGTGGCGGTGTGCGACTTCACCGAGGATCTGTCGCGGCTGGCTATGGCGGCATCCGATTTTGTGCTGATGCCCTCCCTCTTCGAGCCGTGCGGCCTGCCGCAGATGACCGGGGTGCTCTACGGCACCCTCCCGGTCGTACACGACACCGGCGGATTGCACGACACGGTTTCTGACCTCGATGTGGCGGCCGACCACGGAAATGGCTTCACGTTCAAGATTTATGATAGCGCCGGACTCGAGTGGGCCATGGACGAGGCCATGGCGTTTCATGCGCTCCCGGACAAGGTGCGCCACGCTCAGACCACCCGGATCATGCGGGAGGGGTTGTCGCGATTCAACCACGCGGTCTGCGCCAAGCACTACATCGATATTTACGAGCAAATGCTGCACCGCCCGCTGGTGCAGTTTTGACACGTTCAGAAACGGGTGATCGGAGCAGGCCTGATGCAACAACCGACACGCGCCCATCTGCTGGATGATCCCTGGCTGACGCCGTATCGCGACGTGATCCGGCGGCGGGCTGAAGCGGCAACCCGACTGGCCCGGCTGCTCGCCGAGAAGCCGGGGTCGCTGGCCGAGTTCGCCTGTGCGCATGAATATTACGGACTGCACCGCGCTCCCGATGGCGGCTGGATCTTCCGCGAGTGGGCGCCGCAGGCCGTGGCGCTCTGGCTGGTGGGCGACTTTTCCGGATGGGAATCCCGTGACTTTTTCCGGCTGTCACGGTTGCCGGGGCGGGATGTCTGGGAGGCGAGGCTGCCGTCCGACGCGATACGCCACGGCCAGTTTTACCGGCTGGAGATGGCATGGGAAGACGGCCGCGGCGAGCGGATCCCCGCCTACGCGCGCCGGGTGGTCCAGGATCCGGCAAGCGATGTCTTCACGGCCCAGGTCTGGGAACCCCCTCAACCCTATCGGTGGAGACATACATTCCGAGTCCCCCAGCGGGCACCCTTGATCTACGAGACGCACATCGGCATGGCCCAGGAGACCTGCGGAATCGGAACGTATGACGCCTTCCGTCAGAACGTGTTACCGAAGATTATCGATGGGGGGTATAACACGATCCAACTCATGGCGGTCATGGAACACCCGTATTACGCCTCGTTCGGCTACCAGGTGTCGAGTTTCTTCGCCTCAAGCTCGCGCTTCGGGACGCCCGAAGCGCTCAAGGCGTTGATTGACGATGCCCATGGCGCGGGGGTGGCGGTGGTCATGGATCTGGTCCATTCGCACGCGGTGAAGAACGAGCGGGAGGGGCTGTCGCGCTTTGACGGGACGACGAGCCAGTATTTTCACTCGGGTCTGCGCGGCTGGCACGATGCGTGGGATTCGCGGTGCTTCGATTACGGCAAGACGGACGTGCTGCATTTTCTCCTCTCCAACTGCCGCTATTGGCTGGATGAGTTCCATTTCGACGGATTCCGCTTCGACGGCATCACGAGCATGCTCTACATGCACCACGGACTCGGCGTGGATTTCACCGACTACGGGCAGTATTTTGACGCGGGCGTCGATGAGGACGCCTGGCTGTACTGCAACCTGGCCAACCGGCTGATCCACGAGGTGCGGCCCGATGCGCTCACGATCGCCGAGGATGTGAGCGGGATGCCGGGGCTGGCGGCGCCGGTCGCGGAGGGTGGCGCCGGGTTCGACTACCGCATGGCCATGGGCGTGCCGGAGTGCTGGTTCAAGCTGGCGCGGGACGTTCGGGACGAGGATTGGAGCATCGGCTACCTGTGGCACGAACTGACCAACCGCCGTCCCGACGAGCAGACGGTGAACTACGTCGAGAGTCACGATCAGGCGCTGGTCGGCGGCAAGACGCTGCTGTTCCAACTGATGGACGCGGCGATGTACGACAGCATGGCCCGCAATGCGTCAAGCGTGGTCGCAGACCGGGGCGTGGCGCTGCACAAACTCGCCCGGCTGGCGACGCTGGCGACCGCCGGCGCGGGGTACCTCAATTTCATGGGCAACGAATTCGGCCATCCCGAATGGATTGACTTCCCCCGCGAGGGCAACGGCAATTCGTATCTCTACGCCCGGCGTCAATGGCACCTGCGCGACGATCCGGCGCTGCGATTCTCTTGTCTGGGCGATTTTGACCGCGAGATGCTCCGCCTGATCACCGCTGCCGGCGTCCTGGGCGAGACCGTGCCGCGCCTGCTGCACCTCTCCGAAGCCGACAAGGTGCTGGTCTTGGAGCGTGGTCCGCTGCTGTTTCTGTTTAATTTTCACAGCTCACGCTCCGTGAGCGACTATCCGGTGCGGGTGCCCCCCGGGCAATACCGCGGTATTCTGAACAGTGACGAACAGCGCTTCGGGGGCCAGGGGCGCATCACGGCCGATCAGGCTTATCCCCTGCTCACCGAAACGCGCGCGTCCGAATGCGTGTTGCTGGTGAGGGTCTACCTCCCCTGCCGCACCGCGTTGCTGCTCGCCCATCCGTGAGAGAAATGACATTGCTTCTATGAGATGGCCATCCTTACGCGCCTTCATTTCATATATCGGAGGGGGCATCTTACTGCTCGCGCTCCCCCTCCTTTCCGCCTTTCTGGTCGACGCAATCCAGGCGCGGCGTCCGTGCGTATCCGCGACGATTGAAACGGATGAAAGCCCTCTCCCGGACCCGCCGCATCCATCGATCGGGCCGGCTGCGCCTGCCCCGACGTCTCCGGTCGCGCCGAAGACGGACACAGCGGCGGCCCCCGAAAAACGGAATGTGGGACGCGCCTCCCCTGCCGCGGCGGCTTCAGCTACGCCGCCGGGACCCCCTCCCGTAACCCCGCCCCGCGGCATGGATACGCAGACCGACGCCCGCCACTGGTCCGAAACCTTGCGGACGTTCATGGCCAAGGATTTCCAGCAGGCGCTGACCTATATCTTGTCGCTGCCACCCGACCAACAGGCACATGCGGCCCGCATGTTGTTCGATGCCTGGGCCCGTCAGGACCCGGAAGCGGCTGTCCAGGCGGTGCAGCGCCTGCCCGAGGCTGGGCAACAGGCTATGCTCGCTGTCATTCTCGCCCACTGGGTGCGCCTGCGTCCGGAGGCTGCACTCGCCTATCTGGCCTCCTCGAATCAATTTTCACCCGACTTCGGCTGGCAGATTGCGCGTCAAGCCCTCCAGGCACGGACCGATGGCCGGGATCCGCTGGATGAAGCCGGCCAACAACGGATCCTACACTCGGTTTTCTCTTGGCTGAATCACTCCACGCTCACTGAAGCCGCCTATGATCGAGCCATCGCCCAGACGATGGGCATTCTGGCGCAAGACCGGATCGAGGATGCCGTGGCCGTGCTGCTCCGCTATGCCGACAGCGGCCGTATGAGCACCATCACCGACCCGACGGTGTTCGAGCAGATGGCCACCGCAACCAAGATCCTGGGTGTTGTCAGCGGCCTGAGAGACTATGCTGCCGCCGTGGAATGGGGACGCGCGCTGCCCGCCAATTCGGCCGCGCAGGCCTACTTCCTCAGCAACGTGGCCTATGGTCAGGCCAATCAAGGGCTTTTTCCCGATATCTCCTGGCTTGGGGATATGGAACCGGGTGTTGCGCGCGTGCGGGTCATCGCCGCCACCGCCTTGGGCCTACTGAACGCATCCGGAGAAACCTCGCTGGGATCTCAGGTCCGGCGGCAGCTCGATGGCGATCAATTCGATCCTGACGGAATCGCCCGGATACTGAGACAGTCCTCCCTTCCGGACGCCGAGAAGGCCGCGTTGCTGACCGAAATCGCGGGGGCCTTATGAACCGAAGTGCTTGCATCCTTTTCGATGTGTGCAGACAGAGGGTTCAGATTTCAGACCCGAGGCGCCAGCGTCTTTGTTGGCGTTGATCAGCTTTCAACTTTTCGTTTTTCTCACAACAACAAAGATTAGAATTGCTGGGGTGGTGGAGACCGTCGCGCCCGGAATGACGGGATCGAACTTCACCGCCGCGCGAAGCCAGCCGTCAGGCGCATCTTTGCGCGGTGTTTGCAAGAGCCTCTAACTCATGAGAGTGGTTTCATGTCCGGCATCCAAGTGCGGGTTCTGTTGAAAAACGGTGCGGCGGTTGCCTGGCTGGCGGCCGCGCCGGGCTGCTGCTACCACGCGGTGAAGCCCCTGCCCAATGGACTCTCCTACAGCAGCGACCTCCTGCCCGCCTCGGACGTCCGCTTCCTGTACGACCAGACCTACCTCGACGGCGCGGGCGCGCGTCAAACCGACCAGCATATTTTCGACGAGGTCTTCGCCCTGATCGGCAGGGCCGAACACCTGGCGGTGGTCGACATGTTTCTCTTCAACCCGTTCATCGGCGCGGGGCCGCCGCCGAACCGCCACCTGTGCGAGGAACTATCCTCCGCCCTGATCGCCCGCAAGCGCGCGGTTCCGGATTTGCTGGCCGTGCTGATCACCGATCCGGTGAACACGGTCTACGGCGGACTCGAAGCCGGCCACCTGCTGCGTCTGCAAGAGGCCGGCGTCGAGGTCGTCGTCACCCGGCTAGACCGGTTGCGCGACAGCAACACGGCTTGGTCGGGCGTGTGGCGGCTGCTCTTCAAACCGTGGGGCAACAGCAGCACGGGCGGCTGGGTGGCCAACCCGTTCGGCGATGGCAAGGTGACCGTGCGAAGCTGGCTGACGCTGCTCAACTTCAAGGCCAACCACCGCAAGGTGGTGGTCGCCGACGCGGGCGGCGAGCTGTACGCCCTGGTCACGTCGGCCAACCCCCACGACGGCAGCAGCGTCCACTCAAACGTTGGAGTCGTCTTCAACGGTCCGGCCGCGCGGTCGGTCCTGGAGTCCGAGCAGGCGGTCCTGAACATGAGCGGCAGCCGGGTTTCGTTGTCGGGCGCGGCACCGGCCGACCCGGCCGGCGCGTGGGCGGACCCCGCGCCGATAAACGCCGTCCGGGTACAGGTGGTGACGGAGGAAGCGATCGCCGACGCGGCCGAAGCCATGATCGGAGCGGCGGGACAGGGGGACTCGCTCGACCTGGTAATGTTCTATCTCGCCGACCGGCCGATCCTCCGCGCCCTGAAGGCGGCGGCGCGTCGCGGCGTGGCGATGCGCGTGGTGCTCGACCCGAACAAAGACGCCTTCGGCCGGGAGAAGAACGGGATGCCGAACCGGCAGGCGGCGCGCGAGCTGGCCGCTGCGGGCGTTCCCGTCCGCTGGGCGGTGACCCATGGCGAGCAGATGCACGCCAAGATGCTGCTGGTCAAGAAGAGCGACGGCACCGCCGACCTGCTGACCGGTTCGGCCAACTTCACCCGCCGGAACGTGCGGGACTACAATCTGGAGACCGACGTGCGGGTCTCGGGCCCCGGGGCGGCGCCGGCGCTTACGGGAGCGGCCGCCTACGTTGACCGGCTGTGGACGAACGCCGACGGCCGCGTTTTCACGACCGGCTATAAAGCGTTTCGGGATGACTCCCGCTGGCGCGTGTTCCGCTACCGCATCCAGGAGGCCACAGGTCTCTGCACCTGGTAGAAGAAATGGGGAGACCCATCGCTACTCGCCCCCGCCATCCACTCGCCGGAGCACGTCCTGCACCACCAGGCCAGCCAGGTGGAAGCCGAAGATGCCGGTGATGTGCACAAGCGAACCGTTGATCCGGGCCTTCTGGCCGCACCAGACATCGCTCTTCGCCCCGTCTCGCCCGATTTCCGAACAGAGGCAATTTCCTGTGCCACAGGCCGATTCTTCGCCCCGGTTGGGGAAGTGTTCTTCGCTGAAGAGACAGAGGCAATCCCCCGAAACCTGGCGTTGGCGCAACCCCCGCCGTACCGCGCGGGCCAAGGCGCATCCCGAGGTCTTCCAAATGGACGCGACGCGAATTTGGGCGGGGTCCAGCTTGCAGGCGGCGCCCATGGAGGAGTAGACGCGGGGTCCGGCGGTCATGGCCGTGGCCAACAGATCGATCTTGCACGCCAGACTGTCGATGGCGTCAATCACATAATCATAGGCGTTCAAGGTGAACCTGTCGCGGGTTTCGGCGGAGTAGATCTCCGCCCGAGCCTCGATCGCAGCTTGCGGATTGAGGGACACCAGCCGGGTTAGCAGCTCATGAACCTTGACCTGTCCGACATTCGCGGCGGTTGCCTGAATCTGACGATTGACATTGGTCGCGCAGATCACGTCATTATCGACGAGGGTCAGATGTTGGATGCCCGTTCGGACCAAGGCTTCGGCGCACCAACTGCCAACGCCACCGACGCCGAAGAGAATGACACGGGTGCTGGCCAACTGCTCCAGGACCGACCGGCCCAGCAACAGCTCCGTGCGATGAAAGAGGGCGGATCGCGGCGAGGGTCCTTTCACCCGCGTTCACTCCCACACATAATCGGCCTCCCGAACAGGATGCCGTCCGTCCGCTGATTTCGGCGCGACCTGCCGGAAGGCGCTGACGGCGGGGGGTTTGGCGGGTTCAGGCCCGACCGGCACCGGCTGGGTTTCCGGTTGCGGGGTTACGGCGGAAAGCTTGGCGGCCGGAGAGGGCGCAGGGATCGGTCGATTGACTATTTGGGGTGCCTCGTCCTGGACGAGAACCTCCCGCGATGGTCGCCGGCGGCGGGACAGGATTCTATAGCAGGCGACAGCCGCAACAACTAAGATCAGCAGGCCGACGCCGACGCTGATTTTGAGAATCGGAAAGGTTCCGGCTAGGGTCATGAGACCTCTCGGGATGAGCGGTTTTCGGGCGGGCTCGCGCTGGCGAGAGTGAGTTCGGAAGTGTCTGGCGACGCGCGCACAAATCCGTGGCCGTCCTGAATGGCACACGCGATCGGCCTCGACAGGTTATTCGCCTGACCGATATACTTGATGACACTCAGGCAGCGCTCCGACTGATTCACATGATCGAGGTTGATCGAGACCGAACACAGATCCTCGAGATGGTTTTTCAGAATCAAGGCGTCATGGGAAACCGGTTTGGGTAGCGTCATCAGGACCGTAACGCCGATCCGGTCAAGGGCGTGGATGAACGAATAAATATGATCCTCCAGATGCGAGACCGGCTGGATCGCCACCCAGGGGAGGACGGTATCCAGGACCACACGCCGGATTGACTGAAGCTCGATCATGTCCTGAAGCTCATCGAACGCCTGCGGGGGGAGCATGATATGGCTGCTGGCGACTTTATCGGTGATAAACGCGCCATACTCCAGCAGCGTGAGCTGGTCGGATGCCATGGCTGCGGCGAACGGCATGCCGAACCGCTCCGACATCTTGAGCGTGTCGGCCACACGGTTTTCCGACAGAAGCAGGGCGCGGTCGCCCTCGACAAGCGCCTGATTAATGAAGTGCATCCCGAAGATGGACTTGCCGCTCCCGGCACGGCCGTGACACAACGTCTGCCAGCCGCGGTAGACGCCGCCGAACACGTCGTCAAAGAAAGGTATGCCAAGCCGGGTTTTCGTATTCATGAACCCCTCGCCAAACACGGTTGCGAGTCATCAGGCCATGCTTTTAGTTGAATGCGGTTTGCAGGATGCGGCGAATAAACGTCAACTCAAACGGTTTGCTCAGAAACGTGGTGATGCCAGAGGCGGTTGCGCATTCATTCAGCTCTTGCGACGGCGCGCCCGAGATGAGCACGACCATGCGCCCGGCCGCAGTCTGGGCGAGTTGCTGTATCCAAATCTCGGGCGGCGGCGAATCGGGAAGAAAGATGTCCGCGATCACAAGCTGGCAATCGGGATCCGCCAGCTTCTCGAGTCCGGCCATGGCGGTTGCCGCGGTGACGGGTTCGTGTCCCAGACGGCGAATCAGGGTCGCTAAATAATCGCGTATGACACTTTCATCATCAATGATTAGAACCGTTCCCATCTCAGAAACTCCTTGCTGTCCTCATCGTCCGACCGGGCGCCAACGTGAAACGAAGCAGAAAGGCGCTGGTAAACTTGAGCATCGAACGTCACAGGGGACACGACGGCTAAATTGTTATAAAAGCGGGTATTACCCAATCGTTCACGCCGGGAAGGATAGCGATTATTTCATCGGCGTCAAGCGGGAAAAAAATCAAGTATGGGTCAGTCACGATTTTTTCATTTATCCTTTCTTCAGCCTTGGCGAGCCGATGACACGTGCGACCGCTTTCGCGGGTTGCCTGACGTCGTTTTCCATCGGATCGGTTCAGGGTATCCGGTTCAGGGGGTGCGTAGAGCGTCCGAATGCGCGACGCGCATTCCGTTCGGTGAGGCTGGCGAGTTCGTCGGTTGCGACGCCGCGGATTGCGGCAAGGGCGGCGAGCACGACGGCCAGATTGGCGGGATGATTGGGCCCCGTGTCGGCGGCAACGGCCGGGACGGCACAGCCGGGACAGAGGACGCCTCCTTGCGGAAACAGATCGGGGCTGTCGGTTTCGACGAGGAGGCGGTCGGCCGGGGTTGCGGCGGCAGCAGCGCGGACGCGGGTTGCGGCGGCATTGCAGAGCGTTCCGGAGAACGAGACAAAACCACCGAGGGCCAGCCAGTCACGCAAAATGTCGCGCGAGCCGCCGAAACTGTGGGCCACAAGCGCGGGGATGCGGCCGGCGAAGGGTTTGACCGCCGCAATCAACGCGCCCCATGCACGCGCGCCATGGAGCACGACAGGCCGGCCACAGGCGGCCGCCAGTTCCAGTTGACGCTGCAACACCGCGCGCTGGATGCCGGGCACTGGCTCGGCCCGAATGCCGTCGAGACCGCACTCGCCCACCGCTGCCTCCGGATGGGCATGAAGCAGCGCGCCGAGGCGGTCATCCCACCCAGCGGGAAGATCGCCTGCCTGCCACGGATGGACGCCCCAGGCGGGAAGGATCAACGGACGGTCGCACACCAGCGCAGCAACTGCGTCCCAGTCATCCGGCGCGGTTGCGCAGCAGCAAAGTCCCGAAACCCCGGCCCGGCAGGCGGCATCCAACGCGGCGGCGCGGCATGCGGCGAGGCGCGGATCCTGAATGTGTGTGTGGGCATCAAACATGGCGCTCTACGGATCAGGGATCAGGGGTCAGGAACTGGCGGGCGGTGAGCCAATCCCGCACGGCTTCGATCGGCAGTCCCATGATGTTGGCATAGGAACCGGCATGGCCGTGAATCAGCAAATCCCCGTTCTCGTCAATGTCGTAGGCGCCAGCCCGGTCGAGCGGTCGGGTGCGAAGCAGGTAGCGCTGGATCGTCTCATCGTCCAGTTCCTTGAAATGAACGGCCGAGGCCTCGACCCGGATGTCCGGGGCCGTTCCCGGCAGCGAGAGGACGACGGCCGTGTAAACGGTTTGCGTGCGGCCGGAGAAGGCCCGCAGAAATTCAGCCGCCTCTCCCAAGTCGCGGGGCTTGCCGATGAGCCGTCCGTCAAACCAGACCAGCGTATCGGCCGTAAGGAGGCAGGCATCGGGACGCAGCGTGCGGCAGGCGGTGTGTTTCGTCACGGCGTTGTGCACGACAGTGCCCACCGGATCGGCCGCGTCATGGATCTCCTCGGTGTCCGCGACGACCACCTCGAAATCAAGTCCCAGCCCCCGCAGCAGCTTATGCCGCCGCGGCGACGCCGATCCGAGAACCATTGGCATACGCGTCTTCATACGCTCCGCTTGCTCACCCCGGGGTGCTCACCCGGATCCCCCGTTCCCGTCTCTCACACGCGGGACAATCGGAAAGCCGGCCGGGCCGCCGCATTCCCCTCCCCCACCCGCTCACCCCGCCCTCACAACCGACGCCCCGGCGCTGGGGCGGATCAGGCGCACATCGCACGGTTTGCCGAAGGCTGCGGCATAGGCGTTGGCCAGGGCCGCACCCGCTGTCTCGGCGTCTCTCGGATGGACGAGGACGACCACGCTACCGCCAAATCCGCCGCCGGAGAGGCGCGCGCCCATCACGCCGGGGATCTTGCGCGCAGCCGCAACGAGGCAGTCCAGCTCGGGACAGGAGTTCTCAAAATTCACCCGCGAGCTTTCGTGCGATTCGAACATGAGCTGACCGAAGCGAACGAGGTCGCCTGTCGCCAGCGCATCCGCCGCAGCCAGCACCCGCTCGTTCTCGCCGATCGGATGCGCGGCGCGGCGCGCCACCCCGTCGTCCAATCCGCAGCGATGCGTCCGCCACTCCTCCATGGACACGTCTCGCAGCGCCCGCACCGGATGCGGCAAGACCCTGGCAAAATGGTCGCGCGCCTCCTCGCAGGCCGCCCGGCGACGGTTGTACTCGCCGTCAACCAGCGCATGCCGAGCGTGGGTGTTGCACATCAGGAAGCAGGCATCCTCACCCAGCGGGACGTTCTTCACGGCGAAGGTTCGGAAATCGGTCTCGACCAGCATCTCCTCCGCGCCGAAAAGGGAGGATATCTGGTCGAGGAGCCCGCACTTGACGCCGGCAAACCGATGCTCCGCGGCTTGGCCGATCTTGGCCAGATCAAGCCGGTCAATCGTCCTGCCATAGAGCCGGGCCAGCGCCAGACCCGAGGAGATCTCCAGGGCGGCGGACGACGAGAGGCCCGCTCCGAGCGGGATGTTGCCGAGAAACAGGCCGTCAAACCCGCACGGGACAGCCGCCCGCTCGCGCAAGCCGGCGAGCACCCCCTTGACATAATTCGACCAGGTGTCGCCGGTCGACGGCGCGGCGCAAGACGCGTCAAAGGCGACCTCCTTCATCAGGTCGCCCGCCACCAGCCGGCACGCCCCGGTGTCGCGGCGGGCCGCCGCAAAAAAGGTGCCGAAGTTGATGGCGGCTGAACAGACAAAACCCTCGTTGTAGTCCGTGTGGTTTCCGATCACCTCAATCCGCCCGGGGGCATAGGCCACCACCTCGGGATCGCGGTTGAAATGCGCGCGGTAGCGACGCAACAGCTCGTCATAGATGGCTTTGTTTTTCATAGTGCTGGGGAGCGTTGGGGGTGAACGATGGATGACGCCGAAATCAAACATTCCATCCGATGACTGGCTACGAACCGGTTGGGGCGTGCGAGCGGCAGGCAACGCCCGCCTCGGCGAAAAGCGCCCGTGTCTGCTCGTTGAAGGCGTAGTTCCCGCCGTAGACCACTTCCCGGATGCCCGCGTTGATGATCATCTTGGCGCACGTCAGGCAGGGGCTGATGGTGACATAGAGGATGGCATCCTTGGTGCGGACACCGTGGTAAGCCGCCTGCGTGATCGCATTCTCCTCGGCATGGGAGCAGACGCATTCAGCGAGCGCCGAACCCGATGGGGCATTCGAGGCGCAGCGGGCGCAGCCGCCCTCGCAACAGTTGCGGATGCCGCGCGGGGTGCCATTGTAGCCGGTGGAGATGATGCGGTGATCCGAGACTGCCACGGCACCCACCTTGCGGCGGCTGCAGTTTCCGCGGCTGGAGACCACGCGGGCGATGTCCATGAAATAGGTGTCCCAGTCGGGACGGGTGTCGGCGGAGGTGTCTGCAGGAGTTGTCATGCCGCATAGTTTAGCCTGTCTCGCGGTCAGACGGCAAGGGAAGTTCGTCGGAGGTCAGCAATTCCAATTATGGTCGTCAATATCGGGATCCAAATTGCTGGTCGGCGGTGTAAAAGGTTAGCGAATTCTCATTGGGCGTGCGGGGCTGGGGGGTATTGCAATCAGGCTCGTAATCACGTTCCAAATAACCTATATTTACTCTTTTGATTCACCTCCCGCGAGGTGCGTCATCCAGGGGTTACATGAAGAAGATCAACGCATGATCGCTTCTGCGGCTCGTCGGAGCAGTCGCCGAAGTCGCCCTGGAATGCGTGGAAATGAATTGGGAGTGTCGCCATGGATCTTCGTCGCACAACAGCCGCCGACCTCATTGCCCTCCGTCCCGCTCACGACGCCTTCGTGGGGGTGGATTCCGACGGTTGTGTGTTCGACACCATGGATGTGAAGCAGAAGAACCATTTTCATCCCCTCATCTGCTCGTTCTGGGGGCTGGAGCGCATCGAGGCACAGGTGCGCGCCGCCGCCGAGTTCGTGAATATCGGCTCGAAAACGCGCGGCCAGAACCGGTTTACCAATCTCCTGCTGACCTTTGAGCTGCTCGAAACGTGGGACGTCGTCCGCGCATCCGGCGTGCCGCTACCGCGCACCGGGGCGCTGCGGGCGTACTGCCAGTCGGGACTGCCGCTTGGCAACCCGTCGCTGCACGCCGAGGTTGCCCGCAGCGGCGACCCGGACCTGACGCGCGTGCTGGAGTGGAGCCTCGCGGTCAATGCCGACATTGACACCCGGATGGCGCCGACGCCGCCCTTCCCGTGGGCGCTCAAGAGTCTGGACCGGATTGCACGCGCCTGTGACGCGATCGTGGTGTCGCAAACCCCCGAAGAGGCCCTGCTCAAGGAGTGGCACCACCACGGCATCGCCGATCGGGTTGCCGCGATCACCGGTCAGGAGGTCGGCTCCAAGGCCCGCCAGATCCGGCTCGCCACCGATGGCCGCTACCAGCCCGGCCGCGTGCTCCTGATTGGGGATGCGCCGGGCGACCTTGCTGCGGCAACCGAAGCGAGCGTCCTCTTTTATCCGATCCTCCCCGGCCGCGAAGACGCCTCCTGGTGCCGGTTCCACGATGAATCCTTCGACCGCTTTCTCGCCGGAACCTACGCAGGCGCCTATGCCGGGGATCTCACCCGCGCATTCCTCGACGCCCTTCCCGACACGCCGCCCTGGCAGAGCCCCGCCTCGCGCTGCTGAGCGCGGCGGAGGGGGTTGTGCACGCGCCTCACTCGTCCCAGACGCCGTCAGCGGCCATCTGCTGCCGCAGGTTCTGCTTCATCGTGGGGCGGTGGCCGAAGAGCAGCGAGCCGATGCGAATCCACGTGGCGCCTTCGCGAACCGCCGCTTCAAAATCGTTGGACATCCCCATGGACAGACGGGGCAGGCCGATCGCGAAATCACGCGCCAGCCGATCACGCAGCTCACGCAGCCTGGCGAAAAACGGGCGCGTCTGATCGGGGTCCGGGCAGAACGGCGCGAGCGTCATCAATCCGACCAGCGTCAGCGCGCGGCACGCCAGCGCGCGCTCCACCACCTGCGCCACCGCGTCGGGCTTGATGCCGAACTTGCTCGCCTCGCCCGAGACATTCACCTCCAGCAGAATGTCGGGGCGCACGCCCGCCTCATCGGCGGCGTCGTCAAGCTGTTCGACGAGCCGGGCCGAGTCGACCGAGTGGATCGTTGAGAAGACCCCCAGGGCGGGCCGGATCTTGTTCCGCTGCAGGTGGCCAATCAGGTGCCAGTCGGGACCGGTGACGCACTGGGGAATCTTGAAGGCCGCCTCCTGCACGCGGTTCTCGCCAAAACGGCGGATGCCGGCCGCCCACGCCTCGGCAACCACCTCGGGACCGAACGTTTTGGTGACCCCGATCACCTCGACCTCGTCCGGGCTCCGCCCCGACTGTTCGCAGGCGCGCGCGATCCGCTCCCGGATCTGTTGTAAAATTGTCGCAATGCTGTCCGACGTGTTTTCGTCCATACGCTTACGCCACCTCCTGGCGCCCCCCAAGCGCCCGCTTGAGGGTGAGCGGGTCCGAATAGCCGACGCCGCTATCGGCGGGAAGGCCGAAAGCCAGGCGCGTCACCCGCACGCCACGGGCGCGCAGCCGTTCGGCGAGATAGCCGGCGGTGGTGTCGCCATCGAGATCGGTGCTGAGGGCCAGAACCACCTCGCGCACGCCCCCGGTCTGAACACGGTCCAGGAGTGCCTGAATGCGGAGCTCGGCCGGGCCGGTCATCCGCGCCGGCGATAGCTTGCCCAGCAGCGCGTGGTAGCGGCCGCGAAAGCCGCCCGAGCGCTCGATCGCGAGGATGTCGCCCGGCTCCTCGACCACGCAGAGGATTTCGGGATCCCGCCCCGAGCCCGTGCAGAGCGGGCACGGATTGACGTCGGTGGTGGTGAAGCCGCCACAGACATCGCAGCAGCGCACCCGTTCACGAGCGGCGGCCAGCGCGGCGCTCAGCTCGTCGAGCAGATGTTCCGGCCTCCGGACAAGCGCCAGCGCCGCCCGCTCCGCCGAGCGGCGTCCAAGCCCGGGCAGCCGCGCCAGGCTCCGCACCAGATTGTCCAGCGGACCGATCATGGCGTTCAGCCCAGGCCCCCGAACATGCCGGCCATCCCCGAATCCTTCATCAGCTTGCTCATCGCCTCCTGCGTCTGCTTGCGCACCCCCTTGAGCGCGGCGTTGACCACGGTGTGAAGCATGGTCTCAAAGCGCTCCGGCTTGCCGGCGGCCACCTCCTTCAGCGCCTCGGGGGTGATCTTGATCGAGAGGATCGAGAAGTCGCCGCGCGCCACGCAGGAGATGCCGGCGTTGGTGTATTCAAAGGTGATCTTTTCAACCTCTGCCTGAAGACGCTTCGCCTCTTTGCGCATCTGCATCGCCTGCTTGACCTGTTCGAGCATATTGGCCATGGGAATCCTCTTGCTAACGGTTCGTGAATAGGCGACCCAACGGGGTCGCCCGGTAATGGACGCGGGAGAGCATACACAACGCGCGGACGAATTGCAATTCCTACGCTTGTTTCACGGACGAATTAGCGGTATGATGCTCGCCGTTCTTTATCCGGATTGCGTTATCGCATGGAAACAGACATGACCTCGAACATCCCGCCCAAGCAAACGGTCACCGGTTCGGCAGGCGCGCCGACACCCGCCTTCGACCCGTCGTACGCCGGCCTGCCGGAGCAACCGGGCGCCCTGGTCTCGATTCACAACGCCGCACTCCACGCCACCCCCGACTCGTTCCCGGTACTCAAGGCGTTTCAAGACTATCTGGAGACCGAACGGCAGCGCGCGCGCCAGCGGCTGATCCTCCTGTCCGCCTTTTTCGCCGTCCTTTTGATCGTGGTCATGGTCGGATTGATCGCCATCGGCGTCTCGATCTATGGCGACCTGTCGGCCAAGAATGACAAGCTGTTTTCGGTTCTGATCGATCAGCGCACGGCGCCGGCAGCGCCGATTCCCGCTGCCACCGACCCCGCCGCTCTGGCTCGGGCCATCGAGGAACAGATCGCGGCCCGGCTGGCTGCGGGCGCCAGACCCGAGCCCGACGCATCGCCGGCGATCGACCCCGCCGCTCTGGAACGCATCATCGAAGCACGGGTCACCGCCAGGCTGGCCGCCGCCCAGTCGCCCGTCCCGGAACCCGTGACGGCGGTTCCGCAATCGTCGGCCCTGGACGAGATCAAGGCCACGCTGGCCGCGATTCAAAAAGAGAATGAGGCGCTTCGTGCACAGCCCGCGTGGCCATCCAGCATCGGCCCGCTCGTCCCGCGCTCAGCGGTCGAGCATCTGAATCCGCCTCCCGTCGCCGAATCGCCGCCGCCGATCCCGACCCTCCCGGCACCCGCACCCCCGTCGACGGTCAGTGCGTCGGCGCCCCTGCCGGCCGCCGCCGCTCCGGCGGTCACCCGGAAAATGATCGAACAGCCTCCGGAAGCGGTCGCTCAGGCTTACCAGTCATCGGGTGACCGTCTCACGGTGGGCATCCCGGGGAAGCATGCGGAAGAACCGATCCCGTGGCGGATCGTTCTGCCCAAGCCTTGAAACGACCTCACGTGAAAACGCGTTTCCTTCAGAAAAGGGCCGCCGTCATGACTCATCCGATCATCACCTTTGGCAACGCCGCTCTGCGCCGGGCAGCCCGGACTGTTCCGGCCATCACCGATGAAATACGGCGGCTCGCCGCCGACATGATCGAAACCATGCACCAAGCCAGCGGCGTCGGTCTCGCTGCGGCGCAGATTGGCCGCGAAGAGGCGGTGTGCGTCATCGACATTCCCCCCGACGCCGAGAAGCCGATGTGTCGCGCCTTCAACGCCGCGATCCCCATGCCGATCGTGCTTGTCAATCCCGAGGTCCTCGCCACCGAGGGGAGCCAGCGGAACAACGAGGGATGCCTGAGCTTCCCCGATATCAACGCCCTCATCTCCCGCCCCAACCAGGTGACCGTCACCTTCCTGGCGCTTGACGCGTCACGCCAGACCCTCACCGTGCAGGGGCTCCTCGCCCGGGCCCTGATGCATGAGATTGACCACCTCAACGGCGTCCTGCTGGTCGACCGCATGTCGCAGGTTCAGAAACTCGCCGTCGCCGGCAAGCTCAGGCGCCTCAAACGAGAGGCTCAGCACGCATGAGCAAGCAGGCGGCACGAACCATGCGCATCGACCTCGCGGCGGTGGCGGCGCCGGGTCCACGCCGGGCGACGCGGCGGTCCGACACGGTGACGACCACCGCCTTCTCGGCGAAACGGCATGACCGGTTGGATCGCGACACCCCTTACGATCTGCTGTTGGAGAGTGTCTACGACGCCGTGCTGATCACCAACCGCTATGGCCGGGTGATCGATTTCAACGGCCGCGCCGCCGATTTCTTCCTCGCCGACGAGGATCGGCTGCTGGGACTCCCGGTGTGGAATCTGCTCTCCGGAGCGGGCGAAGCGCTGGTCGACACCATCCACTCCAACCTGTTGAGCCACAAATACACGCTCATCGAGGCCATCTGCCTGCGGACGGATGGGACCTCGTTCACGGCCGAGATCGCGGTCAACAGCCTGAATCTCGACGAGGAGGGGCACCAGCTCTGCTTCTTCGTGCGCAATATCACGGAACGCAAGCGGGACCAGGAGGCGCTTGAGAAAGCGGTCGAACGCCTGCAGGCGCATGATCGGGCTCGGATGGAATTTGTCTCGAACGTCTCCCATGAGCTGCGCACCCCCCTGACCTCGATGATCTACGCCGTCAACAACATGCTCCGGGGCGTCGTGGGGCCGCTCCCCGAACGGGCTGTGATGTACCTCGAACGGCTCGGATCGGACTGCAAACGGCTGCTGACGACGGTGAACGACATCCTCGACCTGCGCCAGGTGGAAACGAAAACCCTCACCCTGACCCTGGCGCGGGCACCCTGCACGACGCTGATTCAGGCTGGCGTGGAGACCCTGCGGGTCCAAGCCGACGCCAAGCATATTCGGATGCGGGTCGACATGCCGCCGGCTGAGCTGTTTTGCACGTGCGACGCCCAAAAGATCGAGCGGGTCATGATCAACGTCGTCGGCAATGCGGTCAAATTCTGCGGCGACGATGGCGGGCAAATCACGGTTTCGCTCGCACGCGACCCGGCGGATTCCGGGTTTGCGCTGATCACCGTTTCCGACACCGGGGTGGGAATTCCGCCGGATGCGCTGGCACGGGTCACGCAGCGGTATTTCCGGGTCGGCGACCATGTGACCGGATCGGGACTGGGGCTCGCGATTTCGCGCGAGATCGTCGAGTTGCACGGGGGCTCGTTGCACGTGGCCAGCCCGGTTCCTGGATCGGACTGCGGCACGGCCGTGACCATCCGTCTGCCTCTGGCCGCCGCCCCCGCCGTGGCGATTTTCTGCATGACCGCAGATGTGGCGCTGATGCTGGAGGGGCAACTCGCGAACCGCGGGTACCGCGTCCACAGCGCCCGCTCCCTGGACGACGCGCTGCGCCTGTGCGCCACGCAGGCGGCCGACATGCTGGTGTTCGAATGCTGCTGCGGACAGGATCCGAATTCCGAGACGCTGCTCAAGCTGCGAAACGATCCGCAGACTCAGCGGACGCCCGTGCTGGTGATGTCGCGCGATGAGATCTCGAAGCCCTGCCGAGAGATGCTGCGCCGACTGGCCATACCGGTGCTGCCGGTGCCGTGGAACGAGGCGGATCTCGCCGGACGCGTCCTCTGGGCGTTTTCCGGCCGCACGCTGATCAGCCTGGGCGGATCCATTCCCACGTCAGGTGGTTGACGGCCAGGGCATAGAGCGAGGCGACCAGGTCGTCGAGCACGATGCCGGCGCCGCCGGGCACACGCTCGAGCCTTCGCGCGGGCGGCGGTTTGATAATGTCGCAGACGCGCGCAACAACGAAACAGAGCGGCAGCAGGATGAGCCCGTGCTCTCGCACGGGGAGCCCGATCAGGCAGATGGGAAACAACATCCACTCATCGGCCACGATGCGCCCATCGTCCTTCGTGCCGAAGATCTTCTCGGCGGCATCGCAGATCGGAACCGCCAGCAGCGTCAGCCCCGCCGCCAGCGCGGCCTGCCACCACCACTGCTCGTGAAAACCAGCCGCCCACCAAACGATCGGCAACGCGACCAGCGTGCCGATCGTCCCCGACGCCACAGGCGCGTAACCGAATCCGAAACCCGTGGCCACCGCCACAATCAGCCGCTCATTCATTCGCATGGTTCACATCCGCTTGAACGCCAGACCCGTGTGACGCGTGCGTCGCCTGGCTCCGCACCCAGAAAACAAAAAAACCGGGGTTCCGTCGAACGGTCCCCCGGTTTGTCGCAGTGACAGGCTCGATTATTCCTTGTCGAAGCCTTTGCCGGCGAGATACGCGATCACCTTGCCGACGGAGGTCAGCTTCTCGGCGTCCTCATCCGGGATCTCCGCCCCGAACTCCTCTTCGAACGCCATGATCAGTTCCACAGTGTCCAGCGAGTCGGCGCCGAGATCGTCAATGAACGACGCCTCGGGTGTGACCTGCTCGGCATTGACGCCCAATTGCTCGACGATGATTGCCTTGACCCGTTCTTCCAATTTGTTGGCCATGATATCATTCTCCTCGCACTCGTCCGTTTATCGCGACAGGATCGTTCCCGCCGCGCTTTGTCACATTGACATTCCACCGTTCACGCTCAGAACCTGACCCGTCACGTAGGACGCGTCATCCGATGCGAGAAACGCCACCGCATTCGCCACATCCTCCGGTGCGCCGAAGCGCCCCAGTGGCGTGTTGGCCAGCATTTGATCACGCACTTCCGTCGGAAGGGCGTCTGTCATCTTCGAGACAATAAACCCCGGCGCGACCGCGTTCACGCGGACACCCCGTGATCCCAGCTCCTTCGCCAGTGACTTCGTCATGGCGATGAGGCCAGCTTTTGAGGCAGCATAATTGCACTGACCGGCGTTCCCGATCAAGCCAATAATGGAGGCGATTTGAATCATCACCCCCGAACGCTGCTTCATCATCAGCCGGGCCGCAGCCCGCGAGAACAGGAACGCGCCCTTCAGATTGATCTGCAGAACCAGATCCCAGTCCTCGTCGCTCATCCGGATCAACAGCTTGTCCCGGGTGATCCCGGCGTTGTTGACCAGAATGTCGATCCGGCCGAAAGTCTCCACCGCGCGCGCCACGCACGCTTCAACCGAGTCCTTGTTGCCCACGTCGGTCACCACCGTCAACACCTTGCGTCCAAGGGCGGTGATAGACGCGGCACACTCCTCCAGCGGCTCCGGCATCACATCGCAGAGCACCAGATCGGCGCCATCCCGCGCGAGCGTCTCAGCGATGATGCGTCCAATACCCCGCCCCGCGCCCGTAACCAGCGCGATCTTTCCATCAAACCGTCCCATAGTGTGTTCCTTTGTTGTGGGTGAATCCTGTGATCTTCGTCCGGCGTGCGGCTCAGGCCGGCGGCGTCAAGGCGTCGAGCGACGGCACGTCCTGGATGTTCGCCACAGCGAACTGCTTGTCAATCCGCTTGATCAGCCCCGAGAGCACCTTCCCCGGGCCGAATTCAGTGAAATCGGCGACGCCCGCCGCGCGCGCCGTGCGCACGCAATCGAGCAGCCGCACCGACTCGGTCACCTGCCGCAGCATGAGCGCCTTGATCGCTTCGCCGTCCGCCGGGTGCGGCTGCCCCGTCACATTCGACAGCACCGTCATCCGGGGCGTCCCGAACGGCACCGTCTTCAGGAAGCCGGCCAGTTGCTCGCGCGCCGGAGCCATCAACGGCGAATGAAACGCCCCGGCCACCGCCAGAGGCACCGCCTTAAGCTTCATCTCGCCTGCCAGTCTGGCCGCATCGGCGATGCCCGCCTTGGCGCCGGAAAGCACCACCTGGGATTCCGAATTGATATTGGCCTGGGTCACGCCGGTCGCGCTGCAGAGGGCGTCGAGCTGATCGGCCGTGGCGCCCATGATGCTCACCATGCCGCCCTCGCGCGCGCCGCAGGCCTCCTGCATGAAGCGCCCGCGCGCTTCCAGCACCCGCAGCGTCTCGTCAAAGCCCAGGACACCCGCTGCGTGCAGCGCCGTCCACTCGCCCAGACTCAGCCCGGCCGTCAGATCAAACCGGGCCTCCGGAAACCGGGCCTGATACGCGCGGAGGCAGGCCACGCTGACCACAAAAATCGCCGGCTGACAGACGTTGGACTGCGTCAAAGCCTCGATCGGCCCATCGAAACACCGGGACTTCAGATCAAAGCCCAGCACCTCGTTCGCACGGTCAAAAATCGAGAGAATCGCCCCGTCTGCAGCGGCCAGATCCCTGCCCATGCCAACGTATTGCGCGCCCTGCCCCGAAAAAACGCTCGCTTTACCCACGTCTTAAACTCCTTCGCTAAACACGCCCGATCCCGCACGTGCGGCATTCCCGCACGGAATGCCCCGAGACCGCGCAAAACCTGATTCGACAAAAGAGACGCTTGATAATGAGGCTCTTGCAAAACCCCCCGCAACGCTGCGCCTGACGGCTTGCGTCGCGGGGCGTTTTGTAAGTTGAAGAGCCGCGTCGCCCAACGTGGACTCGTCTGACTTTCCAACCAATGCCCCATCGTTTTCTGCGCGGCAGCATACCACGCCCACAACGAACAAGAGTAGTGTCGCACATTCCAAGGCATTTGTCTACCCCCCCCCATTTTTTATTAAAATAGTTGTATCTTTTTGCTGCGCAATATGTTATAACTTATCCGTCACTCAAAAGAACGGGTGTGGACACGCAGAAAGGAGACTTGCGCATGCAGAACACGCGACAGCAAAACCCAATGGGCCAGTTGTGGAGCAGCATCCAGTTATGGCTCTTCCCAGTGCTGGAGGACGAAATCGGAGCGCTCGACGACAAGCATCGGCAGTTCGTGGCCGTCTGCGAACTGTGCGCTCCGCAAGATCACATCGCGACCTACCGATGGTGCGGCAACGGCTGTCCGCCCAGTGATCGGTTAACGCTGTGCAAGGCGTACATCGCCAAAGCCGTGTGGAACTTCGCCACCACCCGCGACCTGATCGACGCCATCCGCCACCGTCCGGCCCTGCGTCGGTTGTGCGGCTGGGAGTCACTTGGCGAGGTGCCCTCTGAGGCAACCTTTTCGCGCGCGTTCGACGCCTTCGCCCGCGACGACCGGCCGCAGCAGATTCACGAGGCCATGCTCAAGACGCACTATGGTGAGAAGCTCGCCGGACACGTCAGCCGCGACGCCACCGCGATTCACGCCCGCGAGAAGGCTGCGGCCAAGCCGAAGGCGAATGCCGATCTCAAACGCGGCCGCCGCCGCAAGGACGAACCTCCCGCTCAGCCACCGGAACCCACCCGGATGCAACGTCAACTCGAACGCGATTTGAAGGCGAATCTGGCCGATTTGCCAACAGTTTGCGACTGGGGCTGCAAGAAAAACAGCCAAGACAAGACCGAATGCTGGCGTGGGTACAAGGCCCATCTGGACGTGATCGACGGCGATATCCCGGTCAGCTTCATCCTCACCTCCGCCAGCCTGCATGACAGCCAGGTCGCCATTCCCTTGGCGCAGATGACCGCCGAACGCATCATCAACCTCTATGACTTGGCCGACGCCGCGTACGACGCCAAGGAAATTCGCGAGATGTCCGCGCGGCTGGGGCACGTGGCCATCATTGACCACAATGCGCGGCGGGGAGAAAAGATCGAGTTTTCCCCGGCAGAGTCGCGGCGCTACAACGAGCGCACGGCCGTCGAGCGGGTCAACAGCCATCTGCATGAGGAACACGGTGGACGGCATGTCCGCGTGCGCGGCCCGGTCAAGGTGGCGGCACACCTGGCCTTCGGCTTGCTGGTCATCGCCGCCGAGCAGATGCTCAGAATGCTCGCCTGAACCTGATCGAGTCGGACTCCGACCTCGGCAAACCCGCCCGCGACAGGGCGAGGACGGCGGCGCCTGCCCGAAAACGGCCGAAACCCGCAACGATGGCCCTGTCGAGTCCGTTTGTTTAGCGTCGGACCCGCCGCTTCAGCAAAAAATCTTACAAAACCTCTCGGACGCAAGCCGTCAGGCGCAGCGTCCGGGGGGTTTTGCAAGAGCCTCACCCAATAAGACGTGATATGGGAAGCAGAGAAAAGGGCGTTTGCTTTCTTGCCTCTAAGGCCGGTCATGTGCGACAATACGCACTTTAGCCCCTTGATCGGTATGATGAGACCGCGCGGGCGGGGCTCCAGACCGGGCGGGTGAAAGGATTTTTTAACATGGCTATTGCCATCGAGGACGTGATGACGCGCCTCGACCAGTTGCGCGAGGGACTGGTAGAGATGCGAGGTTATCTTTGACATTGCCAACCGTCGCGAACGTTTAAACGAGCTGGAGGCTCAGGCCGCGGTCCCGGAATTCTGGAACAATGCCGCGGCGGCGCGGGATGTGATCGGCAAAACCAACCGCGAACGGGCGTTCGTCAAGCCGTTTGACGGGCTGTGCCTGGCGATCGAGGATGCCGCGCTGCTGATGGATCTGGCGCGTGCCGAGCCGGATGAGGCGGCGCGCGACCAGGCGGTGCAGGAGGCGGCCGACGCCGCGGCCCGCGGCGAAGCGATCTTCAGGAAACTGCGGATGCAGTCGCTCCTGGGCGGCAAGCTCGACGCCAGCAACGCCTTTCTCACGATTCATTCCGGCGCCGGCGGCACCGAATCCTGTGACTGGGCCGACATGCTGTTCCGCATGTACCGCAGGTATTGCGAGGACAACGGCTACGAGCTCGAGGTCATGGACAGTCAGGCGGGCGAGGAGGCGGGGCTCAAATCGATCACCTTCGCGGTGCGGGGGGCCTATGCTTACGGGTATCTCAAGGGCGAACGGGGCATCCACCGGCTGGTGCGGATCAGTCCGTTCGACTCGGCCAAGCGCCGTCACACCTCGTTCTGCTCGCTCGATGTGATCGCCGAGCTGGAAGACGACGCCGACGTGGAGGTCAACGAGGATGATCTGCGGGTCGACACCTACCGCTCCGGCGGTTCGGGCGGTCAGCATGTGAACAAGACCGACTCGGCGGTCCGGCTGACCCACCTCCCGACCGGCATCGTCGTGGCCTGCCAGAACGAGCGCTCGCAGCACAAAAACCGGGCGCGGGCGATGAGCATCCTCAAGGCCAAGCTCTACGAGCTGCAGGCCGACCAGCAGCGCCAGGAGATGGAGCGGTTTTACGGCGAGAAGGGCGAAATCGCCTGGGGCAGCCAGATCCGCTCCTACGTGCTCCAGCCGTACACGATGGTCAAGGATCACCGGACGGACGAGCAGACATCGAACGTGCAGGCGGTGCTGGACGGCGCGCTGCAGCCCTTTATTGACGCGATGTTGCGCCTGAACGCGACGAAGCAGGCGGGGTGACCGCCGGGTCGCGGGATTACCGCATGAACAGGAGAGACGCATGACGTTTGAACACGCCACAGAGGTTTTGCATCATCACGGGCAGGGGCATGTGCTCCGCTTCTGGGATCGGCTGGATGGGGCGGCGCGCGAGGCGCTGCTCGCGCAGATCGCCACGCTCGATTTTGAGAGCATCGCCCGGATGCGGGAGATGCTGGCGGCGGGCGGCGGCGCGGGGGCGGCGGGCGCGCCGCAGCCGGCCGACGTGGTGACGCTCGACACGGCGGCGCGGGCGGCGGCCGTGGCGCGGGGCGAGGCCGAGCTGCGCGCGGGGCGCGTCGGCGTGCTGCTGGTGGCGGGCGGACAAGGCTCGCGCCTCGGCTACGACGGCCCGAAGGGCGCGTATGTGATCGGGCCGGCGAGCGGCGCGACGCTCTTCCACTATCACGCGCGCAAGGTGCTCGCGCTGTCGCGGCGGCACGGCGTGCGGGTGCCCTTCTACATCCTGACGAGCGACACCAACGACGCGGCGACGCGCGCGCATTTCGAGGAGCAGGGCTTTTTCGGCCTGGCGCGCGAGGATGTCTTTTTCTTCATGCAGGGGATGTGGCCCGCGCTCGACGCCTCCGGCCGGATCATTTTGGATGCGCCCGGCCACATCTTCATGAGCCCCGACGGCCACGGCGGCACGCTTTCGGCGCTGGCGGCGAGCGGCGGGCTGGCCGACATGGAACGCCGCGGCCTGACCACGGTCTTTTATTTCCAGGTCGACAATCCGCTGGTGGAGGTCGCCGATCCGGCGTTCATCGGGCTCCACCTGCTGGAACACGCCGACATTTCGATCAAGGTCTGCGCCAAGCGCGAGCCGCAGGAGGGTCTGGGTGTGGTGGTGATGCGCGACGGCCGCTGCGAGATGGTCGAATACTCCGAGCTGACCGACGAGCAGAAGCATCGGCGCACGCCCGACGGCGGGCTGGTCTTCAACTATGGCAGCGTGGCGATCCATGTTTTCAGCCTCCCCTTCCTCAGACAGGAGGCGCTCCGTCCCCTGCCCCTGCATCTGGCGCACAAGAAGATCCCGTTCTGCGCCGATGACGGCACGGTGGTCAAGCCGACGGCCAACACCGGTTACAAGTTCGAGAAATTCATCTTCGACGTGCTGCCCGACGCGAAGCGGGTGGTCAATTTGGCCTTTGATCGCGCCGATGAATTTTCACCGGTGAAAAATGCCTCCGGCCCCGACTCGCCGGAAACCTGCCGCCGCGACCTGCAGGCCAAATGGGCGCGCTGGTTCGCGGCGGCGGGCGTGACCCTCGCGCCCGCCGCAGCGGGCGGGTCGGCGCTGCCGCTGGAGATCGATCCGGCGTATGCGCTGGACGCGGAAGAGCTGGGGAGAAAAGCTGAAATGCTGAAATGCTGAAATGCTGAAAGCTGAAGAGAAAAGCTGAAACGCTGAAATGCTGAAAGCTGAAAGCTGAAATGCTGAAATGCTGAAAGCTGAAATGGGGAGGAACAGATGAGACCGGTAGCTATCATTATTCGTGACGGATGGGGGCTCAATCCCCGCGAGCTGGGCAATGCGGTGTTTGCGGCGCAAACGCCGAACATCGACCGGTATCGCACGCGCTACCCGTGGACACGGCTGGCGTGCAGTGGCGAGGCGGTGGGGCTGCCCGAGGGATATCAGGGGTCGAGCGAGGTGGGGCACCTCAACATGGGGGCGGGGCGGGTGGTCATCCAGGAGCTGAAGCGGATTGACGACGGCCTGAGCACGGGCGAGCTGTTCCGCGCGGAGAAGTGGCAGGCGCTGATGGCCCAGTGGCGGAAGAACAAAAGCCGGCTGCACCTGCTGGGGCTACTGCAGGACGAGGGGGTGCATGCTCATCAGGAGCATCTCTTCAAGATCATGCGCCGCGCGCGCGAGGAGTTCCCGCAGGGCGAGATCGTGATCCATCCCTTTTTGGACGGGCGCGACACCCCGCCGCGGAGCACGCTGGAATACCTCGGCCGGCTGGAGATCGAAATGGCGGCGGTCGGCCACTGCCGCATCGGCACGGTGATGGGGCGCTACTACGCCATGGACCGCTCCAAGAACTGGGCGCTCACCGACACGGCCTACCACTGCCTGGTCTGCGCCGAGGGGCGGCGCGAGGCTTCGGCCGTCGAGGCGGTGCGCACGTCGTATGCGGCCGACCGCACGCCGGACGGCCAGGAGATGGGCGACGAATACATCCCCTGCTGCGTGATCGGCGACTATGCCGGCATGGGCGACGGCGACGCGGTGATGCACACGAACTACCGGCAGGACCGCGCCATCCAGCTCACGCAGGCCTTCGTGCTGGACGGCTATGCGGGGAAACGCAAGGCGCGCCCCCGGGTCGCCTATCTCGGCTTCACCCGCTACTGGGACGAATTCACCGAGTAC
>Ga0194113_10001356_pt1 | contig 33570 bp, 28 predicted proteins | sample TA2MahC200mmetaG_FD_146193 | JGI IMG/M metagenome (GOLD analysis project Ga0194113, IMG submission 146193) | Freshwater microbial communities from Lake Tanganyika, Tanzania - TA2015017 Mahale Deep Cast 200m | ecosystem: Environmental > Aquatic > Freshwater > Lake | place: Tanzania: Lake... | reverse complement strand
TCAGTTAGACGCCCCTCCGCTCCGAAGTCTTAGCCCCCCGGCTACTGCGCGTCCCGACCGGCTCCCCGGCATTCGTCGGCCGTTGCGGTGGACATCCGCTCCGGCAGAGGCCCTTTCCTGGTCTCAAATGTGAGAATGCAACAATACCTGATATCGTCAAACCATGATTCTAGGGCATTTTTGCGCATGGCATGATTTGTGCTACTTCACCTTCTGGCATGAGACGAATGTCAAGCGTAGACAGAAGACAACACAACATGGTGAGAAACCAGAGAGGTAGATCGACATGTCAGTACTAGCCAGTCTGATTGACGAGCGATCGCGGTGGGCGAGGCAACAGGTATCCTGCCACGTCCGGCGCGCCAAGGCGCGCGCCTTGAGCAACTATCTGTTTCTGACGGCATTGGCCGTTGCGGTGTACGTTTTCAGGGAACGCATTCAAGCGGTCCTGTTTTCTCTCGCGTCTTGACCCCACCCCCGATGCGCCGGCGCCCCTGGCGGCCTGGCCGACCGGGGGTGCCGGATGCATCCCCGCTCGCCCGCAAAAGCATATCGTGGCCGGAGCCCCTCCCATCGCATGGATCATGCGGCTCTTGACTGTCAGGACGGGAGGGACGGCGGCCTCGCCGTGCGCGTTTTTTTCACGACTTCTCAGTCAAGCAGGGGGAGAAGACGGGTAGGGCGGAGCCTCCCGCCGTCGCCCTTTGGGCGGCCAAGCCGGCCCCGCCGCCGTGTTTCCGCCGCATGACTGACGGGTTGCGGTGGCTACCCGAACGCGCTTGTCTCGGTCCACCGATCGCCGTAGACTGATTTTTCCGGGGAAGACGGCGGCGGGGTGAATGCGAGACGGGAGCATGATCGTAATCGTTGACTACGGGGCGGGAAATCTGACCAGCGTGCGGCTGGCATTCGAGGCGGCCGGCGTTCCGGCCACGGTCGCCGCGGACGCCCGCGCGGTTCGCGAGGCCGCGCGCGTGGTGCTGCCGGGCGTGGGCGCGGCCGGCGCGGCCATGCGCAACCTGAACGCGCTGGGCCTGGTCGACGCGCTGCGCGCGAGCGTGGCGCGCGGCGCGCCGTTCCTGGGCATCTGCCTCGGCGCGCAGGTGGTGTTTGAGCGCTCCGAGGAGGACGGCGGCGTCAACGGACTCGGGTTCCTGCCCGGAACGGTCAGGCTTTTCCGCCCGGCCAGCCGCTGGGACAAGGTTCCCCAGATGGGGTGGAACGCCGTCGTGCCGCGCCGCGCGCCCGGCGGCGCCGCGCACCCGCTCTTCGCCGGCATCGCCGAAGGCAGCGAATTCTACTTTGTCCACAGCTATTACCCGGCGCCTTCCGCGGAAGCGTGCGTTCTGGCGGAAACCGAGTACGCCGGGGTGCGTTTCGCCTCCGCCGTAGGCCGCGACAACCTCTTTGCCACGCAGTTCCACCCGGAGAAATCGGGCCGCGCGGGACTGCAACTGATCGCGAATTTCGCGAAGTGGAACGGGAAGAGCTGAGATCGTTCAGGCCGCTGCGATCGCCGCGGTCGTTCGGCTTGCCCGATCCGCGCGAGCGGAACGACCGCGGGGAACGCGGAGAATACGAGCGTAATGCTGACCAAGCGCATCATACCGTGTCTTGACATCCGCGACCGTCGCGTGACCAAGGGGGTGCGTTTCCAGAACAACGTCGCCCTGGGCGATCCGGTGGAAATGGCCGCCCGCTACTGCGCGGAAGGCTGCGACGAGCTGGTCTTCTACGATATCACGGCCTCGGCGGAGGGCCGGCCCATCGACATCGCGATGGTCGCGGAAGTGGCGCGGGCCGTGCGCATCCCGTTCGCCGTGGGCGGAGGCATTGCCACGCTGGGCGACATGTCGCGCGTGCTGCTGGCCGGCGCCGAGAAGATATCCGTCAACACGCTGGCCGTGCGCAATCCGGACATCATCAGCCAGGGCGCCAGGGCCTTCGGCTCGCAATGCATCGTGCTGGGCATGGACCCCCTGGCGGTCGAAGACCGCCGCGCGTTCCCCAGCGGCTATGCCGTCACGGTCAAGGGGTTCCGCGAGCGCACGGACCTCGACGCCGTGGCCTGGGCCAGGCGCGCGGAGGATCTCGGCGCGGGCGAGATCGTGGTCAATTCCGTGGACGCCGACGGCACGCGCGCGGGCTACGAGCTGCGCCTGACCGGCCTGGTCGCCGCCGCGGTCGGCATTCCGGTGGTGGCTTCCGGCGGGGCCGGCCGCCCGGAGCACCTGGCCGAAGCCTTCACCGCGGCCCACGCCGACGCGGCGATCATCGCCGGCATGATTCACACCGGGGAATACAGCATACCGCGGATCAAGGCGGCGCTGTCCGCCGCGGGCATCCCCGTGCGCATGACGTGGTAGAAATGAACGAGCAACCGAAATCCGCGGTCCGGCGGCCGGACCCGACAGGCCCTTCGGCCCCCTCCGCGGGCGTGCCCTTCATCGAAAACGTCGCGACGGAGCATCCCGACTGCCTGCGCGACGAGTCCCGCCGCCAGGGCCGGGCGGACTCGGTTTCCTTTCCCGCCGACGAGCGGGAGCTGCGCGCCCACATGGCCGCGGCCGCCGCGCGCGGGACGCTTGTCACGCTGCAGGGCGCGCGCACCGGCATCACCGGCGGCGCCGTGCCGGAGGGCGGACACGTCCTCAGCCTCTCGCGCATGACCCGCGCGCTCGGCCTGCGGCGCGCCGCGGACGCGGACGCGTTCCTGCTGACCGTGCAGCCCGGCCTGACGCTGGCCGCGTTGCGCGAGGCGCTGGCCCGCGCCGCGTTCGACGCCTCCGCGTGGACGCCGGCCTCCCGCGCGGCGCTGGCCGACCTCGCGCGGAGCGGCCGCTACTGCTTTCCGCCCGATCCCACCGAGACCTCCGCCTCCGTGGGCGGCATGGCGGCCTGCAACGCCTCCGGCGCCGGCTCGTTCCGCTACGGGCCCACGCGCGACTACGTCAGCCGCGCGCGCGTCGTACTGGCCGACGGCGACGTCCTGGCCCTGGCGCGCGGCCGCGAACGGGCCGACGGCCGGGCCTTCACGCTGCGCACGGAGGGCGGCCGCGTCCTGGCCGGACGCCTTCCGTCCTACGCGATGCCGCGCGTGAAGAACGCCGCCGGCTACGCGGCGCGCGACGGCATGGACCTGCTGGACCTCTTCGTGGGCGCCGAAGGCACGCTGGGCGCCTTCGCCGAACTGGAGCTCAGGCTCGTGCCCGCGCCCTCCGCAATCTGGGGCGTGATGGCGTTCCTGCCGTCGGAGAGCGACGCGATCGCGTTCGTCGAACGCTCCCGGGCCGCCCCGGACCGTCCCGCGGCGATCGAATTCTTCAACCGCGGCGCGCTGGAGCTGGTGCGGCGGCAGAAGGCGCGCAACTCCGCGTTCGAAAGCCTGCCGGACGCGCCTGCCGGCGCGGATACCGCCGTGTACGTGGAATACCACGGCGGGGACGAGGCGGCCGTGGAATCCGCCGTGACGGCCATGTCGGAGATCATGACCGCCTGCCGCGGCGACCCGGAGGCCACGTGGGTGGCCGCCGACGCCCGCGAGCTGCAGCGCCTCAAGGACTTCCGGCACGCCGTGCCGGAGATCGTGAACCTGACCATCGACGAGCGGCGCCGGGCCGAACCGCGCCTGACCAAGCTGGGCACGGACCTTGCCGTGCCGGACGCGGCGCTGCGCGACGCGCTGGCCATGTATCACGCCGGGCTGGACCGCCTGGGACTGGAATATGTAATGTTCGGGCACGTCGGCGACAACCACATTCACGTCAACATCATGCCGCACGACCTGGCGGAGTACGACCGGGCCCGGGAGCTCTACGCCGGGTGGGCGCGGACCGTGGTGGCGATGGGCGGCACGGTGTCGGCCGAGCACGGCATCGGCAAGTCGAAAACCGCGCTGCTGGAAGTAATGTACGGTCCCGAGGGCATCGGACAGATGAAAGCGCTGAAACGCGTGTTCGACCCGGAGGGAAGGTTGAACCGGGGGAACTTGTTCGAGTGGTGAGAGGGGGTCCGACAAGCCTCAGCAACGCTCAGCGGCCGGACTGAAACCTCAAGCGCGGAGTGGAACAATGAAAGCAATGACGCTGACCGGCATACGGCAGATGGCGCTGCGCGAGGCGCCCGAGCCGCGGATTGAGAACGACAGCGACGTGCTGCTCGATGTGGCCGTGGTGGGCGTGTGCGGATCGGACGTGCATTACTACACCACGGGGCGCATCGGCAGCCAGGTGGTGAAATACCCGTTCCGGGTGGGACACGAGTTCTCCGGCGTGGTGGTCAAGACCGGCTCCGCGGTCACCCGCGTGAAAGCCGGCGACGTGGTCGCGGTCGACCCGGCCATCTCCTGCGGCGCGTGCGACCAGTGCCGCGGCGGAAGGCCGCACACCTGCCGCCGGCTGCGCTTCCTGGGCTGCCCCGGCCAGGCCGAGGGCTGCCTGTGCGAACGCATCGTCATGCCGGAGCAATGCTGCTTTCCGGCGCCGCGCGGCATGACCGCCACGCGCGCGGCGCTGCTCGAGCCGCTGGCCATCGGCGTGTACGCGGCCCGGGCCTTCACGCGCCTGTCCGGCGCCCGCGTGGGCATCCTGGGCTGCGGCCCCATCGGCCTGAGCGTCATGCTCGCGGCCCGGGCGGACGGCGCCGCGGCGATCTACGCGACCGACCGCATCGACGCGCGCGCGGCCGTGGCCCGCCGGGCCGGGGCCGACTGGGCCGGCAACCCCGACAGCGAGGACGCGGTCGCCGCGGTCGCCGCGCGCGAACCGCTGTTGCTGGACACGGTCTTCGAGTGCTGCGGCCAGCAGGACGCCATGGACCAGGCCGTGGAGATGCTCAAGCCCGGCGGCAGCCTGATACTCGTGGGGATCCCGGAGGTCGACCGCGTCTCGTTCCAGATCGACCTCGTCCGCCGGCGCGAGCTGCGCATCCAGAACGTGCGCCGGCAGAACGAACGCGTGGAGGAAACCATGGAACTGGTGGCGTCGGGCCGGGCCGATCCGGACTTCATGGCCACGCACCGCTTTCCGCTGGCCCGGACGAAGGAAGCCTTCGACCTGGTAAGCGCCTACGGCGACGGCGTGATCAAGGCCATGATCGACGTGCGCGGCGAGGCGAACGGATGAAGAGGGAAACGAAAATGCTGCAATGGGGGATCCTCTCGACCGGCAAAATCGCGCACGCCTTCGCGCGCGCGCTGAGCCGCTCTCAAACGGGCAGGCTCGTCGCGGTCGGCTCGCGCGCGCGGTCGTCCGCCGACGCCTTCGCCGACCAGTGGAACGTTCCGCGCCGGCACGGCCGCTACGAAGACCTGCTGGCGGACGACGCCGTCCAGGCGGTCTATGTCGCCACGCCCCACCCCATGCATGCCGAATGGAGCGTGCGCGCCGCCGCGGCGGGCAAGCACGTGCTGTGCGAGAAACCGCTGGCCATGAACCGCGCCGAAGCCGATCGCATCGCCGCCGCCGCGCGGGAAAACGGCGTCTTCCTGATGGAGGCGTTCATGTACCGCTGCCATCCCCAGACGGCCGAGCTGGCGCGGCTGATCCGCGCGGGAACGATCGGCGAAGTGCGCATGATCCGGGCCGCTTTCGGCTTCGGAGGCGGCGACGCGATCGATCCCGCAAGCCGCCTTTTCGACCCGGCGCTGGGGGGCGGCGGCATCATGGACGTCGGCTGCTACCCGGTTTCCATGTCGCGCCTGATCGCCGGCGCGGCCCTGGGCCGCCCCTTCGCGAATCCCGTCGCCGTCGCCGGCGCCGGGCGCGTCGGCCGGACCGGCGTGGACGAGTGGGCCGCCGCCGTGCTGCGATTCGAAGGCGACATCATCGCCCAGGTCGCCACGAGCCTGCGCTGCACGCTGGAGAACACGGTCGAGGTGTACGGCTCCGCCGGACGCCTGGCGGTTCCCGATCCCTGGCTGTGCGACCGCGAGAAGCCGACGACCGGACGCATCGTCGTCAGCGCCGGCGGCAAGACCGCCGCGCACGAAGTGGCGGCCGCGCAGACGTCCTTCGCCTTCGAGGCCGACGTCGTCGCCCGCGCCGTCGCCGCGGGCCGCGTCGAAGCCGCGAGTCCGGCCATGACGTGGGAGGACTCCCTCGGCAACATGGCGGCGCTTGACGCCTGGCGCGCCGCGGCGGGCGTCGTCTATCCCGCCGACCGGCCCGCCGCGGCCTGAAGCGCGGGGCGCCGCGGCGGCCTGCCGCGCGTCGCCCGAATCACGTTCGAAGGGCGAACGTCAGGCCCCTTCCTTTCCGCAGTAGAACTGAACGTGGCGCAGCAGCTCGTCCTCGTCGAAGGGCTTGACCAGGTAGCCCGCGGCGCCGAGATCGAACATGCGGTTGATCACCTCGCGGTTGACGTAGGCGGTGATCAGCAGCACCTTGGACTCCTTGGGAAGCGTGGCGTTCTGCATGAACCAGATGCCGTCGTGCTCGGGCATCTTGTAGTCCACGAGCAGCAGCCGGTAGTCGCCCGCCGCGGCCATCTCGACGGCCTGCCGGGCGTTGTCGGCGCAGTGCGTCTCGTGACCGTTGTCGTCCAGGACGCGCTTCAGCGCCGCCAGCAGATCCCTGTCGTCGTCTACGATCAGAATCCGCATCGCCGTCTACTCCCCCGCATGGCTCCCGCCTCGGCTCATTCTATACCACGCCCGCGGGTCGCCGGAAAGCTCTTTTTTTGACTTCTTGCTTTTTTTCTGCCTTTCCGGGCCAGTCCTGCTACTCTGTGGCGCTTTGAGGATGCCGGGCCCGTGAAACAGTTCATGGACGATGATTTTCTGCTGCATTCCGACGCCGCGCGGCGGCTGTACCACGAGTACGCCGCGCCCATGCCGATTCTCGACTTTCATTGCCACCTGGACCCGCGTGAGGTCGCGGAGGACCGCCGCTGGGACAACCCGGCCCTGATCTGGCTCGGCGGCGATCACTACAAGTGGCGCGCCATGCGCGCCAACGGCGTGCCCGAACGCTTCTGCACCGGCGACGCGCCGGACCGCGAAAAGTTCCGCAAATGGGCGGAAACCGTCGCCTGCGCTGCGCGCAATCCGCTGTTTCACTGGAGCCATCTCGAGCTGCGGCGCTGTTTCGGCCTGTCCGGGCTGTTGACGCCCGCGACCGCCGACGGGATCTACGACGCCTGCGCCGCCGCGCTGAACGCGCCGGACTTCTCCGCGCGCGGCCTGCTGCGCCGCATGCGCGTGAAAGCGATCTGCACCACCGACGACGCCGCCAGCGACCTCCGCTGGCATCGCCGCATCCGCGACGACGGCTTCGAAATCAAGGTGCTGCCGACGTTCCGCCCCGACCGCGTCATGAACCTGGCCGACCCCGCCGCCTGGCGGGAATACGCCGGCCTGCTGGAGCAGGCCGCCGGCGCTCAGATCCGAAGCTTCGACGCGCTGATCGCCGCGCTTGACGCGCGCCACGCCTTTTTCCACGACTGCGGCTGCCGGCTGGCCGATCACGGCCTGGAACAGGCCTGCGCGGCGGACTTCACGGCGGCGCAGTGCGAAGCGGCCCTGCGCAGGCTGCGCGAGGCCAGGGCGCCCGACGCCGACGAGCAGCGCGCTTTCCGGTCGGCGGTCCTGCTGGAGACCGCCCGCATGCACGCGCGGCGCGGCTGGGCCATGCAACTGCACCTCGGCGCCATGCGCAACAACAACACGCGCATGTTCCGCCGGCTCGGACCGGACACGGGCTTCGACTCCATCGGCGATTTCGAGCAGGCCCGCCCGCTGGCGCGCTTTCTGGACGCGCTCGCCTCCGCGGACGAGCTGCCGAAAACGATCCTGTACAACCTCAACCCGAGCGATAACGCCGTCATGGCCGCCATGCTCGGCAACTTCCAGGACGGCAGCGTGCCCGGCAAGATGCAGTGGGGCCCGGCCTGGTGGTTCCTCGACCAGAAGGACGGCATGGAACGGCACCTCGAAACCCTCTCCCAGCTCGGCCTGCTCAGCCGCTTCGTGGGCATGGCAACCGACAGCCGCTCGTTCCTGTCTTTCCCGCGCCACGAGTATTTCCGCCGCATCCTGTGCAACCTGATCGGCCGGGACGTCGCCGGCGGCGAGCTGCCGGACGATATTGATTGGCTGGGGCGGATGGTGCAGGATATATGCTTCAACAACGCGAGGGACTACCTGCGACTCGGCATTCAGCCGGCGACGGAGGGAATGGCCAATGACGGAATTCGCTGATCTGCGCGGCAAGGCGGCCGTGATCACCGGCGGAGGCGGCGTGCTCGGATCGAGCATGGGCACGGCGCTGGCCGGCGTTGGCGTCAGGGTCGCGCTGCTGGACCGCGACGGGCAGCTGGCCCGGTCCAAGGCCGAAGCCATCGCCGCCGCAACGGGCGGCGAGGCCGTCGGCCTCAAGACCGACGTGCTCGCGCGCAAGGAGCTCGAGGCCGCCGCCGCCGAAGTGGAGGCCCGCTGGGGCGCGGCCGACTTCCTCATCAACGCCGCCGGCGGCAACGCGCCCGCCGCCACCACGCGCCTCGAGCGCCTCGAAGCCGGCTCCGATCCCGACGCCGGCTTCTTCGGCGTGGACGTCGAGGCCTTCCGCCGCACCGTGGATCTGAACCTGATGGGCACGGTGCTGCCGTCGCTGGTCTTCGGCCGCGCCATGGCCCGGCGGGGAAGCGGGGCGATACTCAACATCTCCTCGATGTCCGCGATCCGCCCGCTCACCAAGGTCGTGGCCTATAGCGCCTCCAAAGCCGCGGTCAGCAACTTCACGGCGTGGCTGGCGGTGCACCTGGCCGGCACGGGCGTGCGCGTCAACGCCATCGCGCCCGGGTTCTTCCTTACCGAGCAGAACCGGTTCCTGCTTACGGACGAAAAGACCGGCGTGCTGACCGCGCGCGGCGGAAAGATCGTCGCCGGCACGCCGCAGCGGCGCTTCGGGGCGCCGGAGGATCTGCACGGGCTGGTGCTTTACCTGCTTTCGGAAAAGTCGGCCTTCGTCACGGGCGCCGTCGTGCCCGTGGACGGGGGCTTCAACGCATATGCCGGGGTGTAGCAAAATGGACAACGGACTGCGGATTCCCGAAGAGGGCGCGCTGGATCTCGTCTCGCTGGGCGCGCTGGTATGCCGGCTGGACCCCGGCCTCGTGCCCTTCCGCAAGGCCGCGCAGTGCGCCTTGCACGTCAGCGGCGGCGAATACAACGTGGCCGCGAACCTCTCCGACTGCTTCCGGCTGCAAACGGGAATCGCCACGGCCATGGTCGACTATCCGCTGGGCGATCTGATCGCCGAGCGCGTGCGGGCCATGGGCGTGCGGCCGTTCTACAGGCGCTTCAAGCATGACGGCGTGCGCGGGCCGAACATGGCGCTGGTCTTCAGCGACCGCGGCATCGGCGTGCGCGCCCCGGTCGTGTTCTACAACCGCGGCAACGAAGCCGCCGCGCTGCTGAAGCCGGGCGATTTCGACTGGCCGGCCGTGTTCGCCGGCGGGGTGCGCTGGTTCCACAGCGGCGGCATCTTCGCGGCGCTTTCCGAAACCACGCCCGAGACGATCGTGGAAGGGATGCAGGCCGCCAAGGCCGCCGGGGCGGTGGTTTCGTTCGACCTGAACTTCCGCGCCAAACTGTGGAGCACGGCCGGCGGCGCCGGGCGCGCCGTCAAGGTGCTCGACCGCATCGTGCGCAACGTGGACGTGCTGGTGGGCAACGAGGAAGACCTGCAGCTCGGCCTGGGCATTCCCGGCCCCGCCGTGAAGGCCGCGTCCGGACTGGATCCGGCCGCCTTCGTGGCCATGATGGACCGCGTGACCGCGCAGTACCCCGACGTCAAAGTGGTGGCCACCACGCTGCGCGAAGTGCAGTCGGCCGGCCGCCACCGCTGGAGCGCCGTGGCATGGATCGGCGGGCGGGCGGTCCAGGCGCCGGTCTGCGATCTGGACGTGCTCGACCGCGTGGGCGGCGGCGACGGCTTCGCCGCCGGACTGTTCTACGGGCTGCTGTCGGGCGCGGCGCCGGAGGAGGCCGTACGCCTGGGCTGGGCGCACGGCGCGCTGCTGACAACCTTTCCCGGCGACACCACCATGGCCACGCTGGAGCAGGTCCAAGCCCTGGCGGGCGGCGGCGGCGCGCGCATCCAGCGTTGAATAGTGATCTTCTTCGAACAGGGCGGCCCCGATCTCGCGCTGGCCGACGCGGACCTGCGCGCCGGCCTGTTCCGCGCGCTCGAGGCCCTCGGACCGCGCCGGCGGGTGCTGGCGCTGCCGCCCGACGGAACGCGCGCTCACGCCCGCGCGGGCGAGCTCACGCGTTTCGCCCACGCCTTCTACGGCGACGCGCTCGCCGCCGTCATGCCGGCGCTGGGCACCCACTTTCCCATGTCGCCGGCCCAGATCCGCGCGATGTTCGGCGACGTTCCGACAAAGCTCTTCCGCCCGCACCGCTGGCGCGAAGACACCGTCGCCCTGGGCGAAGTGCCCCCGGACTACGTGCGCGAAGTCTCGGAAGGCGCCGTGGACTACGCCTGGCCCGCGCAGGTGAACCGCCTGCTGACCGAGGGCGGCTTCGATCTGATCCTCTCCATCGGACAGGTCGTGCCGCACGAGGTGGCCGGCATGGCCGGCCACGCCAAGAACGTTTTCGTGGGCGCGGGCGGCGCCGAGGCCATTCATAAGAGCCACTTCCTGGGCGCCGCCTACGGCATGGAGCGCATCATGGGGCGCGCCGACACGCCCGTGCGCCGCGTACTGGACTACGCCGCCGAACGCATCGCGCCGCACCTGCCCGTCGTGTATGCGCTCACCGTGGTCGAGGCCGACGCCGCCGGGCGATGCGCCGTGCGCGGCCTGTTTGTCGGCGACGGCCGCGAATGCTTCGTCCGGGCCGCGGCGCTCTCGCAACGGGTGAACGTCTACACGCTGCCCGCCCCGCTGCCGCGGGTCGTCGTGTCGCTCGATCCCGAGGCCTATCACAGTACCTGGCTGGGCAACAAGGCCGTCTACCGCACGCGCATGGCCATCGCCGACGGCGGCGAGCTGTTCGTGCTGGCGCCCGGCGCGCGCACGTTCGGCGAAGACCCGGAGATCGACCGGCTGATCCGCGCGCACGGCTACCGCGGCACACCCGCGGTGCGCGCGGCGCTGGAACGCGACCCGGCCCTGCGCCGCAACCTCAGCGCGGCCGCGCACCTCATTCACGGCTCGTCCGAAGGGCGCTTCCGGATCGTCTACTGTCCCGGCGGGCTGACGCGCGAAGAGATCGAGGGCGTGGGCTTCTGCTACGGAGACCTGCAACAGGCCCGCGCGCGCTTCCGGCCCGCAGGCCGCGGCGACGGCCTCCACACCGACGCCGCCGGCGAGCCGTTCTACCTCATCAACAACCCGGGCCTGGGCCTGTGGCGTTGCTGATCATCGCGCATTCGACACCGTAAGCGACTCGCCGTCCACACCTTGCGCTTGCGCTGTTCCGTGATTGCGTTTGCGATACGTTGATCGGATTGCCGAAGGCGTTTCACGCGGCCAACGGCGACGTGATACAGCACCCCCGGATACTCGATTCGCAGCTTGCGCGCCATGCCACTCTGCTATCACATCGCCCGAGCGGACACATGTGAATTATGTGCATTTTGCGGCCAATCATGTTGCGCCTTTCACCACGGCCGGAACGCGTGGAGGGCGATGGCGCCGCGCACGCCAAGCCGCGCCTTGACAGGTCGCGCCCCAGCGCGGACACTGCGGCCATGCTTGCTTCATACGAGAACGACTTCGCGCAACACCGCGAGCGCTTCCTCGCGGAATGGCGCGAGCTGCTGGCCTTTCCGAGCGTCAGCGCCGATCCCGCGCACGACGCCGACTGCCGCGCCTGCGCGCAGTGGCTCGCCGGGCTCCTGGAGCGCGACGGCCTGGCGGCGCGTCTCGTGGAAACGGACCGCAAGCCGCTCGTGTTCGCCGAGCGCCGGGGCGCGCCGGACAAGCCCGTCGTCCTCTTCTACGGACACTACGACGTGCAGCCCGCCGATCCCCTGGAGGCCTGGACCGTCCCGCCCTTCGCGCCGGAAGTCCGCGACGGCCGCATGTGGGGCCGCGGCGCGTGCGACAACAAGGGGCAGCTCTTCTACGCGCTGAAGGCGATCGAGACGCTCATCCGCCGCGACGAGCTCCCGGTCACGATCAAGATCCTCCTCGAGGGCGAAGAGGAGTCCGGCAGCGCGGGCATCATGTCCGCTTTGCCCCGCCTGCGCGACCTGCTGCGGGCCGACGTCCTGCTGGTCACCGACTTGCACATGGCGCCCACGGGCGCGCCGGCCATCGTCATGGGCCTGCGCGGAATCATCTTCCTTTCGCTCGCGCTCGGCGGGCCGGACCGCGACCTGCATTCCGGCACGCACGGCGGAGTCGCCCCGAACCCGGCCCTGGAAATGGCGCGCCTGCTGGCTTCGCTGCACGACGCCGGCGGACGCGTCGCCGTCCGCGGCTTCCACGACGGCGTGATGCCGCCTTCGGACCGCGAAAAGGCCCTGGCCGCCGAGGGCGCGCCGACGGCGGAGGCCTACCGGGCCTCCGCCGGGGTGCCGCCGGCGGGCGGCGAAAAGGGGGTGCCGGCCGCGGAGCGCGCCGGTTTCCGGCCCTGCCTGGACGCCAACGGCATCCATTCGGGCTACGGTGGCGCGGGCGTGAAGACGATCATCCCGGCGCGGGCCGAGGCCAAGCTCAGCGCCCGGCTCGTTCCGGGGCAGGATCCGCGGCGCTGCCTGGACGCCATCAGCGCGCACCTGCGCGCGCGCGCGCCGGAGGGCCTGCGCCTGGATATCGTCGCGCACGGCCCCGGCGCGCCCGGTTTCCGGCTGGACCTCGACTCCCCCGCGGCGGAAGCGGCGCGCGGGGTCCTGGAAGCGGTCAGCGGCAGAAGGCCCGTGTTTCTGTGGGAAGGGGCTTCGATACCGGTCGTGGCCGCCCTGGCCGAGGCCGCCGGAGCCGCGCCGCTGCTGTCGGGTTTCGGCGCCGAGGAAGACCGCGTGCACGCGCCCGACGAATCCTTTGCGCTGGATCGGTTCCGCCTGGGCTACCTGTACGTCGCCAACCTCCTGCGCGCCCTCTGACATGCCCGGACCGCACAAGCACACGCCGCCGCGCCGCCCGCGGACGGAACAGCCGGAGCAGTTGACCGGCGCCGTCGAGAGCGTGGTCTTCCGCAACGAGGACACCGGCTACACGGTGTGCTCCGTGCGGCTTGCCGGGCAGCGCGACCCCGTCACGGTGGTGGGCAGCACGCCGGCGATGTGGATCGGAGAGATCGTGAACGCCGCGGGCCGGTGGGTGCGCCATCCGCAGCATGGACTTCAGTTCCAGGCCGACCTGCTGGCCTGCGTGCCGCCGACTTCCGCCAGGGGCATCGAGCGCTACCTGGGCAGCGGCATGGTGCGCGGCATCGGCAAGGTCATCGCCGGGCGGCTGGTGAAGCGCTTCGGCGAGGACACGCTGCGGATCATAGACAAGGAGTCGCAGCGCCTCGAGGAGGTCGAAGGCATCGGACCCCTGCGGCGCAAGCGCATCAAGGAATCCTGGATCGAGCAGCGGGCCGTGCGCGACATCATGATCTTCCTGCAGAGCCACGGCGTGGGCACGGCGCAGGCCGCGCGCATCTACCGCGCCTACGGGCCGTCCGCCGTGACGCGCATCACCGAGGATCCCTACCGGCTGTGCCGCGACATCTGGGGCATCGGCTTCAAGACCGCCGACCGCGTGGCGCTCAGCCTGGGCATTCCCGGCGATTCCGACCTGCGCGCGCGGGCCGGGATCGTGTACGTGCTGCAGGCGCTGACCGAGGAAGGGCACTGCTTCTGTCCCGCGCCGGAGTTGATCCTGCAGGGACAGGCCCTGCTGGACATACCGGCCGAGAAGCTCGCCGAAGCGCTGGAGCAGGAAGTGCGCCGCAAGGCCCTCATCCGGGAAGACGAACGGGTCTACCTGGGCGCGCTGTACCATGCCGAAACGGGCATTGCCGCCCGGATCGCCGCCCTGCGCGCCGCGCCGGCGGGATTCCCGGCCATCGCCGCGGACAAGGCCGTGGCCTGGGCCCAGGGACGCATGAAACTGGCCTTCTCGCCCGCGCAGGTCGGCGCGCTGCGCATGGCTTTCGCGGCCAAGGCGTCGATCATCACCGGCGGTCCCGGCGTGGGCAAGACCACCATCATCCGCGCGCTGGTCGACGTCTTCCTCCGCCGCAGGCTGCGGGTGCAGCTCGCCGCCCCCACCGGCCGCGCGGCCAAGCGCATGGAAGAGGCCACCGGACACACGGCCAAGACGCTGCACCGCATGCTCAAGTACCTGCCCGCCAACGGCCGCTTCGAGTTCAACCGCGAGCGGCCCGTGGAAGGCGATATTTTCATCCTGGACGAAGTCTCCATGATCGACGCGCCGCTGATGCACGCCTTCCTGTGCGCCGTTCCCGACCGCGCCTGCCTCGTGCTGGTGGGCGACGTGGATCAGCTTCCCAGCGTGGGGCCCGGCAACGTGCTGCGCGACCTGATCGGCTCCGGGACGCTGCCGGTGACCGTGCTGGACACGATCTTCCGCCAGCAAGCCGGAGGCAGCATCGTGGTCAACGCCCACCGCGTGAACCATGGCGAGCCGCTGGAGACCTCCAACGCGCCGGACTCCGACTTCTACTTCATCGAGACCGACGACCCCGACCGCATGATCGCCCGCATGCTCGACCTTGTGACCCGCCGCATACCGTCCAAGTTCGGGCTCGATCCGCGGGCGGACGTGCAGGTCCTGACGCCCATGCGCAAGAACCGCCTGGGGGCGGACAACCTCAACGACGTGCTGCAGGAGGCCCTCAATCCGTCGGGAACCGAGATCGCGCGCTTCGGCCGCCGCTACCGCACGGGCGATCGCGTGATGCAGATCCGGAACAACTACGACAAGGACGTCTACAACGGCGACATCGGGCACATCCGCGCCGTGGACGAGATGGAGCAGTCCCTTGCGGTGGATTTCGACGGGCGGCGCGTGGACTACGCGTTTGCCGAGCTGGACGAGCTGGCGCACGCCTACGCCTGCTCAATCCACAAGTCCCAGGGCAGCGAATACCCGGCGGCGGTGGTGCTGCTCGCCACGCAGCACTTCAAGCTCCTGCAGCGCAACCTGCTCTACACGGCCATCACGCGCGGCAAGCGCCTGGTGTGCCTGGTGGGATCGAGGAAGGCCGTGTGGATCGCGATCCGCAACGATCATATCCTGCAGCGCCGCACGGGATTGCGCGAGCGCCTGGCCGCCGCGACGCGCGGGGCGGCCCCTGACGGCCGTTCCGCGCCGGCGCCGGCGCCGTAGACAATCGCCGCGCGCGGGCCGCGCGCGTCCGATTCCGCCGGCGACGCGGCTACTTCAGCCCGCGCAGCACGCGAACGGCCCGGGCCGCGTCGGCGGCGGTGTCCAGCGCGATGTGCGCCACGAACTGCCGCCCGATGGCCGCGGCGGACAGGCCGCGCAGGTTGATGCCGCGCACGGCCAGCACTTCGGCGATGCGCGCGCCCTGGCCGGGCCTGTCGGGGCCTTCGACGCGCACGGTGTGCATGCCCGCGCTTTTCTCGAAGCCCGCTTTCTTCGCGGCCCGGCACTGCCTGGTTCCCGTGACCGGGGTCACGAAGACCACGCCCGTGCCGGGCTTGTCCGGCGCGCGGCGCGCGATCACGAACTCCAGGTCCGCGCCCGCCTCGGCCAGCGCGGCGAGCTTGGCGGCCAGCCCTCCCGGCCTATCCTGCATTCCGGCCGCCCAGGTGTCTACTCGTGTGACTTTCACGACGTCCTCCTTCCGCGCCCCGCTCCGCCCCGCGCCGGGCGCACGATCTGCCACCCGGTCCGAATTTAACCTTTGCCGGGACGCGTTGAAAGAAAAAAAGGAGGCTGAAGGGCGCAAAAAGCGAACGGACCGGGACTCATCAGTGTGTGTCGCCGGTCCGTCGCATGTCGGCGGCTGTCGGTCAGTAAGGTCACATAGGATTGCCCGTGACACTCAAGGTCTTGTCGAGCTCCTGTGCTTTACGCCGAACCAACCGTAGTCGCCTTTCTGCAAGCCGTCCGTCACCGAGGGAACTGCCTCATGGATCGTCGTCCTGCCGCCACTGTGGCCTCAGGGTCGATCCGGCCAGGCTATGGAGCATGCGGGATGCCACGGCGGCCGTGCCGCGCCCCGGACGGGCATCCGGCGGCCGAAATCACAAATCGCCGACATTCCGCTGACAGGCATCTGACGAACGGCCTTTCCGCGGGCTTCGCGGACCGGTTCCCCCTGTCTCAGGCCTGTCCGCCCGCGACCGCGTCCGGTGCGACAAGGCCGCATGCGGCCAGGCACGGCCGGCGTTCGCGGGCGCATTCTACCTGTCGGGCGCATTCTATCTTGCGCGCGCGATTGCGCTCGGATATGTTGCCGGCAGGTTTCCGCGCGCGAAGCCGCCGCCCCGGCAACGGCTTCGCGCCGCATAAACGACGAGGACGGAGTCTCTTGGCGGCCGGGATCGGCCGCGGCCCGGAGGAGATCTGCCGTGAACGAGCACATGCACGCCTCGCACACGAACACGGTCGCGCGCGCCGTGCGTCTCATGCCGCGTCCCGCGGCGGCGCTTGTCCTGCTGGCCGCGACCGGCTGCCGCTCGACGCGCCCGGACTGGTCCGTCGAAGAGCACGCCCGGCCGCCGGTCATCATACGCATCGTCGAAGGCGACGAGCTGGACATCCGTTTCCTTGGCGCCGACCATTTGAACGTCGTGCAGCGCGTGCGGCGCGACGGCAACATCGCCCTGCCGCTGGTCGGCGAAGTCCGCGCCGCGGGCAAACGCATGGAAGAACTGCGCGCGGAACTGGCGGAAAAATACGCCCCGCAGCTCCAGACGCACGAAACCACGATCATCATCAACTCCACGCCCCCGGTGCTGGTGAGCGGCGCCGTGATGTTGCCCGGCCGGATCCTGATGGACCGGCCCCTGACGGCGCTGGCCGCCATCGCCGAAGCCGGCGGTTTCGACGCGACCCAGGCCGAGGTGCGCAGCGTGGTCGTGATCCGTCACGGCGAAGGCGGGCGCAAAGGCTTCATTCTCAACCTCAAGTCCGCGATCGAGGGCCAGCCGTACCGGCCGTTCTATCTCGAGCCCTACGATATCGTCTACGTTCCGCGAACGCGCATCGTGAAGATCAACCAGTTCGTCAACCAGTACATCAACGGCCTGCTGCCGCGGCTGGGCCTCGCGTACAGCAGCACCGGCGAGACCACGTTCGTGCGGTGAGGAGATAGCCATGCCGACGAATATGCCGCTCAAAACCCTCTGGCCCCCGCCCTTCTCCCTGGGCGAGCTGTACTACACGCTCTTTCGCCACAAGGGCAAGGTGCTCGCCGCCCTGGCCGGCGGCCTGATCGCCGCGCTGGCCGTGCGCCAGGCCACCCCGACGGTTTACCGCTCCGGCGCCAAGCTGCTGGTAAGATACGTCAAGGAAACAACGGAGCTTGAGCCCGGAACCGCCCTGGAAGCCGTGCGTTCGCCCGACGAGCGCGGCCGCAACATCATGAATTCGGAAATCGAGATCCTGACCTGTTCCGACCTGGCGGAACGCGCCGTGGAGCAGATCGGCGTCTCGCGCTTCCCCGGCGCCGAGGACACGCCCGAAGGCAGGCTGGTCCTCGCGCGCAAGATCCTGGCCGCTCTTCTGATCGAGACCCCGGGACGCAGCAACGTGATCGCGCTGTCGTTCGACGGACCCACGCCCGAGCTGGCGCAGGCGACGCTGCAGGCCATCATCGACAACTACCTGCGCAAGCACATCGAGGTCCACCGCCCGCCCGCGTCGTACGAGCTGCTCGCGCGTCAGACCACCGAAATGGCGGCCAAGCTGGCGCAGACGGAGGAAGAGCTCCGCCGCGTGCGCCAGCAGTTCGGCGTGATCTCGCTGCAGGAGGCGAAAACGCTTCTGGCCAACCGCAGCGACGAGCTGATGCGTTCGCTGCAGGACGCGGAAGTGTCGCTTTCGTCGGCCGTCGCGCAACTTGACGTTCTGCGCGCCTTCCCCGACCAGGCGGCGATGCTTCCGCCCCCGGCAGGCGGCGCGGAAGAGCCCTCGCTCTTCACGGGTGGCGGCTACACGACCCTCAGCGCGCTCCGCGCCCGCGAGCGGGAACTGCTGGCCACCTACACGCCCGACAGCATACCCGTCCGCGACATCCGCCGCCAGATCGAGGCTTTTCAGCGGCGCCTGGAGGAAGCGCTCAAGCTTGTTGAAGACACGAACATGGTCTCCATGACGGCGGGCGAAGCGGCCTCCCTGGTGACGCAGCTGGCGCGCGTGTCGTCCATCAAGGCGCGCATCCGGGCGCTGAAGGAGCAGTTGGATCTGGCGCGCCGGGAAGCCGCGCGGCTGGACGAAGCCGAGGGGCGCATTCTGGAGCTGCAGCGCCGCCAGAAGACCGAGGAGGACAGCTACCTGTACTTCTCGCAGAACCTCGAGAAGGCCCGCCTGGAGGACATCCTTCAAACGGGCCGCATCTCGAACATCAACGTGCTGCAGCCCGCCACCCGGCCGGCGGCCGGCTTCCGCCCCTCCGCCGCGCGCAACATGGCCCTGCTGCTGGCGCTGGGGCTGCTGGCCGGCGTCGCGCTGGCCTTCGGCATGGAAGCCCTCGATCATTCCATGAAACGGCCGGCCGAGGCGGAAGCCTACCTGAACATTCCCGTCCTGGTGTCCGTGCCGGTCGTCAGGGGCATGCCGGGCTCGGCCGCCGCCGCGAAGCAGCTGCTTTGCGCCGCCACGCTCGAAACCGGCGCGCAGCGCGCCTGGCCGCTGTGCGACGGGCTGCTGCCCTATGTGGAAGCCCTGCACAACGAAGCCGTCAAGCTGGTCGCGGCGCAGGGCGGCCGGACCGTCATGCTCGGCCTCGCCGGCTGCCGCGCGCTTTCGGGAGTCTCCTCCCTCGCCGCCGCCTGGGCGGTGATGCTGGCCCGCGATATGAAGCTGCGCGTGGCCCTCGCGGACGCGCGCACCCCGCCCTCGCCCGCCGCGGTCCCCGCGGCGGCGGCCATCGACCGCCCCGCCGAGGGCGCCGACCGCAATCCCACGCCGGTTCCGAACCTGCGCGTGCTTTGCGCCCCGGCCGGTATCGCCGACGAAGGCCGCCCGCTCAGGGAATCCGAGGCCATGATCGCGTCCCTGCGCAAGCCGGAATACGACTTCGTGATCGTGGATCTGCCGCCCGTGGCGGAGACCAGCGTCAGCGTCGGCCTCGCGCACGCCCTGGACGGCGTCATGCTTGTCATCGGCGCCGGGGACGTGCGGCGCGAACAGGCCCAGAAGGCGCGGGAACTTCTGCAGCGCGCCGGCGGCAAAGTGCTGGGCGTCGTCTTCAACCGCCGCCGCTTCTACGTCCCCGCCTGGCTGTACCGGTCATACTAGCCGGGGCGGGCGCGGCGGCATCCTTCCCGGCGCCGCACCCCCTGTTCTCACACCCGCGCAGCCACGCACGCCCATGCCCGCCCCCGACGCCAGGCCCGCGCCGCCGCCCGAAGTCTCCATCGTCATCGTCAGCTGGAACACGCGCGACGAGCTGCGGCGCTGCCTGGCGGCGATCGCGCGCACGAGCGGCGCCCGGCGAGTCGAGACGATCGTCGTGGACAACGCCTCGGCCGACGGCAGCGAGGCCATGGTGCGCGGCGCCTTCCCGGAAGCGCAGGTCATTCAGTCCGGCGCCAACCTCGGCTTCGGCCGCGCCTGCAACCTGGGCCTGGCGCGCAGCCGCGCGCCTTTTGTCCTGTTCCTGAACCCGGACGCGGAACTCCAGCCCGAAACGCTGGAACGCCTGCTGGCCGCGGCCGAACGCGACCCGGCGCTGGGCCTGCTGGGATGCAAGGTGCGCCACGCCGACGGAACCGTCCGTCCGCTGGGCCTGCAGTGGTTCCCCACCCCCGGCAACGAACTGCTGTCGGCGCTCTTCCTGTCCGACCGCACCTACGGCCGTCTGCCGCGGTTCTTTCCGCGGGCCGACGCGAACCGCAGCGCCCCGGTGCGCAAGCTCTACGGCTCGTGCCTCATGGCGCGCCGGGCCATGCTCGACCGGATCGGCGGCTTTGACGAGCGTTTCTTCATGTACTCGGAGGACGTGGACCTCTGCCGGCGCGCGGCCGACGCCGGCTGGAAAGTGTACTACCTCAGCGAGGCCGAGGTGGTCCACGCCGGCGCCGCGGCCAGCGCCAGGTCCGCGCCCCTGTTCGCGTCGCTCATGCAGTGGACGTCGCGCGCCCGCCTGATCCGCAAGTACCAGGGGCGCGCCGGGGAACTCCGCTACCGCGCGGCGCTGTTCGCCGGGGCGCTGGCCCGGCTCCTCGTGCTGCTGCCCATGCTCGCGGCGTCGCCCCTGCGCGGCCGCTCCGCGGCCGCGGCCCGCGCCCGTTCGTTCCGGAAATACGCCGGCATGCTCAAGTTCAGCGCCGGTCTCGCCCGCCCGTCCGTACCCTCCGCGCCGGAAGCGACATGAGCGCCCTTCTCTACCTGCTCCACGGCGCCCTGGCCGCGGCCATGTTCGCCATCCGGGCCCGGCGCGGCCTCGAGGCGACGCTGCCTTTCTTCGCCGCCGCCATGCTGCTTTTCCCGCGCGAGGCCCAGCTTCCGCAGCCGGCCGTTTTCGACCTGACGGTGCAGCGCACGCTTGTCATGGCGCTGGCGCTGCTGGTTTTTGTCGACCGCCGCAAGCTCCCGCCGCCGCCGCGCCGCCGCGCGCCGCTGCGGTGGCTGATCGCCGCGAACATCGTCTGGGCCCTGGTCGCCAACGTCTATTCGGTCGTGCCCCTGATCAGCGCCAAGAGCGTGCTGTCGACGGTCTTCGAGTACTACCTCATGTACCTGCTGCTCGTGCGCATCATCTCGGAGCCCGCAACCGTGCACCGCATGTTCACGGCCATGGTCCTGGCCATGACCGCGGCGGCGGCGCTGGGCGCGGTCGAGGCCTACACGGGCTTCTCCTACATCAAGTGCTTTCCCGAGCAATCGTACCGCTTCGGCAACCTGGTGCGCGCCGCGATGCCGCGGGATCTGCGCGTCAAGTCGGCGTTCCAGCACGCGATCCTGTTCGGCGGGGCGCTGGCCCTGGCCGTTCCCCAGGCCCTGCACCTGATCGCCTCGACCTCCGACGCCCGCCGCAAGGCGCTGCTGAGCGGAGCCGTGCTGCTGATGCTGCTGGCCGTCTACAAGACCTTCAGCCGCGGCCCGTGGCTGGGACTGGCCATGGCCCTGACGGCCCTTCTGGTCTTCTACGTCCCGCTGCGGCGTTACGTGCTGGCGCTGGGAGCGGCGATCGGCGCGGCGCTGCTGCTGCGGCCGGGCGTCATGCGCAGCCTGATCGGCATGTGGACGGCCACGCTCAGCACGGAAACGCGCCTGGGGCGATCCTATTCGTACCGCTACGCGCTGGTCAGGGTGGTCATGGAAACCCTGGCCGGCGAACCGTTCCGGCAGATCGTCGGCTTCGGACAGAACTCGTTCTACCATCTCCAGCTGCAGGCCTGGTTCTTCGACCGCTACTACACCTTCCTGAGCTGCGATTCCGCCTGGGTGAACTTCGCCATCGAAAGCGGCTACGTCGGGCTGGCCGGCATGGCGCTGCTGCTGGGCGCGGCGTGGTGGATGGCCTGGCGCGCGTACCGCGCGCTGCCCGAACCCGGCCGCTACACGCCCCTCGTTATTGCCGTGAACCTGGCGACCTACTACTTTATGATGGTCTCGGTTGCGATGTACGAGTGGGGACAGAACACGCACCAGCTCTGGATGCTGATCGCCATGGCGGCGGCGTACGCGCGATCGATGCCGGAGCCGGGAAGCCCGGAATCGGAAGGAGAGGGTCGGCGATGACGCGAAAACGCGGCGCAATGCGGATCGGCGCGCTGCTGGCCTGCGTGCTGGTGGCGTGCGAACCTCTGTCGCTGGGCACGACCTGGCACGTCGACAACGCCGCGCCGGGCGGGGACGGCACCTCCTGGGCGCAGGCCTGGCGCAGCTTCGGCGACATCAACTGGGCGCTGGTCGGGCCGGGCGATACGGTCGAGATCTCCGGCGGAACCGAAAGCAAGGTCTACCGCGAAATGCTGACCGTCGGACGCGCCGGCGCGCGGGGCGATAACATCGTCATCCGCGCCGGCCGGGACCCCGGCCACAACGGCACGGTCGTCATCGACGGCGGCGGGGAACGGGTGCACTGCATCCTCCTGGAGGACTACGTGACGGTCTCCGGCGAGGTGGAGGGTAAGCGGCGCATGCTCGTGCGCAAGTCGGTCGGGGCCGGGATCAGCTCGGCCGACGCCGACGGCAACGTGGTCACGCACGTGGAAGTGACCGAATGCGGCAGCGAAGCCGCGCCGGGCGGGCTGGCGCACGGCATCCGCTTCGGCAACGCCGACAACGGCTGCGAGGTCGCCTACTCCCACCTGCACCACAACCACAAGGACGGCTACAACGCCGCCGGAAGCGAGGGCGGCGCCTACGGGCGCACGAAGATCCACCACAACATCATCGAGCACAACTCCGACGACGGCATCGCCTGCCGCGGGGGACACGACATCTACGACAACGTCATCGGCGACATGTGGCTGCATCCGGGCGGCGGGCAGGGCCATCCCGACGGCATCCAGGCCCAGGGGGAATACAACCGCATCTGGAACAACCGCATCTACGACTGCCACACGCACGGCATCTTCGCGGACCCCCTGCGCTCGGGCGCCGCCGCGCATATCCGCATCTACAACAACGAGATCTACCGCACGGCGGCTTTCGCGGCGCGGGGCCTGCACATGGCCGGCATAAACGTCAAGGCCGAGACGGGCACCGATTCGATCAGCGACGTGCTGGTCGCCAACAACACCATCGTCGACATGGGCTACCGGGCCATCGCGATCAGCGCCCCGAAGACCAGGAGCGTGCGCGTGGTCAACAACATCATCTACAACTGCCGCACGGACGGCCCCGGCGGCTACGTCCTGGGTTCGCTGGACCATTCGGAGGGCGTGGAGTTCGACTACAACCTGGTCCACCCCGGCCCCTCCGGCGGCAACGTCATCATGTGGAACGGCAAGAACATGCCGTACTCCGAATTCACGCGGCGGGGTCTCGGCCAGCAGCACGGACAGAGCGCCGCGCCCCGCTTCGTGTCCCACGCGCCGCTGGGCGCGTCCAACGACCTGCACCTGCGGCCGGACGACACCGCCTGCACGGGAAAGGGCGCGCTGCTCGTGACGGAGTTCTGCGCGGACAAGGACGGCCGGCGCCGCCTGCGATGGGATATCGGATGCTACGCCGCGCCGTAAGAGTCTGCCTGCTCGGCGCGTCGCCGCGGACGGGCAACCAGGGCGTTTCGGCCCTGAACGCCTCGCTGCTCAAGCTGGTCTTCGAAGCGCGGCCCGACGCGGAAGTCACGCTGCTGATCAGCCACCGCTCGCCCGGAATGCACGCCGCGCGCGTCGCCGGCCGCGAGCACATGGTGCGGCTGGTCAACTGCCGCCTTTCGCCGCGGGCCCGCCCGCGCGAACATCTCCTGGCGATCGTGGCGCTGTGCCTGGCGTACAGGCTGACGCCGTCGGCCGCGGCGCGCGGCCGCATCGCCGCGCTTTCGCCGTGGGTGCGCGCCCTGGCGGAAGCCGACTTCGTCGGCGATATCCGGGGGGGCGACAGCTTCAGCGACATCTACGGCCTGGGGCGCTTCATGCTGAACGCGGTTCCCGCCCTGACGGCGATGCTGCTGGGCCGGAAGCTGGTTCTCCTGCCGCAGACCTACGGTCCGTACGGTTCGCCCCTTGCGCGCGCCGTGGCCGCTTTCACGCTGCGGCGCGCCGCGCGCGTGCTCTCCCGCGACAGGGAGGGCGTCGCCGCGGCGGAGCGCCTCGTGCGCGGCCGGCGCGGCGCGCCGCGCCCCGAGTTCTGCCCCGACGTGGCCTTCGCGCTGGAGGCGCGCCCCCCGCCGAGCCCGGTCATCCGTCCGCCTCTGGACCCGGCCGCCGCGGCCCCGCCCGTCGGACTGAACGTGAACGGCCTCATGTACCGCGGCGGCTACACGCGCGGCAACATGTTCCGCCTCAAGTGCGACTACGCGGAATACGCGCGCCGGCTCGCCGCGCGCATCCTGGCGTCGCGGCCGGAGACGCGCCTGCTGCTGGTGCCGCACACCTTCGGCCCGCCCGGCGGCCTCAACAGCGATCCCGACGCCTGCCGCGAAGTCATCGCGGCGCTGCCCGCCGGCCTCAAAGAGCGTGCATCGCTCGTGGCCGCCGGCTATGATCAGCACGAAATCAAGGGCATCGTCGGGCTGTGCGGTCAGTTTGTGGGATCGCGCATGCACGCCTGCATCGCGGCGCTGTCGCAGGGCATACCGGCCGTGGGCGCGGCCTACAGCGACAAGTTCGCGGGCGTGTTCGCGTCGGTCGGCGCCGGCGACAGGGTCGTGGACCTGCGCGCGCTGGACACGGAAGAGGCGTTGGCGAAAACCATGGCTCTGCTGGCGTCCGCGGACGCCGCCGCCGCGGACCTGAAGGCGGCGGTTGCCGCGGCGAAACGCAGGCTCGGCGAGGTGTTCGGCGCGTTGCTCGCCCCCGCGCCGGGCGGCGAGGCCGACATGGCGACCTCCGTCGCCGCCGGGGAGACTGTGGCGGGACACGACCGATGAACGCAGCGGACAGACGCCGGCTCAAGAGCCTCTCCCGGCTGCTGCCGACGCCTCTGCGCAACGTCGTCAAGCGCGCGTATCTCGACGCGCTTCACGCCTTCAACCGCGCGCGCTTTGTCAGGCTGGGGCGCCGCGCCTACATCGGCAAGGGATTCCGCCTGAACTGCCGCGCGCCCCACGCGGTGTGCCTCGGCGAGGACACCAACGTTGAAGACTGGAACGCCTGGGAGGCGCGCCGCGGCAGCATCCGCGTGGGGCGCGACTGCTGGATCGGGCTTTTCAACGTGATCATGGGCCCGGTGCGCATCGAAGACGGCGCCAGCACCGGCCAGTTCGTCTGCATCCTCGGTCCGCGCCACGCCCTGCGCGGCTACGACCGCGCCGCCGAAGGCGAAACGGTGATCGGGCGCAACGCCTGGATCAGCGCCGGCGCCGTAATCCAGTTCGGCGTGACCGTCGGCGAGAACGCCGTCGTATCGCCGGGCGCGGTCGTCACGCGCGACGTGCCCGCCAACGCCTGCGTGGCGGGCAACCCGGCGCGCGACATAACCAGGGTGTCCAACCTCGAAAACCTGATGCAGGACCGGGCGCGGAAAGCGCGGGAAGGCTCCGTTGCGGATCTATCGCAGAGTCAGTGAGTTTCTCTCGGGCCGCAGCCTGGCTTCCCGCGCCGCGCGCGGCACGCTGTGGATGAGCGCCGGCGGCGGCATCGAGCAGACGGCCCGGCTGCTGCGTAACCTCATCCTGGTGCGCATCCTGACGCCGGAGGATTTCGGCGTAATGGCCATCCTCGTGGCGACCAACGCCGCCTTCGAGTCGCTGACCGAAGTCGGCGTCCGGCAGGCCGTGATCCAGAATCCGCGCGGCGGGGAGCACGAGTTTCTCAACGCGGTCTGGTGGTTCTCCTGGCTGCGCGCGGCCTCGCTCTACGCGTTCGGCTTCGTCCTGGCGCCGTGGCTGGCCCGTTTCTACGCGGAGCCGGATCTCGCGCCCTACCTGCGCTACGTGTTCCTCTGGGTGCTGCTGCACGGCACGCTCAGCCCGAAGGCCTACCTGGCCCTGAAACGCATGCGCTACGCCGGGTGGGTCGCCATCACGCAGGGCGCCGCCGTCATCGGCGTGGCGACTTCGCTGCTGATGGTGCTGCGCGCGCCCGGCATAATGGCCCTGATGACCGGCTTTGTCGCGGAAGCGGCGGCGCTGAGCCTGATTTCGTATGCGCTCTACCCCTTCGCTCCGAACCTGCGGTTTGACCGCACTCTTGTCAGGCAGCTCACGAGATACGCGCGCGGCATGGCGGGCGTGCCCATACTGACCTTCCTGTTCATGCGCAGCGAGATCTTCGTCGTGGGCAAGATCTTCGCGCGCGACGTGCTGGGCCTCTACAACTGGGTCTCCAACCTCGCGCGCCTGCCGGTGCAGGCCGCCTCAAAGCTGCTGGCCCACCTGCTGCTGCCGGCCTTTTCGCAGATCCAGCAAGACCCGGCGCGCCTCAATCGCGCGATGATTCACATTACGGCCGTCTTCCTCGGCATGGGCACCACGGCCGCGGCCTTCTCCCTGCTGTACGGCCGCCCGTTCCTGCTGCTCGTGGCAGGCGCGCCGTACGGCGAACGGTACGCCGCCTTCAACGCTGTGCTGGCGCTTTCGGCGGGAACGGCCGTTCTGCGCATGCTGTCCGTGCCGGTCGCCAACGCCTTCTTCGCCCTGGCCCGGCCGGACATGCACCGCCGGTATGCGTTCATGCGCGCGGCCTTGCTGGTGATCACGATCTACCCCGCCACGCATTTCTTCGGACCGACGGGCGCGGCCGCCGCCGTGCTGCTTGTTTCCGCCCTGTCCGGAATCTTCCACTTCGCCACGCTCGCGCGCCTGACCGGCCTCTCGTTGCGCCGCCTCGCCGTCGAAACGACCGCCGGCCTTGCCCTGGCCGCGCCCGTGGTGGCGGTCTGGCTGCTCACGCGCGCGTGGACCGACGGCCGCCCGCTCCTGGCCCTCGCCGCCGGAGTGGCGGGCTGCGCGCTGAGCCTCGCGGCGGGCGCCTGGGTGTGGATCCGCCGCGTCGCCAGCCATCGCGCCTTCGCGGCGCCGGCTGCCGCCGGCCTGAACGGAGAGTAATGACGAACGGACCGGAAAGCGCGGGCCGTTTGCCCGATTTCCTGATCATCGGCGCCGCGAAGGGAGGCACCACGTCCCTCCAGCAATACCTCGCGCGCCACCCCGGTCTGTTCCTGTCCACGCCCAAGGAGCCGGAGTTCTTCAGCGACGACACGGTCTTCGCGCGGGGCGAAGCCTGGTACCGCGGCCTGTTCCGCGGCGCGCGGGAAGAGCAGCTCTGCGGCGAGGCCTCCACGACCTACACCCGCTGGCCGCACACGGCCGACGCCGCCGGCCGCATCGCGGCCCGGCTGCCCGGGGCGAAGCTGATCTACATCATGCGCCATCCCGTGGAGCGCGCCTATTCGCACTACGCCCACCGCATGCGCCGCCGCATCGCCATGACGTTCGAGGAAGCGCTGGAACGCGACGCCGTCTACGTGGACTGCAGCCTCTACATGAAACAGATCCGCCGCTACCTGCCCCGCTTCGGCCGCGATGCCTTTCTGTTCCTGCTTTCATCCGATCTCCGGCGCCGGACCGCGGAAACGCTTGCGCGCACGCAGGAATTCCTGGGCGTCGCCGCCGCGGACCTGATGCGGGGCGGCGACATCGATGCCAATCGCGGGAGCTCGGAATTCTATGTCCGCAGCCTGACCACCGAGCCGCTGAAACAGCTCCCGCTCGTTTCGCGCCTGGCCGGCGCATTGCCGCCTGCCGTCCGCGGACGCCTCTTCGAGGCGCTGCGAACCTCCCCCGTCGGACGCTGGCTGGACCGGCGCTATCGCCTGCCTCCCCTGCGTCCCGAAACGCGGCAGCGCCTGCTGGAACTCTTCCGCGAGCCCAACCGGGAACTGGCCGCATTCCTGGAACGCGACTTGTCGGAATGGGACCGCTGAAAGGTCCCGTACCCGGCGGCTCCCCGGATAGGGGTAGGGACCTCCGGGCGCGGGCAGGCCGGATGACGGCCCTGTCGATTGTATGCGCTTCCGCTCCGTAGTTGACGTCGCCGCGTGGCGCATGTGCGTCGGTTGCGGCGCCTGCGTTCCCGCCTGCGCCGAGGGCCGCGTCCGGCTGGTTGACGTCGTCGACGACGGACTTCGTCCGCTGGTTGACCATCCCGAGTCCTGCGGTTCCTGCCGCGATTGCCTGCGGGTCTGTCCGGGATGGGAGATCGACCATCGCGCGCTTCGGCGCGCGCCCGGCGCGGAGCGGTCCCTGCTGCGGACGTGCGGCCCCGTGCTGGAGGTATGGGAAGGTTACGCGTCCGATCCGGACATACGCCGCCAGGGCTCGTCCGGCGGCATGATCACGGCCCTGGCCCTGCACGCCGTCGAGCGCGGGGGCATGCACGGGACATTGCACATCGGCGCGGATGAGCGGCGGCCGCTTGCCAGCCGCGCGCATCTCAGCCGCACCCGCGGGGAGCTGCTCGCGCGCGCGGGCTCGCGGTACGCGCCCGCCGCGCCGTGCGTCGGCCTGACGCTTATCGCGGAGGCCCCGGCGCCCTGCGTTTTCGCGGGCAAGCCCTGCGACGTCACCGGGCTGGCCAGGAGCATCGCGTTGCGTCCCGGCCTGGGAAGAAAGGTCGGTCTGACGCTTTCGTTCTTCTGCGCCGGCACGCCCGCCACGCAAGGCACGCTGGACCTGCTCGCAAGGCGCGGCGTCAACCCGGAGTCCGTGGGCGCGCTGCGCTACCGCGGCGACGGCTGGCCCGGCATGTTCCGGGCCGACGCCGCCGGGGACGGCGCGCCGCTGGCCAGGCTGTCCTACGCGGAATCCTGGGGCTTTCTGCAGGCCTACCGTCCTTACCGCTGCTACCTGTGCCCCGACGGCACCGGCGAGGACGCCGACATCGCCTGCGGCGACCCCTGGTACCGCGCGCCGCGGGAGGGCGAGGCCGGCGCATCCCTGGTGCTGGTGCGCACCGAACGCGGACGCCGCGCGCTGGCCGCCGCGCGCGAGGCCGGATACGTGCGGGCCGAACGCGCGGCGCCGTCCCTCGTGACCGCCGCCCAGCGGCGGCTGCTCGAGAAGCGGCGCGCGCTCTGGGGCCGCCTCCTGACCATGCGCGCCCTCGGCGTGCCCGCCCCGCGCCTGCGCGGCTTCAGCCTGTTCGCCAACTGGCTGGGTCTGCCCGCGCGCGAGAAGCTCCGCTCAACCGCCGGCGCCGCCCGCCGCATCCTCTCGCGCGGCTACCGCGCGGCCGGCCAATCCACCTTGCCCGCCCCGACTCGTGCCGGGGCCGGGCGTTCGGCAGCCGGCGGGGGCGGCCGACTGACGGCCGGAAGCCTGCCTGGCGCTTGACCAGGGACAGCGGCCGTTCGGAAAGCGGAATCGGCCGCCTTCGTTTCCCGGGCGGGTGGCGGGGTGGCGGCAACCATGCGGAAGGGCTTGACTGGCGGACTCGCGGGGGTGAAGCTTCCAAGACCATGCAACGGCTTGGACTTCTCCGCCGGCGTGGCGGTGACGGCCCTCTGCTCTATGGCACTGGGGTGGGACGGGCCGCGTACTGGCGCGGAGGCACTACTGGCCGTCGGGGCAACGACGGCATCGGGGCGGGGCGCCAGGCCGATGCCCCGGAAGCGCTCGTAGTACACCTCCAGAGACTCCCGAGCCTGCCTTGCCCGCCGAAGCCTTCAAACGAACACGGAGCATGCCGCGCCGTAGCCGATACGCGAAGGCGGGTGGACTTGCCAGTTCGTGACGTTCGGACGCGCCGCCACCGTCCGCAGGAACGCCTCGATCTCCGTGCGGCCCAGGTCCCGCCGCCGTCGTCCTGGGTGCTCCGCGAAAAACCCGCGAACCCACCGGATACAGAACGGAATAGCCTTCTCCTGTGCCCCCACTTCCCGCAGCGCCTCAATGTAGCCCGCCGGCCACCGCGGCGCTGGGTTGGCTGGTGCCGTCGTCAGTCCGTGAGGCATACCCTCCTTCTTTCGCTGATATTCCTCACCGTATCACCGCAAATGCAGGAGTGGCAACGCCATTTTTGAGGCATATCATTCCGGCGGGGGTTGATATTTTTGAGGCATAATACCTGTTGGCACAAGGAGAAAGGAAGGGATTATGGAGACTCTCATCGGCATCGTGGTGATTCTGGTTGTTGTCGGAGTCATCGTTCTGTCACGGCGGTTCTCGCTGCAAGCCTTGGTCCTCCGCAAAGGCACCAAGATCATGGAACAGCCGTCTCAACTCCCACTTGAAGCAGATGAACAGAGAGTGGCGGAGATGTACGCTGGTTCACGTGATGTAACGCTGAGTGGCTTTACGGTGGTTGGGTCCGCTCTCGAAGGGAAGATGATCCTTACGACCAAAAGGCTGGTCTACTGTCGTTATGATGAAAAGGGAATCGCCCTCACCATCCGGCCGAGCGACATCCAGAACATTGACACCGACCAATACAAGGATGTGCTCAGCACTACATATTACCTGATGATCACATTTACAGCACCGGGATCAAAGAAACCACGGTCTGTTCGGTGGAACGTGCCAGGCGAAGCCGTGATCAACGAGTTTCCCCTTGGCATGAAACGGTTCAAGAACCCCCAAACCGCAGAGAATTTCGCAACACTCCTACGCCAATGGAAGGCGGGCGACGTGAACAAACCCCTTCCCCCGACTCTTCCCCGCTCCTTGACGGAACCCATTGACTTGCCAAGACTCGACACGAAAAAGGCCGCTGAACTCCGTGGTGTGTTTCGGGCCAAAACGACCGAAGAACTGAATGAGATGTGGCGGAAGTTCGACACAAAGGAATGGCAGCCAGAAGCCCTTGAAGCGGTGAGACAGGTGTTAGTCGAAAGAGGGCAAGGGAAGACGCCCTGACCAGAAGCGGTGCCAACAACGGCACCGAGCCTATTCGGTGAACCCGCGGCGGGTTCACCTCAAGGCTCATGCCGGGCGCTGAACGCAATGACTACCGAAGAAGAAAAGGCTGACTTCCTAGACTTCGGGAGACGATCTCTCGAGCTTGTGTTGGCGCTTCTCGACACCGAACGTGCCGAGCTCAAGACGCTCATTGCAGCATGTCCTGACCCGGATGGTTTCGGCTATCTGTGTCGCGTCCCGCGCTCTTTGGCAATGGCGTGCCAGGCGCAATGGGAACGGGCTATGCGGGCGGCTGAGGCGGGGGGCTGAAGAAGCACAGTTCGCCCCATCGGCCGCGATCACGGACGGAGAGGAGGATGTCGGCGTTTTCGACGGGCTGGCCCTGCTGACGCAGGCGTGAGGCGAAGAGCATGAAGTTGCGGGCGGAGGTGTAGGCGAGCAGCAGGCGGTACGGAACGTGGTCATGGAGGAGTTCGATATAGATTTGCGGCGTGCAGGTCTTGCGGAGCAGACAGGAGGCGCAGGTGCGCGCTTCGGTGATGGACTGGATGCCGTCGAGGGAGCGGCAGCGTGGTTGATGGTTTTCGTAGAGCGTGCGTGCAGGCCGGCAGGCGAGGAGGCGGGCCTGTAGCGTCTGGACGATGGGGCCGTGGGGCATTTGCATGCCGCCGGGGCGTACGGCCAGATAGCGGGCGAAGGTGTCCGCGAAGAGGTCGGTGAGCGGGGAAGGCGTGGCGTTCATGGTGTGGGCTCCTGCTCAGGCGGCTTCGATGCGGTCGAGGATTTCGGCGACCTGTGGGGCGCTGAGGGTGCCCTTGGGAGAGGACTTCAGGCAGTCCTCGGCGCGATCGCGGACGAGCGCGGGCAAGCCCCGTGCCTGCTCGAAAAGCACGTCCAGGGCGGCGGGGGTCTCGAAGCGTGCGAGGCCATCCTTGCCGAGGTGATGAGTCAGGAAGGCGGGCAGTTCCTCCCGACGCAGGCCGGTGAGTGTGACGCGGGGCCGCAGCCTACGCCAGAACGGGAACAGGTGCGGCGCGAGGAGGCGTTCGCGCAGGGAGGGCAGGCCGCAGAGGATCACGCTGAACAGGGGCGCGCCGTCGGGATCGGCCTCGGCGAGCAGACGGATTTCCTGGAGCGTTTCATCCGCCAAGGGCTGAGCCTCGTCGATGGACAGCAACACGCGCGTGGGCTGGTTGCGGAGCGTTTGCACCAGCAGGCGACTGGTTTCGGCGCGGGTGCGCCGCGCCGGCAGGTGAAAGCTCTCGGCCAGCAGGCGCACGAAGCTGGAGGGCGAAGGCTGACCGTGCGACAGATACAGGATGTGGAAGCGGCGACGGTCGAGTTGGGCGGCGAGCGAGCGCAGCAAGGTGGTCTTGCCGCTGCCGCTTTCGCCGGTGACCAGCGCATAGGCGGTCGTACGCGCCAGGGCACCCTTGAGGGTGCCGAGGGCCTGCTGGAAGTCCTCGTAGGGGAAGGGTTCAAGGAGGGGGGCGTCTTTCACGGGCGGTTCTCCTGGTTTGGGTTGTGCACGACCTGCCCGCGGCTTGGCAGGCGGGTCAACCGGTCGAGAGCGCGGATGAGCTGGGACAGCGGACGGCCGGCGCCCAGCGCAGCCCGGACCTTGCCCAAGGCGGCCGCGAAGGCCTGGGGTTGGAAGGGGCCGCGCGCTCGCAGCCAGTCGAGGATCAACGTGGCTTCCGCTTCGGTCTGCGGGACGGGGCGACCCGCCGCTTGGGCAAAGGCGTCGTAGATTTCGGGCAGGCCGAAGCCGCCGCGGGCCTGGGGCAGCGTGCGGCCCCGATACTGCTCCAGCAGCGGCGTGAGCGCGCCGACCGGTTCCGGTGTAGAGGCCGTCGGCTGCATCTGGGCGGGCGTTGCCGGGAGCCTGCCTGCCGGGGTGGCGCAGGCAGGCGGGAAAGCGGGCCGCAGGGGTGCATAGAGGCCAGGGCCGAGCACGAGGAAGGGGGCCTGCTCGGCTTCGGGGTCGCGCCCGATGCGCACCCGCCGGCCTTTGCGCAGATGTTCCTCGGGCACGAGGAAGAGCGTTCCTTCGACGCGGACCTCGCCCGTCGTTGGATGGGCTTTGAGCTCGCTCTCGATCAGGAAGGCCTCGCGCAGGCGCGCCAGCGTGACCAGGCGCGGGGATATCGTGTCGGCGAACGCGGCGCGGGGCGTCTGTTTCAGTTCGCGGTGGACGTGCTGGTGGTAGAGGCGATCGAGGAAGGCGTCGAGCAGTTCCTGCAGGTGCGCGAGATCGCGCACGGGTTGATGGGGCAGTTCGGCGATGAACCAGCGCTGCAAGGTGCGATGGTAGGCTTCGATCTTGCCGTGCGCGGGCGCGTTGCGCGGGCGGGTATTGATCCGGTGGATGCCCAGCACGGCCAGGCCCTTGCGGAAGGCGTCGGCATCGTAGGCGCTGCCGCGGTCGGCGTAGAACTTCTCGGGCAGCCCCCAGCGGGCCGCGGCGCGGCGGAAGGTGGCGACGGCGGCGGCGAGCGATTCGCTGGCGACGACGAGCGCGGCCAGGATGAAGCGCGTGGCGTCATCGAGGATCGAGAGGATGCGCACGCTGTGGCGCGCGCCATCGCCGAAGCGGACCGTGAACACGGCCTTGGCGTCGGCGTGCCAGATGTCATGGGCGTGGGCGGACTGGAAGCGTCGGCGCAGGCGCGTGTGTCCGCGCGCCCGCCGGCGCAGGGCTTGGTAGCGCGGTTGGGCTTTCAGCGCCCGATGCAGCGAGGAACGCGAAGGCGGCTGGGGCAGTTGGAAGCGCTGCTGAAGGCGCGTGACGAGGAGGAACAACGAGCGCTTCGGCTGTTCCTCCAACTGGGCCAGGGCGTACGCGACCCACTCGGACGGGATCGCCGTGGGCTCGGCGCGTGGCCGTGAGGCTCGCAGCAGGGACTCGACGCGCGGGTCCTTTTGGTAGGCCCGCAGCCAGCGGTAAAGCGTGCGTTTGGGCACGGGGGCCTCGCGGCCGCTGGGCCAACGCAGGC